>ERZ808028.1520-NODE-1520-length-13665-cov-4.539815_pt1 | contig 13665 bp, 15 predicted proteins | sample MGYA00380184_ERZ808028 | MGnify/ENA primary metagenome ERZ808028 (study PRJEB31490, sample SAMN06133397) | mouse gut metagenome | isolation source: J8_1 | host: mice | place: China: Chengdu | collected 2015-05 ...
ATGTGAGAATTTTAAAAGCCGTTGATTTCGTCTGTAAACGTGTTATAATACAGAAAGGTGATGGCTATGGAAAATATGCATACGATGATAGATGGGGTTGTGGAAGCCGGTAAAGTGATGCTGGAAAGTGGATCGGAAATCTATCGAAGTGAAGAAACAATGATCAGAATGGCAAATAGTTTTGGGTTAAAAAATGTGGATATTTTTACATTGTCCACTTGTATTTATGTTACTTGTGATATTGATGGAGAATCCTATACAAGAATTAAAAGAATTTATCCGAAAACAACGGATTTATCCAAGATTTCAAGAATCAATCAGCTCAGTCGTGATATGGCAAAAGAACCATTGAGTATTGAAGCATTTACGGAAAGATTAGAGATGATTAAAAATCATGAAAAGCCACGCAAGGTCGTGGTAGCTTTAACCATGGCACTAGCTTGTGCGGTTTTTGCGTTTATGTTAGAGAAGTGCAGTTTTAATGATTGTGTCTGCACAGCCATTATTTCATTTATATCTTATTATTTATTAGAAGAATTGAATCGTTACCATCTACATGGTTTATTTAAAAATATGTTAGTGACGATGTTTATGACGTTTGCGGCTGTCATCTGTGTACAATTAGGTTGGGGAAATCAACTTGATGCGATTGTGATTGGGAATATTATGTTAGTTGTTCCCGGTGTGGCTTTAACGAATGCTATTAGAGATGCGTTAAACGGTGATATTCTATCAGGCTTAATTCGTATGGTTGAAGCGATTACGATTGCGATTGCCATTGCTTTAGGTGTGGGTTTTGTCCTTTATCTTTGCCAAAGTATAGGAGGCTTTGTGATATGATGGTTTTACAGTTCATTGCGGGTATGATTTCCTGTATTGGTTTTGCATTCTTATTTAACTGTCCTAAAAAAGCCATTTGTCAATCTGCCATAGCAGGTGGTTTGGGTTGGATTGCTTATGCTTTTTGTTTAGAATATTTAGCTGTAAATACAGTGGTAGCCACTTTGATAGGCACATTGGTTTTATCAACGATTTGCGAGATTCTTTCCCATATTAAAAAAGATGCAATGACTATTTTTGTGATTCCGGCTATTTTACCTCTAGTACCGGGAGCCGGTTTATATTATACTTTGCGTTATTTGATTGAGGGCAATCTTGAATTAGCTTTAAATAAAGGCTTGGCAACGATTGGCTGTGCTTTAAGTATTGCGATTGGCATTATTGTTGTTTCGTCTTTATCCAGATTGTTTTTGGCGATTGTAAGAAAGAAAGGGAAGTTATGAAAATTGAAGAAAAAGGATTGCGTTTTGGTTTGCTTTATGTAAGCTTTGTAGGGTTATTAGCTTTATTCAATTTTGGTCTACAAAGTGAGAGTGAATTTTTAGATGTTTTTTCAAACAATGCGTTACTGCTTGTTTTTGCCTTGTTTTTTATGCTTGGCTGTGTTTATTTCTTACGCTTTTTAAAAGATTTTCCCTTATGGTCTATTCCTTTGTGGATAGCTTTTTGGGTGTTGACTTATCTTTTGATTCTTGGCTTAGCGATGGTTTTCTTTGTGACTTTAAATCAAGAGATGATTGAAGCTATTCATCTATCCGATTTTTATGCGATTGATGTCTTGAAAACACTTTTGAAAAGTTTGCCTAGTATGTTGTGGGAGCTTTTAACCTTGCAAAATGTGCATCATTATTTAGATATGTTGTACACATTGATGATTGAATTAGGTTTTTTAAGTCCTCTAGCCCTTATCATCATAAAAAAAGATTGTCAAAAAGAAGATATATGTGTATAATGAGGGCTATATAAATAGGGGGTGGGGCAAATGGAAGAAAACAAAGCTTTATCAATCTTTTTGATTTGCCATTCTTCTATAGATATGAAATGTGAATGAGGGACACTAAGAGTGTGCCCTTTTATTTATTAAAGGGGGATTTCTATGGACGCAAATAAACTAACTGAACTTTATGCCAGTATGACATTTACCGATGATGTGATGAAGGAAAGAATTCCTAAATCAACTTACAAGGCTTTTCATGAAACTTTGCAACGTCAAGAGCCTTTATCTAAAGAGGTTGCGACGGTTATTGCCAATGCGATGAAAGTTTGGGCGGTAGAACTAGGGGCAACCCATTATATTCATTGGTTTTCACCTATGAGTGGCAATACTGCCGGGAAATGCGATGCTTTTTTAGAGCCGACAGATGATATGCACGCCATTTTAGAATTTAGCGGTAAATCACTGCGTAAAGGAGAACCCGATGCTTCTAGTTTTCCATCAGGGGGCTTGCGAGCAACCTTTGAAGCAAGAGGTTATACGGCTTGGGATTGTACATCACCGGCTTTTGTTTATCAAAATACTTTATATATCCCAACACTTTTTTGTTCCTATACAGGTGAAGCCTTAGACAAGAAAACACCGCTTTTACGCTCATGCGATGCTTTGAGTAAAGAGGGGGTTAGACTATGTCACTTGTTAGGTCTTAAAGATGTAACGAAAGTAAGTCCTTCGGTAGGGGCAGAGCAAGAGTATTTTTTAGTTGACAGACAGTATTATGAAAAACGTTTAGATTTACGATTAACAGGAAGAACTTTATTCGGTGCTAAGCCGCCTAAAGGACAAGAAATGGACGACCACTATTTTGGACAGTTAAAAAGACGTGTCGCTGCATTTATGGACGAATTAGATCGTGAGCTTTGGAAACAAGGTATCCCTTCTAAAACGAAACATAATGAAGCTGCTCCGGCACAGCATGAAGTGGCTTGTGTTTATCGTGAGGCTAATTTAACAGCCGACAACAATCATTTGATGATGGATATGATGCTTCGTATCGCTAAAAATCATGATTTAATTTGTTTGTTGCATGAAAAACCTTTTGCTAAAGTTAATGGCTCAGGTAAACATAACAACTGGTCAGTGGTGACAGATACAGGGGTGAATTTATTCAATCCGGGTGCTAATCCTAAAGATAATTTACCTTTCTTAGCGGTTTTTGCCTGCACGATTAAAGCTATTGATGAATATGCCGATATGTTGATGATGAGTGTTTCCAGTGCCGGTAATGACCAACGTCTAGGGGGACATGAAGCACCGCCATCTATCATGAGTGTTTTTATCGGTGAAGAGTTGGAAGATATTGTTGACGAGTTGATTGACGGTGTAGCTAAGGATACACGCCATGACGAACGCTTTGAAACGGGTGTATCTGTGATTCCGACATTCTCCAAAGATAAAACAGATCGTAACCGCACAAGCCCATTTGCGTTTACAGGCAATAAATTTGAGTTTAGGGCTTTAGGTGCTTCTCAATCTATTTCCGGAGCTAATACCATTTTAAATACGATTTTAGCCAGTGCCATGAAAGAAATGTCTGATTTAATTGAAAAAGAGGGTTATGATGTCCACCAAGTTATTCGTAAATTCTTAAAAGAGCATCAAAGAATTATCTTTAATGGTGATGGTTACTCATTAAAGTGGCAAGAAGAGGCTGCTAGACGTGGGTTAGTCAATGCCAAAAATACAGTTGAATCGGTTAAAGTTTTAAAGAATAAACAGCAGACGGCTATTTTCTCGGAAATGGGTGTTTATTCCGAAGTGGAATTAGAGAGCCGTTATGATATTTTATTGCATAACTATAATGTAACCATTCAAGTAGAAGCCAATACAGCTTTAAGAATGGTTAAGACCCAAATTTATCCGGCGGGAGTTAAGTATTTAGGTGAGATTTCTAAGGATATTGCCAACGCTAAAGCAGCAGGCATCGAAGCCAATTTCTTGGCTAAGGATATTCAAGCCATCAGCAACATTCTTTCTCATATCAGAACAAAAGTATCTATCTTAGAGGAAGCTGTCAAATTAGCTCAAAGTAGTCAAAAGGATATTTACGAAATTTCTTGTATCTATAGAGATCAAGTCCGCCAAGCAATTGAGGATTTGCGTTACAGTATTGATTTATTAGAAGAAAATATGGACGAGGCTTATTGGCCTATACCGACTTACATTGATTTGATGTTTGGTATCTAACCGAGGGGAAGCCTTCGGTTTTAAACTTGACATGACCTTGCAATCTTTATGAAAAAATAAGAAATAGCTATTTCCAATTATTCTAAGATAAGGTATAATTTAGAGGTAAGGGTGGGTAAGGATGAAAGATAAAATTGTAATTGGAGTCGTCAGTTTCATAGGAGCAGTTAGCGTTGGGTTGATTGTGCTTTTAATAGGTGTTTCACCGATACAATTAAAGCGTTCATCTTTTTCAAGCCAACTTAACGAGCAACTTATTACAGCCCCTGAACATTATATTAACGCCAGTGAAAAAGTATTAGCCGAATGCAAAGTGGTCTTAGATGAGGTCGATCCTAAGATTATGGCAGTTTATCCGGCGCATATTTTGTATCAAGGTAAAAAATATGAATTTCAGATTGTGATTGAAGATAAAAAAATACCGACAGTTACTTTAAAAGATAACAAGGCGGTTTATGAGTGTTATATCGGTAATGAGTTTATTGCAGCTGATTTAGTGAATGTCCAAGATGATAGTGATACGACTGTTTTCTTTATTGATAATCAAGGCAATGAGATGCCTAAAATCACCTTGGAGAAAAACGGTAATTTTGATTACTTTATTGTAGCTAAGGACAGTAGTGATAATCGTAGTTCTAAAATTCGTGTTCGTTTTGAAGTGGGACAAGATAAAACACCTCCGACTTTCTTTGGGGTTGATGCTAAGACTTTAAAGGTTGGGGACAACTTTGATGTGATGGAGGGGGTTAGCGCAGTTGACAATGCCGATGGGGATTTGACTTATAAAATCAAAGTAGAAGGTCGTGTTGATACATCTAAAGTCGGACAGACGACATTAACTTATAGCGTGGTAGATTCAAACAATAATGAAGCCGTTGCAACCCGTCTAGTGACAGTAACAGAGTCAGGTTCATCAGGTCAGCCTGATGTCGGAAACGGACCATTCTTGACTTCGGATCAAATTACCGAGCGTGATGAGAAAATAGCTCACTTATTGGAAAATGAATTAAACTATTTTAATGATGATACATTTATTGAACAGCTTAATCGATATCTTATTTATCATTTTAATCCATCATCAAGTGTCAATGACAAAACAAGTTATTCTGTGATTGTCAAGGAACGTGGGGATAGGGCAGCGATGGCTAGAGCAGTCAAAGTTTTCCTAGATAAACGCGGCATTGAAAATGTGATTGTCATTGGTGATTATGAAGGTATGGTTTGGAATATTGTCAAAGTCAATGATACCTATCGCCATTTAGATGTCTATGCCAATGCTATAGGCACTAAGGAAGATATGATGTTGTTGAAAAAGACAAATGAATTAGATGGCGCTTATAGCTATGCGCAAAATGATTATCCAAAATGTAATTAAAGCCGGTACTAACCGGCTTTTTTAGGAGGGAAAAAGATGCGTGAAATTAAGTTTATGTTTAATTATGCGCCCATGTGTTTAGGGCTTGTCATCATTTGCACATTGCTCTATTTATATGCTTTAAAGCTACTTAAATCAGAGAAAAATAAAACGGTTATTGCCTATTATTTAGGAGCAATCGAAAGTCAGGCAATTTACCAAAAGCATCAATATTGGCGTTTGATTGCTGCCAATTTCATTCATGTGGATTTTTGGCATTATCTATTTAATCTTTATTTTATCATTGAGCTTGGGTCATGGTTAGAAGCAAGTATGACACCGTGGCTATTTGCCTTGTTGTTAGTAGCTAGCGGTCTGGCATCAACAGTTTTGACTTATGGTTATGATTTAAAAAAAGGTTATCATCATGTAACTTTTGGGGCAAGTGGTTTCGGATTTGGCTTTTTAGGTTTTATCGCCGGTTTAATGCTGTTTCATCATGCTATTGCGCCTTCTTCTATGACTTCGTTTATTTCGGTTATTTTAATTAACGTTGCTTATACCTTGATGCGTCCTAATATCTCTAAAACAGGGCATCTAGGTGGTTTTATAGGCGGATTATTGGTGAGCTTATTATGGTAAGAATATTGGTTGACGGTGATGCTTGTCCTGTTAAGGAACAAATAGCCCAATTGCAACAACACTATGCTTTTGATTGGTGGATATTTTTAGATGTCAGCCATGTTTTAGATATGGATCATGCCCATATTGTTTATTGCGACAAGGGGAAAGACAGTGCTGATTTAGTTTTGTTAAGGGAAGCCAAAAAAGGTGATTTAGTGATTACTTCCGATATCGGTTTAGCCGGCTTAGCCTTATCAAAGAAATGTGATGTGTTAGATTTCAATGGACGCATTATCAGTGAAGAAGCAATTGAAGCAATGCTTTTAGAAAGAAGCATTTACCAAAAAATGCGCCGACAAGGAAAGTATGGTCCTAGACAAAAAGCACGAAGTCAAAAGACTAATCAGCAGTTTTATGAAGCTTGTCAAAAATATTTGGAGGAAGTTTATGAAAGAGAAGGAAATTGAGCTTATACTTGAACAGTTACAACAAAGCATTCAACAAGCTCAACAGAAAGTCAGCCGTTTAGGGTTAGTTAGGTTAGGCTTGTTGTTAGGATTGATAATCTGTTTATTGACGTTGTTAATTGAAAAGAACTTAATTTTTGTTTTACCTTTACTTGTATTGGCTTTGTTGTTTGGCTATTTTATAACGCTACAAGATAAATATAAGCAACAATTATGTCATCAGCAAGCCAAACAAAAAATCTATGAAAGAATCAAGCAAGCCAAACAAGCCCAATATATAGCTAGTGGTGTTTTAGCTAGTGAGCAAGATGCTTATTATATCGGTGATTTAGATGTTGTGGGGAAAGATAGCTTATATGATTGCTTAGCATTTAGCTTTCTACAAGCAGGGCAAGAAAGACTGAAAGAGCGCTTGTGTCAACCTTTAAATAATCAAAAAGAGATCTTAGAAATGCAAGATGTTTTTCAGGAATTAGGCTTTCATAAAGTAAGTGTGGATTATCTTTGTGAGGAAGAGCTGTTAGATAGACGTCAGAAAGTGCGCTTGACCAAAGAAGATTTAAAAGTCTTACCCAAAATGCCAAGTTATTTGAAGCTATTTACAGCTATATATCCTTTGGGGTTGATTGTATGTTTCTTATGTCAACGGTTTGATTTAACTATTTATTTGATGCTTGCCAGTTTAATGATGGCAGGGCTTCATTTTAGATTTTTCTTTCAAGGCTATGCCTTGACAAGTCAAAGGGTGATGATTACCTCCGGTTTTGATAAGCTATGTCAAGTGGTACTTCAAACCTCTTTTAAAAATACGTATTTAACGACATTACAAAAGGAAATGGCTTCTTTATATGCTCAAAAAAGACAGCTTAATTTGTTTGATCAACTTTTAAAAGTGCGCTATAATCCATTGTTGTTGATGATATTAGATGGCTTATTTTTTTATGATGGTTGGTTGTATTTGATTTTGGCAAGACAGAAAGAAGCAAGCTATCTTTTAACCTTACAAGATAAGTTAGCGGATTTTAGCGCTTTATCTTCTTTAGCCCAATGGTTGAAAATTAAAGAGCAGGTTTGTTATCCGATATTCAGTGAACAATTAACAGCCTTAGATTTAAAACACCCTTTAATGTCAAGTTGTCAAGCTATGGGCGCTGATTTTAAATTTGAGGGAGGAACAGTTGTTATTACCGGTAGCAATATGGCAGGTAAAACGACATTTATGCGTAATATCGGTTTAAATTTAGTGTTATTTTATTGTGGCTTACCTGTTACGGCTAAACATTTTGAAGCCCCGCTTTTAAAAATCCATACGTCGATGCGTGTGGCAGATAGAACGCAAGAAGGTGTTTCCACCTTTTACGGCGAACTGTTACGCATTAAGGAAATGGTTAAAGCAAGTGAAACGAAAGTCCCTAGTTTATATTTGATTGATGAAATCTTTAAAGGAACAAATTTGAAGGATCGAATCATTGGGGCAAAGGCAACGATTGAGAGATTGAATGCCCCTTATAACTTTTTATTTGTGAGTACCCATGATGAAGCTTTGACAGCTCATGAAAGTGTTGCTATCGAAAATATTCATTTCTCAGAACATTATGAGAATAATCAAATTCATTTTGACTATTTGCCTAAAAAAGGGATTGCTCAAACGACCAATGCGATTTATTTGATGAAAATGATTGGGTTATTGGAATAAAGTCTTGATTATAGGGAAACCTATCATCGAGGTGTAAAATAAATGAAAAAAACATGGTTAGTAGTATTTATGGCGTGTATGTTATGTGCTTGTAGCACTTCTTCAGAAAATGATGATACGGTGCGTATGGGGTCTAGCTATTATGCAAGTCATGGCGATGGAGATGTGGCTTTAGTTAGTGTAGCAATGAAAGATGATGTGATTGTCGGTGTAACTTTAGATGAAATCAGTTATTTATCAAGTGATGAGTTTAAAGGATTGCCAAATACCGAATCAGATAAAGCTTTCGGTAAACAAACCGATCCGACTAAAAATCTGGCAAGTAAATCACAAAATGATGAAGAGTATAGCGGTATGATGAAAGCCAATGGGGCAACTCAAGGCATTAAACAGAATTACCAAGCACTTATCGAATTTGTGAAAGGTAAAAGCCTTGAAGATTTACGTGGTATTGTCACAGGCAAGAGCGATGAAGAAGTAACAGATGCCGTTACCGGCTGTACATTGAAAAGTACAAAAGGTTATTTAGAAGCTATTATGGAAGCTTGTAAAAATGTCAAATAGTCAACCTTAGGGGTGACTATTTTTTAATTGGATATGCTAAAATACTGTTTTTAATAAAGTTTATCCTTTAGGAATAAGCTTTTTTTAATCGACAAAAGATTTAAAAGATGATAAACTAATAATCGTGTGAAAGGGGGAGGCGTATGAAATATAAAATCATTGCCTTAGATTTAGATGGAACATTGAAAAATAGCCAAAATCAGATTACACCAAAGACAAGAGAAGCCTTAATTGAATGTAGTAAACGTGGTTTAACAGTTGTGTTAGCTAGCGGGCGACCAACACCGGGATTAAGACATGAAATGGAAGAATTAGAATTACAAAAATATGGTGGGGTTTTGTTGTCTTTTAATGGGGCTCGTGTTTATGATATTAAAAATGATAAGGTTATTTTTGAAAAAGTTGTAAAAAAAGCCATGGCTGACGAAATGTATGATCGTGCTAAAGCTTATGGTTTAGCTTGCATGACTTATGATGGCATAGATATTTTGACTGAAGATGATAACGATCAATATGTGCAAGTTGAAAAGCGTATCAACGATATGCAGATACGTCATACAGATAATTTCAAGGCTTCCTTTAATAATGATGTCAATAAAGTTCTATTGACCGGAGAACCGGATTATGTTGCGAAAATTGAAGCAGAATTTAAAGCACCTTATCAAAATCAATTAAGTATTTATCGCTCTGCGCCTTACTTTATTGAGATTATGGCTCAAAATGTGGATAAAGCCGCTTCACTAGAAAAATTGTGTGAAGCCTTAAATATAACAAGAGATGAAATGATAGCTTTCGGTGATGGATTTAATGATATTTCAATGATTGAATATACCGGTTTAGGCGTTGCGATGGGTAATGCACAGCCTCAAGTCAAAGAAGTTGCTGATTTGATTACGTTATCTAATGATGAGGACGGTATTTACGAAGTGTTGAAAAAATATGTTTTGGAGGTGGACTAATGTTACCTCAAGATCCTATGATGCTACTTAGTGTTATCAATATGAAGCTAAGAGATCAATATGAAAGCTTAGAAGCTTTATGTGATGATATGGACGTTTCAATTGATGAAATTACAGTAACATTAGCTAATATCGGTTATACTTACGATCAAAACAATAATCAATTTAAGTAGGAAAAAGCTATAACTTCCAAAAGGAGTTATAGCTTTTTTGGTTCTATGTTATGGTAAATAAACAACATTCTATCTTTACCGTTCATATCTTTTAAAATTTTAAATGGGGTATTTGGGAAGTAATGGTTCATTTCTTTTTCCATATCTTCCTTTTGATCAAAGCCCATTTCAAAAGCTAAGATAGCTCTTTCCTTTAAAAGAGGTTGAACCCCTTCAAAGATTTTACGATAGAAATATAAGCCATCTTTCCCACCGAATAAGGCAACATGAGGTTCGTTGTTTTTAACTACAGCTTCAATGTCTTGTTCTTGGGGAATATAGGGTGGGTTAGAGATAAATATATCAAATTTCATGTCTTGATCTAATAATGGCTGCAACATATCGCCTTGCATAAAGTCAATTTCAACACCTATATTTTGGGCATTCTGTTTAGCGACATCTAAGGCCTCAAAAGAAATATCTGTCGCCGTAACGTTTAGACGTGCTTCTTCGGCTTTTAAAGAAATCGCAATCGCTCCACTGCCTGTCCCGACATCAACGACATCTAAGGGGATAGAGGGTTCAAAATAATCATCGATATGGTAGAGAATATTTTCAACTAATTCCTCTGTTTCATAACGAGGAATTAAAACATTTTCATTAACAATAAAATCTCTGCCAAAGAAAGTTTCAACACCTTTGATATATTGGACAGGGTATCCTTGCATATATAAAGTCATCGCTTTCTCAAAAGATTCTAATAATTCAGGTTCGACTTCCTCGTCCATCATCAAATAAAGTTGATGAGGTTCTTTTTGAGCTAGGTGATAGAATAAAACTTTAGGGACATTTGAATCTTTATCTGTTTCGGTTAATTCGTTTTCATAGCGGCGAATGACTTGTTTATATGTTGGCATTGTCATTCAATAGCTTTAAACGCTGATCCTCATTGATTAAAGCTTCGATAATGTTACCCATGTTTCCTTCCATAATGCGATCTAATTGTTGAATCGTTAAACCGATACGATGGTCAGTTACACGGTTTTGAGGATAGTTATAAGTACGAATCTTTTCACTGCGGTCACCGCTTCCGACTTTTGTTCGTCTTTCAGCACCTAATTTTTCCTCTTGTTCTCTTTGAATAGCCTCGTAGATACGGGCACGTAAAGCTCGCATAGCTTTATCACGGTTATCATGTTGACTGCGTCCGTCCTGGCTGCTTGCGACAATCCCGGTTGGAATATGGGTGATACGAACAGCTGAATCGGTTTTATTGATATGCTGTCCACCTGCACCACTGGCACGATAGGTATCAATACGCAAGTCGCTTGGATTGATTTCAACATCGACTTCTTCAACTTCCGGCATAACTAAGACTGTAGCTGTTGAAGTGTGGACACGACCTTGTGTTTCTGTCTTTGGAACACGTTGGACACGATGAGCACCGGATTCAAATTTCATCTTTGAATAGGCACCGTCCCCTTTAATCATAAATGAAACTAATGAAAATCCACCTACTTCTGATTCGCTCGCATCTAACATTTCAATTTTCCAGCCTTGAGATTCACAGTATTTAGTGTACATTCTAAATAAATCTCCTGCAAAGATATTGCCTTCATCTCCACCGGCTGCACCACGAATTTCCATAATAACGTTTTTATTGTCATTTGGATCTTTCGGAATTAACTCGACGTGTAACTTTGATGTTACTTCCTCAAAGCGAAAATTCAATTCATCAATTTCCATTTTAGCCATTTCGATAATATCTTCATCATCACTTTCATCAAGTAATTCTTTGTTGGCTTCTATTTCGCTTTCTAGGTGTTTATATTCTTGATATAGATCATAGGCAGCTTGCAATGAGGCCTGCTCTTTTGAGGCTTCTGTCATACGTGCAATATCATTCCCGATATCCGGATCCATCAAAACCTGAGTCAATTCGTTGTAACGTTTTTCTATTGTTTCTAAACGTTCAATCATATTGTCCATTGTTTCTACCTCCTTATCATTCATTTAGCTTTCTTATTATATAATAAAACCGTTCGCTTGTAAAAGGAAAAAACACTTATTGCAAGATAACTTTTTGTTTTTATATGAGAATTTACGACAAAATAAAAAGGCTTTTTAAAAAGCCTTTTTATAATCATCTATCTAAAGGGAGGAAAATTAAGTACATTGATATCTTAACTCAAATTTGTGAATGGAATATGAATAACCCATGGGAATAAAATAAAAAAGCGTTGGTTAGACGCTTTTTTTATCATATATATTTGGGAGAAAAATATGATAAATCTGAGTACATCTATATCATATCTTAGAATTGTGAATAGTATATGAATTTTTACAATATTTATAAAGAAATTACAAAAATATTCAATCCTATTTGTTAGGAACCGTTTTTAATCCTATGATATTCAGCTAAAATGTTAAGTCAGATATCCTATTTTATCTATCTTATCTTTATTCTTGTATAATAGTGGTCTTCATCTTCGTGATGAATATAGGCATTATTTTTCAACATTGTCTTTAAAGAGGCAAGGTTATGTTTATAACAAGACATATATATTTCAGTTTCATGGCTAGGCATCAATTTCTGACATTCCTGAATAGCTAAGGCTAGTCCTTGTGAAGCGTAACCTTGTTGACGATAGTCTTTTAGAATGCCATAACCAATATGCCCACTTCCGTTTTTTAAGGCATCATTGAGATAATGACGGATTTTGAAAAGTCCTACAATCTTGTTATCGTCCCATAAAAAGAAGTAAGTATCGGGGACATGATTTTGCGGCAAATCAATTCCTTGACTATATTTAAAACGTGTAGGTAGAACGGTATTGATAAAATCTTCGTAACTGATATTTTCATAATCGTTCATAAAGCCATTTTCACTTTTCATATTCTTAAAAAAGTCAAATTCCTGCTTGCTGTCTTTTAGGTTTAAGCATTTTAGATAAAGCATACAAATCACCCCTTATTCGTTTTTATTATAACAGAAAACATCTACTTTGCAATCTTTTTTAATAGTCTTGATAGGCAAAAGAAAATTCCAACAATCTTGTTGGAATTGGGGATAATCAATGATATTGAATGACGTTTACCATTGGTCATAGTGAATGACTTCGGGATTGAATTTATCTTTTACTTGACCTTCTTCATTGGGATAACCGATAGCAATCATCCATAAAGGGTGAATATTTTCAGGTAAACGGAAGATGACTTTTAATCTTTGAGCACGTCCCGGTGTTGGGTGCATACCTAACCAAACCCCCCCTAGTCCTAAGGCATGAGCTGTTAATAAAATATTTTGTGTTGCGGCAGCACAGTCTTGTTCGCAATATTCGAGCGCTTCGTTTTTATCAAGGTTAGCACATACGACGATACCTAAAGCGGCTTGTTTCATGGGCTTCGCACCGGGTGCTAAATCACTCATTTCACAAAGCTTACGTGGGTTAGTAACGACAATAAATTCCCAAGGTTGTAGATTTCGAGCAGAAGGGGCAGCGAAAGCTGCTTTTAAAAGTGAGTCTATCTGTTGTTGTGAAAGAGGCATATCCTTAAACTGTCTAATGCTTCTTCTTGTTAAAATTGTTTGTAACATTCTATCACTCCTTTAACTTGTATGTATCGTTAAGCAAAAACTGAAATATTGATATCTTACTTTTATTATAGCACTAATTTATTTCAAAACGTATATATTTTGTTCTTTTTAAAAACAAATCAAATCATCTTCGTCTTCAATGAGCTCCACTAAGATGACATATAATGTCGATAATTCTTTTAAATTGAGGAATTTTAACCAACGTGTAGATATTTTAGCATTTCTTTTTC
>ERZ808028.1522-NODE-1522-length-13661-cov-10.743743_pt1 | contig 13661 bp, 14 predicted proteins | sample MGYA00380184_ERZ808028 | MGnify/ENA primary metagenome ERZ808028 (study PRJEB31490, sample SAMN06133397) | mouse gut metagenome | isolation source: J8_1 | host: mice | place: China: Chengdu | collected 2015-05 ...
GCCGTAGGTTTATTAAGGTCACCCTTTTTCAAGAAAATCTTTTTCATTTTCCTCTTGACATATTACCAAATTGCTTTTTATTAAATAGACTCTCGGAATCTCAAATCCTCACTTCATCAAGCTTCTGAAATTCCGGTTGCATGGATTCCCCCACGAAACACACTCTATAGGTTAATTGTTTAAATATTCCCGAAAGTTAATTACATAATTCAACCGAATATATTTCCCTCACGGGAAATACAATTTTAACCAGCCCCACCGAAGTAAACTGCCCACTCATTTTCTCAAATGCCCGCAATATGACATCACTTGCCTGAAAAAAAGCTTCCTTTTCGTCTTCCCGCGTAAGCGCTATTGTACAATGCGGCACCCATCTGTCCGGGCAATACCATTCCCAGCCATTTGTATCAAAGTCTTGCAGGTGTTCATGTAAATCTTTGTGAAACTGATACATACGGCTGTTCATGACTGGTGACACAAATATTGTTTTCGTGTCATTAAACATCCCTACCGATCCAATGTACGCAGGCATTATTTTATGGTTCTGCGCAAAACTTTCCAGCCGCTCTATGCAAAGTGTTTCATCCACATCATTAAAACATGCCAGCGTCAGATGCGGCCTTGTTTTCCATTCCATAAACTTTGTGCTGATTTTCCTGTCGGCAATCATCTTAGAGAGCTCAAAAAGCCTGCTTTCCGTCTCTTTGTCATAATACAGTTCTACTGCATACTGCATTTTCACCCTCCTTCCTTTCCCACGTACCCATCTTCTCCGCGGATTTTTTTGAACTGCTCCAGCACTTCGCTGTCATAAGACCCAATCTGTATATCCGAATAAAATTCACCTGCCCTGAGCCATGCAATCGTCCTTGTGTCCTGATTCAGCATGACAGAACAGTACCGGTTATAATACCCGTCGAACCGGACAAAAAGCGGTTGAAAAGACTCCTCAAGCAGCTCTGTGGCATGTAGCTGCCTCGCGGGATAGCCCTTTATTTTGTAAACACCGTGAAAGGGCATTCTGCTGACTGCCTCCATCGCTGCACCCTGAATCATCATCTCACAGAAGGATTCCATACAGTACTCATACTCCCAGCCCGAACCCGGCACACTCTCCTCCCACAACATACTGTGCGGCTTGGCAAGGTCAATGCCAAGGTATACTTTCTTGCGCTTTCCATGGCAGAGCACCGCCAGCACATTGTCCTTGATAAACAATTCCTCTGGCTTTAACAGACGGCGCTTGCTGCCTGTCAATACATCGTCCTTATCCACTGCCAGATACAGTGCCCTGACCATATCGGGCAGCCTGATGCCCAGCCTTTTCTCTGCGGTTTCAATGTCTTTTTCCGCCGTTTCACATTTCTGCAAGCCAAGCATCTGAGAGGCGGTCTCCATAAATCTGACCATGTTTTCAATCTCCTCCCGGCAGTTTGCGTGATTCTGATATAGCTGCGGCGGTTTGTCGCCGCGACGCTCGTTCAATACCTCATCCCGGAAATATTCGCCCTCAAAGACCTTTCTTCCCTGCATATCCACTGTGTATTCTCCGTACATAGCCCCCTCCTCCAACGTGCATAAAATGGTGTGCATAAGAAAATCCCATGCACTACATTCCTGTAATGCATGGGACGTGTCAACGCGGTTCCACCCTGCTTGCCTGTCTCAATCTATACAATACCACTATAAAACAGACCGCTCATTGATTATAACGGAATCACCGGACTGGATTGGAGTCACTCCGAGGTAGTTTTCAGATATCTCCTGCAAGAGCGCTTTCAGCACAGACGGCGCTCCTCTCTGATACATTACAATACCTTACTCGTCTCATCATCGTTTTTGTGTCATTTATTTTTGATATTCTTATATTATCCCTAAAAATTCAATTTGTAAAGACCTAATTTTCAAAAGCTTTTATAAAAAGTTATTATAAAAACGCCTTGATACATTCTCCATTTTTCGAGCGGTCTAACACAGCATAGAAAATAAAGTCAAAATATTGACCCATTCCTTCCTCCTCTAACAGCGCTTTCCACCATGCTGCAATCAGCTTAGGGTCATTGCGGAATACACCGCAGCCGTAAGCGCCCAGCACGAGATTCTTCGCACCCTGTCTGGCAAAGATTGCCAGTGCCAGCTTCATTCTCCGCCGCATGACGCGCTCTGCCTCCGCGCTGTCCTCACCTTTTAACAGCACCTGTCCCATATTGACCGCGGGCAGGGTCAGCACAGACGCCTTGAAGGGCTTTTCCACCAGTTGAAACCTGCCATCTCTAAAAAATACAACGTCCGGCGAATAGATGGCATAGTTTGTGTACATCATGGAACGCTGTGCGCGGTTCTCCCGATAGTACTCCTCATGGGCTGTCAAAGTCCTGTACAGGATACTAGATGCCGCCAGACTCTCCTCCTGCGCCATCGCGCCATTGATAAATCCGCCGCCCGGATTTTTGGCACTTGCAAAATTCAGCACGCCGATGTTCTCTTTTCCTTCCTCCGTAAGTCTGCGTACCGCATCCACCGTAGAAATATTTTCCGCGCAGGTGAGAACCTTTGCTGTGCCCCCGCATTCGCTGTACGCATCGAGCAGTTCCTCTGCCTGCTGCGGCGTAATCAGGAAACTACTGCACACAGCCTCCTCCAGATCAGAATGAAGATCTATCGTTCTGCCCTCATATTGATAAGCTCCTTGTTCCATAATTGCAAGCGTCTGTCTTGCTGTTGCTTTTCTATCCATAATTATTATCCTTTCATTTGAACACAATTGCTAATTATGGATTATCACAACTATTTATTTTTGCCGCAGCACTTTTTATACTTCTTGCCGCTTCCGCAAGGACATGGATCATTCGGGTAAATCTTTGAGTCTTTTACAACGGTCGTTGATGCCTTTTGTTCTTTGTAAAGCGTTTTTCTTGTCTCCGCATCAAAGATCGTATTCCACTCCTCGAGATTGTACAGCCAGTCCGCCTCCGCTGCCACCATGTTCTTGTATAAAAGTGTCTTGTCAAATCCAAGACTTACCTCCGTATCCTCGCTCATCTCCTCAATCGGATTCTCTGTCTTTAAGCTCTCATTGATACCGTCGAGAAAGCCTGTCATCGTCATGATATCCACATTATATTTTTCTGCCAGCTCTTTTACAGTCCCCCGCACCTCCTCGTCGGGATTTACTAAAAGCTGTTGATAAATTTCTTTTTCTTTCTGAAAATAATCAATCCAAAGTTTTTGCAGCGTATTCTTATCTGTCTGCTCATTGTATGCCATCCCTCGCCACTGGTCTAATAAAGTCTTTTCTTCTGCCATGATCTCTAACACCCTTTCGTTTTTTACCTTATATTTTTAGATATTTTTGTACCGTCATGAAATCTGCGGTATATCTTACATGATAATGTTGTCTGTGGTTCTCTGCTACGCCTTTTTCGTACTTACACAGACAGTAACAGTATATACTAAACTTCATGGAAAGTCAAAGGTTTCTCCGTTGCTTTTTATCTTGCTTTTTTCTAGTGGAAAGACTATAATCACTTCTATAAATATCGCTGTACGCCGCTTTATCAAAACACCCGCAGAAAGGTCAGGTACTGTATCATGAAAAAATCCCCCAGACAACTTATTGCCATTGCTGCGCTGGCCGCTATTGTGCTGCTGGTCACTGCGTTTGTCATCTCTGCCTTCACCGCAGGTCCGGGCGAAGCCGGAAACCGCTTTATGGCACTTTTATTTGGCATTATTTCGATTCCGCTGCTGGCGTGGCTTCTGCTATTTTGTGTTGGAAGAATGCAAAATAAGCACACCATCGCCGAATTTTTCCCTGAAAAAGAAAACAAAGCCCATGGCACTGACATAAAGAATGACAAAAAATAGTTGTAACTGCCTCCGGCATAGAGCAGACGCTCGGCAATATTTTCCTCTGCCTTTCTAGTCAAAGACAACGAAACTCTGCAATGACTCGAAAAAATTCTTGCGAGGAAGCTGTCTCCTTCCGCGGACAGAGCCCCCGATGGCATCAAATCGAAAGCCGCTTAAAATATTCTTGACGCGAAATGCAGAAACGTTTATGATAAATACCGTATTATAATATTTTAACAAAGGAGTATTTATTATTATGAAAAAAACATCAAACAGGAAACACCAACTTTTATTATGCTGCATGATGCTGGTTCTGTCCATGTCATTTCTGACAACCGGCTGCGCTGGCACTTCAAAACAGGAACCTGTTTCCACACCTGCTTCTGAGCCAGCTTCTGACGCAGAGGCAGCACCTGAAACAACACCAGATACAATACCCGCAACGGAAATCGCTTCTGAGACAGAGAGAACGCCTGCGACAGATGCGGCGCTCAATGAGGCAGAGACCTCTGATGTCACTGTATTAGGCGAGGGCAGCATTTCTTTTCCGTTTACTGTTGTAGATGGAGAGGGAAACACGACTCAGTTCGAAATTCACACCGACAAAGAGACGGTGGGACAGGCACTGTTAGAACTTGATTTGATTGCTGGAGACGACAGCGAATACGGACTGTATGTAAAAACCGTCAACGGCATCACGGCAGACTATGACACGGACGGGAAATACTGGGCATTTTATATTGATGAGGAGTATGCTACATCAGGCGTTGACACCACCCCCGTCACCGATGGCAGCAGCTACGCATTTAAAGTAGAATAAACATGAAGCCTACAACCAGAGAACTTGTCGTCTTTGCCATGCTCGGGGCTGTCATGTACGCTTCGAAGGTCATCATGGAGTTTGCACCAAATATTCATTTGATTGGTGTATTTACGATTGCTTTCACCGTTGTCTACAGAAAAAAGGCACTGTATCCCATTTATATTTATGTCTTTCTGACAGGTATGTTTCACGGTTTTGCGGCATGGTGGGTTCCTTATCTGTATCTGTGGACGCTGCTGTGGGGTGCTGTCATGCTTCTTCCGGCAAAGATGCCAGTAAAGGTTCGTCCCATCGTTTACATGACTGTATGCGCTGCACACGGCTTCTTATACGGCACGCTGTATGCCCCGGCTCAGGCGCTGCTGTTCGGACTGAGTTTTGAGAAAATGATTGCATGGATTATTGCCGGCCTGCCGTTTGACTGCATTCACGGCGTCAGTAATTTCTTTTGCGGGATTCTGATTATGCCTGTCATTTCTGTACTGCGGTTATCAGAACGCCATATAAAACAAGGAATCGAGTAGGGGAAAGATTTTCCCCTACTCGATTTGTGTAATGCCCGTGATATCAGAATCAATCACAAGCGAATAATTCGTATAATACACGACAAAACCCGGCTTGGAACCATTTGGCTTCTTGACATTTTTCTTCTGCGTATAGTCAATTTCTACCTTTTCTTGTCCCCTCGCCTGAGAATAGTGCGCTGCAAGCTTTCCAGCCTCCTCAAACACACGGTCTGGAAGCTCGTCATTGTTCGATTTCACAACCACGTGTGAACCGGGGATTCCCTTTGTGTGAAACCACCAGTCGTTTCCGGTGGCAAACTTAAACGTAAGCTCTTCATTCTGATAATTGTTCTTGCCCACATAGATATGATAACCGTCGCTGCTGACATAATGAAAGGGCTTGCTGGTAATCTTCTCCCGCTTTGTATTGCCCTTACGCCGGATATAACCGCTCTCAATCAGCTCTTCCTTAATCTGCACCAAGTCCTCTTCCTTTAGCGCAATATCGAGAGCAATACTAATTGACGAGAGATGTTCAATCTCCTCCTTTGTCTCTTTTGTGAGCGTTGTCAATGCTTCGTAGGTGCGCTTTAATTTCTGGTATTTGTCGAAATACTTCTTGGCGTTCTCCCCTGCGGTGAGCATCGGGTCTAGCGGTATCGTAATATTTTCATCGGTATAATAATTCAGGGCTTCCATAGACTTCGCCCCAGCCTCCACGCCGTAGCCATACGCATTCAGCAGCTCGCCATACACGCGGTAAGTCTCCCTCTTGTCCGTATCCTGAAGCTGTTTGACCTGCAAATCATACTTCTTAACATTCCGCTCAAGCGCTGTCGTGACAATCTTGCGCAAATCCACCGAGCGCTGCCGGATACGGGTTATCGTATTTTTCTCGGCATAATAATATTCCAAAAGCGCTGAGATACACTCGAATCTCCTGCGCTGCCCTTCCTCATAAGAACTTAGCAGTACTGCGGCGTACTCAGCAGGCTGTTTATTTTCATAAACGACATTATAGCAAAACTTTTCACTCCTGATATCCGCCGCCAGCCCGCTGAGCACAGATACCATACGGTCAAGCGCTTCTGCCTCCAAGCTGGCACTTGGCAAGTCAGCGTCCACGCCAGCCCTGTAGCACAACTCCTGCGCAATGCTCGGCGAGATTCCGGTAAATCCTGTATAGACTGCCTTAAACAGCGGCAGGCTCTTTGCGCGCAGCACTGCTGCCATCTCCTCTTGGGTACACGAAAGCAGCTCCGCCTTGTCCTGTGTCTTTGGTATAAAATACTGCCATCCCGGTAAAACCTCCCGGACGGAGCTGACCATTCCCGAAATATGCTTGATGCTGTCGATAATCTTATCCTTATCGTTACAAAATATGATATTGCTGTGCTTCCCCATCAGCTCGATAATCAGATATTTCCTGCACAAATCGCCCAGTTCGTTCAGATGTTCGAATTCAAAGCGGACGATTCTCTCCAGTCCCGGCTGTGTCACCGACACAATGCGCGCATTTTGCAGATGCTTGCGCAGCAGCATACAAAAATTCGGCGCTGTCATAGGACTTGTCTTGTTTTTTTGTGTCAGATACAGCAACGGCAGCGATGCATCTGCCGACATCAGCATACGAACCTGACCACAGCTCCCCTTTACAGTCAAGATTAGCTCATCCTTTTCAGGCTGAGCTATCTTGTAAATCCTATTTCCTATTAATTTATCTTTCAGTTCACTGACAATCCCCGCGATTGTCACTCCGTCAAATGCCATGTTTTTATCCTATCATCCAATCATACATTTCCTGATACTTCATTGCAGACACTTTCCACGAAAAGTCCGTCGCCATTGCTCTGTCCACAATCTTGTTCCACTCGCGCTTTCTGTCGTAGTACACCTGCTCTGCATACCGGATTGTACTGAGCATCTCATGTGCATTGTAGTTTACAAAACTAAATCCAGTACCTTCATTTTCGTACTCATTATAAGGCTCTACGGTATCCTTGAGTCCGCCTGTCTCCCTCACGATGGGAACGGTTCCATAGCGCAGTGACATCAACTGGCTGAGTCCGCAGGGCTCGAACAGCGACGGCATTAAGAACGCATCACATGACGCATAAATCCTGTGAGAAAGCTCCTCTGAATAAAAAATATTTGCAGAAACCTTGCCATGATATTTCCAGTCAAAATGGCGGAACATATTCTCATAGCGCTCCTCACCAGTTCCCAGCACCACCAGTTGAATATCATCCTTGCTGCACAATTCGTCCATAATGTATGCAACGAGGTCCATACCCTTCTGGTCGGTAAGCCTTGACACGATGCCAATCATCATTTTCTTATCGTTCTCTTCCAGACCAAGCTGCTTTTGCAGGTCTCTCTTGTTCTTAATCTTCTCTTTTCGGAAGTTTGACGCATTGTAATGATGTACAATGTACTGATCGGTATCTGGATTGTACTCATCATAGTCAATGCCGTTTACAATGCCTCTGAGATCATGCGTTCTCGCGGTGAGGAGTCCATTGAGCTTCTCGCCATAAAATTCCGTCTTGATCTCCTCCGCATAGGTCGCACTTACTGTCGTGATCGCATCTGCATAAGTAAGCCCGCCTTTTAAAAGGTTTCCGTCTTTAAAGTATCCCAGTTTGTCAGGTGCAAAATATGAGCCGTCAAGACCTGTGATATGCTGCACTGTCCTGATATCATAAATCCCCTGAAATTTAAGGTTATGGATCGTCATGATCGTTTTCATGCCTTGATAGAACTCACCCTTGGCAAATCGCTCTTTTAAATATACAGGAATAATTGCTGCCTGCCAGTCATGGCAGTGCACAATGTCCGGTCTAAAGCCAACTACCGGCAGGATTGACAATGCTGCCTTCGAAAAAAATACAAACTTGGTGATCTCCCCTATATGATCATCACTGTACGGCTTAAACCCTCCAAACATTTTCTCATTATCAATAAAATAATATGTGATGCCGTCATACTGTGCTTCCAGTACCCCCACATACTCACTCTGCCCCATAAAATCCATATAAAAATGTGTTCTGTACTGGATCAGCGATTTCATATTTTCAGACATACACATGTATTTCGGCAAGACTACTCTTGCATCAAAGTATTTTTTATCATAATATTTGGGAAGTGAACCCACCACATCTGCAAGTCCCCCCGTCTTTATAAATGGTACACCCTCTGAAGCCACAAACAAAATGTTTTTCATACTATCAAATCCCTTTCCACACTCATCTTAGTGTTGCGAATTAAGTTACACTGTAAATATTATACACCAACCGAAGCGGGAATGTAAAGGAATTTGTCGGATTATACTTTGTATTATGCTCTGTAGTGAAGTCTTATTTTATCTGCTATCAAAGCTATGAACTCAGAATTTGTCGGCTTGCCTTTTCCAAGATTGATCGTATACCCGAAAAGGGAATCAAGCGTCTCCATTTTTCCTCTACTCCATGCTACTTCGATTGCGTGTCTTATGGCACGCTCAACACGGCTCGGTGTTGTCTGGTATTTCTTTGCGATCGACGGATAAAGAATTTTTGTGATAGAGTTTAACATCTCTATATCCTCCACCGACATCATGATCGCCTCCCGCAGATACTGATACCCTTTGATATGGGCTGGCACGCCGATCTCGTGTATCATATCCGTCACATCTTTCTCTAAATCATGTGTATTCTCCAAGGAATTTGACTCTGGCCTGCTGTCTGTCTTTTTGCCCATCAGGCTATTCTCACTGTTCGTGAGTTTCGTGCCTGCTGGAACGGTGATCATAATCTGAAATTCCTTGTCTTTTGTAAGTAAATCGCTGAGAATCCTAAAGACCTTCTCGTTATCCTGCTGTGTCATTACGTTTAACTGCTCCATTAGCTTCTCCTCCATCCCTAAATTTTTGACTGCCAAATGCCACCTAAATCACGTCTCCCATTCATAATCTTGGCTCAAAGAATTTATAAACGCTACTCCCAAATTACGTTTACTTACAAATTCTAGCAGGATTTGGCAATGTCCATTATATAAGAATGTCAATTTATCTTGCAACAGTTACTTATCGCACTTTTTGCGCTTTACATACAGCATCCGCCAAAATACCACATATTCCGCTCAAATACCTTAAAAATAGCTGTTTTTTCTTGTTGAAAGAGCTGATATTTTTATCAGTTTTTTTGCAAATTGAATCAGTTCAGAGCGATTTTTACGCGATTACTTTTTTTCATTTTTTGATTCATTTTGCGAATATACCCCTTTCTTGACACTTCTTCTGGTTTAATATACACATCTGTTCCCTGTATTTTTTCTCTGATAAAAAGCGCGTGCTCCTGCAAGGACACTGTTCTGTAATCTGACGTGTTTTTGTGACGCCTGCCCCAAAAAACGTCCTTGTGCGTGCGCGTCTCCATCTTGTTTCCACCGATTCCCAGACCTCTTCCCCATGCGATATTGGCATGTACGCAGAAATTTTTGAGCACGTCCATCGCCACGCTGGTCTGCTCGCCCTCGTACAGCTCTGTATAGAGAACCGCATAAAATCTGCCGCCGATGCTCTCCCCGCCAATCACCGCCTGTTCGACTTTTTCAAGAAACCGCAGTACCAAGGAAGGCACGCTGTCCAGATACACATCTGCCGCAAGCACAATGGCATGTGCATCTTCAAGATATCTGTACACACTGTTCCAATCCATATCCTCCTCGAGCTTCACCAAGACCAACTCTTCATGTTGCAGGCATTTCTGAATGATTTCCGCGCATGTTTCATTGCCAGCAGCCAGTGTATAGCCTCCGTCCAAAAACAGTATCATTCCGCTTCCCCCTCCTCCTTTCCGCGCTGCGCATGATCTTATAAAATGATACCCTTCAACTGGCTGAGCTTCTCAATTGTATCATAAAAGATAATCTTGACGCCCCTCGCCTGCAATGATATACCGTCTGACACAGACTGAAGCCTTGCCGACTGCTCCTCCTGCGGCGTAATATGCTCTCCATAGAAGCAGCAGACCATGCCAAATGTGTTTTTATTCCCGCCCTTGACCTCATAATGTGTCTGACCGTGCCGCATCTCCAGAAGCGGTCCAAAATGCCTTCTGCATTTCTCCAGCACGCCCTGAATAAACGGGCTGAAACCGCCATACACACAACGGCTAATCAAAATCAACTGACAGCAGCTTCCCATTGCGCTCTCAATCTCACTGCCTGTACACGCCACCGCATCACTTATGACAATATCCTTTTCCTGTAGCTTCACGCCAAGCCCGTGCCATGATTCCTCCTGCATGTCGTGTACAATCATTTTCATTGTAAATATTCCCTTTCCATTCAAATTCAAGAGTTACCGCAATTCTACCATAGAATGCCAAATTAAAAAAGACTTTTTTGAAACTTTTTATTTCTTTTTAAAATATTTTTCAGAAAAAGTATTGACTTTTTTTTCGAAAAATAGTATATTATAGAAGTCAGTTACGTGGGGTCTTAGCTCAGCTGGGAGAGCATCTGCCTTACAAGCAGAGGGTCACAGGTTCGAGCCCTGTAGGCCCCATTTTTTATTTCTATATTCGTACTATTCTTGCTGTATTCTCAGTTGTTCTTTTCTAATATCCGAAAGTTTTTTCATATCGACCGTAATGGCAGGGCGAATTCCGTAGCTTTCCACGGCAGCGATACATTCGATTAACAGCTTATCGGAATACCCGTTATTGACCGCATAAGATTTACAGGCAGAACCTTCCACCGGCTCCCTGAGACGCCATACAAATGGTTCAAGTCCAAATTCAAGGGAAAGCACCCGGTACGAACCGGTCTCGTCGCGTTCCACTGCCTGCTGCGTGGGCTGTGCGTAAACGCTGATATTCGCATCATAAAACCATTCCAGCTCATCCCTGCTTAAAAGATAGACCAAGTCGTCTGTCTCCACAATTTCCTCTGAGAGTGCACCGCCTTTTGTCAGATGATGTGTCGGGACAATCGCGTCCTGCTCCTCCCTGGTAAATCCGCATAAAAAGCCCCGTTCCGAAAAATACGCGTTTTTTTCACCGAACATCGCTTTTTTGACAGGTCCTTTCCCTTCATACACCACATTTTCCCGATCGGAGTTTAACCATGTCCTGATGTCGGAACGGCTCCAGTCATTTGTGCCGTGCGTATACTCCTGCATTGCAAGGTTCTCTAATGTCTTTTCGTCGGTAATGCGCCAAAGAACGCCGTCATCATCATAGGCATATTCACCGCTGGGCGCTGCATCGAACGCTTTCATGGCAAGAATTTCACTGGACACAAGAACTGCCTTGGAAGCTCTTCCAAAACGATCCTCGTACAGCTTTAACACACGCCATGTAATCGGCTCATTCAGGTAAGAGCCAAAGGTTACTTCATCTCCCAATGCCGCTTCATAGTCCGCTGTAGTTCCGTGTTCGTATCTGACTGCCAGCGCAATCATCAGTGCAACCGCGCCCAAATATATGAAATCCGCAGGTTTGATAAACTTTTTTCCTTTTTTTCCACTTTGTTCCATACACGCTACCTGTCACACTGCAAATCCGTTGGAGGTCATATGTGCAACCTGACTTCCAAGCTCGTCCGTAATTTCAACCATATAACAGCACGTTCGTCTGCCTGCCCTGATTTTTTTCGCCTCGGCAATCAGTATATTTCCTTTTGCCTTTCCGAGAAACGTAATCGAAGCATCCAGTGACACGACCGGTTGTTCCTGCCAGTTTGTTGCCACCGCAAACGCAAAATCCGCAAGCGTAAAAATTGCACCGCCCATAACCGCGCCAAGTGCATTTTTATGATCATTGTTAATTTGCATGGAACATTTCGCATATCCCTCCGCAATTTCCTCGATAACCGCACCGTTTACCGTGGCAAAACGGTCATGTGAAAAGCGCTCGCGCACCTCGTCCAGTTTCTGTTGTTCCATCTCCGAAATCATTCCCTTCCTATGTTTATAATGACAAATTTATTTTATCCCATTCCCTGACAAAAGTCTACAAATATTGATATGCTGTTTTATTGAGAAAAAATAATAAAAATATAAATTATGTATAGGTATTTTTCAAAAAATCCTTTATAATGGAGAAAGGTATGTTTTAAAAATTTGCAAATCACACTAAATGGAGGTTATTTATGCCAAAAAGAGAAGATATTAACAAAGTGCTTATCATCGGTTCCGGTCCGATTATCATTGGACAGGCATGTGAGTTTGACTATTCCGGAACGCAGGCGTGCAAAGCGCTTCGCAAACTTGGATATGAGATTGTACTTGTCAACTCCAATCCTGCAACCATTATGACCGATCCCGAAATCGCTGATGTAACTTACATAGAACCGTTAAACGTAAAACGTTTGGAGCAGATTATCGCAAAGGAGCGTCCCGACGCGCTGCTGCCAAATCTCGGCGGACAGTCCGGTTTAAACTTGTGTGCGGAACTCGCAAAGGAAGGCGTTCTTGAGAAATACAATGTCAAGGTAATCGGCGTTCAGGTAGATGCGATTGAGCGCGGCGAGGACCGCATTGAGTTCAAGAAATCAATGGACGCAATCGGAATTGAGATGGCACGAAGCGAGGTTTCCTACAGTGTTGATGAAGCGCTTGCGATTGCAGACAAGCTTGGCTATCCTGTGGTTTTGCGTCCCGCCTACACAATGGGCGGTGCAGGCGGCGGACTTGTTTATAATAAAGAAGAATTAAAAACGGTCTGTACACGCGGTCTGCAGGCAAGTCTTGTAGGGCAGGTACTGGTTGAGGAGTCCATTCTTGGCTGGGAGGAACTTGAGCTTGAGGTTGTACGCGACGCAGAAGGAAACATGATTACCGTCTGCTTTATCGAAAATATTGATCCGCTCGGCGTCCACACCGGCGACTCGTTCTGCTCCGCACCGATGCTTACCATATCGGAAGACTTGCAGAAAAGGCTGCAGGAGCAGGCATACCGCATTGTCGATTCCGTACAGGTTATCGGGGGAACAAATGTTCAATTTGCGCATGATCCCGTTTCCGACCGTATTGTCGTAATCGAAATTAACCCGCGGACTTCCCGCTCTTCCGCACTTGCATCCAAAGCAACCGGCTTTCCGATTGCGCTTGTTTCCGCAATGCTTGCGGCAGGTCTTACCTTAAAAGATATTGAATGCGGAAAGTACGGCACGTTGGACAAATATGTCCCGGACGGCGATTATGTCGTAATCAAATTTGCGCGCTGGGCATTTGAAAAATTCAAAGGCGTTGAAGATAAGCTTGGCACGCAGATGCGTGCTGTCGGCGAAGTTATGAGTATCGGAAAGACCTACAAAGAAGCGTTCCAAAAAGCGATTCGTAGTCTTGAAACAGGGCGTTACGGACTAGGATACGCCAAAGATTACAATAAACAGCCAAAGGAAGAGCTGCTGCGAATGCTTGCCAATCCGTCAAGCGACCGTCACTTCATTATGTATGAGGCGCTGCGCAAGGGCGCAACGGTTGAGGAAATCTT
>ERZ808028.1524-NODE-1524-length-13639-cov-20.041366_pt1 | contig 13639 bp, 10 predicted proteins | sample MGYA00380184_ERZ808028 | MGnify/ENA primary metagenome ERZ808028 (study PRJEB31490, sample SAMN06133397) | mouse gut metagenome | isolation source: J8_1 | host: mice | place: China: Chengdu | collected 2015-05 ...
AGCTCCCAGTTGTAGCGGCCCTCCGCCTCGTTCCAGTCCACCGGGCAGCCCCGGCCAAAGTCCTCCACCTCGATGGATTTGTCCTCGTACCGGGTAACGGTGATCAAATCACCGTGGCCCTCCCGGGCCTCGTCGATGGCGTTGGAGAGGATTTCAAACACTGCGTGCTCGCAGCCCTCCAGCCCGTCGGAGCCGAAGATGACGCCGGGGCGCTTGCGCACCCGGTCCGCCCCCTTCAGAGAGGAGATGGAGTCGTTGCCATATTGCTGTTTTGGTGTGGATTTCGCCATATCTGCACCTGCCTAATCCTGTTATCGCCGCGAAAAACCGCGGAAAAGCTGAAGCCGCGCTCTGCACAGCACATTTTAACCCTAATAATATAGTATACCGCAAAAGGTGTGGGGCCGTCAAGGGTTGGAACAGCCACAATATGGAACAGGAGCCCCGGCTCCACCGGCGCTCCTGTTCCGTTTGCTTCATGCCGTTTACGTCCGCGCCGCGCCCGTTCTCCGGGCGGCCTGGGCCACCGCTTTCGCCACCGCGGGGCACACCCGCTCGTCAAAGGCGGCGGGGATGATATAGTCCGGGGACAGCTCCTCCGGCCCCACCAGCTCCGCCAGCGCTTTTACGGCGGCCTGCTTCATCTCCTCGTTGATATCCGACGCCCGTACGTCAAACGCCCCCCGGAACACGCCGGGGAAGGCCAGCACGTTGTTGATTTGGTTGGGAAAATCACTGCGGCCGGTGCCCACCACCGCTGCCCCTGCCTCTTTTGCCAGGTCGGGCATAATCTCCGGCGTGGGGTTGGCCATGGGAAACAGCACAGGGTTGGGCGCCATGGAGCGCACCATGTCCTGGGTGACAATCCCCGGCGCGGATACGCCGATGAACACGTCCGCGCCTTTCATCGCCTCCGCCAGACCGCCCTCGGCAGTCTCCGGGCGGGTCATGTCCGCCAATTCCGACAGAGCGGGATCACCCGCCAGATCAGGCCGTCCAGGGCGCACAATCCCCTTGATGTCGCACAAAACGGCGCGGCGTAGCCCCATGGACCAGAGCAGCTTGAAGATGGCCGTCCCGGCGGCCCCCGCCCCGGACATCACCAGCTTGATCTGGGACAGCTCCTTGCCCACGATTTTCAGCGCGTTGGTCAGCGCCGCTGCCACGATGATGGCGGTGCCGTGCTGGTCGTCGTGGAAAACGGGGATGTCGCAGCGCTCTTTGAGCTTCCGCTCGATTTCAAAGCACCTGGGGGCGGAGACGTCCTCTAAGTTCACCCCGCCGAAGGACCCCGCCAGCAGGGCCACGGTGTTGACAATCTCGTCCACGTCCTTGGATCGCACGCACAGCGGCACCGCGTTCACCCCGCCGAAGGCCTTAAACAGCACGCACTTGCCCTCCATCACGGGCATACCGGCCTCGGGGCCGATGTCCCCCAAGCCCAGCACCGCCGTGCCGTCTGTAACCACTGCCACCGTATTCCACCGCCCGGTGAGCTCATAGCTTTTATCGATATCCCGCTTGATTTCCAGGCAGGGCTGGGCCACCCCGGGGGTGTAGGCCAGGGACAGAGACCGCCTATCCTTCACCTCCATTTTTGGTACGGTGTCCAGCTTGCCCCGCCACTGGTAATGCAGTTTCAGCGATTCTGCCGCGTAATCCATCGCCACTCCATCCTCCCCCTATTACTTGGCCACAAATACCTTTACGCTGCGCGGCCCGATGGTAAAGCAGTTGTTCTCCACCCAGTGGGCGCTCTGCTCCTCCTCCCAGGTGTCCACCACCTGCTCCCATCTCATGGAAGCGGGCAGCTGGGGCAGCGCCGCGTTCAGCTCTCCCCAATAGGAGTTGGCGGCCACGTAGACAATCTGAGGTCCCACGTTGCGCTCCGCCCCGGCAAACATCACCCCCACATAGCGATCCTGGGGGCCGAATCGCTCCGCCCAGGGGGCCACGCCGTGGAAACTTACATCCGGGAAGCCACAGGCTCCCCCGCTCATGTCACAGCGCAGAACCCGGTGGCTCTGGCGGAAGCGAATCATATACTGGAAAAATCGGAACAGCCCCTGGTTTTTCTCCAACAGGGACCAGTCCAGCCAGGAGGTGATATTGTCCTGGCAGTAGGCGTTATTGTTGCCGAACTGGGTGTTGCCGAACTCATCTCCCGCCAGAAACATGGGAATCCCACGGGAGCACATCAGCACCGCAAAGGCGTTGCGCACCATGCGCTGGCGCAGCTGGTTGACGCTTGGGTCGTCCGTCTCCCCCTCCGCGCCGCAGTTCCAGCTGTTATTGTCGTTGGCCCCATCGGTGTTGTTCCAGCCGTTGCGCTCATTGTGCTTTGCGTTGTAGGTGTACAGGTCGTGGAGGGTGAAGCCATCGTGGCAGGTGAGGAAATTCACCGAAGCGTTGCGCCGCTCCGCGGTACTGTAGATATCCTTAGAGCCGGTCAGACGCAGGGCGGCGGCCTGGGCCATCCCCTCGTCCCCTTTGAGATACCGGCGCATATCGTCCCGGTAGCGCCCATTCCACTCCGCCCAGCGGTTCCACGCGGGGAAGGACCCCACCTGATAGAGCCCGCCTGCGTCCCACGCCTCGGCGATGAGCTTCACGTCCCCCAGAATGGGGTCGAAGGCCATGGCTTGAAGCAGGGGCGGGGACACCATAGGTGCGCCGTTCTCGTCCCGGCCCAGAATGGAGGCCAAATCAAAGCGGAAGCCGTCCACCCGGTAAGTGGTGACCCAATACCGCAGGCAGTCCAGAATCATCTGGTGCACAATGGGGTGGTTGCAGTTTAGGGTGTTGCCGCAGCCGGAGAAATTGTAATAGTACCCTTCTGGAGTAAGCAGATAATAGATGCTGTTGTCAAACCCTTTAAAAGAGAAGAAGGGACCCATCTCATTGCCCTCGGCGGTATGGTTGAATACCACGTCCAGGTAAACCTCGATGCCCCGCTGCTTGCACGCCTGGATAAACCGTTTCAGCTCGTTGCCCTCCCGGTTATACTCCGTGCTGGCGGTATAGCTGGTGTTGGGGGCGAAAAAGCTCACCGTACTGTACCCCCAATAATTATACAGCTTCTCGCCGTTCACCTCCCGGTAGTCCAGCATCTCGTCAAACTCAAAAATCGGCATCAGCTCCACCGCATTGATCCCCAGAGACTCCAAATAGGGCAGCTTTTCCATCAAGCCGGCAAACGTACCCGGATGGACCACTCCGGAGGAGGGGTCCTTGGTAAAGCCACGAACATGGAGCTCATAGATGATGAGGTCCTCCATGGGAATCAGGGGAGCGCGGATATTGCCCCAGTCGAAGTCGTCCTTCACCACTCTGGCCTTGTAGTGCTGGCCGTGGGGCGGCGCTTTGCCCCAGGCGCTCTGGCCAGTCACCGCCTTGGCGTAGGGGTCCAGCAGGTACTTGCTCTTGTCAAAGATAAGTCCCCGCTCCGGCTCATAGGGGCCGTCCACCCGGTAAGCGTACTCAAACTCCTCAATGTTCAGCTTGAACACAATCATGGAGTACACATTGCCAATTCGGTAGTGCTCCGGGAAGGGGAGCACCGCGAAGGGCTCCGTCTCCTCTCGGTGGAACAGCAGCAGCTCAATGCCCGTGGCACCGTGGGAGTAGACGGTGAAATTGACGCCGCCGGGAATGGCCGTGGCGCCGTTGGTCTCATAAAAACCGGGCCGGACATCAAAGCCGCCGATGTTGTCCATGGGAACCAGATGGATGGCGCGAGGAAGGACTATGCTGCTCACCACCTCCTCCGGCTCCTTTACGGTTCTTTTCCGCTCGTTCACATACGCTCCTCCCCTCTTATGCCCGCAGCCAGGTTACTTTGGCCGGGTCGTAATGTCCACGGGCCTCGGGTGCCTCGTCCGGCGCGCCCACAGCGATAAGGGCCACCGGGACGGCCTGGGTATCCAAAAGCTCCTGGATTTTGGAGATCCGGGGGCTGGGCCAGCACCCGCACCAGCACGCGCCATAGCCCAGCGCCACCGCCTGAAGCAGCAGGTTTTCCACCGCCGCGCCGCAGTCCAGCGGCCAGTAGCCGGCCACCACGCCGGTCTGCTTCTCCGGCTGGGCGCACACCACAATGGCCAGAGGCGCAGTGTCCAGCATGGAGGCGAAGGGGTGGGCGTGGCGCAGCTTGCTCTTGAGCTCCGGGTCCTCCACCACAAAAAATTCCCAGGGGCGGATGTTGCGGGCGCTGGGGGCCATCATGGCCGCCTCCAGCATCGTCTCCACGTCCTTCTGGGGAATGGAGACGCCGGGCTGATACTTACGGATGCTCCGCCGGGCGCGGATGGCTTGGGTACAATCCATAGACAAAACCTCCTTGTTAAACTGTTAAAAAAAACCGGGCGGGCTTCCGCCCGCCCGGTTGAGCTCAGGGAAAATACCGTGGCCGCCTCTTAAAAGTACTTGCGCACGCCCTCGCTGGCCTTGGCCGCATCCTCGCTGATGGAAACGGTATACTTGATGCCGCTTTTCTGGGAGAAGGCCTCCAACCAATCCAGGAAGGGCTCCACGTCCTCGTTGCCCACGGTGGGCACCAGCTTGTTCAGGCTCTCAATAAACACATGGGTAATATCATAATTGCTGGCGTACAGCCCGTACAGGAAACCCCGCAGCGTATCATAGTTGGGAATGCTGTAATCCGAGGTATCCACCAAGCGGATTTTATAGTTGATTTTATAGTTCAGCTTGGAATTATGGGCGATTGCCACCACGTTGCCATGCTCCGTATCCACCGCTGTATTGATGAGATCGATCATCTGCTTGGTCTTTCCAGTGCCCTTCAGGCCCATAATGACCTTGACCATTTTGATCACTCCTTACTTGAGTATTGGGGGGAGTCCCCCTTTGATATTTCTATGTTACCATCTTCTAAAGAAAATTTCAATACAGGAAATCGAAGTTCACGAAAAATTAGGAAAAAATGTCCGTCCTCAGTCCACTCCCTCCAGGGCGAAGTGGGCGGCGGTCTGCCCCTGCCCCACCGCGCGGGCCAGCTGGAGGGGCTGTCCGGTGCAGTCCCCCGCGGCGTACACCCCCGGCAGGCTTGTGGCCATGCGCCCGTCCACCTTGATATAACCCCCTTCCATCTCCAGTCCGGGGGCCAGCTGGGCGGGAGCGATGGAGGCGCGCAGCAAGAATACTCCGTCACAGGGCACGGTCTCCCCTGCGGCAGTACGCACCCCGTTCACCCGGTCCTCTCCCAAAATTTCCAGCCCCGCCAGCCGCTTCACCGTGACCTCACAGCCGATGGAGCGCAGAAATTCCACTTCCTCCTCAAAATTGGGGGCGTCCCCGGCACACACCACCCGCTTGCCCCGGTAGAACATCCCGTCGCAGGTGGCGCAGTAGCTCACCCCCCGGCCCAGCAGCTCCGTCTCCCCCTTGAGGGGCGCGGCCCGGGACACGCCGGGGGCCAAAATCACCGCCCGGCCCTCTACCGCGTCGTTCTCCACCGACACCATCACCGAGCTGCCCATAGGCATCACAGACAGCGCCCGGCCCTGCTTGAACTGCGCGCCCAGCTCCTCCGCCTGGGCCACCAGGCGCTGTACCAGCTCCAGGCCGGTCACGCCCGGCAGCCCGGGGTAATTGGCCATGGCGGGAGCCCGACACAACGGGGAGGCGGTGGGCTCGTTGGTGATCACCAGCGCGGACTTGTCGCGGACACGGGCGTGGATAGCGGCGGTGAGACCGGCGGGGCCTCCGCCCACTATCAAAAGATCGTATTTCATAACGCGCTCCTTTTACATTTTATTTTTATAGTATAACAGAACCGGCGGCGGTTGACAACACTTGCAAATCCTCCGCCCATGGATTATACTGGGCATACCTTCCATTTTAACCAAGGAGACCTGCCATGAAACGCATTTTATTGCTCACCACCGGCGGCACCATCGCCTCCCGGCTCACCGACGAAGGGCTGGCTCCCGGCTTGGATGGGGCGGCCCTCACCCACCACCTGGGCGGCCTACCCGACAGCTACCGCCTCACCGTCCGGGACATTCTCCATTTGGACTCGTCCAATATCCAGCCCGAGGAGTGGCGGCTCATCGCCCGGCACGTCTTTGATGCCCGCAATGACTTCGACGGCATCGTAGTATCCCACGGCACCGACACCATGGCCTACACCGCCTCAGTTCTCTCCTACATGGTGCGCAATATCCCGATTCCCGTGGTACTCACCGGGGCCCAGCTGCCCATCGAGCACCCCCTCACCGACGGGCTGGACAATCTCCGCACCGCCTTTGCCATGGCGGCGTCCGGCTGGGGCGGGGTGTTCCTGGCATTCAACCGGCGGGTGATGCTGGGCTGCCGGGCGGTAAAAACCCACACCACCGCCTTTGGCGCCTTTGACAGTGTAAACTGGCCGCTGGCAGCCGAGGTAAGCGGCGCGGGGCTGAGCGTCCGGGAGGACGCCATTCCCCCTGCGGACGGCCCCTGCGTCCTGCGGGACAAGCTGTGCGAGCAGGTGTTTCTCATCAAGCTCACCCCCGGTCTGGATCCGGAAATCTTCGATATGCTGCTGCGGATGCACTACCGGGGCGTGGTCATCGAGGCCTTTGGCGCGGGCGGGCTCCACTTCATCCGCCGCAACCTTATCGAAAAGCTCCACGCCGCGGCCCAGGCGGGGATGACCGTGGTGGTGTGCAGCCAGTGCCTGTACGAGAGCAGCAACTTCTCCCTCTACCAAGCGGGGCAGAAGGCGCTGGCGGAGGGAGTGGTCCAGGGCTGGGACATGACCACCGAGGCCGCCGTCACCAAGCTGATGTGGGCCCTGGGGCAAGAGTCCGACCCGGCGAAGGTACGCCGGCTCTTTTCCCAAAATTTGTGCGGAGAGATCAGAAGCGCGGAGCAACGACCGATAACAGGATCTGGATCGGACCAGCAGACACCGTGAGCGCTCCACAGCATGATGACAAAGCGGCGCCCAGCCGCTGTGCACGTAAAGCCGCCGCTGTTTCAGCGGCGGCTTTGTCTGTCGTTTTTCTTTCTCTCACTCCATGCCCAGATCCCGTTTGATGTGGGCGCGCAGCGCGGCGAAGGACTCCACACTTAGATCATGCTCAATCCGGCAGGCGTCCTCTGCGGCCACCTGTTCCGACACCCCCAGATGAGTGAGCCATTTTGTCAGCAGCAGATGCCGTTCGTAAATACGCTGGGCAATCTCCTGCCCTTCCGGCGTGAGCGTGAGAAAACCTCCGGCATCCATCACCACAAACCCTCCCTCGCGGAGCAGGCTCATGGCCCGGCTGACGCTGGGCTTGGAGAAATTCAAGTGCTGGGCCACGTCAATGGACCGCACCGGCCCCTTCTCCCCCAGGGCTAAGATGGCCTCCAGATAGTTTTCCGCAGATTCATGGATATTCAACGCGCTCACTCCAATCAACGCCGCTGGGCGGTTGAGTTTGCCAATGCTTACTGTGGTATTCTATCATAAACTCCATCCAAAGGCAATGAAAAAAATACCAAATTGTGAAAAGTGCCAAGAACGCGCCCCGTCTATTTATCAGGAATGCACAATTTGAAATGCAGTTTGCGCACAAAATCACGCAGTTTACGCAAAACGCCGCACAGCGCCTAAAACTCTGGTATACTCCTTTTGTCATGGCGCGGGGCCGTTCCGCCCACGCCAAAAAGTGAATGAGGAGGAAGAAGAAATGTTACAAATCAACTGGGCCGACGTTGCGAACGTACTGACGCAGGTCGCCCCCCACCTGGTGGTCATTGCCATTGCGCTTATCGCCGCCATCGTGGTAACAGTGGCCGCCATGAAGGCCCCCAAAAACTCCAAGGGCCTGATCCGCGGCAGCGCATGGGTGGCCGCAGTTTTGGTGATCCTCATCGTGGTGAACCTGATCTGCACCGGCCCCATGGCCACCCTGCTCACCTCTGTGGCCGGCAAGCCGGTGTCCAAGATCGACGACGCCACCACAGCGGAGGCCACCGAGCTGGTCACTGAGATCTGCCGGGAGGGCATCACTCTTCTAAAGGACGAGGACAGCATCCTGCCTCTCCAGAACAAGAAGATCAACGTGTTCGGCTGGTCTGCCACCAACCCCTGTTACGGCGGCACCGGCTCCGGCGCGCTGAACACCGCCTACCCCACCGTCACCTTCCTGGACGCCCTCAAGAGCTCCAACATTGAGTACAACCAGGAACTCATCGACTTCTACACCAACTATCACGACAACTCCCTGCCCAACGTGAGTATGTGGAACCAGGACTGGACCCTGCCTCAGCCGGGCGCGGACCTGTACTCCTCTGAGCTCATCAACAACGCCAAGTCCTTCTCGGACACCGCCGTCATCTTCATCTCCCGCGTGGGCGGCGAGGGCGCCGACCTGCCCATGGACATGACCGCCCTGGTCAACGGCACCTACAAGGCCGATTCCGCCATGAGTTATAACGACTCTGTCAACGCCGGCAACGACTGGGACGCCGGCGACACCTACCTCAACCTCTCCAACCCCGAGGAGGAGATGGTGGAGCTGGTGTGCGAAAACTTTGACAACGTCATCGTCATCTACAACAGCGCCAACGCCTTCGAGCTGGGCTTCATCGACGAGTACGATTCCATCAAGGGCGCTCTGTGGTGCCCCGGCACCGGCCAAGCCGGCTTCACCGCCCTGGGCGAGATTCTGGCCGGCGATGTGAACCCCTCCGGTCACCTGGTGGACACCTATGTGTACGACCTCACCGCTATCCCCAGCTTTAACAACATCGGTTATATGCTCTATGACAACATGGACGAGCACGCCTACAAGAGCACCAACTTCATGACTCAGGAGGAGGTCACCACCCTCCCCGCCTTCGTCAACTATGTGGAAGGCATTTACGTAGGCTACAAGTTCTATGAGACCGCCGCCGCCGAGGGCCTCATCAACTACGACGAGGTCGTCCAGTATCCCTTCGGCTACGGCCTGAGCTACACCACCTTTGATCAGGAAATCTCCGACTTCTCCAACGATGGAACCAACATCACCCTGAAGGTCAAGGTCACCAACACTGGTTCCGTGGCCGGCAAGGAAGTGGTGCAGGTTTACTTCAACCCGCCCTACACCAACGGCGGCATCGAGAAGGCCAGCGCCAACCTGGTGGAGTTCGCCAAGACCGCCAAGCTGGAGCCCGGCGCCTCCGAGGAAGTGACCATCACCTTCCCCATCGAGCAGATGGCCTCCTTCGACTACCAGGGCAAGGGCTGCTATGTGCTGGAGAAGGGTGATTACGTCATCTCCATCAACTCCGACTCCCACACCGTGCTGGACTCCGAGACCTACACCCAGAGCTCCGACGCGGTGTATGACGAAAACAACAAGCGTGAGAGCGATGCTTCCCCCGCCGTCAACCAGTTCGACTACGCCCTGGGCGGGGTGGAGTACCTCTCCCGCAAGGACGGCTTCGCCAACTACGACAAGGCCACCGCCGCTCCCGCTTCCTATTCCATGAGCGACAGCGACAAGGCCAACTTCTACAACAACGCCAACTATCTCACCGCTGAGGTGGCCGCTGCCGATGAGGAGCGGATGTTCCCCAACGCCCAGCCCATCACCACCGGCCAGAAGAACGGCCTGAAGCTCATCGACCTGCGGGGCGCGGCCTACGACGATCCCAAGTGGGACCAGCTGCTGGACCAGCTCACCATCGAGGAGATGGGTAACCTGATCGCCCTGGGCGGCTATCAGACTCTGGCCCTTGACTCCATCGAGAAGTACCGCACCAACGACTGCGACGGCCCCGCCTCCATCAACAACAACTTCACCAAGCAGGGCTCCGTAGGCTTCCCCGCTGCGGTGATGATCGCCGCCACCTGGAACGACGACATGGCCACCGCCTTCGGCGAAAGCATCGGCAAGATGGCCGATCAGATGGACACCGCCGGCTGGTACGCCCCCGCCATGAACATCCACCGCACCGCCTTCTCCGGCCGTAACTTCGAGTATTACTCCGAGGACGGCGTGCTGTCCGGCTCCATGGCCGCCAACGCCACCATCGGCGCGGAAAAGTACGGCGTGTACGCCTACATCAAGCACTTCGCCCTGAACGACCAGGAGACCAACCGCTGCGGAATGCTGTGCACCTGGACTAACGAGCAGGCCATGCGCGAGATCTACCTCAAGCCCTTTGAGATCGCCGTCAAGGAAGGCAAAGCCAAGGCTGTCATGTCCTCCTTCAACTACGTCGGTCCCCGCTGGGCGGGCGGCTGCTACGAGCTCCAGACCCAAGTGCTGCGCAACGAGTGGGGCTTCCAGGGCATGGTCCTCACCGACTACTTCGGCGTGTACGGCTACATGAGCGCCGACCAGGGCGTGCGCACTGGCACCGACTTCTGCCTGGTGAATTATCCCACCGAAACCAGCCAGATTCGCTTCCGCGAGACTCCCGCCGCCCAGCAGGCAATGCGGCAGTCCACCAAGAATATCCTGTACGTCACCGTCAACAGCCGTCAGTACAGCGAGCTGGGCATCCAGCAGTCCACTCAGCCCAACCGCTGGGAAACCTACCTGACCATCACCAACGTGGTGGTGGGCGTGGCCCTGGTGGCCGCCGAGGCGTTCTTCATCTACAGCTTCCTCAAGAAGAAAAAGGCCGCCTGATCGCCTAAAACTCCATTGAACTTCCCACAATAGCGCCAAGGGCTTCCCGCTCCCGCTGAAGCGGGAGCGGGAAGCCGGAGGAGCTTTGAACAATTCTTGGGAAGCCTTTCCCTGGACTTGTTCAGCGCTTCCATAATTCAGTAAGGAGGGAATTTGATTGAAACACGCAGACATCATCAAGCAAATGACCTTAGAGGAGAAGTGCTACCTCCTCTCCGGCAAAGACTTCTGGCAGACGCGGAGCGTAGAGCGGCTTGGGGTGCCCAACATGACCCTGTCCGACGGCCCTCATGGCATCCGCAAGCAGGCCGGCGAGGGGGACCAGCTGGGGCTGAACCCCTCCCTCCCCGCCACCTGCTTCCCCACGGCGGCGGCCATCGCCAACTCCTGGGATCCAGTGCTTGGGGAGGAAATCGGCCAGCGCCTGGGGGCGGAGGCCGCCTCCCAGGGCGTGTGCGTGGTGCTGGGCCCAGGACTCAATATAAAGCGCTCTCCTTTCTGCGGGCGCAACTTTGAGTATTTCTCCGAGGATCCGTACCTGGCTGGCAAGATGGCGGCCAGCTATATCCGCGGCATTCAGAAGAACGGCGTGGCCGCCTGCCCCAAGCATTTCGCCGCCAACTCTCAGGAGCTGCGCCGCATGGCCTCCGACTCCGTGATGGACGAGCGAACGCTTCGGGAAATCTACCTCACCGGCTTTGAAATCGCGGTGAAGGAGGGCCGGGCAAGGTCCATCATGTCGTCCTATAACCGGGTCAACGGAACGTACGCCAACGAAAACGAACATCTTTTGCAGGAAATCCTCCGGGACCAGTGGGGCTTTGACGGCTTTGTGGTGTCCGACTGGGGCGGCTCCAACGACCACACCGCGGGCGTGGCTGCCGGCTCCCACCTGGAAATGCCCACCACCGGCGGCGACTCCGACCTGGAGCTGCTGGAGGCCGTGAAGTCTGGCGAGCTCAGCCAGAAGCTGCTGGACAAACGGGTGGATGAGCTGCTGGACGTGATTTTGTCCACTACCGCTGCGGTCAAGCCGCTGGAGGGCAAGCCCTTCGACATTGACGCACACCACGCCATGGCCGCTAAGGCCTCTGAGCAGTCCATCGTGCTGCTGAAAAACGAAGGAAACATCCTGCCGCTGAAAAAGGGCGCCAAGGTGGCCGTCATCGGCGAGTTCGCCCAGAAGGCCCGCTATCAGGGCGCGGGGTCCTCTGTGGTCAACCCCACCAAGCTGGACCACGGCATGGACGTCATCAAAAATTTCCAGCTGGACGTGACGGGCTTTGAGCCAGGTTATCCCCGCTCCGGCAAGGGCGACCCGGCCATGCAGGCCAAGGCGGTGGAGCTGGCAAAGCAGGCGGACGTGGTGCTTCTCTACATCGGCCTGGACGAGATCAGCGAATCCGAGGGGCTGGACCGCTCTCATATGCGCCTGCCCCAGAGCCAGGTGGATTTGATTGAGGCCGTCAGCGCCGCCAACCCCAATGTGGTGGCCGTCATGTCCGCGGGCTCCGCCGTGGAGATGCCCTGGCTGCCCAAGGTCAAGGCCCTGGTTCACGGCTACCTGTGCGGCCAGGCGGGGGCGTCCTCCGTGCTGAAGGTCATCATGGGCCAGGTGAACCCCTCCGGAAAGCTGGCGGAGAGCTATCCCATCCGTTACGAGGACGTGTCCTCCGCCCCCTATTTCCCCGCCAAGGAGCGCAACGCTGAATACCGGGAGGGCCTGTACGTGGGCTACCGCTATTATGAGACGGCCAACGTTCCCGTGCTATTCCCCTTTGGGTTCGGCTTGAGCTATACCACCTTCGAGTACAGTGACTTCACCGTTTCCGCCAAGGAGGCCACGTTCACCCTCAAGAACACCGGAAGCATGGATGGCGCGGAAGTGGCTCAGCTCTATGTTTCCAAAACGGACGGGGACGTGTTCCGTCCCGCCAAGGAGCTGAAGGGCTTTGCCAAGGTGTTCCTCAAGGCGGGCGAGTCCAAAAGCGTCACCATTCCGTTCGATGACAAGGCATTCCGCTACTTTAACGTTGACACCAACCAGTTCGAGATAGAGGGCGGAACTTGGAATGTGCTCATCGGCGCGTCCTGCGCGGACATCAAGCTGTCCGGCACCGTGGAGGTCCAGGGCACCGCCGCCAGCCCCTACGACAAGCAGAAGTTTGCCAAATATTTCTCCGGCGACATCAAAACCATCTCCGACGGAGAATTTGAGGCCCTGTTGGGTCATCCCATTCCCGACGGCCACTGGAGCGGCCTGCTGGACATGAACGACGCGCTGTGCCAGATGTACTACGCCAAGGGCGCTGCGGGCCGGTTCGCCTACAAAGTGCTCACCCGGCTCATCAACAAGAGCATTGAAAAGGGTGAGCCAAACCTAAACCTGCTGTTCAACTACAATATGCCCTTCCGGGCCATCGCCAAGATGACCGGCGGAATCTGCACCATGGAGATGGCCGAGGGCATCCTCACCATCGTCAACGGCCACTTCTTCAAGGGCTTAGGGCGGGTCATCGGCGGCTTCTTCCGCTCCGGGAAGAAGCGCAAAGCCGCCAACGCCATAAAATAAGGAGGAAAAGCATGAAATTTTGGACTGATTTTGCGGAAAAGCACCCCAGCGCCGCCAAGTGGATTCGGGAGGGCGGGCTGTTCGTCATCGTCAGCAACCTGGTCACGGTCATGAAGTATTTCATTCTCCAGTTCCTGCCCCTGGCCTTCACCCATCTGTCCAACGTGGATTTCGGCTGGCCCGGCATTCCGGTGAACCTGTTTGGCGTGGACTTCAAGTGGAATATTTTCGGCTACGACGTGGCCCACGGCGGCCTGGGCTACTTCATCGCCTACATGATCGCCATGGCCATCGGCGAGATCATCAACTTCCCCATCCAGAAGAATTTCGTATTCCGCAGCAAGGGCAACCTGGGCAAGCAGATCGCCTGGTATGTGGTGGCCTTCATCGTCATCAACTGCATCGTCAACTCCATCAACTGCGTGTGGGTGGCGGTGGCCGGCCTGTTCGT
>ERZ808028.1526-NODE-1526-length-13636-cov-5.128181_pt1 | contig 13636 bp, 11 predicted proteins | sample MGYA00380184_ERZ808028 | MGnify/ENA primary metagenome ERZ808028 (study PRJEB31490, sample SAMN06133397) | mouse gut metagenome | isolation source: J8_1 | host: mice | place: China: Chengdu | collected 2015-05 ...
TTGAGTACAGTGGATGGGAAAAATCATCTGCAGGCGATGTTTCAACTTTTAAATATTCTGTTTATTCCGAAATTTAAAGAAAAGTTACGGGATTGCAGTACAGCCGAGCAGGCAGCACAGTTATTGAAGAAATACGAACGGCAGGTGTCTGCCGATGTGGATGCATATCCGTCCGCCTGATGGCAGGCAATGGGACGGATGATGATTTTCATAATTACACCTCTATTTTGCGGCAGAGTGATCTCGGAAAGCAGGCAGGTGAAGCAAAAATCAGGAGCTGTTATGTGAAAAAGACGTGGAAAAAGTAAGTAGCGGGGAATAGGATGTAGATTTTATATACGCCAAAGTGAAGGTAAAGGTTCAAAACGGAACAGTCACAGATATTGAGATCCTTGAGCATAAAAACGGGCGAGGTGGACCTGCGGAAATCATTACAGACAGGATCATTGAGGAACAGAGGATAGATGTCGATGCCGTATCCGGCGCGACCAATTCGAGCATTGTCATAAAGAAAGCTGTTGAAAACGCCCTCAAAGCGGGAGATGGAAAATGAGGATGAAAAAGGGAAGGCATCAGCCGGAAGAGTCGTCCGTTTTTGGGTATTGATTTCCCATTCGGAAATGCATATGATAAGAATATCACGATGATATGCGGAGGAGAAAAACAGATGAGTCTGTCGGTGGAAGAGCAGGTTGAATGTCTGCTGGGTATGGAGGATCGGAATCTGCTGCTGGCAAAGGCGGCGGAGGTGAAGGACGAGGAGGTGCTCTATGTACTGGGGCACAGGTATAACTGGGATGATGGCTTCGCCCTGCCGAAGGCCATCATAGACAATCCGAACTGCCGCTTGAGTACGGCGCTTGCACTTTTTTACCTTGCCGACGGCGTAAGATATCTCAAAAATAAGGCGGAGGCGGAAAACAGCACATCGCCGGAGTGGAGGGATTTTGTGACAGATCTTTATGACAGGATCCTTCAGGGGAGGTTTGACGAAAGCAATATAGAATTTATACCGCCGCTCAACAAGGTAGAGCATTATAAGCTGAAGAAAAAACTGGACCGTTCGGAATACGTTTTTATCGAGAGGACCGGAGCAATCTGATGACGGGCCAGACGGCGGAACAAGTGCATAAAAAAGGAGAAAAGAAAATGTCACTCTATGAGATCACCTTCAGTCCCACCGGTGGGACAAAAAAAGTATCCGGTTTGTTTACAGAGGCGTACGGCGCGGAAAGTACATACATTGACCTGACCGACCGCACTGCCGATTTTGCTGCATATTCTTTTCGGGAGGAAGATATCTGCGTTGTATCAGTGCCGTCCTACGGAGGGAGGGTTCCCGATATTGCCACATCGCGGCTTGGACAGTTGAAGGGAAACGGAGCAAAGGCGGTGCTGATCGCGGTGTACGGGAACCGGGACTATGACGATACCTTTGCGGAACTGCAGGATACGCTGCAGACGGCGGGGTTTGTCTGTATTGCCGGGATAGCTGCGATAGCCGAGCATTCCATCATGCGCCAGTTTGCGGCGGGACGCCCGGATGGGCAGGACGGGAGAGAGTTGGCAGAGTTTGCGGCCCGCATCCGCTCCGCCGTGGAAGAGGGAACAGTGCAGACCGGGCTGCAGTTGCCAGGAAACCGTCCATACCGCGCGTATGGCGGCGTGCCGATGAAGCCCCAGGCGGGGAAGGTTTGTGTGCAGTGCGGATACTGTGCGGGGAAATGCCCGGTGGGAGCGATCCCCGCGGATGACCCGTCTAAGACCGATCCTGAAAAATGCATTTCGTGTATGCGTTGTATCGCGGTCTGCCCGAAAAAGGCACGCAACGTTAATAAGGCGCTTCTTGCCGCGGCCGGCATGGGACTGAAAAAGGCCTGCAGCGGATATAAGAAGAATGAATTATTTATATGACCGGCAGCGGAAGGCGGACAGGTTATAACGCGCGGGTGGCGTGTATAAACAGATGAACGCAGTAATGCGCGAGGCCGGTAAAAAGCTGGACGGAAAATATTTTTCGGTATATAATTGTATCAAAAAATGAATGGAGGGTTACTTTGATGGGTAATTTAACAGGAAAAACAGCGATCATCACAGGCGCGGGGCGCGCTGTCTTGAGCGACGGGCGGTGCGGTTCCATAGGATACGGCATCGCGACCGCATACGCAAAAGAAGGGGCAAACATTGTGATCACCGGGCGCAATACGGCGAAACTGGAAGCAGCCAAGGAGGAACTGGAGAGGCTGTATGGTATTCAGGTACTTATTGTTGCAGCGGATGTAAATGCGAAGGCCGATAATCAGAAGGTAGTGGAGGAAGTGGTGCGGCAGACTGTAGAGAAATTCGGAAGGATCGATGTGCTGATCAACAATGCACAGGCATCCGCCTCGGGGGTTCCGCTCAGTGAACACACGACAGAACAGTTTGATCTGGCGCTGTACTCGGGACTGTATGCAGCTTTCTATTATATGAAAGCGTGCTATCCTTATCTGGCGGAGACGAAAGGGACAGTCATCAATTTTGCTTCCGGCGCCGGCCTGTTCGGAAACTACGGGCAATGCGCTTATGCTGCGGCAAAAGAAGGGATCCGCGGGCTCTCCCGTGTGGCGGCTACCGAGTGGGCGAAGGACGGCGTCAATGTGAATATCATCTGTCCTCTGGCATGGACGGCGCAGCTTGAAAATTTTGAGAAGGCTTATCCGGAAGCATTCAAAGAGAATGTGAAGATGCCTCCGGCCGGGCATTACGGCGATGCGGAACTGGAGATCGGCAGGGTCTGCGTTCAGCTTGCATCCCCCGATTTTAAGTACCTGACAGGGGAGACGATCACACTGGAAGGCGGTATGGGCCTGCGGCCGTAGAGGGGAAATATTTCGGAGTATTTCGAGGACAGAGGTGGATCAGGCTATTATCCGCAAGTATAAACGGATGAACAAATGGAGACTTCTTCGGAAGTCTCTTTTTCTTTATACTGAAATACAGGGACGATATTTTTTGTCGACTGGTAAAGCTGCAAAGATATATGAAAATTTTAGTATTTTGTGAAAAGATGACTTAGAATCAGAAAAAAACATAAACTGATTGAAAATAGGTTTCTGAGATGGTAAGATAATGGTGAAATAGATGTTTTGTTGCAAAGAGATATGATTAAAAGCGAAAGGATGTGATCGTATGTTAGCAGTAAAACAACAGACAGTTATGGAAAAATCGGATGTTGAAAAGCTGGAATTATATAGATTGATTGGCGAAGGCTATAAAGCTATGCAGGATGGCAGAATCAGTTCAATCGAGAATGTAAGGGAGAAACTGGAGGAGAGGAGAAAAAAGCGTGGCTAGAATAGTATTTACTGAACCGGCAGAATATGATCTGTTGGATATAGAATACTATATTTTTGTTGACCTTTGTAATCCTTCAGCTGCACAAAGAATATCAGATGGTATTTTAAACACTGCGGATAATTTGTCCCAATATCCGGAAAAGCATCCATTAGTAGGGGATGAGGGGTTTTATATAATAAGGCAGATTGGCAGAATATTTTGAAGAGTTAATGAGAATTTAGATTGCAAGATACCTGTATAGCATCCATAGTGGAGATATGCAGGTATTTTTATTAAGCGAAACAGAAAGGCAGAATAAAGTATACTATGAAAATAATCAAAGGATTGCTTTACTTCATAGCGGGTTTATTTGTACTTTTGTGTATCTTTATTGTAGTGTGCGCTTTCAGACCGGAGTTGTCGGAGAGGGTGGGGGGATTTTTGTTTCCGGGTAATGGCCGGGGGATGACGGCGGAGGTGAATGGGGGACAGCCAGATGGGGAGATAGGCGTTTATTTTGTGGAGGATTATGGGGATGATGAGGAGTCCTCCGGGCGGCAGGATGAGGAGAAAGAAGGGGCTTCCGGACGGCAGGATGAAGAAGCAGGGAAAGCTTCCGGGCAGCCGGATGATGGAAAAAGCGCGGGTAAAGAGCCGGGGATGAATGACGGGGTGGCGTCGGATTATGTCGCGCCGGACCGGGCAGAGATCGTTATGCCGAAAGCTGTGGAAGGAAAGAGCGGTTACCGGCAGATCGAGGAGCAGCGGGAGCAGGTCGATGACATTGCTGCCAGAGAGATTCAGGACAGGCTGGATACGGGAAATACCGGCGACGGCTTAGAGTTTGACCCGCTGTACTATCCTTATTATGCCATGCTGAATGAAAAAGGGAGGCATTTGTATCGTCAGATCTATGCGAATGCCAATGCGCTGTATCAGGAGTTCGCTCCGGTGGAGAGCGTGACGGCGGGGGAATTGAAGAATATTTTTTCCGCTGTGTACAATGATCACCCGGAGTTGTTCTGGATGGAGACGGCGTTTGCAGGGAAATTTGTGCGAAACGGCGAGTGCGTGGAGATCGACCTGAAATTTAACCGCACTGCACAGGATCTGGACACTGCCAAAGCTCTTTTTGAGGAAAACGCAGGGCAGATTCTTTCGGGGGCGCAGAATCTTGCAAATGATTATGAAAAGGAAAAATTTGTGCATGATGCGCTGATCGAAAGAATATCCTATCAGATGAGCGCGGAGATGAACCAGAGCGCTTACAGTGCGTTGGTGAACGGGCAGACGGTGTGCGCCGGCTATGCGAGGGCTTTTCAGTACCTGATGCAGCAGCTTGGGGTGCCCTGTTATTACTGTACCGGCTATGCGGGGGAAAACCATGCATGGAATATTATCCGGCTGGACGACGGCTATTATAATGTGGACACCACATGGGACGATACCGGGGACGGGACTTACGACTATTTTAATAAGACGGATGCGGATTATGCGGAAAGTCATTTAAGGCAGGAGATGTCGGTATATCTTCCCGCCTGCGACGGGCAGGCGTACCGGGGATTAGAGCCGGAGAGCAGCGGCCTGAGGAGCCTTGAGGAGGCCGGCATGGCGGAGGAACAGGTCATTACGGATATGCCGGGGTATTATGCGGACTGCTATGAGCAGATCCTGCGAAACGGAATCGGCAGTTATACGTTTTATAATGTGATAGAGGGGGAAGAACTGTTTCAGACATGGTACCGTGAGCACCAGACAGAAAATTACAAAGAAGCCTATATGAGGGGCGCGTTAGCGGAAATAGGAGCTTCTTCCTGCGAGATGACGCTGGAGGCGGAAGAACTGCAGGGAGGAAGATACCTGATCAGCCATACGGCAACTGTCCGGTAGAGTTCCTGTTCACAGTTATAGCAAACAGAAAATTTATTTCCGCGAGCAAAATGCCAAGCAAGCTTGGCAATAGCCAAATGCCGTGCTTGCAGCCAACCAAAGGTTGGCTTGAGTATATTGGCGACTGCCGCGAGGGTCAATACCCCGCCCCTTAGGGCGTATCATGGAAACTGTTTTTGATTTTCCGATATTCTGTCGGGGAATACCCCTTCAGTTTATGAAACAGACGGCTGAAATAGAGCTGGTTATCGTATCCTACGATTCGTGATATTTCATTGACTGCATAATTTGTAGTCTCCAATAAAATCTGTGCGTTGCCTACGCGGATAGAGACTATGTATTGCAGGGGTGTGGAATCTGTATATTTTTTAAAGCTGCGAATAAACCAACTGACGCTCATGCCTCTGGATGCAGCATATTCTTCTATATTGATATCCCGATTATAGTTTTCCGTAAAGTAAGTCACAGCATTATCTATTTCGTGATCCATATAATCATTTTTTAAGGTATGTTCTTTGATCAGTTCCCGGTGGAAAATAATCAATAAATGGCGCAGTAAAAGCATCATTATTTCTTCATAATCATTTTGGCATTTTTGCAGTTCCAGTATAATGCGTTTGAAAATCTGTTCATACTCCAGGGAAGTACCGACCGGAAATATCCGGCGGTTGTCCGCAAATCCGTATTTCCGCAAAATGTTTGTCACATCATTTCCTGTAAAATGGATCCAGTATACTTCGGTTTTCTCTGTACCGTAGTATTCATATTTTTGAAACTCTTTCGGCCGGTACAAAACGATATTGCCTGCAGGAACGATGGTCTCGTTTTCCGGCCTGTCGAAATGAAAATGTCCACATCCGGAAGCAACATAGATAATCTGAAAATCCAGACGCCCCCGCGGGCGGTAGGTCGGCAGTTTGGGCATTTCGGAAAGCCGGTATGTGCCGCAGCTTCCGACGATCAGCGGCCGGCTTTTGTCCTTGAAGTCGAGATAGGATTGGTTTAAGTAACCATTGTTCATATACATGTCGTGCAATCTCCTTAAAAAGAATATGAGTGGTGTTTTTTATATTGTATCATTTTGTGCATAATATGTCCATTCCGGTTTATAGACATATTTTGAATGACAGCGTATGATTACATATACAAACAGCCGGAGCGAAGCGGAAAAGTCCGGATGAGAGAAAGTTTGCTGCGTAAAAAAAGTGCATATTAAAGGAGGGAAATTATGATCGTACCGCGCCACTATGAAAATCTAAGCGTACTGCATGAAAACACAATGCCGCCCAGAGCGTATTATGTGCCGGCATCAAAAAGAATGGAAGATCTTGCGGAGCACAGGGAAAAGTCTGATCGCCTGCAGATGTTAAACGGAAACTGGAAGTTCTGTTATTTTGAAAGTATTTATGATGTGAACGAGCCGTTCTACGAGACGGATTATGACCTGTCCGGTTTTGATGAAGTGAAGGTTCCGGGTGTGTGGCAAATGGCAGGGTATGATGCGCATCAGTACACGAATATCCGTTATCCGTTTCCGTTTGACCCGCCTTATGTCCCGCAGGATATTCCGTGCGGAGCTTATGTCCGCACGTTTTCTTATCGGAGTGAAAAAACGGCGCCGAAAGCATACCTGAATTTTGAGGGGGTGGACAGCTGCTTTTACGTCTGGCTGAACGGAAAGTATGTGGGATACAGTCAGGTGTCCCATATGACGAGTGAGTTTGATGTCACCTCTTTTTTGAAAGAAGGAGAGAACACTGTCGCGGTGCTGGTTCTGAAGTGGTGCGATGGCTCGTACCTGGAAGATCAGGATAAATTCCGAATGAGCGGAATCTTCAGGGATGTGTATATTTTAAAGCGTCCAGAGAGTGCGGTGTGCGATTATCGCATAACGACAGATATTTTTAAGGAGGTTGCCAGGATAGGGCTGGAGGTGAAGTTTTATCAGCCGGTTCATTTGAACGTAAAAATAGAAGATAAAAACGGGGCGGCTGTCTGTCAGGGGACGATGGATCATGATGGGATGATCGAATTTGAAATTTTCTTCCCGGAGCTTTGGAATACGGAAAATCCATACCTTTATACGATGATCATGGAATCGGAATATGAGACGATCGTGGATACCGTTGCGCTGCGCACGATTGAGATATGTGACAAAGTGATCTATTTCAACGGTCAGAAGATCAAATTCCGCGGCGTGAACCGACATGATTCTGATCCTGAAACGGGGTTCGCCGTTGATGCAGGGCGGATGAAGGCGGATATGATATTGATGAAGCAGCACAATTTTAACGCGATCCGCTCCAGCCATTATCCGAACGCACCGTATTTTTATCAGATGTGCGATAAATATGGCTTTATGGTTATTGACGAGGCCGATATTGAGGCGCATGGGCCGTATATGCTGTACAGAAAAGAGGATACGGATCATAACCGCTTTGGCCACTGGAATGAGAAAATAGCGGATGATCCGTCCTGGGAAGAGGCAATCCTTGACCGGGTACAATCTATGGTTCAGCGGGATAAGAACCGGTTTTGTATTGTTATGTGGTCTATGGGAAATGAAAGCGCGTACGGCTGCAATTTTGAGAAGGCGCTGGAGTGGACAAAAACGTTTGACCCCGCGAGACTTACACAGTACGAGAGCGCGAGATATCGGAACTATAAGAAGACATACCGGTATCATAATCTGGATCTGTACAGTCGTATGTATCCTTCGGTGGCGGAAATAGAGGAATATTTGGAGAAAGATGGAAGCAAACCTTTTCTTCTGGTCGAATATTCCCACAGCATGGGGAATGGGCCCGGTGATTTTGAAGATTATTTTCAAATCATTCAGAGAGATGACCGGATGTGCGGCGGGTTTGTCTGGGAATGGTGTGATCATGCGGTTGCACACGGAAAAACGGAAAACGGATCGCCTGTATATTATTACGGCGGCGATCACGGAGAGGGCATACATGACGGAAATTTCTGTGTGGATGGACTGGTTTATCCTGACCGTACTCCGCACACAGGACTTTTGGAGTACAAAAATGTGTATCGCCCGGCAAGGATCGTCTCCTATGACAGGAACAGCGGGGAGCTGATCTTACATAATTATATGGATTTTGATGATCTGAAAGACTATGTGGAAATTTCTTATGAGGTGACGCAGGACGGCTTGATTATCGGTAAGGGGAAACTGCCCGGTTTTTCGGCATTGCCTCATCAGGAAGGGGGGACAAAGTTTGAGATTTCCATACCGGAAAGCGGGAAGATTTATTTGAAACTGATCTATCGGTTGAAGAAAGAGACGGCCCTTCTTAAGAAGGATCATGTGCTGGGATTTGACGAGATCTGTCTTTCCGGAAGTCATTCAAAAACGCTTCAGGCACAGCGGTGGTTAAGCAGAACGGCAGAGAATGCGGAGATTCAGGTGAAGGAAAAAGACGATCAAATTGAAATAAAGGCGGCCGGCTTTGTTTATACCATAGATAAACGGACAGCCCTTTTTGAGCAGATTCAGTTTGCCGGAAGAAATTACCTGAATCGCCGTATGGAACTGAATATCTGGAGAGCACCGGTGGATAATGACATGTATATCAAGGAGGCGTGGAAGAGGGCGCATTATCATGAGGCTTATACAAGAGCTTATGATATTGAGGTCTGCCGGAACAATAACGGTGTTGAAGTCCTTGGCCATGCGGCGATAGTGGCAGCATCGGTACAGAAGATCATGGATGTAAAAATCAGATGGACGATAGACGCCGGCGGGAAAATATCTTCTGAATTTATTGCGATGAAAGATGACGAATTCCCGGAACTGCCGAGATTCGGGTTGAGGCTCTTCCTTGATAAGGGCCTGAAAAATGTCTGCTACTATGGAATGGGACCTGAAGAGAGTTACAGAGATAAGCACAGAGCGGCAAGTCACGGACTGTATCGGTCGAAGGTGTGCGATCTGCATGAAGATTACATCCGCCCGCAGGAAAACGGAAGCCACTATGACTGTGATTATCTGGAACTTTCCGGTTCACAGTACGGCATTGCGGCTGTTGCGGAGAACTCCTTTTCATTCAATGCCTCCCGCTACACGCAGGAAGAATTGGAAAGAGCGACGCACAACTATGAATTATGCGAATCTGACAGTACGGTACTCTGTCTGGATTATGCGTTAAATGGAATAGGTTCTAACAGCTGCGGTCCTGAAGTTTTGGAGAAGTACAGGTTTGACGAAACCGGGTTTCAGTTTGGCGTTACCCTGGTTCCGTTTGTGAAAGGCACAAAATAACATTCTGACACTGAGATGTCAGACATTCCTGAAAGGAGTATATGATGGGAGAAAAGACGTACTTGAAGTGGTATAACAAAGTTGGATACGGCGCGGGGGATATTGCCGGAAATGTGGTATATGCATTTTTGACCTCGTTTGTTATGATTTATTTGACTGACACGATCGGTCTGGCATCCGGGATAATCGGAACGTTAATCGCGGTGTCCAAGATTTTTGACGGATTTACGGATATTATTTTCGGTTCCCTGATCGATAAGACCCGTACGAAACTGGGAAAAGCAAGGCCATGGATGATCTACGGGTATGTCGGGTGTGCAGTAACGCTGATCGCGGTGTTTGCGGTTCCGACCGGCTGGGGGGAAACGGCGCAGTATATATGGTTTTTTATTGCGTACACGCTGCTGAACGGAGTGTTTTATACAGCGAACAACATCGCATATTCGGCGCTGACCTCCCTTGTGACAAAAAACAGCAAAGAGCGCGTACAGATGGGATCTTTTCGTTTCATCTTTGCATTTTCAACGAGCCTGCTGATTCAGTCCGTCACGGTGATCTTTGTGGATTTCTGCGGCGGAGGCGCGAAGGCATGGAGGATGGTCGCAATTATTTATGCGCTGATCGGCCTTATTGTAAATACTGCTTCGGGGCTTTCCGTGAAGGAACTTCCGGAGGAGGAACTGGCCTCAGAACAGAAGCCTAAAGAAGAAAAATACAGCGCAGTCGATGCATTTAAGCTGATCATGGCAAATAAATATTATCTTATGATCTGCGGAGTCTATATTTTGCAGCAGTTGTACACTGCGATGATCGGAGCGGGTATTTTCTATGCAACGTGGGTTTTAAAAAATAAAAATCTGTTCGGCGTATTTTCATGGGCGGTAAATATTCCCCTGATCGTCGCGCTGATTTTTACGCCGATGTTAGTGGAAAAGTGGAAGGGAATGTATAAACTGAATTTAAGAGGCTATATGCTCGCGGTAATCGGAAGGGCACTGGTAGTTGTCGCCGGCTATATGGGAAGCGTTCCGCTGATGTTGCTGTTTACGGCAGTGGCGGCATTCGGACAGGGACCCTGGCAGGGAGATATGAATGCGGTCATCGCATGCTGTTCAGAGTATACATATCTGACAAAAGGGAAAAAAGTGGAGGGCACAATGTACTCCTGCACTTCACTCGGAGTTAAGCTTGGCGGGGGTATCGGAACTGCCGTTGTGGGATGGCTGCTCGAATTGAGCGGATATGTGGGGACAGCGGCAGCACAGCCGGAATCCTGCATCAATATGCTTCAGTTTATGTATCTGTGGCTGCCGTTAATTTTTGATGTGCTGATACTGTTTGTTCTCTCCAGAATGAATGTCGAGAAAGCGAATGAAGAGATCCGGGCAAAAAAGGGAATGGCATCGGGGGATAGCGGTAAGTGATCCTTTTGATGATTATGCGCGGTATATATGATTAAAATAGCCGGCATAAAAAGTTAAAATGGTGTCTAAATACAGTTTAAGTTTACGCATGTTATTTTCCTCCTTGTTCTTGTCTACGAGCTCATTATATGACAGGAGAAAAAATATTGCGCGCCAAAAGAAAAGAAGAAACAGCCAAATTTTGCGGCAGATACAAGACTGCGATACAAAAGCAGGATGGCAGAAAGGAAGAGGAGAGGATCACCGGTGCATCTGACAGTTGTAGATACGAAAGAAGAAATTCTGGCAGTGGAAAGAGCGGCAGGGCATGTACCGCCGCATTTACATAATGCGCTGGAACTTGTCTGGGTAACAGACGGAGCTTTGGAACTCGGGGCAGGGCAGGAATTATATCATATGGAATGCGGGGATTTAGGTTTTGTGTTTCCCAATATCATTCATCATTACCAGGTCTTTGCGGAGGGGAAGAACAAGGCTGTTTTTATAAAGGTGCCGCCGTTTGTCTCAGGCGGTGTTGATGAAATTCTGTCAAAGTATGCGCCGGAGTATCCGATCATAAAGGCGGCAGACATAGACGGGGAGGTTTACCGCGCGCTGAAGGCGGTTATGGAGACAGAGCGGACGGAATTTGCGATCGTGCGGGCATATTTGCAGATTATCCTGGCAAAGTGTATCAGAAATTTCAGGCTGGTGGATAAAGAAAGCGTCGGAAGCGATGATCTTATTTATAGGACGGTTGCCTATGTGGCAGGAAATTTCAGAAATTCGTTTTCTTTGGAGGATATGGCGAAAGAGCTGGGTGTCAGCAAATATGTCTTATCGCGCATCTTTTCAAAGACATTTCACAGTAACTTTAAGCGGTATCTGAATGACGCGAGACTGAATTATGCCTGTCATCGGTTGGAGAACACAAAGGATTCCATCACCGATATATATCTGGACAGCGGATTTGACAGCCAGAGGACGTTTAACCGGGTATTCAGGGACAGATTTCGTGTTACGCCCAGTGAGTATCGGCGGGGTGTAGGGGGATGATACCGGCCCTGTCCCGAGAGATTTCGTGTTACGCCCGGTGAATATCGGAGAAGCCGGAAGTAAAAAATCTCCTGCCTGCGGCGGAGTCCTTCACTATACAGGAAAAGATTCTGAAGTGGAATTTACATATTCCACTCCAGAAGCTTTCCCAAAAACCGTTTTAGCTGCTCTGTCTGCGGGCGGGCGAAAAGCTGCGCGCTCTCGCCGTACTCCATCAGGGAACCCTCGCAGAGAAACGCCGCCTTATCGCAGGCGTGGCGGGCAAATCCCATCTCGTGGGTGACGATGATAAAACGCATGCCCTCCTCCTTCAGTTCCCGGATCACATCGAGCACTTCGGTGGTGTACTCCGGGTCCAACGCGCTGGTGGGCTCGTCCAGAAGCAAAAGCTTCGGGCGTGCCGCCACCGCCCGGGCGATCGCGACACGTTGCTGCTGGCCGCCGGAGAGGGCGGCAGGTTTCTTATTATAATCTTCTTTTAAACCGAAACGTTCCAGAAGTTCCATAGCGCGGTCAAAACTTTCGGCGCGGCCAAATCCGTGTACCTGTTCTAAAGGAACCGCGATATTGTCCCTTGCGCTCATATGGCGGAACAGCCCGCCCTGCTGAAAGACAAAACCGATCATTTTGCGGTACTGCAGCAGGGCGGCTTCATTCTGGATGATCTCCTCCCCGTCGATCCACAGCCTGCCGTCTGTAGGAGCGATCAGCCCGCCTAAAATGCGTAAGAGCGTGGACTTGCCGCCGCCGGATGGACCGATGATGGCGAGCGTCTGGACTTCGTTCTCAAAATCCATGGGGTTTAAGATGATCTGCCCCGGTTCATATTGTTTGGATAAATTCTGAAATTTAACTTTCATACTGAAACCTTCTTTCCAGTTGCTCGCTGATCAGGGAGATGGGCAGAGTCAGGCACAAATAGAGAACGCCGAGAAACAGGTAGCATTCAAAGAGCCGGAAATTTACGGCGCTGATCTCCCGCATGGTCTGTGTCAGCTCGATGACGGCGATGATGGAGAGCAGGGAGGAATCCTTGATGATGGAGGCAAACTGTCCGGTCAGCGCCGGCAGCGTGCGTGCGACCATCTGGGGCAGGATCACGAAACGCCAGACCTGACGGCGGGAAAAGCCCACCGCCCGGGCGGCTTCCAACTGGGATTCCTCCAGAGAAAGAAGGCTGCCGCGGATGATCTCGGCGATGTAGGCGCCCTCAAAGATCGAGAGGATCAGGACACCTGCGACAAAGCGGTTGTTCACACCCCAGGCTGTGCCGACGATGTAAAAAAACAGATAGATCTGCATGATCAGCGGCGTTCCGCGTATAAATTTTACATAGACGCTGCAAAAAAAGCGAATGAAAAGAACGGGGGAACTCTGTCCGGCAGCACTCAGAATGCCGATGAAAAGGCTCAGGATCATACTGCAGACGCTCAGCCCCAGAGTGGCGAGAAAACCGTTCCATATACGGATGCGGAACTCCCCCAGAAAAGTAAAATCAAGCCGTATCTGTATCGTTCTCAGGGAGATCCAGAAAAGAGCCACCCACAATGCCGTGACGAGCAGCAGGTTTAAGAGGGCTGCGGGGCGGCTGATCTTTTGATCCGGCGCGAGGCCTGTCCGCGGCGGGGAAAGTGATCGTTTCGACGAGGTTTGCGGGATGGGAGAGGTTTGAGGAGAATATTGTTTTTTGTGGGAA
>ERZ808028.1528-NODE-1528-length-13605-cov-15.586561_pt1 | contig 13605 bp, 13 predicted proteins | sample MGYA00380184_ERZ808028 | MGnify/ENA primary metagenome ERZ808028 (study PRJEB31490, sample SAMN06133397) | mouse gut metagenome | isolation source: J8_1 | host: mice | place: China: Chengdu | collected 2015-05 ...
ATGGCGGTCTTGCCGGTCTGGCGGTCGCCGATGATGAGCTCCCGCTGGCCCCGGCCGATGGGGAACATGGAGTCGATAGCCAGCAGGCCCGTCTCCATGGGGGTGTTTACCGGCTGGCGGTCCAGGATGCCGGGGGCGGGGGTCTCTATGGGGCGGTAGCCCTCCGGCTCAATAGAGCCCTTGCCGTCCACGGGGACGCCCAGGGCGTCCACCACCCGGCCCAGATAGCCCTCGCCCACCGGCATTCCGGCGGTTTTCAGGGTGCGGCGGACCATGCTGCCCGCCCGGATTTCCTCGCCGTCGCCAAAGAGGATGCAGCTTAAGCCCCCAGGGCGCAGGTCCTGGACCATGCCCTTGACCCCGCCCTCAAACACCAGGATCTCGCCGTACTGGGCGTGGTTCAGCCCGCTGACCGAGGCGATGTCGCTGTCCACGGACAGCACCTGGCCCATCTCCTCCGGGGCGGGGGAGGGCTCCCAGTGCTCCACCGCCTGGCGCATGAGGGGGACGATGTCGTTGCTGCCGGGCTGGAGCTTGCGCAGATAGTCCTGAAACTGCCGCACCCGGCCGTCCAGGGTCCAGTCGTACACGTCGGAGCCCACCTGGAGGCGGAAGCCGTCCTGGAGCCCCTCGTCAAACTCCCAGTGGAGGGGAACCTGGCGCTTGTAGGTGCGGGAGAGGAATTCGCCGAAGCGGGCCAGCTGGGCCTCGGTGGGCTGGTCGGCGCTGCGCAGAAGGGCGGTGAGACGGCTTCTAGCGGCCCTCATGTGCGCGGCCCCCCTCCGTCAGATCCAGGAACTGGTCAAAGAAGTCGGCCCCGGGCTTGGCGGCCAGCTTTTTCGCCGCCTGGGCGGCCAGCTCCCGCATCTCCTTCTGGGACTCCCGCAGCGCCCGCTCCTTGGACTGCTCCGCCTCGGCCTGGGCCTTGGCCACGATGCGCTGCGCCTGCTCCTCCGCCTGGGCCAGCTGCTCCTGGGCGGCCTGGGCGGCGGCCTGCTGGGCCTGGAGGCGCTCCTGGTGGATCTCCTCGTCCGCCGCGTCCAGCTTGGCCTGGCAGTCGGCCTTGAGCTGCTCTGCCTGGGCCAGCTTGTCCGCCGCCTGGTCCTCCAGCTCCTGGTAGTGGGCGGCCCGCTTGTCCATAAAATCCTTCACCGGCTTGTACAGGAGGAAGTAGAGCCCTCCCGTCAGGATGGCCAGGTTCATCCAGTGCAGCAGGATCTGCTGCAGGTTGATATTCAGAGGCATGACAATATCCTCCCGCCCTTACAGCACGAAGATGATGAGGATGACCACCAGCAGCGCGTAGATGATGGCCGTCTCGATGAACACCAGGCCCAGCATCAGGGTGGTGCGGATTTTACCCTCCGCCTCGGGCTGGCGGGCCAGGCTCTCGGTGGATTTGGCGGTGGCAAGGCCCATGCCCACCGCGCCGCCGGCGGCGGCGACGCCCACAGCGATGCCCGCGGCGATGGCCTTGAGCCCGATGGTGGAGCCCTCCTCGGTCTCGGTCTGAGCGGCGGGCTCAGAGGCGCCGGGGGCGTCGGCGGCGAAGGCGGGGGCGGCCAGGGACAGGACCAGCATGAACACCCCGGCCAGGACAAACATCTTTTTCAGCAGCTTATTCATCAGTAACGACCTCCGTTTTATTTCTTTGGTATCATCAGGCGTTCTCCGCCTGGAGTTTTTTCTTTTTCTCCTTTTTGGGGGAAGGCTCAGACACCTCGCCGTAGTACAGCGCGGTGAGCATGGTGAGCACGTAGGTTTGGATCAGGGCGTGGAGCAGGGTGAACAGCACCCCCACCACCACGGGGAGCACAAAGCTCAGCGCCACGTAGTAGTACACCAGCTCCGTCACCAAAAGGCCGCTGAGCAGGGCGCCGAAGAGACGGAAGCTCATGGATATGGGCAGGGAGAACTCCTTGAGGGTTTTGCCCACGCCGCCCAGGCCGTTGGAGACGATACCGCCGGACAGAATCACCAGATAGGACAGGGTGCCCATGGCGATGGCGGCGTTCACGTCGGACAACGGGGCGGGCAGGGTGATGGGATGGCCGTGGATGGTGACGGCCTGGAGGCCCAGCAGCTCAGACAGGGTGCCCACGAAGATGTAAGAGCCGGCGGCAAACAGGTATGCCCCCAGAAAGCGGTTGCGGTGGGGGCTGCTGTTTTTGGCCATGCCGTCGAACAGGCCCACCAGCTCCTCCAGCGCCAGCTGGAGCTTCCCCGGCCGGTACTGGAACCGGGGAATGGCGAAAACCCGGATCAGCGCAGCGCACAGCAGCAGAAACGCCGTCACCAGCAGTGCGGAGATCATCCCCGGGTTCACTGACATGAGGCCGAATAGACTGATCTGCCCTGTGCCGTGGAGCACTGCGTCCCGCATGGCCTCCTGCACGCTCTCCGACTGGCCGGGGGACCCCGCCAGCAGCGCGGCGATGAGCAGCAGCCCCGCGGCCGTCAGACAGACCATCAGCCCCTTTTTGTGTTGCTTCATCCAAGCATTCCTTCTTTCGAGCTTTTCTGACTGCCGCGGCAAGGCGGCGGCGCACCTATTATACACCTGCGCTCTGGGGATGTCCACCCGATTTTTTATAGGGCGCCACGGCCGGACGCCGTGGCCGCGCCCCATGTTTTACATCGATTTTACATGACCCGCCTTTTGCTTTTTACATGGCGGCGGTATCCTTATCTCGCAGCCCAAGATTGAAAGGAGAAATGAAACGATGAAAAAGATCGCGGCTCTTGCGCTGGCCGCCGCGCTGGCCCTGTCGGTGATGCCCGGATGCTCCAAGAATATGTCCGGCGCCGTGACCACCGACGGCTCCACCTCCATGGAGAAGGTCATCGGAGCTTTGGGAGAGGCTTTTCAGAATGAGAATTCCGGCGTCACCTTTACTTACAACCCCACCGGCTCCGGCTCCGGCATCCAGGCCGTTCAGGAGGGCCGCTGCGACATCGGACTCAGCAGCCGCAACCTGAAGGACGAGGAGACCGCCGGTGGCCTGACCGCCACCATCCTGGCCCTGGACGGCATCGCGGTGATCGTCCACCCGGACAACCCGGTCTCCGACCTTGACGTGGACGCCATCGCCAAGCTCTACACCGGCGAGATCACCAACTGGAAGGACGTGGGCGGCAGCGACGCCAGCGTGGTCCTCATCGGCCGGGAGGCGGGCAGCGGCACCCGGGACGGCTTTGAGTCCATCACCGGCACCGCCGAACAGTGCCAATACCGCCAGGAGCTGACCTCCGCCGGCGACGTGGTCACCGCCGTCTCCCAGAACCCAGACGCCATAGGCTACGCCTCCCTGTCCAACCTCAGCGACAGCGTGAAGGCCCTGTCCGTGAAGGGCGTGGCCCCCTCCGAGGAGACCGTCAGAGACGGCAGCTACCCCATCCAGCGCCCCTTCGTCCTGGTGACTAAGGCGGACGCCCCCCTCTCCGAGGCGGCCCAGGTGTTCTTTGACTTCGCCACCTCCGCCGACGCCGCTCCTCTCATTGCCAAGGCCGGCGCGGTGGCGGTCAACTAAAATCCACCGGGGAGCGGCGGCGGAATGGACCGTCGCCGTTTCTCCATGACAGGAGGCGACGATTATGCAAAAGCGGCAGCGGCTTGTTGAAACGATCATCCACGGCGTTTTCCTGCTCCTGGGCCTGGTCACGGTGGGCTGTGTCCTGCTCATCACGGTGTACCTGGTGCTGTCCGGCATCCCGGCCATCCGGCAGATCGGCCTGGCCGATTTCCTGCTGGGGGAAGCCTGGCAGTCCACGGCGGCCCGGCCCTCCTTCGGCATTCTGCCCTTTATCCTCACCAGCGTCTACGGCACGGCGGGGGCGATTTTATTCGGGGTTCCGGTGGGCTTTCTGACGGCGGTCTATCTCGCCAAGCTGGCCCCGCCCAGAGTGAAAGCGGTGGTGGAGTCCGCCGTCAGCCTGCTGGCGGGCATCCCGTCGGTGGTGTACGGCCTGGTGGGTATGCTGGTGCTGGTGCCGGGAATACGAAGGCTCTTTCATGTGCCGGACGGGGCCAGCCTGCTCTCGGCCATCGTGGTGCTGGCCGTCATGATCCTGCCCTCCATCATCAAGGTGTCCGTCACCGCCCTGGAGGCGGTGCCTCCGGAGTACGAGGACGCCTCCCTGGCCCTGGGGGCCACGCCCGTGGAGACCTATTTCCGGGTGTCCGCCCCGGCGGCCAAAAGCGGCATCGCCGCGGCGGTGGTGCTGGGGGTGGGCCGGGCCATCGGGGAGGCCATGGCGGTGATGATGGTGTCGGGCAACGTGCCCAACATGCCTTCCCTATTCCAGAGCGTCCGGTTCCTCACCACGGCGGTGGCCAGCGAGATGGCCTACTCCAGCGGCCTGCAGCGGCAGGCCCTGTTCTCCATCGCCCTGGTGCTCTACCTGTTCGTCCTGCTCATCAACGCTGCGCTGAATTTCTTCCTGAAGCGGGACAAGGAGGGCTGAGAAAATGCGAAACGGCTCCATTTCCACCAGTAGAAAACTCTACGCCCGTTTGATGAAGGCTCTGTGCCTGCTGTCGGCGGCGGTCACCTGCGGCGTCGCTCTGTTTCTCATCGGCTATGTGCTCATCAAGGGCGTCCCCAGCGTCACCTGGGAGCTGCTCTCCACCAAGCCCAGCTATCTGGAGGATACCATCGGCATCCTGCCCGACATCCTGAACACGGTGTACATTATTATCGCCACTCTGCTCATCGTCCTCCCCCTGGGAGTGGGCGCGGCCGTCTACCTGACGGAATACGCCCGGAACAAGCGGCTGGTGGCCGTCATCGAGTACGCGGCGGAGACATTGTCCGGCATTCCGTCCATCATCTTCGGCCTGGTGGGGATGCTGCTGTTCGCCAACACCTTCGGCTCCTGCCTGCTGGCCGGAGCGCTGACGCTGGTCATCATGAACCTGCCCACCGTCATGCGTACCGCCCAGGAGAGCTTGAAAACCGTGCCCACAAGCTTGCGGGAGGGCGCCTTCGGCCTGGGGGCCGGAAAGTGGCGGGTGGTGCGCACGGTGGTGCTCCCCGGCTGTGTGGACGGGGTGGTCACCGGGTGCATCCTGTCGGCGGGCCGCATTCTGGGGGAGTCGGCGGCGCTGCTGTTCACGGCGGGCTTCGCCCACACTCTGAACGGCTTTTTCTCCGGCCTGGGCAGTCCGGGGGCCACTCTCACGGTGGCGCTGTACCTCTACGCCAAGGAGCCCGGCCCCGGCGGGGCGGAGGCGTCCTTCGCCATCGCCGCCATCCTCATGGCGCTGACGCTGGCGGTCAATTTAACCGCCGCCCTGGTGGGCCGGTATTTTAAGAAAAGGAGAGCGCTATGAACGGTATTATCACCGCGAAGGACCTGTGCCTGTGGTACGGCGCCACCCAGGCGCTGAAAAACATCCACATTGAAATTCCCGAAAAAAGCGTCACCGCCTTCATCGGTCCCTCCGGCTGCGGCAAGTCCACCTTTCTAAAGACCCTGAACCGGATGAACGACCTGGTCCCCGGCGTCAAGATCACCGGACAAGTGCGGTACGGGAACCAAAATGTCTACGCCCCCGGCCTGGACGTAAACGCCCTGCGCCGGGAGATCGGCATGGTGTTCCAGAAGCCCAATCCCTTCCCCATGTCCATCTACGACAACATCGCCTATGGCCCACGGACCCACGGCGTCAAAAGCAAGGCCAAGCTGGACGATATCGTGGAGCGTTCCCTGCGGGACGCGGCCATCTGGGACGAGGCGAAGGACCGGCTGAAGAAAAACGCCCTGGGCCTGTCCGGCGGGCAGCAGCAGCGGCTTTGCATTGCCCGGGCTCTGGCGGTGGAGCCGAAGGTGCTGCTGATGGACGAGCCCACCAGCGCCCTGGACCCCATCTCCACCTCCAAAATTGAAGAGCTTGCAATCCATCTGAAAGAGCGGTACACTATCGTCATCGTGACCCACAACATGCAGCAGGCGGTGCGTATCTCCGACCACACGGCTTTTTTCCTGCTGGGGGAGCTGATCGAGTGCGGAGAGACGGAACAGCTGTTTTCCCAGCCGAGGGACCAGCGCACCGAGGACTATATTACAGGGAGGTTCGGATGATGCGCAGCAGATTTGACAGCCAGCTCACCCTTTTGAATACGGAGCTGATCCAAATGGGGGCGCTGTGCGAGCAGGCCATCTCTCAGGCGGCAAAGGCGCTGGAGGAGGGCAGCCGCGCCCTGGCGGAAAGGGTCAAGCCGGTGGAGAGCGAGATCGATCAGATGGAGCGGGACATTGAGACCCTCTGCCTGAAGCTGCTGCTCCAGCAGCAGCCGATGGCCCGGGACCTGCGCCAGATCTCCGCCGCCATGAAGATCATCACCGACATGGAGCGCATCGGAGATCAGGCGGCCGACATCGCGGAGATCGTCCTGGCGATGCTCTCCCAGGGGTATGTGCCCGAGGATGTGGGCCATATCCGGGAGATGGCGGAGGAGGTCATCAAAATGGTGACGGAAAGCGTGGATTCCTATGTCCGCAAGGATATTGAGCGCGCCAGGCTGGTGGCGGCCCACGACGACATCGTGGACAGATGCTTTGACCAGGTCAAGCAGGTGCTCATTGGGAAAATCGCGGCTGACCCCGATTGCGGCGGGCATGTTCTCGACCTGCTAATGATTGACAAATACCTGGAGCGAATTGGAGATCACGCGGTGAACATCGCGGAATGGGTGATTTTTTCCGTCACCGGCGTCCATGGAGGGAAAACGCTATGATCTGGTGTGTGGAGGACGACGCCAGCATCCGGGAGATCGAGCTCTACACCCTGCGCTCCACCGGCTTTGAGGCCAGGGGCTTTGAGGACAGCGGCTCGTTCCTGGAGGCGCTGGAGACCCAGCGGCCGGAGCTTGTGATCCTAGACGTGATGCTGCCGGGGACGGACGGCGTGGAGGTGCTGCGGCGGATGAAGGCGGCTGGGCGCACTGGGGATATCCCGGTCATTATGGCCACCGCCAAGGGCGCGGAATACGACAAGGTCCAGAGCCTGGATCTGGGCGCGGACGACTATCTGGTCAAGCCCTTCGGCATGATGGAGATGGTGTCCAGGGTGAAGGCCGTCCTGCGCCGCTGCCGCCCCGGGCCCGCGGCAAAGCAGCTGAGCGCCGGAGGGCTGACGGTGGATCTGGACGAGCGGACGGTCACCGCGGACGGGGCGCGCGTCGCCCTCACCTACAAGGAGTTTGAGCTGCTGCGCCTATTTCTCTCCCGGCCCGGCGCCGCCTTCACCAGGGAGCGGATCCTGTCTGATGTCTGGGGTGTGGAATACGCCGGGGAGACGAGGACGGTGGATATGCACATCAAGACCCTCAGGCAAAAGCTGGGGGATTACGGCGCGATGATCGAGACGGTGCGCAATGTGGGCTATCGGCTGGAGGCGAGGACATGACGAAAAAAATATTTCGCTCCGTTTTGCTGGCGGCGGTCTCCGTCCTCCTGGCGAGCCTGGTGATCATCATGGGCTGTCTGTACGACTATTACCGAGGCGTCCAGGAGAAACAGCTGCGCGACGAGCTGCGCCTGGCCTGCTACGGGGTGGAGACGAGCGGGATGGACTATTTAGAGCGGCTGTCCTCCCCCTATCGCTTCCCGCCCATCGCGGACTGCCGGCTGACCTGGATCGCGTCTGACGGCGAGGTGCTCTTCGACACCCACGTGCCGGCGGAGGAAATGGAAAATCACGCCGACCGGGCGGAGGTCCGACAGGCCCTGGCCAAGGGAGAGAGCGGCGGGGTGCGCTATTCAGACACGCTGACGGAGCGGACCTTATACTACGCCAAGCGGCTGGCGGACGGCACGGTGCTGCGTGTCTCCATCAGCCAGCTGACGGTGTTTGCCCTGGCTATGGGAATGGTCCAGCCGATTTTGCTCACGGCGGTTTTAGCGGTGGTCTTGTCCGCGCTGCTGGCCCACTGGATGGCGAAGAGCGTTGTGGCGCCCCTCAACCGCCTGGATCTGGAAAGGCCGCTGGAAAACGACGCCTATGAGGAGCTGGCCCCCCTTCTCAGGCGCATCCATGAGCAGCACCGGCAGATTAAGGAGCAGCTCCGGGAGCTGAAGCGGAGAACCGAGGAATTTGAGCAGATCACGGCGGACATGAGCGAGGGGCTGGTGCTGCTGGACCGGGAGGGCGTGATTTTAAGCATCAACCCGGCGGCGCGGGCCATCTTCCACGCGGCCCCCTCCTGCGTCGGGCAGGATTTTGTGGTGATCGACCGGGACCACGAGATCAACCTCGCCATTCAGACCGCCCTGGAGGGGGGGCACAGCGAGGTCCGGGCGGTGCGGAACGACCGGGAGTATCAATTTGACATCAGCCAGATTACAGCGGAGGGCGCGGCGGCGGGGACGGTGCTGCTGGCCTTCGACGTGACGGAGCAGGCCGCGGCCGAGCGCAGCCGCCGGGAGTTTACCGCCAATGTGTCCCACGAGCTGAAAACCCCCCTGCAGTCCATCCTGGGCAGCGCGGAGCTGCTGGAAAACGGCCTGGTCAAGGAGGAGGACGTGGCGCGGTTTGTGGGCGTTATCCGCGCGGAGGCGGCGCGGCTGGTGGCGCTGGTGGGCGACATCATCCACCTGTCCCAGCTGGATGAGGGAATCGCGCCGGCCAAGGAGGAGGTAGCGCTTCTGGAGCTGGCGGACAGCGTGGTCTCCGCCCTGCGGGAGCGGGCGGAGGAGCGGCGCGTCTCCCTGTCCGTGGCAGGGGAGGAGGCGTCGGTGAACGCGGTGCGCAGCTTTTTGTATGAGACGCTCTATAACCTGGTGGACAACGCCGTCAAGTACAATGTGGAGGGCGGCAAAGTGGAGGTTGTGGTCTCGGCAGGGGACAGCCCCGCCGTTTGCGTGAGGGACACCGGGATCGGCATTGCCCCCGAGTACCAGGCCAGGGTGTTCGAGCGGTTTTTCCGGGTGGACAAAAGCCGCTCCAAGGCCTCAGGGGGCACCGGGCTGGGGCTGTCCATCGTAAAGCACATCGCCCAGTACCATCATGCCCAGCTCAGCCTGCGCAGCATACCGGGGGAGGGAACCGAGGTCTCGCTGGCCTTCCCGGGGGAGCGCCAAATGGGGGGAAACACCCAGGCGTGAGCGATGGCCAGGGCATGAGGCAGGCTCGTTTGGCGAAAGCGTCAAAAAAGACTGGCTGAAATTGTGCAATCGGCAGAAAACCTTTTCCAGCCTGGGTCTCCCCTTGACATCCTTTCACAGAGGAGCTATGATAACTGCGACTAAGGCGTTGGAATGTTACCAGCTCGCTGGGCTTGACCAACTTCGTTCGGATTGATTCCTGTTTATCAAAGACAGCACAGGAATGTCCCTTCGAGGTTGGTTTGTTTTTTGTGGGGAGTGGGGCGGCTTGCGGATCAAAAAGGTCATCAACAACAACATCCTGTGCGTGGTGGACGACAGGGGCCGCGAGATGATTGTGACCGGTAGGGGCCTGGGCTTCAAGCGCAAGATCGGTGAACGGGTGGACCCCGCCCTGGTGGAAAAAATCTACCACATGGAGGGCAAGGCGGAGCAGCGCAAGCTGCGGGAGCTGGTGGAGCAGATTCCCATGGAACACCTGCGCCTCACCCAGGACCTGATCGAGTATATCAAATCCCAGGTCTCCGCCCCTCTCAACGAGTCCCTTCTCATCACACTGGCCGATCACATCAGCTTCGCCATCAAGCGCAAGCGGGACGGCGTGGAGTTTGCCAACCCCCTGGAGGGGGCCATCATGTGCTACTACCCCACGGAGTACCATCTGGGCCAGCACTGTCTGCGGGTGATCCGGGAGGAGACACAGACGGACCTGCACCCCAGCGAGGCGGCGTTCATCGCCATGCACATCGTCAACGCCGAGCTGAACACCAGCATGAGCGTGATGTACGACATCACCAACCTGATCCAGGGGGCGCTGGAGGTGGTGGAGTACTACTACCAGAGGAAATTCGACCAGGAGTCTCTGGATTTCAACCGTTTCATCGTCCATTTGCGCTACTTTGCCCAGCGGCTGTTCCAGGCCGCCCCCAGCCATCCGGACGAGTACGACGACGAGTTCCAGGAGATGATCCGGCGCAGCTGCAAGCAGCATTACAAATGCGCCCAGCACATTGCGGAGTATATCCGCAACGCCTATCAAAAAGAGGTGTCCGACGCGGAGCTGATCTACCTGACCCTCCACCTCAAGCGGATCAATTTGGGAAGTAAATAGCTGGGATCGTGACCATTTTCGGGCGAAACCCATATTTTATCCACGAAAGGGGTATCCTGTGGGCAAAGTATGGGTTTTTATATAGCCGGCAAAGATCCAAATTGGTTAAGGAGGCGTATTCTATGAAGGACAAGATCTTTGGCGTACTGCAGCGGGTGGGCCGCTCGTTCATGCTGCCCATCGCCCTGCTGCCGGTGGCGGGATTGCTGCTGGGCATCGGCAGCTCCTTTACCAACCAGACCATGCTGGAGGCCTACGGCCTCACCGGCGTGATCTACGAGGGCGGCGTGCTGTACACCGTCCTGGACATCATGAACCAGTGCGGCAGCGCGGTGTTCAACAACCTGGCGCTCCTGTTCGCCATGGGCGTGGCCATTGGCATGGCGAAAAAGGAGAAGGAGGTGGCCGCCCTGTCCGGCGCCATCGCCTACCTGGTGATGAACACCGCCATCTCCGCCATGATTACCGCTCGGGGCGGGGTGGAGGCCATGGCGGCCAACACCACCACCTCCACCCTGGGCATCACCACATTGCAGATGGGCGTGTTCGGCGGCATCATCGTGGGTCTGGGCGTGGCGGCGCTCCACAACCGCTTTTACAAGATCCAGCTTCCGCAGGTGCTGTCCTTCTTCGGCGGCACCCGGTTCGTCCCCATTGTGTGCACCATTGTGTTCGTGGCCGTGGGCATCGCCATGTTCTACATTTGGCCGATGGTCCAGACCGGCATCGCCGCCCTGGGCAATCTGGTCCTCCAGTCCGGCTACGCGGGCACCTGGATCTACGGCCTGCTGGAGCGCGCCCTCATTCCCTTCGGCCTGCACCACGTGTTCTATATGCCCTTCTGGCAGACCGCCATGGGCGGAACCGCCGTCATCGACGGCGTGACCGTCCAGGGCGCCCAGAACATCTTTTTTGCCGAGCTGGCCTCCAAGTCCACTGAGGTGTTCTCCGTCTCCGCCACCCGGTTCATGGCGGGCAAGTTCCCCTTCATGATCTTCGGCCTGCCCGGCGCGGCCCTGGCCATGTACAAGGCCGCCAAGACCGAGAAGAAAAAGGCGGCGGGGGGCCTGCTCATCTCCGCCGCGCTGACCGCCATGCTTACCGGCATCACCGAGCCCCTGGAGTTCACCTTCCTGTTCGTGGCCCCGCTGATGTACGCGGTCCACTGCGTGTACGCTGGCCTGTCCTATATGCTGATGCACATTTTCAACGTGGGCGTGGGCATGACCTTCTCCGGCGGCATCATCGACCTGACCCTGTTCGGCATCCTCCAGGGCAACGCCAAGACCCACTGGATCTGGGTGCCCATCGTGGGCGTGGTGTACTTTGTGGTCTACTACTTCACGTTCTACTTCATGATTACCAAGATGGACCTGAAGACCCCCGGACGGGAGGATGGAAATGAGGAGACCAAGCTGTTCACCCGCTCCGACTTCAAGGCCAAGACCGGTGTGGGCCCGGACGGCTCCTCTCCGGCGGGCGGCCCGTCCGACCCCGTGTCCGCCCTCATCCTCAAGGGCCTGGGCGGCAAGGCCAACCTGTCCGACGTAGACTGCTGCGCCACCCGCCTGCGGATCACCGTCGTCGACCCGGACAAGGTGGCGGACGCGCTGCTCAAGCAGTCCGGAGCCTCCGGTGTCATCCACAAGGGCAATGGCATTCAGGTGGTGTACGGCCCCCAGGTGGCGGTGATCAAGTCCAACCTGGTGGACTTTATGGAGACGCCTGAGGCGGAGCTGGTGGGCCAGATGGACGAGGCCGCGCCCGCCCCGGTTTCCGCTCCGGCCCAGCAGCACACCGAGGAGAAGAAGCGGGACACCGTGCTATGTGCCCACATGGAGGGTGCCGTGGTGCCCATGGCTGAGGTTCAGGACGAGGCATTTTCCACCTGTGTACTGGGGGAGGGCGTGGCCGTTGAGCCCAGCGTCGGCAAGCTGTTCGCCCCGGCGGACGCGGTGGTGGATAACCTGTTCGACACCCACCACGCCATCGGCCTGGTCACCGACGACGGGGTGGAGATCCTGCTCCACATCGGCATCAACACGGTGGAGCTGGGCGGCAAGCATTTTGAGGCCCATGTCCAGGTGGACCAGCGGGTGAAGAAGGGCGATCTGCTCATCTCCTTTGACATGGAGGCCATCCGGGCGGCGGGCTACCTGTGCACCACCCCCATGATCGTGTGCAATACCGACGATTACGCCAGCGTGTCGGCGTTGGCCTCCGGTCAGGTCCAGGCCGGAGCCCCCCTGTTGGAGGTCAAGGGCTGAGCATTCAGCTGATCATAATGATTAGAGAGGAAGCGTCATCATGAAAGAGTTCACCTACACCATCACCGATCCCGTGGGCATCCACGCCCGCCCCGCCGGACTGCTGGTCAAGGCCGTCAAGGCCCTGGACAGTACCGTCACCATCGCCAAGGCGGACGGCAAGTCCGCTGGGGGCGCCAAGCTCATGGCCCTCATGGGCCTTGGTATCAAGCAGGGCGATACTGTCACCGTCACTGTGGAGGGCGGCAGCGAAGAGGCCAATGCCGCCGCTCTGGAGCAGTTTTTCAAGGATAACCTGTAAGCAATGCTCCACAGGGCGTCCGTCCGGCGGACGAGCGCCCTGAACTATATTGGGGAGGGAAAACCATGATTTTAATGCAGGGGCAAGGGGTTTCCAAGGGCGTGGTGAAGGGCCCCATCTACTTCTACCAGCGCGCGCGGCCCCAGGCCGTCCAGGCCCCCGCCGCCGGCCTGGAGGAGGAGAAGCGTCGTCTAGAGGAGGCCAAGGAGAAATCCATGGAGCAGCTGGGCGCCCTGGCGGATAAGGCCCGGGAGGAGGCCGGGGACGAGGCCGCCATGCTCTTTGAGACCCACGCCATGTTCGTGGAGGACGAGGATTTCTGCGACTGCATGGACGTCGCTCTGGCGGAGGAGGGCTGTACCGCCGAGCGTGCCGTTGAAATTGCCGGGGAGCAGTTTGCCGCCATGCTGGCCGCCATGGACGACGCCTATATGCAGGCCCGCGCGGCGGATATCAAGGACGTAGCGAGGCGTATTTTGAACAATCTCATGGGCGTGGTAGAGGGGGGCATCGACTCCGACGAGCCGGTGATTTTGGCCGCTGACGATCTGGCTCCCTCTGAGACGCTCCAGCTGGACAAGAGCAAGATTTTGGGCTTCATCACCCAGGGCGGCTCCGGCAACAGCCATACCGCCATTTTGGCCCGCACCATGGGCATCCCCGCCATCTGCGGCCTGGGGGACCAGCTCAAGGCCGAGCTGAACGGCCGAGTGGCCTACATCGACGGCGAGACGGGCCAGGTCGCCATCGAGCCGGACGACATCACCCTGGCGGCCTTTCAGGCCAAGCTGGAAAAGCAGGAGGAGCTGAAGGTCCTC
>ERZ808028.1529-NODE-1529-length-13596-cov-5.919521_pt1 | contig 13596 bp, 15 predicted proteins | sample MGYA00380184_ERZ808028 | MGnify/ENA primary metagenome ERZ808028 (study PRJEB31490, sample SAMN06133397) | mouse gut metagenome | isolation source: J8_1 | host: mice | place: China: Chengdu | collected 2015-05 ...
GGACATGGCCTCTGCCATAGTGCTTTTCCTACTGCCAGATTACCTGCCACTAATATACAATATAGTTCTCATGCTTCCTTCAAATTAACTATTTCTATAGAAACTCCAAGTTCCCTAATCTGTATCAGAAAATCCTCGGATACATGATTGTCCGTAATCAGTAAATCATAGTCTTTTATCTGGCATACAGAATGGATGGAGTTTTTTCCTATCTTCTTAGACGGGTATAACCCAATATTCATTCTACTGTTCTCCATAACAGCTTTTCCAAATTCCACACCGGCAGCATCGTGGATGGATGCTCCAAAATCCAAAGATAATGCTGCATGTGATAAAAAAGCTTTATCCATTCGGATATTTTTTACCATTTGAATGGTGTAAAAATCATGGCAGTGACCACGATGGGACATTTCACCGCCCAATAATATAACAGATACATTCATTTTTTTCCGCAATACCTCTGCAATGGTAACGGAATTTGTCAATACTGTAATAGCTATATCTTCCGGCATATTTTCAGCCATATAATATCCAACTAAAGATGTGGTAATATAAATGACATCCTTATTTTGAATATATTCGACTGCTTTTTGGGCAACTGCCAGATAATCACTCTGTATTTCTTTCATATCTACTGGATTATATGTCGGCGTGGGATAAATTTCTTTTGGATTCACTGCAATGGCACCGCCATGTGTTCTCTGCAACAATCCTTTGCTTTCCAATACCCTTAAGTCCCGCCTTGCACAATCCGCTGAAGTTTGTATTTGATTGTACTTGTTTGCATATGAATTTGCAAGCTTTTTATTTGCAGAAATTGTGTAAGTAATGGGTGGCATTATGGAAGGAAAAGGATTAGGCAGACATATTAACATGGTGAGGAAAGACCGGCGGACAGGATTTCGGAACTGTTCAATATCAACACTACTTACCTCCGGCAGGTTAAAGACCAATGCGCTGAAAATCTCCCCTGATTATCTGCTTCGGGATGCGCCGGAAGATAATGAGGTCAGTAAAATATGGGAGCTGGCGGAACTGTGGGAAAGCACATCGCCCGGCCAGCAGGAAATCGCCGCTGCCATGATTCGGGCGGTATTGGAGCGCAGGGAAAATTAGAAAGACCAGCCGGGTGTCGGCTGGTCTTTCCATATCCAATCAAATATAAATCAACTCGCTGTTTATGATTTCCTCCGCCCGGTTGCGGATATTGTTCATCCGGCCTACCCATTCAAGCTGGTTCCGGGCTTTCAGTTCCTCGGTCACTCCCTCGGCGGCTTTCATCTGCTCTATGATTAAGTCACGCCGTTTCTCTGCCTGCTCGTTCAGGTCGGCAAGGTACGTCCATAATTTCCCTGTCAGGATAAGGGAACTGTACCATGCCGGATGTTCCTGTTTCAGATATTCCCGGTGCAGCCGCCCATAGCGTCCGACGGGGCGGTTTTCCTCCGGTAGCTTCAAGTCTGGGATATAATAATCGCCTACCAGAATATAATCAATGCCGTTCTCTGTGATTCTTTCTTTCAGTTTTTCCATTATCGTTCCCTCCTGTGGTGGAAGGCTCGTCACTGGCCAGCTCAATCACGTCCATAATGCCACAATCCAGTGTTTCGCAGATTCGTGCCAGCGTGTCCATACTGATGTGTTTTCCCTCTTTGCCCATATTGGCAATCATATTTGTGGTCAGGCCAGCGGCAAGCCTTAAATCTTCTTTCCTCATGTTGCGCTCTATCAGCGTGTGCCAGAGCGGTTTGTAGCTGATGTGCATTTTTCCCCCTGCCTTTCTGCCCCGGATGGGCGCTTGCCCCCATTATATCAGGTTTCTTGCTAACTCACAAATATTTCTTGATGGTATCGCCGGTTCCGTCTGGATTGTGCTTTTCCTTTCCTCTTTTGATTACCTCTAATTAGCCATGACCTGCTTGACGCCCTGCGATTTTACTGATGTGCGATAAAGAAGTAATAGAAGTGTAAAAAATTTTGCCGTTCCTATCCGGCACTTGCGCATTGTGTCGGATAGGTCGGGCGGTTATTCGGGCAAGTCCACCTTGCCAACAAAAGAATAATAAATCTCAATGTCCTGTCTGCGGGTCTTGTTCTCGTCATAGCTGCACTCATGCACAACGATTTTCTCTACAAACTCCCGCAGCAGAGTAGGGGTAAGTTCTTCAAAGCTGGTATGCCGCCGGACAACATTCATAAACTTTTCTGCGTTCACGGTGGCTTCCTGTGCTTTGGAAAGCTCCGCTTGAATAGCAGCGGCTCTTTCTTTCAGCTCCCGTTGCTCTGCTTCATAGTCTGCCGACAGCTCTGTGAAACGCTCGTCTGATATGCGCCCGGTCACGCTGTCCTCATACAGCCGCTTGAAGATAGCGGATAACTCGGCTATGCGTTTCTCGGAGGCTTCCAGTTCCTTTTTCTTGGCGGCGTTCCTGCGTTTGCCCCCGTCCTCGTTCTGCTCAATCAAGAGCTTCATAAACCGGGCTTCATGCTTTGCCGCATAGCTGGTCACTTTCCGCAGATTGGAGAGTACACCAGCGGTCAAGAGGTCGGTGCGGATAAAGTGCGCCGTACAGTCATGGGTGCGTTTCTTGTAGTTGCCGCAGATATAACAGTCCTGCTTGCGCTTGTCCGTCTGGTATCGCTGCTGATACATCACGCTGCCGCAGTCCGCACAGAACAGTATGCCGGAGAACAAACCCACTTCATCATAGCGGTTGGGGCGTTTGCGCTGTTTGCGAAGCTCCTGCACCCGTTCCCATGTTTGGGTGTCTATGATAGGCTCGTGGTGGTTCTCGAAAATCACTTGCTTTTCCGGGGGATTTTCTACACTGTGCTTGACTTTGTAAGAAAGTTTTTCTGTCTTGAAATTTACCAGACAGCCTGTATATTCCCGGTTTTCAAGGATATGCACTACGGTATTGGTCGCCCACTTGCACTCATAGCCGGGGTGGTAGCGGCGGGTGCTGCCCGTCCTGCGGTATTCCAGCGTCCCCGGCGTGGGGATTTGCTGCTCTGTGAGCATACGGGCTATCTTGGTCGGACCGTTCCCGGCAAGGCAGAGGTTGTATATCTGCTTGACTACGGGTGCGGCTTCCTCGTCAATAATAAAATTTTCGTCCTCGTCCATGAGGTAGCCATACACAGGCTTGCTTGTGATGGGCTTGCCATTCATGCCTTTTGAGCGTTTTACTGCTTTGATTTTCTTGCTCGTATCTCTCACCAGCCATTCGTTAAAGATATTCCGCAGCGGGGCAAAGTCATTGTCGCCCTGTGCGCTGTCCACTCCGTCATTGATAGCGATGAAGCGGACACCTTTCTGTGGGAAAATCATTTCCGTGTACATTCCCACTTGCAGGTAGTTTCGCCCTAACCTCGACATATCTTTTACGATAACTGTCCCGACTTTTCCGGCTTCAATGTCCGCAAGCATGGCTTGAAAACCGGGTCTTTGAAAGTTCGCACCAGAATAACCGTCGTCCGTGTACCAGCGCAGATTGGAAAAGCCGTTCTGCTTTGCATAGGTTTCAAGGATACGCTTCTGATTGGAAATGGAATTGCTCTCGCCTTGCAGCTCGTCCTCATGGGAAAGTCTTGGGTAAAGGGCGGTAATTGGTTGTTGGTTGGTCTGTCTTAACATAAAATCCTCCGTTTCCGACAGCCAGCCCCACTATTCCGTACCTTGATTGTACCACATGGGGCGGCTGTCTGTATAGCGGCAAAAGCGTCAAATCTGCTTCTTTATGGTCGGTCAAATCGCCGTTTTTTGTGTAGCAGCTTCCGCTTCCAGCACTTTCATCATCTTGTCGGCTGCGGTGTCGGTTGCGCCCTGCTTGAAGAAGCCGGAAACGGTAAGGACGGAGTTGCCCATGCGGATTTCCGTCACACAGTCCGGGCGGCGGTCTGTTTTGGTGGTGCTTGTCTGTTTCGTTTCTGTCATAGGCTCTCCTTTCGCTGCTTCATCAGTTGCTTTAAGCGTTCCAGCTTTTCCTGTGCGGTTTCCTTTCGGAAGTTGCTGCCCGTGAAGCGGACGGGGGCGCACATGGAAGTCAGCCTGTCATAGATACGGGCGTGGGGCGTGTCCTGCGGGTGCTGCAATTCCTCCAGCGTGAGGTTGGTCGTGGCGATCAGCGGCTTGCCGCTTCGGTAACGGCTGTCAATCACGCTGTAAACCTGTTCCAGCCCGTATTCCGTCCCTCGCTCCATACCGAAATCATCAAGTATCAGCAGGGGGTAGCTGCAAAGGCGGGAAATATATTCGTTCCTGCCATCAAAGCTGGCAGCAAGGTCATTGAGTATGGTTGCAAAGTTTGTCATACAGACGGCAACCTCTTTCTCCATAAGGGCGTTGGCGATACAGGCGGCAAGGTAGCTTTTTCCTGTCCCCACGCCGCCCCAAAACAGGTAGCCGATATTTTCAGCCTGCATGGTTTCCCAGCTCTCCACATAAAAGCGGGCGGTTTCGGTCTGTGGGTTTCTGCCGTTGTCATGCTCAAATGTCCAGTTCCGCATAGCAGGGTCGGTAAAGCCCCGGCGTTTCAAGTCCTCCACTTTTTCAAGGTGCTTCTGTCGGCTTTCGGCGGCTTGCTGCTTTTCACGGGCTGCTCGCTGGCAGTCGCAGTCTGTTGGGTGGCGGTCACGCCCGAAACAGGTCTTTCCCTCTGCAAAGTAGGCTTCTTTGGGCGTATGGCACTTGCCGCAGTATAAAAGCCCGTCCTCGCCTGTGTAGTCCTCCGCTTCGGCGGTAGTGGCTGTAATGTCCGTAATCATAGCTTCAATTCCGTTTTTCATAAGCTCTCGCCCTCCTTGCATGAATAATCGGGTATGCCCTGTTTCGGGGCAGCCTTGCCTTTGGCAGCGTCCTCCTGCGCCCACTTGTAAATGGTGGCTGCATGGCTGTGGTACTGTTTCCCGGTGGAAGCGATATGGCAGGAAAGCCGGTCAATATAATACTCCCACTTGTCGGGCAACTCTGTTTTTAGCCCGGAAAGCTCTGTATCGGTCAGTATCACATTGTTGTATCTGCCATAAGCGGCGGGGGCGGGGTGTCCCGTTTCTCCCTCTCTCTCTTTTTCTATCTCTATCTCTTTCTCTAACTCTATCTCTATCTCTGGTGGACGAATGTCGGACAAATGTCCGCCTTTTGTCCGGGGCGGTAAAAGTGCCTTGTTTTCCAGCCTTGCAGCCCGTTTCCTCTCGGCTTCGGTAGAGGACTGTCCTATCATTAGCTCAATGTCGGTCATATAGAAAGCCCCGCTGTCAAGCTGCTCCACAAGCCCCAACTGCCGGAAAATCTCTAAAGCCCTCTCAACCGTCCCTATCTGGTGGCGGGTCAGTGTCGCTATCATCTGCGCTGTGTAGGGGATATGCTCGTCAAGCTGCAATTTCCCGCCGTTTTTCAGCGATTTTAAGTACAGCTTCAAGAGGATATTGGAGTATAAAATCCCGTCTTTCATATCTTCCAGCAGCACAATGGAGTCGCTGTCAAAAAAGTTCTCTTTCAGCTTGAGGTAGTAATATTTGCGGTTATCTGCCATTGTCCCTGTCCTCCTTTTTCCGGCGTTTGGAGTAGTAGTGGGGGCAGAGTATGATAACCGCCCGGAAGCTCTGCTTGCAGCTATGGGTACAGCCCCGACAGAGGTCGTTGTATGTGATACGGTCGCAGGTGGTATTCCCGACTTTCACTTGCCGCAGGAAAAAAGACCATTCCAGCCGCCGTTTCTTGCTCATTCTTGGCATGGGTGCGCTCCTTTCTGCCGTTTCCGCTGGTGTGACGGTATCGGCGGTAATTCTGTATCATCTCGGTATCATTTTCGGGGTTTTTCTGCCCTGTAAGCCCGTTAAAAAATCCTTTGGTATTGCGGATAGGGTACGGGGCAGCCCCCTTGTTCGGTATGGGTTCGGGTACATTTTGGGGTGGTTTTTATCGATCCTGTTCCTGCCTTTTCACAGGCTTGCGTTCCCGGCGTAAAATCTGGTCGATATTGCCCTTGACAGTCTGTAAGCGGCGGTATTCCTCCCGTTTTGCCCGGTAATCGTTGTAGCCGCTGTTTTTCTCTTGGATAAGGGTTTCAATCTCTGCTTGCAGGGCTTTATGGCTCGGCAGCTTGGAAATGCCGTTCTCCCTGAAATAGCGGGCGGCTGCGTCTGCTATGATAAAGTCGCTTTCGTGCTTCTGTCGGTAGGCTGCTTTTGCTTTGGCGTTTTTCTGCTGTTTCAGCCCGTCCCGGACAGGGCGGGTCTTGGAATAGGCAAGCACCTGCCGTTGCAGCTCCTTTTTCCCGTTCAGCGTCTTTTCCATCTGCTTCAGCTCTGTAAGGCTTTCCCGCATGGCGGTATAGGCGGCAGAACAGGCTTCGTCCAGTTCCTCCGGGGAAGAAAAGCCGTACTGCTGATAGGCGGTAACGGTAGCTGCCATTTGCTTTAGGTTGTGCTTTGCCGCCCAGCGGTCATAGCCCACGCCCTTGCCCTCGGCTCGCTTGGCTTCCCGGTCAACCATGCGCTGCAAGGTGTTGTCTGCCGGGGTGGTTTTTGTGGTTTTTTCCCCTTGTGACAGCTTTTTAACCGCGGCAGGGTATTCGAGTATGGCTTTGCTCTGTTCGGCGGCTCTGTGGGCGTTCTGCGTAAGCAGGACAAGGACAGCAGCCTTGTCAAAATCGTCCCCCAGCTTCCGGGCTGTGATAGGCTTTGTCCTGTCCGGCGTGAGGTAGGAAAGCCGCCCCCGGCTCTCCTTGACGGTTACACCCTCCCGCAGCAAAAGGGAAGAAAACTCGTCAAAGCTGCCAGCTTGGGAAAGTGCCTGCCGTATCGTCCGGCGCAGCTTCGCCTTGTCCGTTTCAAACTTGGTGGGCTTGGTCGGCTGTCCTGCGGCTTCTCTGACAGCGTTCTCTTTATCAAGGGCAAGCTGTCCTTTCTTTGCCGCCCAGTATTCCCGTTCGGTTATCCGTTCCTTGCTGCCGCTTAGGAGGTCGATTTGGTAAAGCCCCTCCCGGTGGCACATCTCCATGACTTCACTCTTGAAATATTCCATAGCGGCGTTGGTGCAGCGGTGCTTGCAGCCCTCCCGTGTGTCGGCGGGTCTGTCCATGTAGGGCAGAAGCGGGACTTCATAAATCCGCAGGGAGTTGATGACGATATGCACATGGATATTGCCGCTGTGGTTATGCCCGTCCGGGTGGGTGCATACAAGGGCTTGGTGTCCGGGGAAATGCTCTTTACAGAACTGCTCGCCCAGCTCCTGCGCCCGGTCTACGGTCAAGCCGTTGTCTGTCCCGTCCCGTGGGTCAAAGCTTATGATATAGTGGTGGCTTTTCACATCTTCCCGTTTTTGGTTTTTCTCATAGCGGAGATTGGCCCGCATACAGGCAACGGCGAAATCCTCGCCCCCGCAGTTAAGGGAAGAAATGCGGTAGTCCTCCCTCGGTATCAGCCGCCCGTTTTCATCAAGGGTGGGCTTCATGGTAAACTCGTCATGCTCAAATGTGAGGTAGGCTTCCGCTGCGCCATAGTCGGCATTTTTAGAGCTGATATGTTTGAATGTTGCCAACAGCGTCACCCACTTTCTGCAAGACTTCAAACTTTAGGGCAGCAAGGTCGGAAACCGCCGCCCGTACTTCCCCGGCAAGCTGCGGGTAGGGACTGTGCCACTCGTTCAGCGTCCGGGCTATCTGGTTTAAGTTGCCGCCGATCCTGCCGTATTCGGCGGTCAGCTTCCCGACAGCGGCAAGCAGCTCGTCATTGACGGGGGAAACGGTTATGATGGGGCGTATGGCTGCCCCGGTTATGGCTTGCCGGATAAACTCGGCTTGGCTCATGTTGTAAGCAGAAAGCCTTTCCGCAAACTCGGCGTATTCTTCCTCGGTCATGCGTGTCTTGACTACCCGGCTGCGGTGCGGCGTGTTGTATCGTTTTCGCATGGTAAAAACCTCCTTTCGGCTGCCGCATGGCTGCGGCGGGATAAGCGGCGTAAGCCGCATAAGCAGGGTTTGGGGAAGGCACTCCCCAACAAGATTCCCGCAGGAGCAAAATGAGCGAAAAGCGAATTTTGGTACTGCGGTAGAATCTTGCTCTAAGAAACTGCCGGACTGCCGTTCACTTGCTACTGCCACTTTTTCAGAAAATCGCAACCAGCTTTTTTATAAAAGGCTGCCGGATTGCCCTCACTTGCTACTGCCACTTTTTCAGAAAATCTATAACCAGCTTTTTCATAAAAGGCTGCGGGCTGGCGTTCTTCCCTTACTCCCTACAACACCGCAAAAAGCAAAAATGACGGACTTTCCGGCAAGAACTTTTCCGGCGGCTCGGTCTTTCCCGACAATAAGGCGTTTCGGAAGCTGCGTTTTGCCCGCTGTCTAAAAAAAACGGCAGCCTTTTTTTGGTTTCACTATCTAATACGGAACTTTTGGAAATTTGCCAAAAATGAGCGCAAAAAAAGCAGCAAATCTTTTTCGGATTTACTGCTTCATGTGCCGCTGCGGGGCGGCGGGATATTCAGTTTCTATGTTATCGGTCAAGCCGGAACTTGAACAGGCTTTCAATCAGCTTTGTTCTGATGTAGTCCTCCATATCAGAGTTGTAATAGCCGTTCATCTTAGAGAAGTAGCGGATATATCCAGCGTATCGGTCAAGGACGGCTTGTATCGCTATGGGGTCGCCCTCATGTGCCTTTATGATAGTGTCATAGGGGAGAAGTCGGTTACTCATGGGACAGCACCTCCATTTCCTCTTTCAGCCGCTTCAAGGCAAGCCGTATATGCCGCCCGATTGTGCTGCGTGTCCAGCCGCTTTGTTCTCCAATTTCTTTCTGCGTCAAGTGCTGAAAGTAGTACAAAAAGATTTCTTCCTGCGTCTGTTCCGGCAATCGGGCAAGAGCAGCCGCAAGAGAACAGCTATCTAAAAGTATCGTCTGCCCCCGGACAGCGAACGGATAAGTTTCGCCATAGTCCGGCACTTGAAAATACTCGTCTGTGGTGCTTAGTTGGACAAACTTTTCTTCGGTCAGATATTCAAGGGAGATTTCCCGTTTCCATCTCGCCGCCAGCATACGGGCAGCGTCAAAGGACGCATGGCGAATAACAATCCGGCAATAGGTATCATGGGTATAGCGGATATGTTCTTGATAGGCTTCGTATTCAGTCATGGAAAATCCCCCTTTCTTCGATTATGGGAAAGGGCGGCAGCACTCCTTGCTGTCGCCCCTTGATTGCCTATCTGCAAAGGCGGGCGGGGCTGTCAACGGCAGCGCAGTATGCGCTGTTTATCTTGACCGTTGACTGGCTCGGCTGGCTTTGCTACTCGCTGATAATCGGTTTTCCGTCTTTGTCAATCAAGGGACAAATACCCCCGCCAGTTCCAAACTTTGCCACAAGGTAATTGACCCCGGTTTCTCTGTCCACTACCACATAAAAGCCTTTCACACTTCCTGCGGTTTCAGTAATTTCAAATCTTCTGCTTCCCATATAGATACCTCCCAATAGAAATCAAAGCTCTTGCTTTACAAAAATGCGATAACTGATTTGATACATCACATAGCACCATGCCAACGCCAGAAGCGGTGAGCAGCAGAGAAGAATAAATACAATCTGGTCTGTCAATGCAACTCCCAGCATAGTAAGAAGCTGATATATTCCAAAGCAAATCCCTGCCGGAATGAGGAATGATACTAATAGCAGAACACGGCCTTTTTCTGCGCCAAACTTGAACACAAGAGGAATTGACATACTTCCAAAAATAAGGGAGATTACCCATGCAACGAGTGTCAAAAACAGAAGCTCTCCAATCCCTACTATGTCGAGTACGATTTTATGTGTGATTAGGCCACCGATAAAACCAATAATCAGCCCAAAGAGGCTGCCAATGGCGCAGAAGATAGCCAGCACCATAAATTTTCCAGCAACCAATTCTTTCTTGGAAACTGGCATTATCATAGCATACCGTGTCCATTTAGAACTGTCATCAAAAGAAAAGGTTGTTACAATCATCATGCTGCACAAAATCGCACATACAAAAATATAGCCTTCTACGCCGGAAAACGGAATAAGCGCAACGGCAAAAACCACAAGGATGAATAGCATAGATTTCGCATTGTGGCCGATATTAAATAAATCTTTCAAAACAAGACTTTTCATTTTGCTTGCTCTCCTTTCACATACAGCAGCAGAATATCGTCGATTGTTGCGTCGTCCACTACGGCATTTTTATATTTCCTCCGGGCTTTTTCCTTGTCAGCTACCAGCACATTCCATTGATAATCATCTTTGCGGTAAGCCAGAATTTCCGCTTTATCGAGCTGGTCGAACAGTGCTGCGCCACAGCGGATAATACCATAGTTATAACGAAGTTCATCTTTCGTTTTACAAAAAAGAACCTTGCCCTGATGGATAAATGTAATGTAATCTGCGACTTTTTCTAAATCTGTTGTGATATGCGAGGACATCAAAATGGAATGATTTTCGTCCTGAACAAATTCAAGAAATACATCAAGAATATCATCACGCATTACAGGGTCGAGGCCGCTTGTCGCTTCGTCCAAAATCAGTAGCTTGGGGTTATGGGAAAGGGCGACGGCAATACACAACTTCATCTTCATTCCCTTGGACAGAGATTTAATTTTCTTATCCGCTGGAAGTTGAAACCGCTTTAGATAGTCTTGAAACAGATGGCCGTCCCACTGTTTGTAGGCAGCACCAGCAATTTTCCCGACTTTGGCCGGAGTGAGCGTTTCATAGAAGTTAATTCCGTCAAACACTACGCCAACATCCTCTTTGATTTGTTTTGTGGACGATAATTCCTGCCCCCAAAAAGTAACTGTTCCATCATCTTTATGAATTAAATCAAGAATAGCATTGATAGTTGTGCTTTTTCCGGCTCCATTTTCGCCAATAAGCCCCATGATTGTTCCTTTCGGAACCGAAAACGAAACATGGTCTAACTTGAAATCGGCGTATTGCTTTGTCAAGTTCTCAACCTGCAAAATAGCGTTCATAGTTAATCCTCCTCTTGATAAAATATCGTCAGTAATTCAATCAGTTTTTCCAACGATATTCCACTTATCCGCCCAATATCGGCGGCCTCTTGCAAATGTTCTTCGGCCAATCTCTGCTGTTCTTCCTGATAAAAGTCTTTGTTCTGTGCCGACACAAAACTTCCTCGGCCTACCGTTGTTTCAATAAAACCGTCCCTTTGCAAATCTTCATACGCTTTTTGAACGGTAATAACACTCACATGAATGGACTTTGCCAGCGCCCGCATAGAGGGAATAGGATCGCCGGTTTTTAACTCGCCACTCATAATCATGGCTTTTATCTGTGAAGTTATCTGCTCATAAATTGGCTTGCTCGTATTACTGCTTATGATAATTTCCACAACGCCCCTCCTTTGTTCTTTAATGTACTTATCGTACAAGTACATTATATTCAAGGCAAACGCTTTTGTCAATAGGGTATTAGAAAATTTATCTTTGCTTATTAAGCAAAAGAAGCCACACAATTTGTATGGCTTCCATGAAATTCTACTTTGAAATTTTTACGGAATAACGGGCTGTTGTCTATCAACTTCTTGTGTGTTACTTTATGGCACATGAGCATTGGAGCCGGGATTATCGCTGCCGTACCCCTCCAGGAGATTGACAACGCCCCACACGCCCAGGCCAGCGCCGAGAGCCACAACAAGGGTCTGCAAAGTATCAATAGCGGAAGAAAAGAACTGCATATAGCCTCCATTTCTCCGGGGTTTTCCCCGGCCATGAAAAAAGCCGCCCATACAGGCGGCAGGTTACGACCTCTGGACACTTTGTCCAGAAGTGCTTTATACATAGGCATCCGGATCGTCCACGTCGTCGTAGTTGAGGATGTCCTCGTCCTCGCTTACGGGCCCTGTGTCCGATACGGCTACCTCGTACACCTCACAAGCCTCGTTCAGCCCTGGCCGCCTGCGGCGGTTTATGAGCTTATCAAGGTCAAAGGCGTTTTTTTGTTTATCGGCTTCCGCCGTGTACTTGTAGTTGGGGTGCTGCTTCAAATCGTATTTGGGCGAGAAGAACGGGGGCAGGCCCCGCAGCTGCAAAATGCACTTATCGCCCGGCATGGTAGCCAGCTCGCTGGGGGTCATCAGCTCCCGGCCCAGCCGCTGGGTGTTCTGGTTGTAGCTTTCCGACTGCCCACGGGAGCGGCCCTCGGTCTGCATGGAGATCGTGGCCTTTCCCAGCCAGTTTTCGGAAATTTCCTTGATGGTGGAGCTTTCCCGCCCGCCCAGGAATATCACGCTGTCCATGTTTCCCAGGATTGTTTCGGCGTTATCCTTGTATATGGTCTTGCATTGAGCGTACTGCTGGTAGAACAGGCACAAGCTCACCTCACGAGAACGGATCACGGCTACCAGTTTCTCCAGTGAGGGCACCTGCCCCGTGTTGGCCGCCTCGTCCCACAGCACCCGCACATGATGGGGCAGGCGGCCCCCGTGAACATTGTCCGCCCGTTCACACAGGAGATTGAACATCTGCGAAAAGGCCAGGGCAACAATGAAGTTATACGTCGGGGTTGTGTCGGAAATTGTGAAGAAAACCGCCGTTTTCCGATCCCCGATGCGGTCAAGCTCCAGCTCGTCATAGCTCATGATCTCCCGGAGCTGGGGGATGTCAAAGGGGGCAAGCCGGGAACCGCAGGAAATCAAAATGCTTTTTGCGGTCTTGCCGCTTGCCAGCTTATATTTCTTGTACTGCTTCACGGCAAAGCAATCCGGCTTGCGCTTTTCCAGACCCTTGAACATATAGTCCACCGCGTTCATATAGGACTCGTCATCCTCTTTCACGTCCATGCCGGAAATCATATCCACCAGGGTATTGATGTTCCGATCCTCGGCGGGGGCCTCGAAAATGATATAGGCAATCAGGGCGCAGTACAAAAGCGTTTCCGCCTTCGTCCAAAACGGATCGCCCTCCTTGCCCTCGCCTTTGGTGTTGGCAATCAGAGTGTCCACAAATTTGAGAATGTCCGCCTCGTTGTGGATATAGGACAGCGGATTGTAGTGCATGGATTTTGAAAAATCTATGCTGTTAAACACTTTGACCTGATACCCCCGGCGTTGCAGAAAGGCCCCCACCTGGGAGAGCACTCCGCCTTTCGGATCGACACATACATAGGAGTTGTGCGCCTGGAGTAGCTGGGGCGTGAGCCAGAAACGGGTTTTGCCGGAGCCGGACGAGCCGATAATACAGGCGTTGAGATTGCGGGCGTTGGCGGGATTTTTGGGCCGGGTGTTCATAGTGAGAAACTCCGTCTTTGTCAAAATGACGTTGTTCTCAAACTTCGGATCGACAAAGGGCTTGATGTCTTTTTCGGTGCCCCAACGGGCCGACCCGTATTCCTCATCCCGCCGAAATTTCTTTGCGTTCTTGCTTTTGAAGTAGATCAGCAGGCGAAACCCCACCGCGCCCACAATACCGATGAGCCAGTCAAAGGGGGCCAGCCCCGGCGAAAAGTCGGCAAAGGCCGGGCCGATGCTCTGCCCCAGGCCCATGAGCTTGTGAGCAAAGTCTGCTCCAGGGGCCAGGCGGTAGGCCGTCCCCAGCTTTAGGCAGGCCCACAGAATAAACAGATACGG
>ERZ808028.1531-NODE-1531-length-13579-cov-3.416087_pt1 | contig 13579 bp, 14 predicted proteins | sample MGYA00380184_ERZ808028 | MGnify/ENA primary metagenome ERZ808028 (study PRJEB31490, sample SAMN06133397) | mouse gut metagenome | isolation source: J8_1 | host: mice | place: China: Chengdu | collected 2015-05 ...
GTGAGCAACCGATCGAGATCGTCTTGGCGCTCAGCGGAAGAATTCGACATGGATACACCGGCAGCGGCCAAAGCAACAGAAAGGGCGACGGTGATGGCGAACATGCGACCAGGGGTGGTCGTCATGAAATTCCAAATGCGACGCAAAAGGCGCACGGGCCCTGAGAAGGTGGAGAGCGCGAATTGCGTGGCGGGGTTGAACACTGGATTTGAGGGTTCTGTGACCTCATCTAGCCAGTGGTCATGGGAGCCGGGATCGGTTGATTCAGGAGAGGGGAAATCCTCGTCCTTAAGCTGCACATCTCGCTGCGCATCCCGATGCCCGGTCATTGTTTAAGACTAACGCAATCAAAGTGTGATCTTCTACCCACTGACACGAAATGTTGTGAAAATTGGGGCTGATGTGATTCGCTTCGCGCGTGAAGATGCTCGAGTAGGATAAATAACTATGGCTGGACGGGAAGCACTACACGCAAATGGTGACGGTTGGGCAGCAGGGCCCGGTGGGGTTCGCATGTGGGGACGCTATGGCGCTGCCGGGTTATTTCTGCTCGCGCGGAATAGTTCCGGGCCAGTGGTGCTGATGCAGCATCGCGCTGCGTGGACCAATTTCGGTGATACATGGGGCATCCCAGGGGGCGCGCGCGACCTTCACGAAAGCGCCGAAGAGGCAGCTGTGCGTGAAACCGTAGAAGAATGCGCAATAGATCCAAATCACGTCTCGGTGGTGGGGGCGGAAGTAACCGCCGGTCCTTTTGAGGCAGTAGCGGGCTTACCCGGCGGGTGGACTTATACCACTGTCATTGCCCAAACCAGTGATGGAAATACGCTTGCTACCACGGCAAATGAGGAATCTAAGGAGCTGCGCTGGGTGCCTGTAGACCAGCTGGAAGAGTTGCAGCTCATTGCGCCGTTTCGGCAGGCACTGCCAAGGATTAGGCAGTTGATTGAACCATTGATTTAAGGGGTAATCGGTGGGGTCAGCGGCCACACGAGAGGATTTTATGGCAACGTTGTGTGCATGATTGAAGTTCAAGGATTGACGAAACAATATCGGTCAGTCCGTGCGGTTGATGACCTCTCTTTTGAAGTCAAGCCTGGGAAAGTAACTGGGTTTTTAGGTCCTAACGGCGCGGGCAAGTCCACTACCATGCGCATGATTGTCGGACTTGATGAGCCAACCGCAGGTAGCGCGCTCATTCACGGCACGCCTTATTCGAAGCTGAAGAACCCACTGCGCACCATCGGCTGTTTGCTTGATGCCAAGGCTGTGCACCCGAACCGCTCGGCGGCGGCGCACTTAAAGTGGATGGCGCAATCCAATGGCATTGCGACCTCACGGGTGAAGGAAGTCTTAGAACTTGTGGGCTTGAGTGATGTGGCCAAGAAGAACGCCGGCGGCTTTTCACTCGGCATGGGCCAACGCTTGGGCCTTGCCAGTGCTTTGCTGGGTGACCCAGAGATTTTGATTCTGGATGAGCCGGTCAACGGCCTTGACCCCGAAGGTATCCGCTGGGTGCGCTCTCTGGTGCGCGCGCTGGCGGCAGAGGGCCGCTCGGTTTTGATTTCCTCCCACCTGCTCTCAGAGATGGCCTTGACCGCAGACCACCTGGTTGTCATCGGACGGGGAAAATTGATTGCGGACCAGCCAACTTATGAGTTCGTGAAAGAGCATTCAGCGTCCAATGTTTTGGTACGCACCGATTTCGTGCCGGAATTTTCCCAAGCTTTGGAAAATGAGAACGTGGAATTTACTTCCACCCACGACGAAGAAGGCCGCGAGCAGCTGCTCATTCGCGACCAAACCACCGATTACGTGGGCAACCTCGCTTATTCGGTGGGCGTGCCGCTGACTGAGCTAACGCTCAAGCGCGCTTCGCTGGAAGACGCTTTTATGGATCTCACTAGCGATTCCGTGCAGTACCATGCTGAGGCTCTACCGGGAGAGGACTCCGATGCTTCTTAATACTTTTCGCTCAGAGCTGACCAAGTTATTTACTACCCGCTCGGTGTGGTGGACAACCGGAGTATTCTTCTTCCTCGCCATCGGCTGGACATTGTTGATGGTTCTTCCGGGCAACTCCCAGCCGGTGGAAGAGCAGATCCCCCTGCCGCCGAATGCACTGGTTACGGGTGTCTACAGCTTGGCTATGCCAGTGCTGCTCATCCAAGCCGTCATGGTCGTGACCACCGAATACCGCTTCGGGGTCCAAACCAACACGTATATGGCGAATCAAAACCGCGCGATGGTCGCGATTGTGAAAGCCGTGATGTACGCGGCTATCGCCGCAATACTCGTGGTCGTCGCGATTTTGGCAGTCTTGGTGCTAGCGAAGCTGTTGCTGGCTGGTGAGATGGGCGAGCAATTTGAGATCTTTGACGATTTCACCAAACGCGCGCTGTGGGTCTTCCCGCTGGGCATGCTCATGCTCGTTATCTTTAGCCAGGGCTTAGGCCTGATTATGCGTCAGACCACCGGCGCGGTGGCGCTGTCGCTGATTTTGTACTTAGGTATCGACGGCATGGTGACCATGATTCCGAAAATCGGCGAGGACATCGTGCACTACATGCCATTTTCCGCGCTCAACACGTGGATCATGGATGGTGATGTTGCGGGTGCACCGTGGGATTCCGTGACCGGATCCGGACTGGTCTTTGCGGTCTGGGCACTGGCAGCCTGGATTATCGGGCTAGTTATGTTGGTCAAACGAGACGCATAGATGGCCGTTTCTTTACTTTTGGCATTGGCGCTGTTGTCCGCAACAGCGCCTTTTGCGACTGATATGTATCTTCCCACCCTGCCAGCGGTGGGTGCAGAATTCGGCGCCCCTGACTCGGTAGTGCAGCTGACCCTCTCAGGGTTCTTCGTCGGCATGGCGCTGGGGCAGCTGATGGTGGGCCCGATTTCAGATGTCATCGGCAGGCGCCGGCTGCTCATTGCCGGCGCGATTGTGGCGCTTGTAGCCTCCGCTATCGCAGCACTCTCACCGAGTATCGCGATCTTTGTCGCCGCGCGCTTTTTACAAGGCTTAGGCGGCGGAGCGTGCGTGGTGCTTGCGCGCGCCATGGTGCCCGACCTGCTGTCTGGCCGCGAAGCCGCCAAGACTTACTCGCTGTTGATGGCCATCTTGGCAATCGCCCCAGCTGTCGCACCAATCGTCGGTGGCTTGCTGGCAGAGCCGATTGGCTGGCGTGGCATCTACTGGGTACTTACCGGACTGCACGCAGTGCAGCTGCTCGTGGTTCTAAAGATCGTTCCCGAAACTGGAGGCCAAAGCCCTGGCGGCCAAGGTGCCACAGGACAAAGATTTTTGGCGCGCGTGCTTTCTAACTACGCCACGGTGCTTAAAAGCCCGCGCTTTTGGGGATTTCTTACCGCGATGGCCTTCGCCTTCGCGTCTATGTTTTGCTACATCGCAGCATCGTCGTTTGTCTTCCAGCAGGAATTTGGGCTCAGTCCGCGCGGCTATGCTGCAGTCTTTGCACTCAACGCCTTGGGCATGTGCGTGGGAAGTTTTGTGAACTCACGGTGCATCGACAATTTAGGAACCAAGAAGGTCATGTTGGGCGCGCTGTGCCTGGCGCTCTTGGGCAATGTGCTGCTGCTGATTGCGGTGCTATCCGGCGCAGGACTGGTCTGGATTATTCTTGCGCTGCTGCTGTGTATTTCGCCCAACGGAGTCATCATGGGCAATTCCACGGCGATGGCAACTGGGCTCATGCGCACGCGCGCCGGCTCGGTCACTGCGATTATGGGCTTTGGGCAATCAGTGCTCGCCGCTGTCGTCGGTCCGTTGATGGGCCTTGGCGGAAATACCGCGGTGGTGATGTCCCTGGGCATGTCAGCATGTATTGCGATTGCAGCGGCAGGTGCCGTGCTGGCAACCCGCAATTTCGTGGACTAGTCACCGGTAGGTCTTAATCCCTAAAAACTACTGGAGAGCGGAAGATAGGCGCATGACATTATCGATGTAGCGGCGCGCGAAACTGCGCTTATTCCACTCTTCTAAGGTCAATTCATGCGAGACCGCGCGGTAATTGGCGGCGAGCTCGTTAAACTCCGTAATCAAATCCCCCTGGGCAACCAACATGGTGGATTCATAATTGAGGCCGAAAGAACGCATGTCCAAGTTAGAAGAACCAAACGCTGCCAACGGATGAGACTTCAGGCGCAGGCCATCGTGGGTTTCTTCGGGGTCGGCGCGGCCGGCATCGGGGTCGGCGAGCACGAACTTCGAGTGCAGTACAAAAGGCTCGGGGAATTGATAAATGTGCACGCCGGCTTCGAGCAAAGTTTGGTAGTACGACGACTGCGCGTGGTCGACGACAAATTGGTCAGCGCGCCGGGAAACGTACAGCTCAACTCGGACGTCGCGGTACGCGGCAGTGGTTACGGCATCGAGTAGCGCTTCATCAGGCACGAAATACGGCGAGCAGATAATCAACCGGCTCTTGGCGTGGTGGACGAGCGAGGTAAACATCCGCAGGTTCGGCTCGGTGGTATAGCCCGGGCCGGAAGGAATCAGCTGCAGGTAGTTGGAATCGGGGGTTTCGCCTAAGTCTTCGAGCTCGGTGATCATTTCGATGTATTCGCCCGACTCGGTGTACCAATCCACAGCGAAAACAGACTGCAAAGAAACCACGATGGGGCCTGTGAGCTCCACCATGTAGTCAATCCAGGCGCGGTCTTTGCTCTTATACGCGCGCTTAATGAGATTGAGAGAGCCGATGAAACCACGGTTGCCATCGATTATGACCAGCTTGCGGTGATTGCGCAGATCAGGGCGGCGGAAGCGGAATTTATGCAGTTGGATGGGTAGCATGAGCTGCCAGTCGACATCGATGGCGCTGAGTCTTTTCCCGAGCGTGCGATATCCTTTGTATTTGAAACTGCCAATCTGGTCGAAGAGAAATTTTACTTCCACTCCGCGCTGGCGCGCACGTGCAAGCGCTTGGAAAAAGGGGTCGGTCTCTTCGTCCCAGCTGGCGATGTAGATTTCGACATAGACGTAGCGCTCCGCCTTGTCGATGGCATCGGCCATGGCCTGGATGCACTTTTTATAGTCAGCGTGAATGCCGATATTGTGGCCCACGACCGCGGGAAAGCCAGTGAGATGACGGTTGAGCTTGATGATGGATTCGACTTCGGGCTGGATAATCTCAAAAGGATGGTCCGGTACGTCTTTGTGCGCGTCGTCGATAGCATCATCGGCCTTTTGCTGGATGCGGTGACGGCGCCGATTGATCTGCGGGGAACCCATGAGCAAAAACAGCGGCAGGCCGATGAAAGGCAGCAGCAAAATAGCCAGCAGCCACGCCGTGGAAGAAGAAGGACGACGGCCTTCAGGGACGAATCCGACAGCAAAGATTTTGATGGCGTAATCCAAAATGAAAAACGCCGCCTGCCAAAAACTTAAATCCAGAGAAAAGCTCATGAAAAGGTACTAACGAACAGAGTCGAAGTCGGGGAGGTCATAATCTGCCCACAACAGTACGTGGTCAGAGCTGCCTTTCTCTGCGCGCTCCTTTTTGTCCAGGCCCGCGCCCGTGACCTTTTCCGCAAGGGAGGCAGAAGCCATGTGGAAATCGATGCGCATGCCTTCGTCTTTTTGAAAGCGCATCGACTTGTAGTCGTAATAAGTCCAGCGATCTTTTTCCGTAAAGCGCCGGGTGACTTCTTCCAGACCTGCTTCTTCTAAGCGCTGAAAAGCAGCACGCTCAGGTTCGGTGACGTGCGTCTTGCCGCGGAATAGCTCCAAGTCCCACACGTCTTCATTGCGCGGCGCAATATTAAAGTCACCGGTGAGCAGCAGCTTCTCGCGCTTTTTGCTCTCGGCATAGCGCGCCAAGCTGTAGAGGAAATCTAATTTATAGTCATAGTGACGCTGAGTGATTTCACGACCATTTGGAACATACAGCGACCAGATTTCGACATTGCGAATCACTGCACCCAAAGCACGTGCTTCTGGGGCCTGTTCTTTTTCCTCATCATTGTGATAGCCCGGCTGGCCCGGAAATCCGGTTATGACCTCGGTAGGTTCTTCACGGCTGACAATCGCCACACCATTCCACTGGTTTAAACCGTGGAACACGACGTGGTAGCCAGCGTCTTCAAACAGAGCCCGGGGAAATTTATCATCAGCGACTTTGGTTTCTTGCAGGCATAACACGTCGATGTCGTGCTTGTCCATCAAGTTCAATGCTCGCTCACCGCGAGTGCGTACCGAGTTAATATTCCACGTGGCTATCCGCATGAGTTATAGGTTACCTGGAATAACTTCGATATAGCGATGCCGGTGGTGCTCTAGCATCCCCAACTTCTCATAAAGTGCAACCGCAGCATCATTTCCGACGCTGACTTGCAGGTAGGTCTTCTCCGCTCCCTCAGCAGCACCCCAGGCCATGGCAGCAGCAACCAAACGCGCAGCCAAGCGTTGACGACGTGCAGATTCGCTGACCTTCACACATGCAATGCCCAACCACTTGGTGCCGTCTTCGGACTCCGTGATGGTCGCGCGAAGCACTGCGCCGGCAGAGGCGGTAAAAAAGGCGAGGGGGGCATCGATAAGCGATGCATCTGTGAGATCAGTGCCTACGTGATCAGTAATCTCCAGCCAGGCGGGGGTGGGTTCGGAAGAAATATCAACCTCGAGGGTGTCGTCGAGGTAGGGCTGGATATCGCTTAAATCATCCAGCGTGCGGGTCATGACGATCTTTTCCACATCGATATGCTCGTGCGCAAGCTTCAGCGCCGAATTACCGATGCGCTCTGGCACCAACAACACACACGGCAAATTATGGCTTGCGTAAAAGGCCATGAGTTCCGCAATCGGCGCGGGCTCAAAACCTGCCGAAGGACCCAAAGGAACTGCCGAGTTGGTGCGCTTGGTGATGCCATCGCCTGCGCGCATAAGCCACTGGCCATTGCTCGTCCACTGAGTAGCGTGCCCAAGATAAGACTTAGCCGAGGCGACTTCGACATGGCGAATAGCTGAATTACGCACCGTGCGCGGCGACAGCTTTTTTACGACATAAAGCTCTTCTGCCGGGATGACTACCTCCGGAAGTGCAGAAGGAAACCCACCGACCATCTGCGGACGGATAGTCAGAGGCTCGACTGCCACGACATGGCCGATGACATCGCTGTGCCCACCGCCTTTGAATTTGCGGCGTGCGACCACGCGATCATCAACGGTAATCGGGTCGGAGCGAAATGCCTTAGCCATAATTAAAAAGTGTCGTCTTTACTCGTCGTCGTGTCCAAATGGGTCAATATCTTCACCAGGCATCCAGGTTAAACCGGCAACATTCCAGCCATTAGCCTTAATGGCCTTCTTGGCGGCGCGTTTATTGCGGCCAATGAGAGTATCGGTGTACACCAAGCCATCGAGGTGGCCAACTTCGTGCTGCAGACAGCGTGCGAAAAAGCCCGTGCCTTCAACCTCAATCTCCTCGCCCTTTTCATTCAAGCCCGTAACCTTGGCCCAGTCAGCGCGACCAGTAGGAAAGCCTTCGCCCGGCACAGACAGACAGCCTTCGTCATCAGAGCCGTCATCGGCAGGCATGGTCTCTGGAATCTCCGAGGTTTCCAGCACGGGGTTGATAACGCAGCCTTTATGCATGTGGCCGTCATCATCTGGGCAGTCATACACAAAAAGACGCTTGGCGACGCCAACCTGATTTGCCGCCAGTCCCACGCCGTGGGCAGCAGCCATGGTTTCATACATGTCTGCGATAAGCGTTTGTATTTCGGGGGAATCGATCGGCTCCGTGACCGGTTCAGTGGGATTATGAAGGACAGGGTCGCCGTGGATCACAATTGCGCGGATAGTCATGGAATACAGTTTAAGCATGACTAGCGCCAGCGACAGTAACGGGCATGAAGAATTAAGCCCCTTCGATCAGCAAATTTTGGATTTTGAGGCCCACGCGCCCAAAGCCATTGCGTTGAAAGAAAAAGCGATTCGCGCTGAGCTGGATATTTCCTCAGTGCGCTACCACCAGCGCCTCAACGTGATTGTGGAGCTTCCAGCAGCCTTGGCCTATAACCCGGTGTTGGTAAAAAGGCTTCTTAGAAAACGTGGAGAACGCGAAGAAATTCGGCGTGCCGCGCACGGAAACTCATCCTCTGACAACTAGTGTTACTGGTGTGACTAATGAGACTGTAGACAATTCAGGGAACGAAACTAGCCAATCTGCTGGTGCAGGAGCTACCGCCACCACGTTGCCGCTGCGCGGTTTCGCGATGGTGCTCATTGCCGTTGCGGTCATGTTCGGCCTGTGGGCGCTATATGCCTTCACCCAAGATGACAGTTCTGAGCAAGCCGCGGAGCAAACCAATGACTCCAGCGAGCAAGAACCAGGCACTGTCGGCGCCGATACTGCCGAGCAATCCACCGATATCCCGGGTGACGAAGCCGGTGATGCGCAGGCTGACGCCGATAAGGACAATCCAGAAGCCAAGTCTGAGCAAGATGACGCAGACCGTGGTGATGCTGAAAAGGCTGAGGGGGCATCGACAGGCGATGATGCACCCGCTGCTGCTCCTGCCGCCCCTGCTGCGCCGCTGAAGGTCAATGTCTTGAATAACTCGATGACCCAAGGCCTAGCTGCCGATGTCGCCGACCGCCTGCGCGCCGATGGCCGAGAGTTGGGCGAGGTAGGAAACTTCGCCGATGAAATCCTGCCCGAAACCACCGTATTTTTCCCCAAAGGCAACGCTGCTGCCGAACAAACCGCGCGCGAGCTCGCCGATCAATACCACGGCGTTGCCCGCGAGCACAGCAATATTTTGCCTGATAACACCCGCGACGGCGTGACCATTGTCTTAACTGACAACTAAAAATTAAAGAATGTAATCACGCCTGGCCCCATGTCGGTTGGGTACGATGGATTAGTGAGTAACACGGAATACGTCGAAGAAATCTTCGCCCGCTCCCCGCAGCCCACGCTGGGGGTTGAGTGGGAAGTCGCGCTTGTTGACCCCGTAACCCGTGACCTGGTGCCACGGGCATCAGAAATTGTGGATGCGGTTGCAGACATTGCGCCCGATATTCACCTTGAAAAAGAATTTCTGCAAAACACAGTTGAGCTGGTCACCGGCATTTGCAACACCGTTCCGGAAGCAATTGCTGAGCTCAACACTGGCATTCGCGCCGTGCAAGCCGCTGCGAAGCAACACGATATCCGCGTCTGGGGATCCGGCGGGCACCCTTTTTCGGATTTTCGGAAGAACCCGGTCTCGGAAAAGGAATCCTATTCTGAGATCATCAACCGCACGCAATACTGGGGCCAGCAGATGCTGCTGTGGGGAACGCATGTGCATGTGGGCATTTCCCATGAGGACCGCGTGTGGCCAATCATTAATGCTTTGATGACAAAGTACCCGCACTTGTTGGCGATTTCCGCGTGCTCGCCGGGCTGGGATGGTTTGGATACCGGATACGCCTCCAACCGCACGATGCTGTACCAGCAGTTGCCAACAGCCGGCATGCCTTATCAATTCAAGGACTGGGCCGCGTGGCAGGACTACATGCGGGACCAGTCTATTTCCGGCGTTATCAACCACACCGGTTCCATGCACTTTGATATCCGCCCGGCCTCGAAGTGGGGCACCGTGGAAGTCCGCGTGTCTGATGCTTCCTCGAACCTGCGGGAGTTAGCCGCCGTGGTGGCGCTAACCCACTGCCTGGTAGTTCACTATGACCGCATGATTGATGAGGGCAAGCCACTGCCTATCTTGCAGCAATGGCACGTTGCGGAAAATAAGTGGCGCGGTGCCCGTTATGGCATGGATGCTTTGGTGATTACTTCGCGAGCTACCGATGAACGCTGGGTTAAAGATGAGCTCGCTGACTTGGTCGATGAACTAACGCCGCTCGCGAAGGAACTAGGGTGCGCGCGGGAGCTGCAGCTGGTGCTGGAAATCATCGACCGCGGCGCCGGTTACGAACGCCAGCGCAAACAATTCCGAGCTAGCGGCGATTGGAAGAGCGTTGTTGACATGACGTGCGATGAGATAGACACTCTATTGCCGCTTGTCGATGACTCCTAAAACTCCCTCCTGTGGATAACTTTGCCTGTTGCGTGATGTGTCAACGTAGTTATCCACAGGTTTTTGGCCTTCCCCTAGCGCGGGCTTGCGTTTGCGTTTTAGTGTCGAAGGTATGGATAAATACGAAGAATTTATGGCTCTTACCAGCCAAGCAATAGGCATCTTAAAAGACATGTCTAAACGCTCGCCGTATGACATGGCAAGCGATGGCATGGCTCGCAAGACCGCCAAGAATTTCACCCAGCTTGCCGATGTCCTTTTCGGCCCCACCGACTCACCGCGCCTACAACGCGAATCGGTAGCTCTTGCCGAAGAGCGAGGTTTAAGCCTCGAGTATTTAGAGATGGTGGAAAAGCACGCCAAGAAGTTGCAGAAGCGCGGCGCCGCCTGGCGCTTGCGTGCTGAACTTATTGCGTGTGAAGGCACTTACGAAGAAGTCGAAGCCTACGCTAAAAAGCGCGTTATGGAAGAAGGCGGCGACACCAAGAAGAAACCGGGTGTACGTCTTGGCCGCGTTGTAGATGGCCTGCGCACTATCAGCATTACCGATACCCAGCGCCGCATTACTGACTTAGAAAACACCCTCGACGCCGCTATCAAAGACGATGACCAACCTCGCTCTGAAGCATTATTAGAACCCTTCTGGGATTTAGTCGAAGGCAACGGCACTGGGCTTATCAAGCCGGAATACCGCACTGTGATTGCTATTGGTCTTGAGGATTTCGCGAAAGTTTCTTGCGGCAAAGGCGAGGATGTCGTTGTTGCTTTATCCGACGGCACGACCATGACGGGCGCTGAATTCATCAACGCTGCGATGGCCGGCTCCCTTGGTGACAAGCTCTATGTCGGACTCTTTCACCCCACCGCCGGGCCTGTGAATCTCTATGAAGCACGCTTCGCGTCCGACAAGCTGCGCACCTTGGCCATGGCCGAGAACCTTGTGTGCCCCTGGCCGGACTGCAACGTACCAGCCGATAGATGCCAGGTCCACCACATCGACGCACACAAACACGGTGGGCATACCAAGCCATCGAATCTGACGATGCTGTGTAAGTACCACAACGGCGTCAACGATGACGATGGTCCGCGGAAGAAACGGAAACGACCAAGCCGCGGCAGGATGCGACGCCACCGCGGTAAAGTCCGCCTGCACACCCCAGGCGGCAAACTTGTGGGCAACACCCACCACGTGAGCAGCATGGGGGCGATGAACCTCATCTAATCGCCGCTGACCAGTGCTTCCACACCCATGAAGCAGGTGTGTCTAAAAGACGCAGCACACCTGTGAATTAGTCATGCGCAAAACCGGAAGGGCTAGGTTAGCTCGAAGAATTCCGCTACGACCTCTGCTGCGGTGAAAGAATCAGTGTTCTTTCCCAAGCGGGGGTCGAGTTCTTTTCCAGAAGGCACAACATGGCCCATGTCTTGCACAGTCCACAGCTCCACGCGGTTGTCACCCGGCCAGGTTGTAATTTCTACATCGGGGTAAGGATTGCTAGTCTGCGGTGCGCCAGCGCCGTTGCGCTCGGCAAAGTAGGCGCCAGTAGCAGGCGCTGAGAGCACCTCTCCGCGGGTGCGCTTGGCGTGGATGCCGGCCATGCCGCCCTCATAAGGGGCCTTGTCATCCAAGGTCCCGTGAATCATCAACAACGGCGTGGGCTGATAGGCCTCCACCGGATTAGTTGGCGCGAGGTTCCCGCCAGCCGCCAAAGTTGCGGCGAAGAGGGCGGCGCCGGAGAGAAGTCCGGGGGAATCGAAAAGCAAGCGCAACACCATCTGCCCACCATTGGAATACCCGCAGGCGAAGATCCGGCCAATGTTGAACTTTTGCCTCAGCTCATCAATGATGGCGTGGGTAAAACCAACATCGTCGGTGCCCAGCTCACGCGTGACCTCCGGCAGGTGCCTGCGGGCATCATTGAAGTGGTTCTTGATTCCACCGGGATAGGCAACGATAGTGTTGCAGCTAGCCAGAGCATCAAAGGTGAAATCAGTAAAACGTCGGATCACATTCGGCGACTGCAAAGAACCGTGAAAGACCAGCAGCAGATCCTGCGGGCCGTCTTCGGGGTTCTCCGGCGGAATAAGAACGTAGCGGCGTTCGGTGTCTTGAAATGTAATCCGGCGTTGTTCCATGAGATTAAAGCTTAATCATCAATATGATCGCAGTGCTCATCATGGTGGCTGGTGTGATGAATTTGTGAAGGATCCGCGTTGCCCATCCGCGGGGAGACGGTCGCGGCGAATTCTGCCTTATCGCGTTTCGCAGCAATATCGTCGCGCACGGCACGGCGGTTCTTGAGCACCCCGACCGCGCGGCACACGAGGTAAATCGCAAACGAGATGGTGGTGACAAAAACCGAGACCGGCAGACCTGGAGCCAGGGACAAAATCAGGCCTCCGACCGCAGCGACTTCGGCAAAGATGACAGACCACAGCACGGTCTTCAGCGGTGAAGAGGTAATCTGCACGGCTGCCGCACCCGGGGTAATCAGCAAGGCCATGACCAACAGCGCGCCGACAATCTGCACGGATTGCGCGGCAGCTAGACCAACCAGCACCGCGAAAAGTACAGAAATCGCGCGGATAGGAATGCCGGAGGCCTGCGCCATGACTGGGTCGGCGGATGCGAAGAGCATCGGGCGCCAAAAGAGCACGACTGCGGCTACGACAACGATGGTAGTTAGCGCCAACAGCCATACTGAAGCGCTGGAGACACCAACGATTTGCCCGGTCAGCAAAGTCATTGCCGCAGTCGGGTTGCCGGGATACAGGTGCAGGAAAAGCACGGAAAGCCCCAAACCGAAGCTCATGACCACGCCAATGGCGCTGTCCTGTTGGCCCCTAAACCCTAAGACCGCAAGCACGATGGCCGCACCAATCGCACCGGCGATGGCACCCCAGCCGATATTAAGGCCGAAAAGCAGCGCCGCAGCCGCACCCATGAGAGCCAGCTCGGAGGTGGCATGGACCGAAAATGACATCTGCCGCAGCACCACCAACGACGTCATCACGCCAGAGAGCACGCCGAGCAAAGCACACGCAATCAGCGCCTGCTGCACGAAGTCAACCGATAGCAAGTACCCGGTATCGTCGAGGAAAGTCTGAAAATCCATCAGGCGACAATAATCCTTCCATCAACGTTTAATACTTTGACGCTTGCGCCGTAGAGCTCCGAGAGCACCTCGGTGCGCATGACTTCTTCCACCGAACCCAGCACATGTCCGTGCGGCGCGAGATACAGCACCCGGGAGACGACGTCGAGTACCGGATTGATGCCGTGGGTGACAAAAATGGTCGCGGTGCCCTTGTCGTGGCGGCGTTTCTGCAGCCTGTCGATGGTCATCGCCTGCCGTGCAGGATCCAGCGAGAGCAGGGGTTCATCGGCAAGAATTACCTGCGGATCATTGGCCAAGGCCTGCGCCTGACGTACTAACTGCTGCTGCCCGCCGGAAAGTTGACCAACCCGGCGATCTGCAATTCCTTCGGCGCCGACTTCGGCCAAAAGCTCATCGACTTGCGCTTT
>ERZ808028.1532-NODE-1532-length-13579-cov-3.260628_pt1 | contig 13579 bp, 12 predicted proteins | sample MGYA00380184_ERZ808028 | MGnify/ENA primary metagenome ERZ808028 (study PRJEB31490, sample SAMN06133397) | mouse gut metagenome | isolation source: J8_1 | host: mice | place: China: Chengdu | collected 2015-05 ...
TTCCCTGTCTCCTCATATAAAAGCTCGGCAAACGCCGTATAGTAGCTCATTCCGTACGAAAAATAGCCAAGCCCTTCCGTACACGCGCCGTCCTCCTCCATGCCGTCAAGATAACAGCCAAGCGCATCGCACGCACGTTTGATGCAAAGCTCCTTCCACGCAGGCTTGAGTGCACCCATACGGTCCATATAAATCGCCGCCATACCAATCGAACCCGCGCACACCGCGGACCAGTTACAGCGGTCGGTTTCCCACCAACTGTAAGGAACCGTTGACTCACAAAACGGCGCAAGCACTCGGCGCGTAATCTCCTGCTTTGCAAGCGCCGCAACAAAAGGGCTTAACCGCTCCCCCAAAACCACAAGCAGCTCCGCAAGCGTCTGCGCCGTTTCCGCGGCAAACAAATCAATTGTCGTCTCGTCCAAATGCGCAAAATCAACATGCGCAGGAAGCGCCCAAAAACGTTCCCCGCACACTTCTATGATGACTTCCTCAAGCTTTGCGAAATCCTCGTCCCGTTTTCCAAACTCCGCAAGGAGACCAAACACGGTCAGAAATTTTCTGCGCGCAAAATAAACATTCTCATAAACAAGCCGGTTTCCCGTTTTCTCAAAAAGGAAAAAATCCTCCTCCAAAAGAGGAGGGAGCGCACGTTCCCTTAAAAGCGCTCCCTCCTGCTCAATCTCCTTCCAAAATGCCGCAAGATACGCGGTTTCCTGTTTCCCAAGCTGCAGCATCGCATTCCCTCCCGTCAGCCCTGCACAACCGTGCCGTAAACTGCAATCTGCGTCAGCGCAGGAAACGGCGACTCCTGCTCCGCTTTTATCAGATTCCTTAATTCAAGCCATGTGACAACGCGCTTTTCAAAGCAGATTTCCTGACCGTCGGCACGTTTGTCAAGCGGCGCCGTAAGCGTACTGCCGTCTGAAAACGCAATCGTTATTTCTTTCCACCAGTTATCATGCGGAAAATCCGCCCGAAGATAGATCACTGCCTTGTCAAGTTCCACGGGATGACCGAACTCCAGTTTGAATACTGCGTCGGGATTGCGGTTGATTCCCCATGAAGTGTACGGCCATTGCCCGTGCGCACTGTTTGCACAAACGCCGTCAATCGCATTGCGCGCCGCAAAAACAGCCTCATTTCTTGTTTCCACATTAGCGGATGCATGCGGATAGGAATTGGTATTTTCATGATTGTCATACACATTCAATGCCTGATTGCGGTATCCGTATATCTCCTGTGCTGACGCGATGCACGCATAGACATAATGGCAGTCCCCCGAAAACGCCTTCGGAGAGTATCCGGTTTTGCGCTCTCCAAAAGGAACGTGAAACTCCACATTTCCCGTAACGTAAAGTAATGCAGCGCCGAGCGCGTCATCTGCCTGAAATCGAAAATACTGCGGCGCACCTGCGTATTCCAGCACAATCCGGTCTCCCTCCTCATACGCGCTTGTCACCACAAGACAGACTTCGCGCTCTCCCCGCGCTACAAATTTTGTTTCTCCGTCAGCCTTCAACACCTTTATCGAAAACATCATCCTTTGCTCCTTTCAAATACTCCGCCTGCTGCTGTTCACGGTTAAAAATCTGATAAAAAATCAACGACTGCAAATATGCCGTCAGTCCCACTGCAATCAGCAGCAGCGGCCAAAATACAAAGATGCCAAGCACAAGCAGACACATGCCTGTCACAAGAATCAACACCGTCCATCCGAAGTAGCGCAGCGACAGATAAAAGGCAGCCTTAAAATAACGGGAAATACCCGCGTCAAGCCACGTCATAACAGGAAACAGATATACCGCTGTCATCAAAAACACTGCTGTTATCAAAAGCGTCGCCGAAAGAAGCACTGACGCCGCCGGCGTATGGCTTTGCAGACAAAAAGCAATATCCCCGAAAAGTACCGCCCCTGCCGCAAGCAAAACCAGCCATGCCTTTGTCGTCTGCGCAAACATCTTTGCAAACGTCTTAAAATACATACGCACCAAGTATTCTTCCTGATCCTGTGTCATTTTTAACGTAATATCATAGACTGCCGCCGTCGCTGTCCCCATTGTAATAATTGGCAAAGACGTCACAACCCACAATACCGTCAAAACGAGAAAATCCAACAGACGCCCCATAAATTTCCAAACAGGACTGTCATAAGAAAACATTGCTTTCATCTTACGCCCGCTCCTTCCTTTATTATGCACACAGGCACCCAAGTGAAATTTGTCAGCAAAGCTGACGGGTGCCCGGCGCACGAGCAGAGAAGATAAATCTTCTCTACTCAGTTTACCAGTAAGGCTCCCAGTTTTTTGTAAGCCTTGTCAACGCCTCCATGTAAAAGTAATCGCCCCACGAGTTGCACTCGTCCACACCGTAATGATTACAGGTATTGTACGGTGAATGGTTGGAATACGTGCTATGCAGCACAAGACCGTTTGACTGGCTGTAATCCTTTACGGCACACTTATCATACACTGCCTTCATCAACTGTTTTGCCGCCGTAACATAATAGCCTCTCTCCTGCTCAGGAAGATACTTGACCATTTCCAGCATTCCGCACGCCGCAATTGACGCGCTTGAGGAATCTCTTGGCTGCTCGTCGCCCGAGGTAAATTCCAAATCCCAGTAAGGCACCAAATCCGCCGGCATATGCGACAGGAAATACTCCGTCACATGCTTAAAAATATCAATGTATTCCGCGCGTTTCGTATACCGGTATGCAAGCGCCATACCGTAAATTCCCCACGCCTGCCCTCTCGTCCACGCGGAGCCGTCGCGGTAGCCCTGACACGTCGCACCATGGTCAGGCGCTCCCGTCTTCATGTCAAAGAAAAACGTATGCCACGTCGAATAGTCCTCACGAATGACATTTGCAACCGCCGTATGAATATGCTTTTCCGCAATATCGCGGTATTTTGGGTCGCCCGTTTCCTCCGACGCCCAGTAAAGCAGCGGAAGATTGAGCAGGCAGTCAATAATCAGTCTGTAATTTTCGGGCGCATCCATCGCCCCCCATGCCTGAATAAACTCCCCAACGGGATGAAAACGTGTAATCAGCTGGTCTGCCGCTTTGATTGCCGCCTCGCGTCCCGCCCTAGAACTTGTCAGCTTATAGCCGGCAATGCAGGAAGGCGTATACAAAAATCCCATGTCGTGATGGTCCACTTCTATTTTATTGACAATCCGGTTCATGAACGAATCAATCTGTACCTCGCCTGCATGACGCAGCGCATCAGCCGCCTGCGCCATATCATGCGCGCAGGCGTACTCATACGCAAGCCATATCTCCCCCGTCCAAAAGCCCGTAGTCCAATAATTGTTTTCAATTGGCTGGTAAAATCCGTTCTCACTGTATGCCTTTTGAAATTTGTCCGTAAAGGTTTTCAGGTTTTCGGTCACACTCCTAACCGCAAACCGCATTGCCTCCTCCATTTCCTGAGCGGAAATCTCCGGATAGCCCGTAAATTCTGTTCGTATCATGATTTTCCTCCTACTAATCCTTCATACTGCCGCTAACTATAGTTTAACCTTTCAGACCGGTTGAGGCAACGCCCTCCACAAAGTATTTCTGCAGGCACAAGAATACCGCCAAAACAGGTATGAGGGATAGAACGGAGCCTGCCATAATCAGTCCGTAATCGGACGAATACTGGCTGATAAACATCTTTAAGCCCAGCTGAATCGTCTTTTTCTGCTCACTCTTTAAATAAATCAACGGTCCCAAATAGTCGTTCCACGTGTTTACAAACGTAAAAATGGTCAATGTGGAAAGCGCAGGCTTTGAAAGCGGCAGCATAATTTTCGCATAAATCCTGTACTCGCTCATCCCGTCAATCCGCGCCGCCTCACACAATTCGTTTGGAATGTCCTCATAAAACTGTTTCATCATAAAGACTCCAAACGCTGAGAACGCCTGTAAACAGATAATTGCAAGCAGCTTATCATTCAATCCGAATTTACGCATCATAATAAACTGCGGCACCATGTAAACCTGCCAAGGCATCGCAATCGTCGCGATATAGGCAAAAAACAAAGTATTTTTGTGCTTAAAGTCAAGCTTTGCAAACGAATACGCGGCAAAGCTGCTTGTCAAAAGCTGCAAAATCGTAACGACAATCGTCAAAAAAACGGTATTCTCTGCAAACTTCAACATCGGAATTTTGGTCCAAATGTCATGATAATTGCTAAACTTCGGATTTTCTGGTATCAGGACAAACGGATTCATCTGAAACACTTCCCGGTCGCTCTTAATCGACGCAGAAAGCATCCATATAAACGGGATAATCATCAGTACCGCGATGAGAATCAAAATCGCGTACACAAGCACCTTGCCCGCAATCGCTTTTTTTCTTGCTGATTTCATAAGCTTTTTCTCCTCTCCTACTGATATTTTTTCTGTCCCCGAAACTGAATCATCGTCACCACGAAGACCATCAGAAACAGCACCATCGCAACCGCGCTCGAATACCCGAGCTTCCAGTCAATAAACGCTTTTTGGTAGATATAATATACCAAAACGGTCGAGGAAGTCGTCAGCTCTCCGCTGCCGCCGCCTGCAAGCATAATCGCGATGTCATACACCTTAAAGCAGTTGATTGTCAGCATCACGACCACGAAAAAGGTCGTGGAACGAAGCTGCGGCCATGTAATGAATCGGAATTTCTGCCATGTGTTGGCACCGTCCAAAGATGCCGCCTCATACAGCTCCGCGGAAATGCCCTGAAGTCCCGCAAGATAGATGACCATATAATATCCCATGTACTTCCATACACTAAATAAAATCATGCTCAGCAACACCAAACCGCCGGTAAACCACTGCGGGAGCTGCTCCATCGGAACGTGGAAATAGGTGTATAAAATATTGTTAATCGGTCCCTTTGAGGGGTGAAACAGCATTTTCCATACGGAAGTCACCGCCACAAGCGACGCAACATAGGGAAAGAACGATAATGTTCTGAAAATGCCCCGTCCGATCACTTTTTGGTTTAAGATAATCGCAAGCGCCAAAGAGGCAATCATGGTCAGCGGCACGGTTCCGATACAGTAAATAATCGTGTTTTTGAGTGCTGCCTTAAAAAATACATCTCCTACAAGCTGCTTAAAATTGCCGAGTCCCGCAAACGTAATCGGATTGCTGCCGTCCCAGTTCAAAAAGGCAAGCGCAAACGCGAACACGATTGGAATTAAGGTAAACACGGCAAATCCGATAAAGTTTGGCGCGATAAAAGAATATGCGACCAAATCCCGTTTTTTCTGACGGCTTAGTCCTTTCGTCATAATCAGCCCTCCTTAAAAAAGAAGCCGACCATACAGTCGGCCTCGTTCTTTTTTCTTTAATTTGTGATACCTTTCACAGCCTCGTTCATTGCCGCGATGCCTTCGTCGATTGACATCTCGCCGCTCATGATAGAACCGTGATAAGAATCGAGTGCGCTGTTGATTTCCGATACGTTCTCTGCATAAGGCACTTCCAAATACAGGTTCGATACATTCAACGCTTCCTTGGACGCGTCGTCTGTCGGGAATCCTTCCAAACCTGTAATCAGGCTCATCGCCTCGTCTGTCATAATCGCGGGGAAGTTTCCGGTTTCTGCCATAACTGCCGCGCCTTCTTCACCGCTGACCCACTTTACAAACTCCCATGCCGCGTCAGGCGTATCGGACGCCGTCGTTACGGAAAGGCCTGTAATCGTGCCCAGTGTGGAACCCGGCTCAACACCTTCTGCGTGCGGATACTTTACGATGCCCCAGTTTCCGCAAAGGTCTGCGTCATACTCACCACTCTCAAGACTTGCAATCATCGTTGCAACATACCAAGAACCCATGTTCAGCATTGCCACGTCACCGCCGGAAAATGCTGCGGAGTAGTGAAGTCCTTCAGCCTTTAAATCCGTATACTTGCGGCAAACACCGTCTTTTTCCTGATTCAAAACCATCTCATAATACGGTTTCATAAACGCATAATCACCGTCGAGAATGGTATGCTTTCCATCAAGCACTGCAAACAGCTGCACTGCGGAACGCCATGTATGGTAATGTGCACCGTAAATCTGTGCGCCGAAGCTTGTGTCCGTCATTTCTTTCGCAAGCGCGTCATACTCGTCAAACGTCATATCATTTGTCGGGTACGCAACGCCCTTATCGTCGAATAAGTCCTTATTGTAGAACAATACCCAAAAGTCATTTCTAAAAGGCAGCTCATACAGGCTTCCGTTTACCGTAACCTGATCGGTTGTTCCCGCATATTTGCTTAAATCAATTCCGTCTGCCGATATGTAGTCATCAAGTGAAAGGATTGCGTTCTTTTGTACAAGCGTCGCATAACCCGGAACATCCTTAATCGTAACCACGTCAAAGTCCGAACCTTCGCCGGAAAGCTCTGTTGCAAGAACGGTCATGTAATCCGTCGAACCAAGATCCACCATCTCAATCGTCACATTGGGCGCAACGCTCTTATAAGCGTCTACCAATGCCTGCCAGTACGGCGTTGACTCCTTATCCCAAATCGCCCACTTTAACGTGACTGCATCCCCGTCTGCGGTATCTGCTGCTGCAGCCTGATTGTCCGCTTCCTGCGTCTCCGGCGCTGCCTGTGCAGGTGCCTGCTGTGTTTCGGGTGCCGCAGGCGCCTGTGTCTGCGTTTCGGAACTGCCGCAGCCTGCAAGCGATACGACCATACCTGCCGCAAGGATTAAACTTAACAATTTTCTTTTCATAAAAATCTCTTCCCTTCTTTATTTTTTTATTTCTTTTTGTTTCATGAGAAAAGTATACCGATTTATAACGCAAAAAAGAATGTTTTAATTGTTCATTTCATATACTTTTTTATACATTTTTAATGGTTAAACTATACTTTTTTAAGAAAACATGTAATATTTTACAAAACGCTTTATGTATATCGTATTTTTTTGTATACTTATGTATAAGATATATGCTTCGGCAGCCCAAAATCCTATTTACGGAGGACAACAATGCACAAACGATTTCCAAAAGAAACTTCCTATAAACTGCAGCGGCACATTATCCTGTTTACCCTGTTTGTCACTTTAAGCGTGGGCATTTTATTCAGCACGGTGTTCACCGGACTTTACCGCAATTACCTGTCCGAATCCCTCGCCACGTCGACCGCCGTTAACATGAAGTTTCTCACCGACTCCATAGACGGCAATCTCGAATCGGTCAACCATTTAATCCGTTGGGCACAGGGAAACACGACTATCGGAAAATACATACAGGCTCCTGACAACGAAGCCTACGGCATCATCGCGCTGCAGGCGCACACACGGCTGACCGAGGAATACCAAAACAATCCCGTAAGCTCCATGCTGCATCGGGTTGTCATCGGAAACAAAAATAAACGGTTTATTCAGATTGTCGCCGCACAGTATTCCTCCACGCACAATTTAAGCGATGCCATTCCCGCACTGCCCTATTTTTCGGATTTATATGACAACTCCGCGGGCAGGCTTTCTACAGGCTTTCTTTCCGACCCCTTTTCATCCTCCCTGGAAAAGCAGGTGATACCGATTGTCGCGCCAATCTATGCACAATATTACTCCGACAAGGCTGGCTGGATTTTCGTGGAAGTGACGCAGGACTTATTTACCGCACCGCTGGAATATTACAGCTACGCGGAGGATTCACGTCTGTATCTTGTTTTAAACGACCACACATACGAGCTGTCAGGCGATGATGCTGCTCTCTCCAATTTTTCCTATGAAATCAAAGACGAGCTTACCCATTTTGATGCCAACGCATCGCTTGCCCAAAGCGGCTGTCATGCCTATTCGGTACATGAACTGCCTACCGATAAGGAGTCCGTAATCGTTATTCGCCCACTCTCACAGAAAGGCTGCTATCTGATACAGACGCTCTCCAACCAGGAAATCCGCAAACAAAATCAGATGCTTGCGCTGATTTGGGCGGTTATTCTGATTTTGATGCTGTTTGTGGCACTTCTGCTAACGGTCTTTCTTCATCGTTTTATCGCCGTTCCTGTTCAAAAAATACGCCATCAGATTGATTTGGTCGCCGAAGGACATTTTAAGCCGGATGTTTCGCTGGAATGGAACCATGAGCTGGGAGACATCGGACGCGGCGTCAACAAGCTTGCCTGCGATATGGAGCAGTTGATTGAAAAACGAATTTCCGACGAAAAAGAGAAAAAAGATTTGGAATACAAGATGCTGCAAAATCAGATTAACCCGCACTTTTTATACAATACGCTAAACTCTATCAAGTGGATGGCATCCGTTCAGGGCGCAGACGGCATTGCGGACATGACAACCTCTCTCTCAAGACTGCTGCGCAGTATTGCAAAAGGGACACAGCTTTTAATCCCGCTGTCTGAGGAAATCGCGCTTGTAAAAGACTACTTTAACATTCAAAACTACCGTTACGGCGGAACCATTGCGTTTATGGTGGAATGCAGGGACGATACGCTTTTACAGGTTCCGATTATCAAGTTTACGCTCCAGCCGCTTGTAGAAAACGCGATTTTTCACGGACTGGAACCGCGCGGAAACAGAGGCACAATCCGCATTATCGTTCAGGAGGAGCCAAACACTTCCGGTCAGAATGTGGAAATTATTGTGTGGGATAACGGCGTTGGCATTGCGCCCGAAAAAGCACAGCATATTCTGACGGACAACTCTTCAGAGTTTTTCAAGGAAATCGGCATTGCCAATGTACAAAAACGCCTGCAATATGAATTTGGCGCACAGTACGGCATCCATGTCGAAAGCGAATTAAACCAATATACGAAAATGCATCTCATAATACCCAAAACAGTATCCTCTGATACGGAAAACGGAGGCAGATAATGTACAAATTATTGATTATTGACGACGAACCTTTGGTTCAGGCAGGAATCCGCTCCATGCTTTCATGGGAGGAGCTTGGCATCAGTGTGTGCGGCATCGCCGCAAACGGACAGGCTGGCTGGGAGCTGATGGAACTGGAACATCCCGATATTATTATTACGGACGTCAAAATGCCGATTATGTCGGGACTGGAACTCTTGAAAAAGACACGTGACAATTATCCGCAGAAGGATTATCCCGCCTTTATCATTCTGACAAGCTATGAAGAATTTCAGATGGCAAAAGAGGCGCTGACATATCATGCCGCCGATTATCTTGTCAAAATCGAGCTTACGCCGGAACTGTTAAAAACGTCCGTCCTGCGCGCAATTGAGCATATGGACAAAACGTCAGTTCTTTCCGTTCAGAAAAACGAACTGTCCTCCGCCGACTTGCAGATGCTGCGGGAAAAATTTTTCATCCGTCTGCTGCACAATCTTTACGACTCCGCGGAGCAGTTTACGCTCTTGATGCAGGACTTGGACATTCCGTTTTCCTATGCGGCTTACCAGTGCTGCTATTTTGAAATGCGCAATCCCGGTGTTGACGCACTGGACATCAGGCGGCAGATTGTTTTATATACCAGCTCCTATCAGCTTTTACAAAATCTTTCCGAGAAATATCTCGCCGAACAACAGATGTCCGCCTATTTTGTGACCCTTGACCGAAAGCACGGCAGCATCATCTTATTGTACGATACTGCTCCAAGCGACGGCAATGACGCGCGGATTGTCTCTTATTTGCAGCAAATCTGCACGTCGCTTACCGGTTATTATCAGACTTCCCTGAAAATCGGTATCGGAACGGTTGTCCGCGAGCCACTCTCCATTTCTGACTCATACCAGAACGCCCGCGCTGCGTTTGCAAGTATTACAACGCCGTCAGGCATTGCCGGAATTTCCGACGTTGCGCCTGACAGCTGCATGATTTTCAATCTGTCGATTATCAAGGACGATTTGAGCCGCGCCTTTTCCGAGTATGACGAGACGCTGCTTCGCACGGTCCTAAATCAAGTCATTGCGCTGTTTGAGGAACACCCGTCCCACTATGTACAGGCACTTGACGGAGCGTGCAACCTGCTGTTTTTATCCATCTCACTGATGCCAAACGGCGAGGAATTATTGTCCGCACTCTTCGCGGACTATCCTGACGGATACCGCTCCATTTACCGTCAGAACACGACGGAGCAGGTGATTTGCTGGCTTCGCCAGTTTGGTGACAGGCTCTGCCAAAGCTTTGTGGAACACAAAAAAGAACATCGTCATCATATTGTGGACAATGTCAAAAAATATATTGAAATGCATGTGACGCAGAAACTCAACTTAAACGACGTCGCGGCAATCTACGGCATTTCACCCAATTATCTAAGCTCTTTATTTAAAAAATATAATTCCTGCGGATACTCCGAATATATTACGGAGCGCAAGATTGCGGAAGCGAAACGCATGATGCAGGAGGGAAACGTGAAAATCTATGAAGTTGCAGATGCACTGGGATTTGAAAGCGCTTTTTATTTCAGCAAGGTATTTAAAAAGGTGGAAGGAATTACGCCTACGGAATATTTAAACAGATTGGAGTGACCGCTTTGTGCTGTCACTCCTTTGCTTATTGCGTGATTCGTGATTATTCTTCGTCCTTTAATCCGACATAAATATGAATTTCCGCATCGTCCATGCGATCATCCTGGTATTCCTCAAAGTCACATTGAAACGTTCTTGGCAAGTCCATGTTCCAAATCTCTTGCCATGCCGCGGCAACTGCCTGTACCATATCTCCGTGAACGACAAACTTCGCGTATCTGCCTGCCGGAATTTTGCAGACAGTGTATTCGCCTGTTTTCGGTGCACTGTTTGTTTCACAGGCAACCACTGCCGTGTAATCTGCCTTTTCGTCGGCTGCAAAATCGGTATAAATACCAAGCGCCTTTTGGTTTGCTTTGTCTGCGATTGCGGTATAAATTCCCTCATTGAAAAAGCGCTGCCAAAGTCCTCCGATAACGGCTCCCATGTCGGGAGAAGCATTGTTTGTGCGCGCCGAAACGCCTACCGCAATTTTTTCGTTTAATGTTACAATTTCGTATTCCATACTCATGACCTTCCTTTCCTTTGATGGTTTCATTCTATCAGGCGAATGACGACATCTGTGTGTCATGATTCGGAAAATTCATGCGGTAATTATAAAAATAAGGTATTCTTTTTATAGCCGCTGCACGCTTTCTTCAATTTCATGCTGCCCGCCATAAGAAGCGCCTTATTAACGCTGCGGGCATTCTGCGGACAGACGGCGATACAGCGCATACAGGAAATACAGCTTTTTGTGTCTGTCTTGGACGGATTGTCGGCGGGAATTGCTCCAACCGGACATTGTTTTGCACAAAGACCGCACCCGACACAGCCTTTTTGCGCCTGCGGCTTCATCGGAACACCGCCGTACTCCCGATAAGGACGGTCTCCCGAAAGCGTTAACGATTCCGATAATTTCCCTGATTCGATTTTCGCGCGGATTTCCTGCGCAAAACCGGCAAGCTGTGTTTCGTCCTGCGCGTCGGGACGCCCGGCGGCAAACTGGCGCATTATGGAGTGCTCCGCGATGGCGGCAACCGCAGCGATGCAGGAAAATCCCGCATCTGTCAGGGTATCCTGCAATTCCACAAGCGTATCCTCATATTCCCGGTTTCCGTAGACTGCAATCAGGATTGCACGCGCCCCGTTTCCTTTCATTTGGCGAAGACGCGACACGGCAATATCCGGAACGCGCCCGCCATAGGAAGGAACGGACACAATGCAGATGTCCTGCGCGTCAAACGAATATGCGGAAAAATCCGTTTCGCGTTCGCATAAATCAATCTCCGTGCTTTCCGCACAAAATGCGTTTGTAAATATCGCGGATACTTTTTTTGTTCCACCCGTAGGGCTGAATAGGATTTGATAAACAGACATGATAGCGCTCCTTTTCTCTCTTTTGTTGTTGTGATTTTCAGGAAACCCATTCCAAAAACAGTTATGATTCCTCGTCCGTAAACTGATATTTCCTGCAAATCTCTTTTGCAAACGTGAAAACATCTTTGCGCAGCGATGCAGGCTCCAAGAGTTGCGCGCCGTCCCCAAACGACACAATCCAACGGACAATGCTTTCTTTATCCGCAAAGCCAAACGAAAACAGCAGGCTCCCGTCAGACTGCTGCGTAAAACATTCCGCTCCGAATTCATCCATTAACCGCCAGCGGTACTGTGGCTCTATCTTCGCCTTCACCTGATACACATCGGGAAATACCCGCGTCCGCGATAAGTCCGGCAACGGCACAGACCGCTTTTCAAAAGCTGTCCCCACCTGCAAATCCGTCATGCGGTTTAGCTTAAACAGGCGAAAATCCCTGCGCGTAGCGCACCATCCCCACACATACCAGCTCGACCACTGAAACAGCAGATTGTACGGCTCTATCGTGCGATACGTTTCGCCATTTGGCGCAAAATACGAAAACGAAACGGTTCGCGCCGAGAGAATTGCACCGTGCAGCAATTCGATTTTGGGCGGTAATGCTTCCTTGTTCCATGTGGACAGGTCAATCAAAAGCTGTGCATCCCCCGGCATCAGACTGGATGCGCCTGCCGAGAGCTTTTCCATTAACTGTGCGTAGCGGTTTGTGCCGCTCACACTGTCCAGGCTGCGCAGCCCTGCCAAAATTGCCTGCATATCCGACATGCTCAGCAGCGTTTTGTCAATTTTATAATCTTCCATAATGGAAATGCCGCCGTTTTTCCCCTGCTGCGTCACAAGCGGAATACCCGCCATGCAAAGCGCCTCAATATCCCTGTTAATCGTGCGGCGCGATACCTCAAACTTTTCCGCAAGATACGGCGCAGTCACTTGTTCTTTCTGTAACAGGATGGATAAAATCCCGATCATTCTGTCAAGCTTCATTTTTGGATTCCCCCATGCTGCCGTAACAGTTTTGCCTTCGGCTTTCTGTTACATGCAGCCAGACACTAGGAAAGCTGTTCCAACATCTGCGCCGGATTTTCCGCCGCTTTAACCATGCCGAAGGCTTTGACTATCACGCCCTCTTCATCAATCAGATACGTTGTCCGCACTACGCCCATACTGACTTTCCCGTAATTTTTCTTCTCCTGCCACACGTCATACGCCTCAATGCAGGAACGCTCGGGATCGGAAAGCAGCGTAAACGGAAGTCCGTACTTCTCCTCGAATTTCTTGTGCGACGCCACGCTGTCCTTGCTCACGCCAAGCACCACCGCACCCTTTTCTAAAAACTGCGGATACAGTTCTCCAAAGTTACATGCCTGCTTTGTACAGCCGGGCGTATTGTCCTTCGGGTAAAAATACAAAATGACTTTTTTGCCCCGGTACTCCTCTAAGGTATGCATCTGCCCGTTTTGGTCAGGCAGGGAAAATGCAGGTGCTTTTGTTCCTGTTTGTAACATATTGTTGCCCTCCTTTTTGAAACCTTTATCACAATCTTTTTTCATCACATACTTCTATACCCATCTGTCTTTGCACGTATTCCAGTTCCTTTTGGTAGATTGGGTTGCGCAAATCGTACGCATAGGAAACGCTCGGCTGGCTTGCCCAAAACGGCTCGTTGGAATTTGCCCGGATACAGTCTTCAACCATTGTCTTATTGGCATGAAAGCCATAGCTGATACCACTGTATCGAAAATCCTTTTCCAAAAGCGTATTGCCTGCAAGCGGAATTTCGCGGT
>ERZ808028.1533-NODE-1533-length-13554-cov-5.027083_pt1 | contig 13554 bp, 12 predicted proteins | sample MGYA00380184_ERZ808028 | MGnify/ENA primary metagenome ERZ808028 (study PRJEB31490, sample SAMN06133397) | mouse gut metagenome | isolation source: J8_1 | host: mice | place: China: Chengdu | collected 2015-05 ...
CTCTGGAGCATTATATCCGTTGTCGCTGCCGTCCCCATGCCGAATATGGTCGTTCTATCTTAAAGGCTCATGGAAATAAAGTATATGCTCTGGTGAAAAATGACGGTCGGGGTTCCTTTAAGGTATGCGAAATCAGTAAATATAATCTGACGCATTATCCAGGTTACACAAAAAAATATGTCAACCAGCAAATACTTTCTATGGATGCCATGACGCAGGAAGATGGAGATTATCTGTTTAACCACCTGTATGATACTTCCAGGGATGATTTTGAACAAACAGAGAAAAGTTCCCTTCGCAAGTGGCTGATGGAAGTATGCCGGGTTACAGAGTATGAGATGCAGATATGTGAAGCGATTGCCGCTTATGGGAAGTGTCTGGATGCTGTAATCGTAAGAGAGATAAATGAAGCAATTGTCCTGCCATCCGGCAATCCTCCGATGACGCAGAAGGAAATTTCTATGCTAAACAATCGTGTCCATAAACGGTCGCAGTATCACTATAAAAAGGCGATGGAAGGTATTCGATAAAAACATTTTCGGCTTTTCCATAAATGCTTTTCTTCAAAGAAAAAATTCTTGCCATAAATGAGTTGAAAGGTAAAGAAAAAACAGAGATAAATTTAAACATAAAGGAGAATAAGCTTATGGAAAAATGCAGAGAATATGTCTGTAAAGATAATAAAAATGTACAGAAAAAATCGAATTACGAATGGGATAAAGTTGATAAAAACACCACCAATAATTGCAGTAAGGAATCTCATAATCAATGGGGATATAATCCTATAACAGGAGAAGAAAAGAAGTCTGATGAAGAAATAAAAAGTGCTAAACAACAAGACAAAAAAGACTTTTCAGAAAGAGATTCCTTATCCGTTATAAACTTATCTGGCGGGAAAGATTCGACGGCGCTTCTTATCTTAATGATAGAAAAAGAACTTCCCATCGATATTGTAATTAATGCCGATCCATGGATGGAGTTCCCGGAAATGTATGAACATCTTGAAAGGGTAGATGAATATTTGTACAGAGAAAGAGGAATACATATTACAACATTGCGCCATCCCAAAGGCTTTGAATGGATGATGTTTGAAGAACCAAAAAAGAGGTCAAGTGCCATTCAAAAGCGTATTGAAATGGGTGTATCATTATATGGAAATGGCTGGCCAGGAATTAAAGTTCGATGGTGCACAGGACAGCTAAAAATTAAGTTGATTGATGCAGAAATTCGACGGCTAAAAACAGGAAAAAAGGTACTCGATTATATAGGAATAGCAGCAGATGAAGCACAAAGATGTAAAGAAAAACGATACCCTTTAGTGGAATGGGGAATTACGGAGGAAAAGGCTCTGCAGATTTGTTATGACCATGGTTTTGATTTTGGTGGTTTATATGAAAAATATCACAGAGCTTCGTGTTGGTGCTGTCCCTTTCAACGAATTTCTGGATTACGAAACTTACGAAAGTATCACCCTCAGTTATGGAAACGCTTAATCGAAATGGATCAGCGGGCAAAGGAGCAGTTTGGTTCCGGTGCTCTTGGGCAGTTTAAGCAGCGATGGAGTATAGAAGGATTGGAAAACCGTTTTGCACAGGAAGAAAAACCGAGATTAATTTTGCCATAATCATTTCTGCGATCCTTTTTTACTGGATGATACGAACTACCTTCCGTCTTGAAAGCGTTCTGGACAATAAAAAACCAACAGGTTAATTTCTTGCCATTCAGAATTGTCATTCCATCCATTACAGGAAATGTAATAGTCGCCAAGGGAAAAGCCAAGGAGCTTTTTATCCAAAAGACATATTTCATTTGTATAAAAATCAATTACTCCAATCCCCATAGGAGCAGTATCTAAGCAGTTTTCCATCACATGATTTAAGCAATCCGAACATAGATGGTTAGTTGCTTTTTCCGTATCCAATCGTTCACTGTCCTTAAATGATAAATAACCGCTGGCATAGCCTCGGTTCAGGTTTGGAAAGACAGAGAGGAAAAAGCTTTCTTTTTTCGTATTTGTGATATGTGTAGAGGAATTGCTTACTGCTTCTTCAATCTGCTTGCCAAAATCATCATACTGGTTGATGATGATAGGTGAAAGTTCCAAAGTATTCAAATTGATGATACCCAGGTTTTTCTGTCCTTGGTATAGAAAAGGAAAAGTCTTTTCTCCATCTCCACAGAAAAAACAATCTTCTGGCAGCGTATCGGAATGATAGCGGGAAAAAGAATGATTTGTTGTTTCCGGGGAAGTGGTTGTGGTCAGATTTTTTGCGTCCAACAGATTATTAGTATAGCTATTACCCTGGCAGCCACTCATTTGTAAGCTAAGAAAAACAGCAAATAGAAAAAGAGATTGCTGCCAATACCCACTTTTTACCAAAAAACATGTTCCTTTCATCTGATATCCTCCTATCTAAGCAAATCATTCATATCAGATAATTATATCCGATTTAATCAGATATTTCAAACAAAATATACGATTAAACCAGATATAACAGCAATAAGTGTAGGGTAAAATAATACAAAAAAAGGACGGCGGCTTATGTTTGAGGAATTATTTTATGACAGGCTGATAAAATTGAGAACAGAAAAGAAAGTTTCTGCAAGGGAAATGAGCCTGGATATTGGGCAAAGTCCTGGCTATATCAATGGCTTAGAAAATAGGAATGGCTTTCCATCCATGCAGTTGTTTTTCTATATTTGTGAATATCTGGGCGTCACGCCATCGGAGTTTTTTGATGAGGGCAATAACCATCCTATCGAATACCAGGAACTTTTGAAGGATTTGGATGCATTGAGTGATGAAAACCGCCGGAATGTGCTGGCGATTGTTAAAGGCTTAAAACACTAGAGTGTGGGTAGGGAAAAGGATATAGATAGATTTCCAATCTTTTGTAAAACATATAGGTAGTACTCAGATAACGTTTAAAATAATCAAAATCGCTGTGTGATAGCCGGGTAAGGCTGTGCTACAGCGATTTTATTTTTTTCTTTATCAAATTGAGTGTTAGGAGTTTCAAATAGTCCTTTGTTCTTATCTTACTATAATAACTTTCTACAGGGAGGAGAGAGAAAGACCTTTAATAAATTTTTACTTGCAGTTTATCGCATATATCGTCCATTATAAGAATTAGCCGTGTTTTCACATCGAAACTCTGTATTCTCCCTACTTTCAGCAACCATACTTCGGATATCTGCAATGGATGTTTTTCTTGTATCCTTTAATGCATTTTCCTTATTTATGGTCATGCTGTTCTCCTGTTCGTTTCTATGATGAAATAAGCCCAGTTTTTTCATCTTTAAAATAAGCTGGTCAAATTGCTGATTAAGTTTTTTGCGCTCTTCCCCCATAGGAATGGCATAAACTACTCGTCCACTTTCGTATTGAAATACAAATTCTTCTGAATGTGCAGTCAAATATTGATTTTCTATCCCGGCTTCCCGCAGCTTGTCCGCGATATAACAGTCAAACGCCCGTGCAAATTTTTCACATAAATCGTAGTGCTCCCCATGAGGTGTTTTTGCAAAATTTCTGTATAATTCCCAACAGCCATCCTGATAGTCTGTGTTGATGATCTGTTCAATGTCCTTCGTTGCCCGGCGGTAAGGCTGTTCGGCAAGATGTAAATTGGCAAGAGCAGAATTAATGGAAATCCGTTTTCGTTTGGGAATAACGTGACCTGTGATTTCTTTATGCAGGGCAGAAAGTTTTTCCAATGCAGGATTTACTCCATTTACTCCCAAATACATATCCCGTTTTGCAATACACCGATGATCATAGACTTCCTGCAGTGCCTTATCCCAGCGTATCTGCTGTTCTGGCGTAAGCGGTTTTGTCATAATCGACAGAAGTTTTTTCCATAGATAGGTTTCCGACTTCTGAATAGCCGCCTGGTGCTTTTGCTCCAGGATATCGTTTTGCTCATCTGCAGTTATCATGACATTTCGATACATTAAGCATTGCTGAAATTCTTTGACAAATGAGGGAGCAGGATAAGTATAAGAGTTCCATAGAGCAAGCTCCGCCATTTGTGAAAAACTTTTACCAAATTTTTGCTCAAAATATTCATCCATCGCATAGAACCACGCATGAGCCAGAAAACCATTGCCATTTCCATTTGGGAGGGAGATAAGCTGCTGTTCTGCCTTGTAATCTGCTAAAATTTCACCATAACCACGAGCACCGAAGGACAGTGCTAGTTTCCCGCCAAGGGAAATATCATCTGGTGCAATATCCAGAACATAGGCCAGGTCACGTAAAGCGTGGTAACATTGGTCTAAGGCTGACTGTGCATCCTTATCTGACATCCATAATCCAAACTCAACGCCACGGATACCCAGAGATAAAAACTCGTTTTCTCCTGCGTGACATCCTTCAGGAAGATAGGAAGAGCCATTGCGGATAAATGAGGAAAGTTTAGGAAGAGGAAAAGGTTTTTTTCGATGTTCATAAGGTGAATCATTATCTCGGTTACCATTTTGTTTACGCTCTTTTTGTTTCTTCCGTACAGCCGCCCTGTCCTTTTTAGGAATACCAAAAAGAAGTTTTTCGGCTTTATTCTCATAAACAGGATAGTTTATCTTGGCAATCCTGAGTAATTTCTTGCTAATAACATCTTTGGCTGAGCCAGCAACATCCATATCCTGATGATTAGAAATACTTAGATAGTTTTGCTGTAAATAATGGAAAAAAGAATCTACCCCAGCTGCGTCATTGACCTGGTTTACCTGGTCACGCAGTTCACTGACGGTGTTAAAATAGTTAATCATTGACACTTCATCCGCATTGGCCGGATGGGAAGGAATCGCTTTTCGGATTTCTTCCCTCCAATAAGCAACTCCCTGTGGGATTCCTGAAGCAATCAGTTTTTCTCCATTCGTTTCCGGCCAGATATTGTCACGGCAAATCAAAAGAAAATTCCCAGGATTTTTAAGTTTGGGAATTGTTTTTTCCTGTTTCTTTTTATCTCTATTTTTTCTAGCACCCTCAATCTTCATTCCAAAATCTTTAATCGTCTTTTCCATAAAATCCCTCCTCGTAATAAGGTGGGAAGAAAAAGAAGAGTTAAGAGATGGAATGCAAGAAATGGGGATTAGTTGGATTGATTTATCATGAAAACAGGGCGTGATTGCCGCAGGGAGGCAATCACGCCTTGATAACCTATCAGCAAAAGCGTGCAGAACGGTCAACGGCGGCGCGATAGCGCCGTTCATCTTGCCGTTGACGGTTCTGTGCGTTTTTGCTATCTTGCGGGAAATAAAGTAAAATCATGGATATTTGTATTTTGAGATGAAAATGATGGATTATTTATGGAATCTATGATAAGATAAAGGCAAATAAGCAAACGGGAGGAAGCTATACCATAGATGGGAGCAGAAGTGAAAACGATACTTGCAAGAAATATAGAGGCAGCCGGAGAAAATGCAGCTTATGATGCCGCCTGTAAACGACTTCTTGCGAATAAAATTATCCTGGCATGGATCATGAAAAGCTGCCTGGAAGAATACCAGAATTTTAATGTAGATGAGATTGCAGAAAAATACATTGAAGGGGAGCCACAAATTACCAAAATTGCAGTGAATCCAGATGAAGGGGCAGATTGCAGCGGTGAACAGATTAGAGGGGATAAAACAGAGGACAGCACGATTAACGAAGGCACAATTACCTATGATATCCGTTTTGGTGCGATGCTTCCTGATGGAAAGGAAAGTATAAAATTAATTATTAACGTGGAGTCACAAAATGATTTTTATCCTGGTTATCCCTTAATTAAACGGGGGATTTATTATGCCAGTAGGATGATTTCCTCACAGTATGGGGTAGAATTTACAGATTCCCGTTATGAGAAGATTCGCAAGGTCTGCTCGATTTGGATCTGTGCTAATCCGCCAGAATACCGTAAGAATACAATTTCTAAGTATACGATTAAGGAAGAAAATTCGATTGGAGAGGTTAAAGAAAAGAAAGCAAATTATGACTTGATTACGGTAGTTATGATTTGTCTGGGAACTTCTGAAAATGATAACTATAAAGGGATATTGAAATTGTTGGATGTACTGCTTTCTTCAGAAAAAGAGCCAGAAGAAAAGAAGAAAATACTTCAGGATGATTTTGAAATTAAGATGACAAAGACATTAGAAAGTGAGGTGCAGGATGTGTGCAATTTAAGTAAGGGTGTGCAAGAAAAAGGAATTGCGATTGGTGTTAAACAGGGCTTTGAACAAGGTACATTAAATTCGATAAAAAACTTAATGGAAACATTAAAATTAACTGCGGAGCAGGCAATGGTGGCATTAAAGGTTCCAGAAGCAGATAAGCCCAAATATGTCAGTAAATTAAATCAATAGTTAATGAAATAATTCCCCGATTATTGCATAGAGTCGGGGAATTGTTATAAAAAAAGATATATTAGTTACGAATAGAATCTATTATTTTGTGATATTTTTTTGAGAAAACTTTTAATTGCTATTTTCGTAGTATGAAATTCTACTGCTGTTTTATCTATATCATTTTCATAATAGAAAGATTTTATTTCTTCGCTAGTTGACTCATCTACAATTAAAAATCCACCTTGTCCATCTGAAAAACATCCAATATTCTTTAAACGAGAACGCATGGTTTGCTCGGATAAACCATAGTTTTGTGCTAATTCTTTAAGAGAGAATATATGGCATTTTTCACGAAGCTCCTGTTGAATATACTCTGGAAATGCAGATGTTTTTTTTGCGCAAAGACCCTGCTTTTTTAGCCAGTAATAAACTATATGGTAGGAAAGATGATATTCTTTTGCTAGATCGGCTGTACTCATTGTATTTAGCTGCTCTAAAAGCTTTTTACCTACTTCCCTGGAAATGGATGGATGTATATTTCCGTTTTTTGCCTGATAATGATGCTTCCTTGCCCAGGAATAAAGGGAAGAAAGAGGAAGATTTAGTTTATCTGATAATTCTTTGATTGTAAATTTCCCTTCAAGCTTTTTTAGTAAAATTTCATGTTCCTGTGTTATTGCGGGCTTTCTTTTTTTGACAGGATTATGTGGATTCTTCCTTTTAATGCAGATTGTATTATCGGTATTATTGCTGAAATTAAGAAGTAAATTTGTGTTTGAATTATGTGGTGCTATATTTGTGTTTTGGGTTTTAGATTCTTGAGGTTCTAAAATTTTTCCTTTGGTATCTGCTGATAAAGTCAAAGGATTATTGAGATTATGAATAGCATGATCATGAGAGTTATGCGTATAAGATTCCTGCTTTTCATTTGATAAAGGTTTTTCTGCGTTTGTGGACTTAATTATCGGATTTGTCGAATTACTTTGTCCATATGTGTTTTTACTTTTATGAATAAGGCTTTTAACGTCTTTCAAGGTTGTTTTGCTCATTTTGTTGTCTTCTCTCCCTTTTTTCATTTTCCAGCGCTTTTGCCATTTCCATTTCAAAAAATCCTTCAGTTTTTAGCTTTACAATTAGAACATGGATATCTTCTGGCGTCATCGAATGAATGTTTAATTTATCAGGATAAATGGATTGTAAATCATAGATGAATCGGTATTCATCTGGATTTGGAAGTTTTGAGGTTTGAAAATCCTGTTCCTTAATATCCGGCAGTTTTTCAAGGCGTGATTTCATATAAAGAAGCATATCATACAGTGTGCTGCTCTTATGTTCATCTGCCATTAACTTTTGATGGATGAATGCAGATGATGGAAATTGGGAGAGTACTTTCTTTAGCTGAAATAATTTTTTTATTTCTATGTTAATTTCTTTACTAAAGGATTTTTGCAATTCAAGTTCTGCAACTTTTTCTGCAATACCATCTAAAAATTTATCCATTTCTATTTCATTTGTAAGCCCATAAGAAGCCAATATATCTGCTGTTTCTTTAAAATCTAAGATAGCCTGTTTAGTTTCTGGGTTATAATTTTTTAGGTTGATTGGTTTTCTTTTTATGAAAGATTTTTCTGTAGTTTGATTAGAAAAATCTTGATTTTGTTTTTGTTTGTTCCAGCGTTTCCTTCCATAGTATAATCCATCTGGCAGGTTTTCTTTTTGTTCTTTTCGTATTACTTTAATGATTTGCTGTGCTTCTGTTTCGGTTAAGGTTTTAAATTTTCGCATTAATCGGTAGGGAGAATTGTGTAGGGCCTGAAACAAATCGGAGCGGGTTTTTGCCTGCATGGGGTTTAATTTTGCACGATTTTCCTGGATGATTGTGAGGTCCGGGATAGAAAGAATATCTTTTACATCGATAGTTTGGGCAGCAAGAACTGGCTCTAATTCTCGATATTTTTCAATCAACTGCTTTATTCTTCCTGTATTTTCCAGGTAATCTTCCAGATTAAATATAGTACGAAGATAGGGAGCATTTTTGGCATGGAGTTCCCGCAGTTGTGTTTCCAGAACATTCATATTTGTAATACCATATTGGTCAGCTATTTTCAGCCATTCTTCCAGAAGTTTTATTTGCTTTTCCGCCTTTTTTAAGCTGGAAGCTTCTGGTGAAGGGGTTTGTGCTGGAAGGAAGCCTGATGTACTTATCGTAGTAGAAATATTTTGTTTGAGCATTAATAAAAAGCGCGTAAGGAAATTTCTGCGTCTTCCATATTGGTCGTAACGGGGAACATAAATGCTGCGGTAAAGTGTATTTTTTATCCGAAGTTCCTGCTGTTTATTGAATGCGTCTTTTTTGGTTTGTAATTCTTCCTTTTGCTTTTTCTTTTCGAGGATATTGCAGATTCCCTCATAAGTATAAGCATATCCCAGGCGGCGGTCACGTACTATAACATCCTCTTTTTTGAAGGTAATGCTTTTAGGATTGTGCTGAATTTCATAGCCTTTTTGTTCCATCTGCTGTAAGACTTCCTCATAGGAATCCGCGGCAGAAATGCTTTCATCCAGGTCATGGATAATCGTTTGTTTCCAACTCTCTCCTTCCTCAGTTGCAATAAATTCCTTCCAGCTTTTGTAAGGGCGTTCTTTTTTGTTATTGACAAAGACAGGAAGGCCATATTCCAGGCTGATTTCATTGGCAATCTGTCGAAATTTCTGGTAAACATGGTAGCTGTCTTTGAATTTATGTCGTCCATCCAAAGCATAGGCATTGACCAGGATGTGATTGTGATAGTTGTTGGTATTTAAGTGGGTGGCTATTAATGCCTGAAATTCATCACCGCATAATCGCCGGGCAAATTCACAGCCCATTTCGTGAATTATATCTGGATTGGTATCCCTTCCTTTATAGCTTAGAATGATATGAAATGCCTGATTTGGAGTTTGTCCAGGAGCAAGCTTTTCGCTCTTATGAGCATGATAGAGTTTTTCAATTAGGGAAAATTCCTGAAATGCTGTGTCTGCATAACAGTTATGGCCAGATACCAGGCATTTTCCCGTGGAAGGATTAATGATTTTAGGGTCGTTTTGGATATAGTGGATAGCACTTTCTGTCTGATAAGTTTCTTGTTTCTTTCCTTGAGTATCTTTTGGTAATGGCTGTATCTTTTCAGGGTCATTGATGTAGTCTGAGCATTTCTTTACTCCGACTGTGCCGCTTTTAATTTTGATATATTTTCCATAGACCGTTCCATTTGCATATGCTGGCATAATTTTTATCTCCTGAATTTTATCTTTGAATCCGATGTTATTAGCAATGTGTTTTTTAGATATTTGCCTTTTTGCGAATCATTTCTAAGGTTTCAGAGATTTCTAAAAGAAGATAGATAGCCTGGATATAAAAGGTTGAAAATGACAGATGTTGTGCAGATATATTAGTAGCTGCAGGTTCATCTGTACTTTTTACACTTTCAGGATTACCTATATTTACTGATTCATTTGTATGTGTATTTGCATTACTTTTTGTATAGGCAGCTACATGATTATCTATAATTATATTTGTATTTGGAGTCGTATTGCTGTTGACATAAATCAAAGTATTGTTTAGCTCCTCCAATAGTTGTGCTAATAATTCATTCGCATACTGGATAGCGGGAAGGAGCTTTGATTCTGTAAGGGATGGATAAAATGCTTGATGGTTTTGTATCCCGTGCCTCAAATATTCTTTAATAATTTCATCCATAAGATGGTTTTTACTTACACCATTTTTCTTTGCCATTTTTTCTAAAGCCTGGTTTGTTTTTTCTTTACATCGGTAGCATATCTGCATAGAAAACCTCCTAAAAAGTTGTTAGCAAATTGAATTGAAATTGCCTGAAAAACCAGGAAAGTAAGTGAACTAAGGATAGCCCGCAAGGGCAGGTACGGCGAAGCTGTCGAAGGGGTTCGGGTGTCCCGACCTGGGGACGCAGTGGAAAAATGTGATAGCATTTTTCCACGTAGTCATTACTGGCTAAGTTTAGAAAGTGTCAAATAAATTCATTCAAATTTTTTATCTTCTGATTTATCTTATTGTGGCAAAGGTTTTTTGAAATTGAAAAGAAGAAAAAATTTTTATCTCATTTCCTAAAATAAAAATCTGTATCCACACCGTTTTGGAATCGAAGATAAAGTGTGGGCAAATAAGAAAGAGAAAGGGAAGGGTTTATGGAAGACAGGATTTTAGTGAGTGTAGGGATGGAGTATTCGCAGAAAACCATGGAAGTTTGTGATGATGTGCTTCAGGCATTGCTGGTGACATTGTCTGGCAAATCAGGTACGGGACAGAAACATATCCTGGAACAGTTTGCCGAGTATGTTAAGGCGGGAGGAACGATAAAGGCGGTTCGGTTTGATGAGGAGCATTTGACAGACTTTCATATAGAAGCCAGAAAACTTGGACTAATGTATTATGCGGTTCGGGATGTACAGGCGAAACAGGCCGTTATTTTGATTCGGGATTGTGATACCGGGTGTTTAAACCAGGTGGCGGAAAATCTGGCAAAGCGCGGAAAACCATTATATCCTAATCCGCAGCTTTCGGTTTCAGAATTTCTGGACAAGAATGAAAAAGAAGAAATTCTGTTTTGCCGTGCAGAATCTCTGGAAAAGATAGAGGAGGCAAAATGGGAAGCAGCAAACAGAAAACTGGAGTTTGCCATAGGAAAGCAGCAGGATGGAAGTTATATCGTTATTTTTCGTAAGGAAGACACAGAGGATTTAAAGGAGGTTGGAGTGATACATAAAGAGGCCGTTGCGTCTAAGCTGTTCCGGGTGTCGGATATTGAAGATGTAAAGCAAGTTGTAGAAAAACAGCGGCAGGCCAGGGAAGCAGAAAAGGAAGCGGAAAAACAGAAACAGAAAAATCGTGGGAGGTAAGTTCATTGTGAGGGTAATTAAAAAGGATGACAGGAAAAGAGCAGCTTATCGGAAAGGAAAAAGGATATGGCAAGGATTGTAAAGACCGACACACAGGAAGCAGCGTTAAAGAGAATTAAAGAGAATATAAAAATTCTGGCAGGGATTAATACGGTAATAAATGCTGAAGAAAAAGATTCTCGTATAACGATTGCTGCTGGAAAAAAGAAAGTATCCCTGGCGATTGAAAAAGTATTTTGCGATAACCTTTTGAAAGAAATTCGTAAAAAATTGGTGGCGCAGACAAAGGCATTGGCAAAAAAGAATGCGGTTAAGTTGGAGGAAAAGGAGATTGCAGTACTGGAAAACCAAGAGAGTGGTATTGACTTGCAGTTAAGCGAAGAGGAATTAAGTTATGTCAGGAGTAAAAAAGAGGAAGGGTAATTCGGATATCAGAGAAAAGCTGATTGTTTTTGCTGTAATGGCGGGAATAACGGTTTTCTTTTGTGGGCATTTGTCCGCAGTGATTAAAAAGGGTGCTGGCTTGGATAATTGGTCAATCATGCTGATGGAGCATTTACAGACAGCACCACTTGATTTCCTTCATATGAATTATTACGTTCTGTATTTTGCTGTTTGTATATTTGCCCTTATCTTTTTTGTCGTATGTTCTAAACGTGAACTTCCCAAGGCAGAGATGAAGGGGATTGAGCATGGTTCTAATGATTTTCAGACGCTGGAAGAACGAAATATGTTCTTGACCAATAATACTACACCAATCTATTCTCTGGATTTGCAAGAGTTTGCAGAAGAAATAGTTAAGGCAAATAAGTCAGATAAGTCAGAAACCGAAGCATTTAACCAAATAATTTTTAAATGGATAGGTAAAAAATCCAGATAGATCCATGAAAGAAAAATAGAAATAGGACAAAATGAAAAATAAAAAACGAGAAAACAGGAATAGATACGAAGAAAGAGGGTGAAAAAATAAAGATGAAAATCAGGAGTAAAAGGCAGAAATCAGCAGGGCCAGAGAAGGTTCAGGGAAGAACAGGACGGGAGAGCAATCTTTTATTAAGCCAAAATATCAAAATCAGTTATAACACCTGGCTGTCAAAACTTGGCTCCCTAAACTGCCTGGTGATTGGTGGAACCGGGGAAGGAAAATCCAGAGGATTTGTTAAACCAAATATCTATTCTCTCCCGGTTGATCCCAGAGATGGCAGGCCGATTAGTTTTGTTTTCACCGATCCAAAGGGAGAACTATGTCGCGACACGGCTGGATTTTTAGAAGCCAATGGGTATCAGGTTCGCGTATTTAATATCAATGAACAAAGGTTCTCCGACTGCTATAATCCATTCCGCTATATCCGAAGTGCAGACTCCCTTTTGATTATGGTGGATTCGGTAGTGGAAAATGCAAATGGTGGGAAAGTTCCGGCAGATCCGCATTGGATGAATAGTGCAAAGTCCCTGCTCAATTCTATCTGCTATGCTGTTTATTATGAGTTTGCTTTCCGTGACCAGAACTTTACTACGGTTTCAGAGTTGTTAAATATGTGTGGCTTTTCGGAAGGGGACGAGAATTATCAATCTGGCTATGATGTCTGGCTGGATCATTTGATGAAAAACTCACGGATGGGAGAGGAGCATCCTGCAATCGTCTGGAGAAGGAAAGTATCCGCAACGGGGAAAGAGATGAGTTCAATTATTTCTACCGCGCAGACGGCTATCCGGCTGTTTGCTTCTAAAGATATCCAGCGGTTGACAAACGTAGATACCCTGGAGATGGATACCATTGGGGACAAGCCAACGGCATTTTATATCATTATTCCGACAACCAACAGTACTTACAACTTTTTGATTTCCCTGCTGTATACCCAATTATTTGAAAGTCTTTATTACCGGGCACAGAATGTGTTTAACGGGAGCCTTCCGCATCATGTGACCTTTTTCCAGGATGAGTTCAGCAACGTTGGGAAGATTCCTGATTTTGATAAAAAGATTGCCACCTTTCGTTCGGTCAACTTGTCTACCTGCATGATTGTCCAGTCCCCCAACCAGATTGAAACGCTTTACGATAAAGCAGCAGCGGATATCATGGATAACGTTCACCAGACGGTATTCATCGGAAGCGGGGGCCAGGGAGAGAAGTCCGCAACAAAGTGGATGAGCAATGCGCTGGGAATCAAGACCATTCAGGCAGAACAGACCTCTGTCCATGCATCAAAAACGGTAGGAATGTTTGGGCTGGATGGTTCAACGATAGAGCATTCCTACAATGCTACGCAAAGGCCATTGATGACCCACGATGAGCTTTACCGCCTGCCG
>ERZ808028.1534-NODE-1534-length-13541-cov-5.179070_pt1 | contig 13541 bp, 12 predicted proteins | sample MGYA00380184_ERZ808028 | MGnify/ENA primary metagenome ERZ808028 (study PRJEB31490, sample SAMN06133397) | mouse gut metagenome | isolation source: J8_1 | host: mice | place: China: Chengdu | collected 2015-05 ...
CTTTTCAATATCTAAATTAGATTTTTTCTCACTTATATGTATTTTATTCTGTTTTTTATATAATTTATAGAAACAGTGTGAAGGCAAGTCTGAATATTATCCCGCTTGGGAGCCACCAGTTTCCTGCTTGAGAGCCATCCGGAAATTTCTGACTTCAGAGCCATTCAGAACACAAGATATAGTGGTACTGCTCCTGTTGGTTTCAAAATTAACAGAGGTAGCTTTTATCTTTTCTATCTAAATGATTCTTAGAATTCTATCTCATCAACAAGCTTTTAACTTCTTTAAGTCATACAGCTTTCTCAGGTTCGTTTCATTCGTGGGGATTTCATAAGCATTATGGATGATTCTGCCCATGATAGAATCCGCCTCCGAGCTTGTTATGCCATTCATCTACAGGATACTGTCCGACAAAGATAGTAGAATTGTTCTCGCTGCGCTGTTTAAACAGTTCATAAAGCCTGTCGTCGTCCACTCTGAAATATCTCATGACCTGTCTGACTTCAATAACAATGCCTGCACCTCCCCAACGCTGTTCCTGCCCAGCAATTCCCTGACTTTTGTCTTTATAAACATAAAAGACTTTCTTATGCATTATTTGGTGATACTGTATCTGCAGTTCTACAAGAACAACTATAAGGAGATTTATAATAAAATCAAATATTTGTAGTGCCACAAGATGTTGTGGTGGCTCTGAAGGTGGAAAATATTATTTCCGGATGGCTCTCAAGTAGGAAATTGGTGGCTCCCAAGAGGGATAATATTCAAAAATTTAAGAATTGAGAAAAAATGAGAGTAAAATTGACCGGAGACAATGGTCTAAAAGTGTCAAGCCAAAAATTCACACAAAGCAAAAACCCCGAAAAATCAACGTTTTTCGAGGTTTTCTGAGAGGCGCAGACCGGATTTGAACCGGTGCGTACTGGTGTTGCAGACCATTGCCTTACCGCTTGGCTACTGCGCCGTAAATATCATGTAATGACTCCGACGGGAATCGAACCCGTGTTACCGCCGTGAAAGGGCGATGTCTTAACCGCTTGACCACGGAGCCTCACTTTGTTACCAATCAGATAACTTAACGAACAATATTTTACCACAGTCAATTATATTTGGCAAGTAAAATTTTTTGCCTTTTTCGCGAATCAATCCTTTTGACACGCTTTCATTTGTACACTATAATGATTAAAACATGAAACGGGAGAAAAGAATAATTTATCAGGAGGACTTCATATGAAAGACTATATTCTAGCTGACGACGTCAGAACCTTTGCATTCTCCGCAGAAAATCCCACCGGAGTCCGGGGCGGCGGTGCCCGCGGCGGGGACTGCACAAAACTGCGGCCCTGCATCGAGATCCATCCCGGGGAAACCGTTACCCTTTTAGACACCGATGGACCGGGAATCATCCAGCACATCTGGTTTACGGGCTACGTAGGGCACAGCTTTATCCTGCGCATCTACTGGGAGGGAAATGAAAATCCTTCCGTGGAAGCGCCCATCTCCGCCTTCTTTGGCTGCGCCTATGATGAAAATTTTGCGGACGTGAATGGCAACTATCCTGTCTTAAATTCCGCAAAAATCCTGACGGCTCCCGGGCGGGGCTTTAACAGCTACTGGGAAATGCCCTTCCAAAGGCACTGCAAAATCACCATGGAAAACCGCAGTAAAGAAGATCAGACTCTCTTTTACATGATTACAGGGTGCTACTGTGAGCTGCCCCACAATATCGCCTGCTTCCATGCCTCCTACCGCCAGGAGCATCCGGTACAGAAGGGCCGTTCTTACACCATCATTGACGGGATTGAAGGAAAAGGTCAGTTTATGGGTCTGACTCTGGCCTCAGGCATGAACGGAAACAACACCTGCTGGGTGGAGGGGGAGGCCCGGATGTACATTGACGACGATCAGTACCCTTCCATTCATTATACCGGCACAGAAGATTACTTTTGCGGTTCCTATGGCTTCGGCAATGATATTTACCAAAAGAAGTACCAGACCTACAGCGGCCTTTATGCCGGGATGTTTGCCATATTGGGGGATAACTCTGCTTTTTATAACGGTCAGCAACGGTTCTTACTGTACCGTTTCCATGTACCGGATCCCATCCATTTCAAGACGGCTTTTCGGATGACCCTGGACAATCTGGGCTGGACAGGTCCCAGGTATGATGATTACACATCCGTGGCATTCTGGTATCAGACTCTGCCCCACAAGCCCTTTAAGCCCCTTCCGGCGGATGCGGAGATGGTCATGAAATAACCAGAGAATATGCCGCCGACGGCGCATCACAACGGCAATTTACGTCAAAGGCCGGAGGGAATTTCACTTCCCTCCGGCCTTTATAGCTACTGTTCCAATTCTGTACAGAGATACACGTCTTTCACTTCCAGTTCTCCGTCAGATACGAAGAACCCCATTTTCTTGCCTTTTTCATTGTACATCCGAAATCCAAAAGCAAGGTCATTGTTTACATAAAGCACCGCCAGGCTGTCCTGGATATAAAGGGCCAGCTCATACTCTTTTCCCTCTTCCATGTGGAGAGGACGCTCTAACTCCACCGTATAGGGGAACATCTGTCCGCCCCGCTCATACATTCTCAGGCCGGATCGGAACTGGATTCGGTTATAGCCCGGTTCAAACATGAGATAATACCCTTTGTCAAAGGCCTCGTCCACCTGCAAAGCAATCCCAAACCTTGTGGGGTTTTGGCCATATTTCAGCTTCGCCTGAATACAGCACTTCTTCGGAATCTGCGCGCCGATTGCGGCAGAATAGCCGTCTGCGGAGCGGCACAGGAGGGCGTCTTTCCCTTCTTCCCAGCTTCCCGTGAGCCCCTGTAAATTGACAGTCTCCTTTTTCTGCAAGGCGTTTGCCACACTCTCCACCGGGCACACACCAAGGCTTCCGTCCTCGTGCTGGATAATTTTATGTACTACGATGGAGCCTCCCCAGTTCCAGGTCTGATAATCCCTTCCATAATCCTCTTCGGGATCAAACTTCCAGGTATCTTCTCCTCTGGTAGGATTCCAGCCGTAAACATAATGGTTTACTCCGTCGAACCCTGTCTTGGCCGCATAAAAGGCTCTTCCGTCAAAGGTATCTACCTCGGGCCGCAGCCAGGGGCCCTTTAGGGAACGGCTCATTCTATAATAAGTACAGAATCCGTCTGTGTAATTGGAGTAGACCAGATAATACCAGTCTCCCATTTTAAACAAATCCGGGCATTCATTGGCCGCCTGGTTCAGCCTGGGCGCATAGAGGGGCTCTCTGTACTCCCATTTCGACAGATCATCGGAGACACACAGGGCAACGCAGCCGTTCCTCTCTGTCTTTGCGTTTTCTCTTGCGGCAAGAAGCATCCACCACTTTTTTTCTTCCTCGTTCCAAAATACAAAGGGATCGCGCCAGTCGGATATTTTATATATCACGCCGTCCGCTCCGAATTTGTCCTCCGGAATATCCTCCCAGTGAGTCAAATCCCTGCTGGTGGCATGTCTGGCCCACTGTAATTGGGGATGATCCTGAAAGGTACAGTAAAACATATGGTAGAGCCCATCCACCTTTACGATAGAGCCTGTGCCTCCATGAATTCCTGTGGGAATTTCCTCATAGTGCCTGTTATCGGTGGTGGTGATCCGGTGCCATCCGTAAACCACCTGCTCCTTCGGCGCGTCAGGATTCCAGTTTTTCAGGTAAAAATTTTCAAACCTTTTGGTTTCCTCGTCGTAGTAGGGAATCACATCCCCTGTCTTTGCATATTGCGGGGTATAAAACAGATCCATAGCCTTATTATCATCCTCCATGCTGCCGCCGTCAGACGGCTTTCAAGTCAGGGGGACTTCATGCCGCCGCACAAAGCCCCGGCCCCAAAAGACTCCAGGTCTCTTTCAGCCTACTCCCCTGCATTTTCATAATTTGTCAGTTCATAGAACATATCAAAGCCCTTTTGCTTTAAGGTAATCAGCTCTTCCAGTCCCATCTGGTTCATTTTCTCAAGATAAGCGTTCCACCCATCATCATCAATGCCGTCCTTCACAATCTCAGCCTTCACCTGCTCCGCATACTTTGCCAGATCCGTCTCGATCTCTGCGATCCGGGTAATATCCTCCTGCTCCATAAACGCTGCCGGATAGTTGTAATCGCTATTGATATGAGGAGAGTAAATCGTACTGATCATGTTAAAGCGCAGCCCGTCGGAATCCACCATCTTATCCACATAGACTCCATAATAGTCCGCAAGGATTGCGAAGGTATCATAAAGGTTCTGGTCGCCGCGAACCTTGCCATCCTGCCCCTCCTGCGTCCACTTGAGCATATCCCCTTCCTTTGTAAACACATTGGTATAGTTGGGATCGTCATAGGTTCCGTTACAGTTCTGTATGGACATGGAGGGCTCAAAATACTCATCCATATAGGCGCATACAATGTCAGGTCTTTCGCACAGGCTTGTCACCGCCGTCACACCCATATCAAAGCTGTAGTAATTCTGCCTTGGCACATTTACCGTTCCGTCAGGGCCTGCCAGAGGCGGAAGCGCCTCGTACTCATCGGTGTAGTCTCCCGCAAGGCCTACCGCCCAGTCATAAAACAGTCCCACACGCCCGGAGGAAACCTTTGCGGAATAGCTCGCGCCATCCTGGGAGAAAATCTCCGGATCAATCAGTCCGTCAGCATACAGCTCGTGGAGCCACTCCAGCCCCTCTCTCGCATCGTCCTGTACTAAAGTATAAAACACTTTCTTATCATTTGTCACCATATAATGATCCATATTGTCGCCACAGCCGAAGGAACCTAATGTGATGCCCGGATCCTGATTCACCTGGTTAATCCTGAAAGACATGGGAACCACGTTGCCGTTTTCCACTGTAATATCCTTCGCAAAGGCTTCCAACACTGTCCGCAGCTCATCCGTGGTAGTTGGCATCTCCAGATTCAGCTCCTTTAACCAGGAAGTGTTGATATAGGGGATCGCCCCAATTACGTTGATGTTTTCCCTGCTGTTCTTGGACCACTCGTTTATGAACGGCAGAGTGTAAATATGGCCGTCCGCCGAAGTGATGGCCGCACGTACCTCCGGTCTTGCATCGAGAACTTTCTTTAAGTTCGGCATATCCGCCTCGATATAATCCTCCAGGGGAATGAACACGCCCTTTTTGGCATAGCCAAGAATATCATAAGGCTTGATGTAAAGCTTGGTAACTACATCGGGCATATCGCTCTTGGACAGGGCCAGCTTATACTTATCGTTGAACTGCTCGTCCGGGATGGCGTTATAGATTGCGGTCACGTTGGTCTTTTCCTGCATCCTCTGCACCAGGGCTTTTTTGCTGAAATCCTGCTCAGAGTCGGAGCCAACCCTTGTCATAATGGTAAATTCGTAATTCTCTGCCAACGGGAAGGTTACCCCGCTGTCCGATGCCTCGCCGGAAGCTGCGTCCGATGCCCCTGCGTCCTCTCCACCGGATGTATCCTGAACGGTACCTGAACCATCCGCGCCGGAGGTATCCCCCTTACTGCCGCTGTCCGTTCCTCCCCCGCATCCTGCAAGGCTTCCCGCCAGCAGCGCCGTTACCCCTGCAAGACACAGGGCTTTCTTTGCTCTTTTCCACAACATTTTTGTTTCCTCCTTCTTTCATCTATAAGTCAATGCACTATGCATAAACTCCTGTTTTATAACTGCTGTTTTACCCCTTCACAGCCCCGATCATGATTCCCTTCTCAAAATACTTGGAGAAGAAAGGATACATCAGGATCAAAGGGACGCTGGAAATCACGATGGTTGAATACTTCAAAAGATCGGCCAGCCTTGCCGTCTCCGCCAGCTTTTCCATGTTCGCCACCAGGTTCGGATTGATCTGGTTTTGTACCAGAATCGCCCGGATCACCAATTGCAAAGGCTGCATGTTCTGGTTGTCCAAATAAATCATGGCGTCGAAATAGGAATTCCACTGAGCCACAAACTGGTACAGACAAAGCACGGAAATAATCGGCATACAAACCGGAAGCAGCACCCGGAAAAAATATTGTATGTCGCTTGCCCCATCCATTTCCGCTGCCTCACGCAGCTCCGAGGGAACAGATTTGTAATAGGAACGGGCAAGAATCAGATTCCAAACATTTACTGCCCCCGGCAAAAGCACCGCCCACACCGTATTGATCAGCTTTAGCTGATCCATCAGCAGGTAGGTGGGCATCAGACCGCCTCCGAAAAACATGGTGAATACAAAGACGGCGTTAAAAAGCTTTCTCCCCATAAAATCGTCTCTGGACATGGGATATGCCGCAAACAAGGTAACGATCACCGAGATTGCCGTAAACGCCACCGAATAGAAAATGGAATTCCGAAAGCCCCTCCAGATGTTGTCATCCTGAAATACCCTCCGGTACCCCTCCAATGTCCAGTCCTTCACATCCAGACTCACGCCCACACTGCTGCGCACCGCCGGATCCATAATCGAGCAGAGCAGGATATAGCCTACCGGAATGACAATAATAAGAAGAAATAGAATCAGTATTAAATTCCCTCCCATACCGACAAGACGATCCTGGGTAAGGATGCGCCCCCGTGTTCCTTTATTTTTCTCTGATTTCACTTCTCTGTCCCTCCTATATGCCTTCCCCATCGTTGAGCTTTGCTACCACATAATTAACTGCCACCAACAGGATCAGGTTAATCACCGAGTTAAACAGTCCAACTGCCGTGGAATATCCATAATCTCCCATCTCAAGACCCAGCCTGTACACATAGGTGGGAATGATGTCACTGGTTACCTTGTTCAAGTCGGTCTGCATTGCATATACCTTTTCAAATCCAATGCTCATGATATTCCCTGCGGAGAGAATAAACTGGATCACGATAACCGGACGAAGGGCGGGAAGTTCTACATTCCGTATCTGCTGGATAATGGTGGCCCCGTCTATCTTGGCGGCGTCTATCAGCTCCTGACTCACGCCCGCCAGCGTGGCCGAATAAATAATGGAAGACCAGCCTGCACACTGCCAGATGCCACTTCCAATATACAGCGTCCGAAACCAGCTTGACTCCGCCATAAAATCCACTGTCGTCCCGAACAGCCCGTTAATGGGGCCTACCGGGGAAAAGAACAGTCTCACCATACCTGCCAGTACGATGGTCGAAATAAAGTAGGGCAGATAGACCACAAGCTGGGCCTTTTTGCGCAGCCCCGCCCTCTGTACCCTGTAGAGCAGAAGCGCTAAAATAATCGGCGGGAAGAAGCTCCATATCAGGTTATATCCGCTCAGCTTGAGCGTATTTAGCAGCAATCTTCCAAACTCCGTGGAAGAAAAAAGCCTTTTGAAATTGTACAACCCAATCCAGTCGCTTCCAAAATATCCTTTGATCGGACTGTACTCTTCAAAGGCAATGATGATTCCCAGCATCGGAAGATATTTGAAAATAATCGTCATCAACAGTGCCGGCAGGAGAAATATTATGTAAAGCTGCCAGTTCTTCACAAAGTACTTGCCAAACCTTTTGAAATATCCCTCTTCGGTTTTTACTTTTACCTTACTCATTTTCATCCCCTCTTTTTATTTGTTCATTTTATGTGTTTATATGTTGAATTTATATCACTCCCATCTCTAACATTTGTCAATAAATCATAATATTTTCTATACATATAAACAATTTTTTGCAGGATTTTCTATGAATTTCACCTATAAATAGTTGTTCATGCATGCAGAATATGAACATTTGTAAACCTTTCTATCCTCCCTGTGCACGCGCATCTGAGAATCCGATTGTTAAATGATATTTTGTATGATAGAATAGATTTCAGTCATTCATGTCACGGAGAAAAAGGGGATTCATCATGGGAAAACAAAGAGTATTGATACAGGATATTGCCGACTCCCTGAATTTGTCGCGCACTACGGTATCAAAGGTTTTGAACGGAAATGCAAGCGTATCCGAGGCCAACAGAAAGCGCGTCCTGCAAAAAGCGGCAGAACTCAACTATAAACAGTTTACCTTCCTTTCCAGCCCCTTGGAGGCTTCTCCACAGGTACCTACCCATCCCAAAAATAATAGCATCAGCGGGAATATTGCTTTTCTCTTCCACAAAGCTCCCGACAGATACCATGTTGCCTCGCCGCTGCTGGTCACTTTTGAACAGGAGATCCGGAAAGAGGGCTATACCCTCTCCATTTATACGGTGGGAAATGAGGAAATAGCGTCCATGAAACTGCCAAGTACCTTTGATGAGGGCAGTATTGACGCCATCCTCTGTGTGGAGCTCTTTGACGAGAGCTACGTCAGGCTCCTTTGCGATTTGGGAAAACCGATTTTATTTGTGGATTCTTATCATACGATTGTAAAAGATAATTTGAAAGCTGACATTCTTCTGATGGAAAACAAGGATTCCCTCTCTGAGATGGTCAAGAACATAATTATGGCAAACGGCTTTTCACATGTAGGATTTGTGGGCGCCTTTAATCACTGCCTGAGCTTTTACGAGCGCTGGATGGGCTTTTGCTCCGCGCTCCTGGACTGCGATATTTTGCTGAACAAGTCCTCCTGCATCATATCGGAGGATGATCCCCAATACTTTGATAAGCAATGGCTCATCAACCGCCTGAAAACCATTGATCCGTTTCCGGAACTGTTTGTTTGTGCCAACGACGCACTTGCTATGCAACTGATTTTATGCTTGAAAGAATTAAATATTTCCGTTCCCTCCGATGTGATGGTAACGGGATTTGATAACAGCCCTGTCTCCCCCCTGATCACCCCGCCCCTTACCACGGTGGATATTAACACCACTGATATGGGAAAAATGGCGGCAAGGCAGATCATCAGCCGAATCGCCAACCCGGCCCTGCCCTATAGCAGGCTTTACCTTCAAACCCAGGTTCTGTTCCGTGAGTCCGCCAGTGTGATGTCCAAAGAATGGCAGTAAAAAGCAGTCAGAATATAAGGGAGACGAAAGCGCCGCTAACTATCAGAAGCGCCTGAGAAGACATGCCTTTTACAAAAAGTTCGGTCCGTCCGATATGCCATTCTTTTATAATCCATCGTACAGATTGAAAAATCAACCGCCTAAGAAATCCCCACCGTGACCTGCATCAAAATATTCTCCCTTATCTTCAAAACTCCCAGTTTCATATATCCCTGAGGAACATTCCTGAGACTCCACTCATACTGATACGGGAAAGCTGCCGCGTCCTTATCCGACAAATCCGGTATCTCGAACCGATTCCCCCGATCTCATAAACCGTCAGCGGGGTGAAAGTGGTTATATTCGTCTCATCGGAATAATAATACCGGTACTCGTCAAAGGTTTCACTATCCGGATCAAAAATATCAGCCCGCTCTACTTTTGAGAGGAAATCCTCCCTGCTCATGTTCCAGGCAAAATTCCTGTTTGGAGCAAAAACTGCGTCCTCAAACAGTAAATCCGTAAATTTCGACACCTTTTCCCTTTTGCTGCCAAACTGATTGGGATTACCGCATCCGTACAGCAAAACCATCATGCTGCTTTTTTTCATCAATCCCGACCTTCTTGAGCAAATTTGATACTCTCTATATATTTAGCTGCACACCTCTGTCTTATTTTTATGCCGCCCCTGCCTTGTTCGAGTGTGGTTTATTGGGGATATGCATCTGACTCAGCATATCAAAAAAAATCCATGTACCGATGAGGAATACACAGCCGAAATAACCGGAAGGCTCCATAAATACCGAAGGTCTTTTCCCGCAAAAGTTCCTGTAATGAATGGAGGCAGCCAGATACCTCCCAGGCAGCACATTCCTGCTTTTTCCGGTTACCACCCACATGCCCTCTTTTATGGGCACACGGCCTGTTTTCTTCCCTCCGGTTCAACAGCCGAGTACTCTACCAACGGGTGCACTCGCACACCGAAAAAATATGAATTTTTATGCCCCTTTTTCTACGCGGCTTCTCGGCGGATTAACACGTCTGAATTTCAGGGCCCTCTCTGGGGTTGTCTCTGGACAATCTTCATCAAAAACAACTGGTCTCTTTCTTGCCTCCGCAAGAGCAGCCTTTTCATCCTCCGAAAAAGCAAGAGATTCAATCATTTCTTTCGTCATTTCATTAGTATTTACCATAATACAGCCCCCTTTCAAAATTTGTTGCAAATCTGGCAGATATTAATCTCGTAACATCTGTTTTTTCTTCATCCCCATCAATTTGCACTCTCTCTGTATAAACAACAAATATAATTTCATTTATTTCTCCCATAAATGAACCTATATTTCCAATTATGGTTTCTCCTGAAAAAGCATTCGCATATTCCACGGATAAATCCCCTATTGTATCATAACGATCTTCGACTTCACTATTTTCTTCATCATATAAATCAATTCGGTCATAATCAAAAAACACACGGGCAGCCTGTTTAAAAGATATACCATGATGCTCAATATTATACTCATTCTTTCGTTCATCATACTCGAATATCATGTCCCCAAGTGTAAATGTGACGGTTCTTGATTCTTTTCGATTAATCGTTCTCACCTCACTTATAAACAAAACTTATTCGAAGCAATATTTTGCAAATTCTATTTTCTTTACAAATATATTACCATGTCCTTTAAATTCTCTCAATCTATTTTTCTCCATCTCCGATATGACTAAAGCCCGCAAACTTCGATGTTTACGGGCTTTTTAAGCTCCCCGAATTGGGCTCGAACCAACAACCCCACGATTAACAGCCGTGTGTTCTACCATCGACACGGTTGCACACCGAAGGGTTATTTTCCCATGATTTCCTGCTTTTTGCAGATTTACTGCATATCAGGCGATAAGCCTATCCATCCTTTCACAACATCCACAGCATAACCTACACCCTTCGCTATGGTTTCTATATCAACTCCTAAATTATAAAAGTTTCTGGCAACTTCTTGTGCCTTTTCTAACTTACCATCTTCTTTGGATGCCATTCTCATTTCCTTAATCGCTTCACACATACAAACTCCTTCCTATTATGTCAAGCCCTAAATGTAAGTTTTTTGCGGGCTTGACGTGTTTTTATACCTCTTAAACAGGAGCCAATGGTGATGGATATCATCGTATCTGGTACTGAATAGTTGATAGATGGGTATGGGGAAATAGAGCGTCCCTTGTTTCTGCTCTATAAAGGCCATTTTCCCTCTGTTCAACTATGGCGGTGAACCTTCCGTGTCTATGGGGATCGTGTCCCAACTTCCTTCGTCCCACCTATCCATACACCGAGTGCCAGCCAAGCTTTCAAACGGGGTCTTGCCCCACGGAGAACACCACCGCTGGCTACGGCTCTTGTTTTATTATTGAATTACTTCTGACCTGACATCCCTCTGGCTGCACCGTTGATTCAGTGGACGCTATGCCGCCATCGTTCCGTCTGGCTGCTGGTACGGATGCCGTATCTGCTACGCCATCATTCTCGGGTTCCCTTCTCCAGGACCCTGCCCAACCGCTGTTTCACCAACAGCCGTTCGACAGGGCGCTGGAGGATATGATTCTTTTCCGGACTTTCTTCCTTATGCTGCCTGTGACGCTGCCTGTTCAGGCCGTTTGATATCCCTGAGCACCTTTATTGGGTCATATCTACAACCCGTCCTCAGTATCGTAAAGATAATCCTGAGGAGCTTACAGGCAATCACAATCAGCGACTGCATCTTCTTGAGCGGATTATCCTTCCTTGTCGTATAATACGCATGCAGCTCCTTGAATTCCTCCCCATGGGATACCGCTGACTTTGCTGCCTGGAACAGCCAGTACCTCAGCCTCTTGCGCCCACGGTGGCTAATTTTGGTCTCCCCTTTATGTTTACCCGAACTGCAGGCTACCAGCCCAAGCCCGCTCAGCTTCTGGATCTCACTGACATCATCGAAACGGGTGATGTCCCCCATCTCAGCCAGAATCCCGGCCAGAATGTTCTCCCCAATGCCCCTGATCTCCAGGATATTTTCCGCATAAGGGATTTCCCGGCACTTCTGGTGAAGCTCAGCTTCAATCTCATCCAACACCTCTGACAGGGACTCTATCTGCTCCGCAAAGATTTTGACCGCTTTCCTTCCTCCGGCTGTCCCATGCTTCAGACCGACGCTTTCCTTTGCGTACTGCACAATCTGATCTGCCCTGCTGTAGCCGCGCCCACGCAGCTTTGCGTTATGCCAGATATCCTTCAGGCCGTCCACCCCTAATCTTACGATATCCTCCGGGAAGGGAGCTGCTTTTAGGGCTTCCAGGGTGAATGCGCCGTCCAACTTCCCAAATGCCTCCCTGTATTCCGGAAAGTAGATTTTCATCTCCCTGTGCAGGCGGTTGGTGTTCCTGATCCGGTCTTCTGTCAGCTGATCCCGCAGCATGGACAATCTTCGCAGATCCGCGTACAGCCCTTCTGGCAGATAGGGCATGCCATAATTCCCATCCTTCACAAGGTTTGCGATCAGTTTCGGATCTTTCCGGTCATCTTTGCGTTGGCTGTTGTCCTCAAGCTCCTTGGTCTGTTTCACTGCGTAAGGGTTCACCTGCACAACACTGATATCATTGGAAACCATCCATGCCGCAAGGCAGAACCAGTAGTGCCCTGTCGGCTCAAGGCCAAGCACAATCTGATGCTTGTCATTTGCGGCAGCCAGCTCCAAAGCCCAGGCCTTTGCGCTCTGAAAGCCTTCTGAGCTGTTGCTAAACGGAAATGCATCCTGACTCAGTTCCCGTCCCCTGGAATCAATAGCTCTCATATAGTGCATTTCACTTCCAATATCGCATCCAATGATAAGCATATCATCGCTAATAAACGTGAGCTTATCGTTCTTTGTAAATTTTCCGTTTGTTTCCAATTCCCGCCAAGTCGCAGCCTTCATGCTTTCCTGAAGCGTGGCAATCCTTCTGTCCAGTTCTTCCTTTGATAAAATATTTGCTGTTGAATTGTTGATAACTGCTTGCTTTTTTGCTTTCTTTGCTTTACTATTCATCTTAGATACCTCTTGTGTTTTTGAATTTTACCAACTATCGGGTCAGTAAGAATTCAACTATACACGAGGTATCTTTTTTTATCAACTCCCTTTGCACTTTATATTATACAGGAAGCTTTCATAACCAACATTTTTTCTACTTCTACTGATACTGTTTTATTTTCTATCGCAATTACCACATGATCGAATTCCTTTTTATACAGTGTCTCTACACTCTCTACCCGTAGCTTGGTCTCATGTATATTTTCATAGTTTTTGTCAACCCAGGATACAATATTACAAAGCTTTAAAGACAGTATCTTATCCACGTATCTTTTTCCTGCATTCCCAGCGCCATACACTGCTATATTTCTGAATTTCCCGATTCCCCCAAAGACTTCGAGAACTGCCCGTGTACTTTTTATCTGCGCCGACTGCAAGATTTCCTCGTAAAATATCGTCTTTCTTGCATAAGACCAGAATTTTTCTGCCAAAATCTGTCCGGGATAATCCCATGGCTTCTCGATGCCGTCGTAATGAATAATACCTAAATGATCCATCGATTTAAATGCATGTTCCTCTGCCGAAAAGAGATATTGCCACTCAAAATTCCATTTCT
>ERZ808028.1535-NODE-1535-length-13537-cov-4.685513_pt1 | contig 13537 bp, 14 predicted proteins | sample MGYA00380184_ERZ808028 | MGnify/ENA primary metagenome ERZ808028 (study PRJEB31490, sample SAMN06133397) | mouse gut metagenome | isolation source: J8_1 | host: mice | place: China: Chengdu | collected 2015-05 ...
TAAAGAGAAATCTTTATTTTATGCTTACCGAACATTAACGGTATGGTATTCAGCAGCTGTCATGCCTTGGTGGCATAATTTCTTGGATTTAGACCCGACGTATAAAGATGAATATGGTGACCCACTATTAAGAATTACAAATAAGTTGACGGAACAAGATAAAAACATCGCACGTTTTGGCATTGAAAAATGTACAGAAATTGTTGAAGCGATGGGTGCTGATATTGTTGACCCTGATGAAGTTCCAGACCAATTTGACCATATTTACGGGGGCATGCACTATATTGGTGGAGTTGTCATGGGAGAAGACCGTGAAACATCAGCCGTGAATAGTTATTCTCAAATGTGGGATATGGATAACTTATTTGTTGTTGGTGGCTCTTCATTCCCACATTTTAGTAGTCATCACCCGACACCGACGATTGCGGCATTTGCTTATCGTGCAGCAGAAGGTATTGATAGGTATTTAACAGACGGCGCGGGTTTATTACAGGAAGCAAAAGCTGGAAGTACGAGTGCGTAACCTAAAAAATAACAATGCATATGAAATTCATCTAGGAGGTGAATTTTATATGCATTTTTTTCTTGCACTTTACGTTAACGTAAATGTTAAACTAAATTTAGCTGAATTGAAAGATAATTAGAAATAGACAGAAAGGAGAATGGCTATTTTATCCATTTCAGAATTAGCGAAACACTATGGTGTTTCTACAAGAACAATTCGCTATTATGAGGAACTTGGCTTATTGAAGCCAGAACGGTCGAAAAGTAATATCCGGCATTATCCAAATTCGGAAGTTGTAAAAATGAAACTGATTGTGCGCGGGAAAAAATATGGCTTTACATTGGATGAAATTAAAGAAATGATTTTACTTTTTGATAAAGACCGAACAGGGAAGAAGCAGTTAGAAAAAACAATTGAATATGGTAAGGGAAAAATCGAGCAAATCGAAGAAAGCATTCGTGAATTAGAAGAAATGAAAAGTGAAATGCAACAGTTGCTCGCATTATTTGAACAAAAATTACAAAATGATTAAGATGGAGGAAATCGAATGAACACGTCTAAATTAGTAGCTAGAAACGCGAGGAAATATCCGATGGAAGAAGCGATTATTGGCATGGGAAAACGTCTTACTTTTAGTGAATTGGACCAATTCGTGAATCAGTTTGCGAACGGTTTAAAACAACAAGGAATTGAAGAAAGTGACAAAGTCGTATTATATATGCCAAATGTTCCTGAATTTGCAATTGCTTACTTTGCTGTCCAACGTCTCGGTGCAATTATCGTTCCAATTAACGCGAAAATGACTTTAAATGAAGTGGAATATATTGTTGAAAACTGTGAGGCAAAAGCGATTATCGCACATGAACTTCTATTTTCAGCTGTAGAAAAATTAGCAAAACCAAGATTGAAAATTAAAACGGGTTCTTCAATTGAAGGCTGGCTAACATATGATGAACTGCTGAATTCAGAGAAAACACCAGTTGTTTATCAATTAGAATCAAATGCACCATCCACAATATTGTATACGTCTGGTACGACTGGAAAGCCTAAAGGTGTGTTATTTAGCTACGAAAACATCTTTACGGTTGCGCAAATGATTTGTGTTGAAATGGAAATGAAGCAAAAAAGTCGTGTCTTACACATGATGCCTTTAAGTCATTCAGCACCACTTCATTTATTTTTCATGGCAGCGACGATGATGGGTGCAACATCTATACTAACACCGACGTTCACGCCAGATTTACTATTAGAAAGTATAGAGAATGAACGGATTACTCATTTCTTCGGAGCACCAGTTGCGTATTTATTAACAGCAAATCATCCGAAAATTAATGAGACAGATTTATCCTCTATGAATTGGTGGATATACGGTGGGGCTCCATTATCACCGACAGAAGTACAATTCGTTCAACAGAAATTCCAAACGAAAAACTTGAATTGTGTCTACGGCTTAACTGAAGCAGGTCCGAGTGGGACTTTATTAAACGGAGAAGAGCATCAAACGAAAGCCGGAAGCATTGGGAAACATGCAGTCCTTTATACGGAACTAAAAATTGTACAACCAGATGGTTCTGAGGTGGCACAAGGTGAAATTGGAGAAATCGTGATCGCTGGTGAAGGAAATATGCTTGGCTACTATAAAAATGAAGAAGCAACTAAAGCAACATTTGATGGAGAATGGCTTAAAACAGGCGATTTAGCAAGGAAAGATGAAGATGGGTATATATGGATTGTAGATCGTAAAAAAGATGTCATCATTTCTGGTGGTGTGAATGTTTACCCGAAAGAAATTGAAGATGAATTAATACAGCATCCTGCACTTGTTGAAGTTGCAGTAATCGGTGTCCCACATCCTGAGTGGGGAGAGTCGGTCAAATTGTTCTATAATGCGAAAGAACAAGTGACGGAACAACAGTTGAAAGAATTTGCGAAAGAACGATTGGCTTCTTATAAAGTACCTCGCATTTATCAACAAGTTGAAGAGTTGCCTAGAAATGCCTCTGGGAAGATTTTGAAACAACAATTAAAGGAGCGTGTTTAGTTTGGTATTACAACAAAAACCGTTTGAAACAGAAAAGAATTTCATGAAAAATGACGAGACATTAGCATTAATTTTACAACAAATGTTACCAGAAGATTTTTATCATTACGCACATCGCGAATTAACGGACTTTGGAAAACTGGCAGCAAATGAAATTGACGAAAGAGCACGTCATACAGATCGAGAAGGTGAACCAAAATTAATTAAATACGATAAGTACGGAGATGATGTTTCTGAAGTTTGGGTGAATGAAGGTTACAAAAGGACAGTGAAAGAAACATATGGAACAGGTATTGTCGGTTACGTTCATAAAGAAATTCCAGAGCTTGGCCATAAAGGAAATTATGTGTATAGCTTTGCTCAAGGCTATATTTTATCGCAAGCGGAATCAGGATTTTATTGTCCTGTGACATTAACACAAGCAACTGCGTATTTATTAGACCATTATGCAGATGATGCGATTAAAGAACGATTTTTACCACATGTTTGCGCAACAGGAGATACTGAACTATATGAAGGCGCTACTTTTTTAACGGAACGCCAAGGCGGTTCAGATGTCGGCGCAAATCTTGTAGAAGCTGTTCAAGACGGGGATGCGTACCGACTTTATGGTGAAAAATATTTTGCTTCGAATGCGGGTATGTGCGGTGTGGCGATGGTTTTAGCAAGAAGAGAAGGTGCTGAAAATGGTTCAAGAGGTTTGAGTTTATTTGCGGTACCTTGGAGAGATGAAGATGGAAATTTAAATGGCATTCAAGTGCGTCGTTTGAAAGATAAATTAGGCGTAAAAGCTGTACCTTCAGGTGAAGTGGAGTTTAACGGTGCTAAAGCCTATTTAGTAGGAGACCCGAAAAAAGGGCTTTACTATATGTTAGAAGCACTTAACTTATCCCGTATTTGTAATGCGATTGCTTCATTAGGTATTATGCGCCGTGCATTTAACGAAGCTTATGAATATGCGAGCAGAAGAAATGCTTTCGGACAAAGATTAACACAATTTCCGATGGTAAAAGAAAGTTTAACGACGTTAAAAGCTAAATTAGAAATTGAATTGGCAACAACATTCGATATGGTTCAAACTTACGATAAAGTTACAGCAGGCACTGCATCACAAGAGGAAGCCATTTTAAGTCGTTTGAAAATTGCTTTATTAAAGAAAGAATCTGCGGAGCAAGCGATTCATTTCGCACATGAAGCGATTGAAATGCACGGAGGAAACGGCTATATTGAAGATTTTATTGCACCAAGACTGTTAAGAGATGCACAAGTGCTAACGGTTTGGGAAGGGACGGCTAATATTTTAGGGATGGAATTACTTCGCCTTGTCAATAAATATGAAGCGCATAAATTGTTCATGCAAGAAATGAATGATCGACTCGCTAAATTGCCGAACAGTGCTGAAAAAGAAACGGTTGAAACGATTGAGCAATTTTTAACAAGTGAACTAGAGACATTTGCAACCCTTGAACATGATGACCAAACAATTGAAGCTAAAGAGTTAATGCATAATATGACAGAGCTGTATGAAAGCGTTGTGGCATTAGAATGGGCTCAAAAATTCGGTGGCACATACCAAAAACTTGCTGAAATTTATGTTGAACAAAAATGGCAAGAACGTTCGATTGGACAAAAGAAAAAAGCAGTGCACTATTTTGAAGACATTATGCACTCGTGAAGAAGCGAACGAGGGGTTTTCCTCGTTCGTTTTTTAGTTGATTGTAAAAATTGACTGAGGATGATAATGGTTTGAATGAGTAAGGTATATTCTCTGTCATTTGAATATTTCCACTATTGGTGTAAGATGTAAAGAAGTTGTTCAATACGAGGGGGAATTATATGAAAATACATTTTTTAGGAACCGCAGCGGCAGAAGGATTTCCAAATGTTTTTTGTAGTTGTGATGCATGTAAGAAAGCGCTTCAATTGGGTGGAAAAAACATTCGTTCACGTTCTTCAGTTTTAATTGATGAAGTGTTAAAAGTCGATTATACAGCAGATAGTCATATGCAAGCTTTAAAAGAAGGCGTTCATTTGGGGAAAGTGGAGGATTTACTCATTACACATACCCATTCTGATCACCTATATGCTGGAGATTTAACTTCTAGAATGAAAGGTTTTTCGCATGGAGTTGATCACCCTTTAACCATTTACGGCAACGCTTTAGCACTTTATTTGTGCAAGCAATACGATCTTCATACGATTGATAACGGCGAACAATTTAAATTAAAGTTAGTTGAAGCTTTTAAAACATATGAAACTAGAACTGCGAAAATCACACCTTTAAAAGCCGATCATGATCCTGATGAGAATTGCTTTATATATTTTATCGAACGCAATGGAAAAAATATTTTATATGGAAATGATACGGGATGGTTTCCAGATGATACGTGGGAATGGTTAAAAGATCAGAAGATTGATGCTGCGATTTTAGACTGTACAGTTGGAGAAACAGGTAATCGTTACAGCCCTAATCATATGAGTGTAGAAACTGTCAAAGAAGTACAAAAAGAGTTCGTGAGACTGGGTGTATTAAATAAAGGTGCACGGATGATTGCAACGCATTTTTCGCATAACTGTGGTTTATTACATGAAGATTTAGTGCAAATATTCGATTCCTCACAAATTGAAGTTGCATTTGATGGGATGATTTTGGAACTATAGCTGAAACAATACATGATTTTAACTGATATAAACTATGGGATAAATTGTAAAATTAATAGTAGAGAGGATTGTTAAAATGTTTAACGAAATTTTAGTCGCTTATGATGGTTCGGATTGTAGTAAGAAAGCACTTGCTAAAGCTTGTGAAATGCAAGAGCAAAATCCATATGTAAAACTACATATTTTAACAGCATTTTCACTGCCAGCTAATCAAATGTTTAGCCTATATGGTCCTGCAATTACGGAAGAAATTGTTGAGCAATATGAAAATCAAGCAAGAGCCCGTCTAGAAGAAGCAGAGCAAAATGTTGGCAGTGAACGAGAAGGGTGCACGTTTCATATTTTAAGAGGCGACCCCGCAAATGCAATTTTACAATATAGTGAAGCGCATCATATCGATTTAATTATTGTTGGCAGTAGAGGACTTGGTGCAGTGAAAGGAATGATTATGGGAAGTGTCAGTTCTCGAATCGTTCAACAAGCGCATTGTAATGTCTTAATCATTAAATAATTGTATATGAGATGAACAAGCAGAAACTATGTTTATTTTCTAAAACACAAAAGCATGTGTGTCATTATGCTTTTTGGGAAAATAAATATAGTTTTTTATTGTATAAAAATAATAAAAATTGAAAATCTATACGCAATGTTACCTGAAATCACTTAATAGTGAATAGTGTTAAAATGAAGAATATTATATAAAGAAAACGTTTACATAGACTTTTTAAAATTTTTTTTAAAAAACTCTCGCAAATTCTGCAAATGTTTATTAGAATAGATAAGTGTTTAAACAAGTACTTACAATATTATTTAGAAAGAGAGGTGGAAAAGAATGAATTTAGCAGCAATCGGTGTGCCAGGTCTGATTATTATTTTAGTTATTATACTAATATTATTTGGGCCGAGAAAATTACCAGAGATTGGTTCAGCAGTTGGTAAAACTTTAGCGGAATTTAAAAAGTCTACTAAAGAAATTATGGATGACCATGATGATGGTAAGGATCAAAAAGATAAAGAGAATAAGTCGGAAAAATAAAGTAGGTGAAGAGAATGGCTGAAATTAAACAAGAAAAAAATTCTGCTGACAATTCGACTACGACAGAAGCGGTAGAGGGAAAAAAAGAACCAGGTGTTGTTGAACATTTAACGGACTTGCGTAAACAATTGACCAAATCCGCCGTCGTATTTATTATATTTTTCATTGCAGTTTTTAGTACGATTAATTACTGGTTTCCTTACGTTACGAAAGGCAATCAATTAATTGTATTAAGTCCTCTTGAAGTAGTGTCATTTTACATGTCTATATCACTAGCTCTCGCATTCGGACTATCATTACCGTTTCTTTGCTACTTTATCTGGCATTTTGTAAAGCCTGGTTTAACGGAACAAGAGAGCCGTTTTTTTAGTCTTTATTCGCCAGTAATGTTTTTATTATTTTTACTTGGACTTGCATTCGGTTATTTCGTTGTAAATCCACTTAGTTATAATTTCTTAACAACTTTAGGAGCAATTAATTTCGATGTAATGATTTCGGCACAGGAGTATGCGCGATTCTTATTGTTAACGACAATGCCAATCGGTTTAATGTTCGAGTTACCAATGGTTGCAATGTTTTTGGCATCAATTGGGCTGTTAACTGTAGATACATTGAAGAAAGTAAGAAAATGGTCGTATGTTGTCTTAGCAGTCGTTTCGGCTTTAATTACTCCACCTGACTTCGTTAGTCAATTAATCGTGTTAGTGCCGATGATTATTTTATACGAAGTGAGTATTCGACTTGTTGCGCGTATTGAAAAGCGTGCGGCTAAGAAAAAAATGAAAGAGTCTACTTCATCGTAGAATTGTGAAGGAGGAAGTTGATGATGGCAGAAAACAAACAAGGTATGAGCCGTCGTAATTTTTTAAAGAATAGTGGACTTGTTGCTGGCGGTCTCGTTGGTGGTTCTTTATTCGGAGGCTTAGTAACAAGCCAATTTTCTAAAGGCAAAGATGATTCTTCAAAGAAAAATGATGGATCTCCTGTAGTAAATGCAGAAGTTTATCAAGCAAGAACTTTCTTTAACCGTACAGAAGATTTTGTTGTACTAGAAGCAGCTGTTGAGCGTATTTTCCCAGAAAACGATAACGGTGCAGGTGCAATTGCATTAGGCGTACCATTCTTTATCGACAAACAATGTACAGGTGAGTGGGGCATGAACACAAATGATTATATGCAAGGTCCATTCCCACAAATTAACGTTACTGAAACGTATGAAGAAGGTAAAGGTGACGGTAAAGCAACACCTAGTACGGTTGTAAATGTCGCGGGAACATCTCCACGTTACCAAACGAAAATGACAAGATCTGTTCTATTACTAGAAGGTATTCGTGAGATCGAAGCACAATCACAGAAGAAATTTGGCGAGCGTTTCGTAAAAATTGAAGCAGCTCAACAAGATGAATTATTAACAATGTTTGCAAATGGTGATTTCAACATTAGCGGTGTGAAATCTGACTTCTTCTTCAGTTTATTAAGACAAACAACACTTGAAGGTGTTTATGCTGACCCAGTATACGGCGGAAACCGCAATATGGAAGCTTGGAAAATGAAACAATATCCTGGACCACGTATGAGCTGGATGAATGAAGTAGATGCAGAAGAATTTTTAGTAATTGAGCCAGAAGGTTTACGTGAATATCAAGGACATTAATATTTACGGACACCGTGTAATTAGTTGAGGAGGATATACATGGCACAGAAATTAGATAAAGTCGACGTAGTAGTAGTGGGAAGTGGATGGGCTGGCGGTATTATCGCAGCTGAACTTGCTAAAGCTGGTCGTAAAGTAGCAGTATTAGAACGAGGAAAAGATCAAAAACGTTCGGATTTCATCGGGGTTAAAGATGAACTGCGTTATTCATACCGTCATGAGATGATGGAAAAAATTAATGGTGAAACAATTACATCACGTGTGTCAATCGATGATGTGGCTTTACCAGTACGTCTATTAAACGAAGTAAATACAGGTACAGGACTTGGTGGCGGTAGTATGCACTGGGCAGGGTCTGTTTACCGTTGGCGTCCATATGACTTCGAAATTCGTTCGAAAACAGTAGAACGTTACGGGGAGTCAAAAATTCCTGAAGGGATGACAATTCAAGACTGGGGTATTACATATGATGAATTAGAACCATACTACGCAAAATGGGAATTAATGGCTGGTATTTCAGGTGAACCAGATCCATTAGGTGATAACCGTTCAATCGACTATCCAAACCCGCCGATGACAGCTTCACCTGCAATCAAATTATTTAAAGAAGCTGCTAAAGAATTAGGTTTACATCCTTATCAAATGGCTTCAGCGAATATGTCACAGCAATATACAAACCCAGACGGCGAAACATTAAACCAATGTATGTTCTGTGCGTTCTGTACAATGTACGGCTGCGACTTCGGTGCAAAAGCTGACCCATTACAAACGGTTATTCCAACAGCAGTTAAAACAGGTAACTGTGACATTATGACAAACGCTTTAGTACGTCGTGTATTACACGAAAATGGTAAAGCAACTGGTGTATTATTCACAGATACGAAAACAGGTCAAGAATTTGAATTACCAGCAGATGTTGTTGTGCTAGGTGCATTTACATTTTCTAACAACCGTTTACTCTTATTATCTGAAATTGGAAAACCATATGATCCAAAAACAAGAACAGGTGTCATCGGACGTAACTTCACTGGTCAATTCAACAGTACATTCTTAGGTGCTACTGGATTCTTCGAAGAGAAGAAATTCAACTATTACTTAGGTGCAGGTGGTCTTGGCGGCGCACTAAGTGATTACGATGCAGACCAATTCGATCATAGTGATTTAGACTTCATCCACGGTGGTGGTATTGAGTTACGTCAATACGGAGATGGCGCAATTAAAAACAACTTCGTACCAAATGGCACACCAACTTGGGGTGAGGAATTCAAAGAGAAATCTTTGCACTATGCATACCGTACATTAACTGTTTGGTATTCTGCAGCAGTTATGCCATGGTGGCACAACTACTTAAGTCTAGACCCAACTTACACAGATGAGTACGGCGATCCGTTAATCCGTGTTACAAATAAATTAACAGAACAAGATAAAAACATCGCGAAATTCGGTATTGAAAAATGTACTGAAATCATGGAAGCGATGGGTGCTGATATCATCGACCAAGATGAATTACCAGACCAATTTGACCACTCTTACTCAGGCATGCATTATATCGGTGGTGTTACGATGGGTGAAGATCCTGAGATATCGGCAGTTAACAACTATTCACAAATGTGGGATATGGACAACTTATTCGTAGTAGGCGGTTCTTCATTCCCTCACTTTAGTAGTCACCATCCAACACCAACAATCGCAGCATTAGCATACCGTGCAGCTGAAGGTGTAGAGAAGTTCCTAACTGAAGGCGGCCAATTAGTTGAGCCGAAAAAAGTGAACGCATAATTCCTAGCGTTTCTATAAAAAGCATCCTCAATTGTGGGGATGCTTTTTTAATTAATGTGGAATAGGGCGCGAAGGAAAGAGGGAGTGATTCAATGAAGTTTGGGTGTGATTCAACGAAGTTTGGGTGTGATTCAACGAAGTTTTTGCTAAGGTATCGACGGCTCAGGAGTGCGTTATCAACGACTCGTGGCGCGTTATCAACGATTCAGCATTGTTTATCAACGACTCGGAGGACTTTATCAACGACTCAGCACCCTTTATCAACGACTTAGCAGATTTATAGCAAAATGTGCTCAAAATAGCCATTTCATAACACATCAGGTTGGCAAGAATTGGCAGAGAATAAAGTGATCTACATCGCACTCAGAGATTCTTTTAAAAACGAGGCGTTATCTGGTCATCTGTCAAGATCGCAGACAATAAACTGAGGTTAGTAGAAATAGTAGACAGGGATTTGCCCGCAGTTTGGCCGGGATTCAACGAAGTTCGAACAGCATTCCCTGAAGTTAGGACTTAATTCCCCGAAGTATGTTACTGCTAACCGTTATTGATAAACGATAGAAATATTGCTCAAAATAAAAACTGAGATTCAAAACGATACAATCATCATTTTGAACCTCAGTTTATTAAACTTTAAAAAACTTGTTCGTCATCACTATTGACCATAATAGCTGCGACTTGTGTTAGGCGTTCGTAAAAAGCATCTCCAGCTAAAGTATTTGCTAAACCGACTTCTTCAAATGCTTCTTTCATACAAGCCAACCATCGATCTGCTCGTTTTGGTGTAATTTCATGCGGTAAATGTCTTGCGCGCATACGAGGATGTCCATAACGATTTGAATACAAAGTAGGTCCACCTGTAAATTGTGTTAAAAACATTTTTTGTTTCATCATGATTTCGCCGACATCTCCTGTGAAAATGGGAATGAGTACAGGATCTGCATATACTTTTGGGTAAAACGCATTGACAATTTCTTCAATTTTTTCAGCACCAATTTCATCATATAAACTGCGTAAAGCAGGCTTGTCCATATTAAAACATCCTTTCTAGTAGCACTTTTTTAAAACCTATATCAATCGTACCTCTTTATAATTATTGTATCATACACGGAATGACTTGATAGATGAATTCGATTTTTAAAAGTAAATAATTTGACGAAAAAGTCCTTATTGTGAAACTTTTCTAGCTGACCATCCGTAAATTAATGCAATGAACGGAGATGATCTAAGGTGGGCTATTTATATATTAAACAAAAAGTATTTAATATTGCAGGAAAATTTACGGTTAAAAATGAACTAGATGAAGAACGTTATTTTGTGGAAGGAAGTTTAATGAAAATCCCGAAAACGTTTACTGTAACAGATGCTTTAGGGCATGAAGTTTCTACGATTACTAAGAAACCATTTAGCTTTCTTCCCACATTTTTTGTGGATGTGTATGGCAGCCAACAAATTACGATTAAGAAGCAATTTACTTTTTTCAAAGCTCATTATACGTTGGAAGGTATGGGAATTGAAGTGCATGGTAATTTATGGGATATGAATTTTTCAATTTCTCATGAAGGTAAGGAGATTGGCAATGTAAAAAAGAAGTGGGTTTCATTTGCAGATCATTATGAACTTTATATTGAAGATGATGAATTAGAAGCGTTATTTGTGTCAATTGTCATTGCGATTGATTATGTTCGAGTTTCGAGTAACGCAGCTGCTAGTGGAGGTGCAGGTGGTGTCTAAGTTTAATATAACTTTTAACATTGTTTTCATATAAAATACGCCTAAATGTTCGTTTGGTAATGAACATTTAGGCGTATTTCGTTAAATTATAGTTGGATGATCTTCACTTGAATGAACGGTGTAACAAGTCTACGATTCATCGAACTTGAAAAGTGTTTTTATAGATTTCGTTTCTGCTCGATGAATATTGCCATATATCGCTTCAAGGTATTCAGATAAAGAAGATTCGTGGCTAATTAATTTTTCTAAAAGGTAATCTAGTTGCTGTGCAATTAACTATAATAGTAATTGTTGAGTAGAAATCTCTTCATTATTCCAAAATTCCTTTTTCGCATAAACGTGAGTACCGATAAATTGTAATTCATTCGCCCAAAGAAATGTCATATCTAAATTTTTCAACTTACTTGCGCAACCAACTAATGTGATTTTACCGTGTTCTTTCGTATAATTTAACGATTGGTCAATTGTAATATCTGAGCCAATACAATCTCAAAACCACTGCGATACATATCTTTTCCAATCATCGGCTAATGCTTTTTTGTTTCTGGGAAGGATAGTAAAAATTGTTTCTAACTCATTTTGGTTAATAAAAATTTGCTCAGCATCTAACGCAATTGCGAGTTCTTGTTGATAATGCATTAAACTGAAATGTGTAATATTACAATCCAATTTCAACAGTTTAATCGAAGCGATTACAGCGTAAAAAATCATCCTACTACCTATTAGAAGTACATTGGCTTTTTCTTCAGGTAGATTTCTAAGTACAGCTTGTAAACCTACACTAAGCGGTTCATTAAGTGTCGCAACCCGATCTGAAATGTCTTCAGGCATTTTAATGGCCATTGATTGGTGAAAAGCCCAACGACTTCATGCTCTAAAACAGAAGGGAAGGAGTTAAATCGCGTCATTACGGGTGAAGTTTTATAAAAATTGCACCTAAATCAGAGCCGCATACCCCTGAATATAAAGATTTTACTTTAATCCAATTGTCATTCGGTAAAGTGGGCTCTTTAATATCTTCAGGTTTTAATCCATATCGAACTTTTCTTTTAAATTTTTATAAAAAGGTATATCGGATACAAGTACAGTTTCAGTTGATTCATTTAATAATATTCAAGTTCTTCTGTTTGTTTCCCATTGAACGATAAACATTCTATTGGTAAACCAAATAAAAGGTGTAGGGCTTATTCCAACTCTAAATAAACCATAATTTTGTTGGGTAAGGTGCTAAAATTAAATCACAAGAAAAAAACACACCCGCTTTTCCTGTTGCTTTAAATCACTCTTTAAATTTTGGAATTGCTGCTTTCATCTTTTTTAATTGTAAGCCAGGATTTCTTTCTAAATGTGCTTCGTCAAAGTATGGAATGTGTTTAAAACTATAGTCATTATTGTTCGTATCAATGATTTTTCCACGCAGTTTGGTCCAATGAATATCTTATTTTCAACGAATAATATGGACGCAATTCGAAATGCAATTTTAGAAAATATAGCGATTACAATAGTGCCCGATTATACGATTCATCACGATCCAACCGTTCAATTAGGTAAAGTCATTGCACTGCCGATTAAAAATTATCATTTAACTTACCCCGGTATGGCGATTTTATCTAGCAAAGAGCAGAGAAACCGTTCGAATATTCAGCGGCTAATTGTGGAAATGATTGCACCAATAAAATGAAGATAACCAAAAGAAAGCATGAGACTTTACAATAACTAAAGTTTCATGTTTTTTATCGTTAAAAACCTTTTACTTTATAAATTCATTTAAATAGCCAAGAACTATAGGGTGGTTGGCTGCTGTGAATGATCCAATTGGTTCAATAAACGGCGAATTATTTTCTTGAACGATTGAATCTATTTCCAAAAAATCATTTATAATCCAAAGCATCTAGACAGCGGGTGATTTTATCCAATGTTTAAGACAAAACTAAACTTGTATCCATTCTATTGGTATCATCTTGCATAGAAGTCGGGATGATCATACACCAAAGTCGGCATTAACTATAGTGATCAGAAAATACTGAAATATGAAAAACATGATGGTAGCAATGTTTAATAGAGTAGAACATTACTTGTAAAACGCTAATAAGATTAATCATTTAAGTCAAAGGTTATGAAGCATGT
>ERZ808028.1536-NODE-1536-length-13510-cov-4.589444_pt1 | contig 13510 bp, 10 predicted proteins | sample MGYA00380184_ERZ808028 | MGnify/ENA primary metagenome ERZ808028 (study PRJEB31490, sample SAMN06133397) | mouse gut metagenome | isolation source: J8_1 | host: mice | place: China: Chengdu | collected 2015-05 ...
AAACGATAAATATCAATAAAGATTTGAATGGGGAAATTACGTAAAATAAAAATACCTGTGGTATATATATATGAATCGTTAGAATATAAAAGAAATAATCCTGAAAAGATAAGTAATATAGTAAGAGAGCCATAGATGGAATTACACTTTTTCCAGATAAAAGAGTTGGAATAATTATTTTTTTTGAAATAATAACCAATTAAAAAATAGGGATACACGAATTTATAGAGCATAATAGAACTGCCTGAATCGGGAGTAATTAAAGTTATGATCAGAAAAAAGAGGTAGATAAAAATATTATCTTTTAAGTGATGGTGCGTAAAAGATAATAAAATACTGATCAGGAAAGTAGCCCATAAAAACCAGAAAGATGAGTAGCAGGAAGATAAATACCATGTTAAATAGTCTTTTGAAGAGAATTCACCATGATGCATGAAAGCAATAAGTGTATAATAAATAAAGTAAATAATAAAAACCGGAAGCAATAACTGGAGAAAGCGGCGTTTCATTATTGTCAACAGATTATATTTATTTGCAGTTGAATAGAAAAAATAGCCACTGATCAAAGAAAATAGCGGCATATGAAAACTATATATTAATTTGAAAAGAATATTATCATAATATAAAGACTTTTCAAAAAATTCCTGCCCACTGCCGAACTGAATGCAATGGCCTAAAATCACTAAAAAAATAGAAAAACCTTTTAACAAGTCAAGATGCAGATCTCTTGGTTTCATAATAATCCCCCAAGACTTAAGTATACTGTAACAAGTAGATTATTACTTGTATTATAGCATAATTTGAAGTAAAATGAAAGATATGTATTATAGAGAATTGAATGGCAGGAAGATGATATGAAAGAACCAATTGATATAGTGAGGAAATATAATAGCATACCTAAAATTTATCGTTTTACATTTTGGTGTACATTTTTGGCAGGAATGCTAGCACATTTCTATATTTTGACAAATAAATTGCCTACTTTTGATGATATGCTCTGTCTGAACTCATTTGGCGGAAGCTTTACTTTGGGGAGATGGTTTCTTGGGGTACTGGGGCTTGTAAAATATAAACTGTTGGGAAATTACAGCATGCCCATGCTGAATGGTACATTGGCGATTTTTTTTATTGCGATATTTGCATGTCTGGTTAACGCGGCATTAAAAAATAATAATATTCTTATAGCGGTGCTGACAGGAGTTATGTTGGTGGTTTTTCCGACGATAGCAGGAAACCTAAGCTTTATGTTTACCGGATATTACTATAGTATTGCGATGGTATTATTGGGAGCAGGGGTACTATTGATCAGCCAGGGAAAAAAGGTTTGGATGTTGATTTCCGGTGGCTTTTTATTGACGCTGTCGCTGGCGATTTATCAGGCGTATTATCCATTGGGGATAGGATTATTTTTGATTGTTCTGATAGTGGATACATTGAAGGGGGAGGACAAATATTCAGAGCTGTTTAAAAGGGCACTCTGGTATCTGGCAGGACTTTTGTTAGGGCTGTTATTCTATTTCCCACTAAATCAGTTCTGGTTAAGGATTATGCATACAGAGATGGGGACTCATAAAGGCTTGGATCATATGAGCCAGATATCGCTGCGGGAACTGCCCAAACGGATAATCCTGACCTATAAAGCTTTTTTAAAGATGCTTTCTCAAAATTATTACGGTATTACCGGAAATATGTGGATTCGGGTAGCTATTATTCTGTTGTTGGCTGGAGCATTATTTTTATTGATAAGAAGAAGTATCTGGCTGATTACGAAAAAGAAGTATCTGATATGTGTGTTGTTGTGGGTAATTCTTCTTTTATTTCCAGTTGGGATTCACAGCATTTATCTTATGGTGGAAGAACAGTATCTATATACGTTGATGATATATGCGGATGTGTTGCTGTTTATTTTTCCGCTTATTCTGGGAGAAAAACTTTTAGTATATGAGAAGGCAGAAGGAAAATCGACCATGACGACGTGTATTATTAATTGGCTGTTTGCACTTATGGTGTTGTTTTCGGTTGTATTTTATATTTATCAGGATAATGCGGCCTATCTGGAGGCAGAGTTGTCATTGTCATCAGCAAAGTCTTACTATACAACATTAATCACCCAGATAAAATCCCTGGAGGGATACAGTGAAGAAATGGAAGTGGTTCTGATAGGGGAAAACCAGGACAGCACAATATATGAGATACGGAAAGAGTTTTTTCAGGATGTGGAAATAGGCGGAATTTATGAAACGGACCGGGTAGTAAAAGGAATAGATCGGATGCGGTTTATGAAATACTATTGTGGATATGATCAGAAAGTAACGGAGGATATCACAGACTTTAAGGCAGATGATTGGCAAAATATGCCAAATTATCCGGAGGATGGATCATTAAAAATAGTCGGGGATAAAATTATTGTTAAATTTTCCGATGAGTAAAGGAGAAAACGCCAAAATGACGGATACGTTATAAAACTTTTTTGGGGCTTAATATCAGGCAATTTTATTGCAGGTATGCAAATCAGTAGCTGTTGAAATATTGAGTAAAATGAAGGATAGAAAATAGAAGATGAAAGAGACGTCCAGACAGCTTGAAAAACCGTTATAACAATTTACTTCTGCATAAAGAAGACTCCAGAAAAGCCAATCCAAATAGCGCTTTTCTTTCCACAGGCGGATCGTTATATAGATGAATGGAGGCAATAAAAGTAAGAGTGCGAAAAAGATGCCATAACGAAGCGAATGATCAATCAAAGGGAATTCGCTTGCAACATGAACATGCCAAAATGGGGTGCCGGTATATTCCGTATCCATTAAAGAGCCATATCCGTGAAAGAATGAAAATGAAATACGTCCATCTAAAAAAACATACTGCAGACCAGTGGCACGTCCGGAAGTAAGGGATATCTTTGTGAAACGGTAGATTAAATTATCCAAAATGCCAGATATATATGCGATAGGTATAGAAACGGCTGTAAGGGCATAAAACTGCCATTTTTTGAAAAAGGTGAGGAAGGTGATTATAGCACCTACAGTAATCCCTGTTTTTCCACCACAGCAAATCAAAGAGAGCAGAGTAATGACAGTCCATGCATAATTTGGAAGCAGAGTTTTATGGTGTTTGTTATATAATATATTAAGGGCGTAACAGAAATTGAATAAGAAGGCGTTGGTTAAGGGATGACCTAAAATGGAGAAAAAGCGAGTGTGCTCACTGTCATTTAAATAGGCAAATCCGGCTACGCCTTCATCGCAGGAAAGAAAAGCGGCAAGTTGCTTGATGATAAAGCGGTCAGCAATTTTATCGATTAACGCTGTTATAAACAGGATCAATATGATACAATCAAAAAATATGAGAAACCGGCGGATGCAGCGATCTTTATCAGGAGCGGAAAAATCCATGTAAATTATACATTGAGGAAAAATGCAGCAACAGCAAAAAAGAAATATAGTACCCCAACTGATGGGAAAGGCTAATTGTGTAGGAAGCAATGCAATGATAGAAATGACAGGAATAAAGTACCATATACTTATTTTTGAGGTAAGGATATTTTGCAACACAAAAAGAAACAGAGCAAATAAAGAGATATAATTAATACCCCATAAAAAAGTACGTGGGGAAAATTGGCTGATGATCTGTTGGCGTAACAAATAGGGTGTGATGAAGAGGCCAAAGGCTATTATATAAACATAAAAATACCTATTTTCAGAATTTTTTAAAAGCAAAAATAATTGTTTTATCTTATTCAAAGTAAGTTCCTTCCTGTTTTTATTAAGTTTTGGCAATTATAAATTTATATTTAACATACTGGAAAAAATATTTGTTGTCAAGTGAAGTGACAATCAAAAGAAACAATTGAGGAAATAATGATATGTTCCAACGGGAATCTCTGATCAAACATTACGTATTTTTAGGTATAGATATTTTAGCTCTGGCAATTGCTTTTGTATTGTCAAATTTTTTGCGATTTCAGGAAGTGTCGCTTCGCGCGTTTGAAGACTTGTACATTAATGTATTCATAATATCAATTGTAGCATGTGTTGCCGGAAATATCATCTTAAAACTGGACAAGCACATTTTTGACAGGGGTGCATATCAGGAATTTCTTGCGGTATGTAAATCCGCTTTTTGTATCGGTGTTGTTGTCATGGTCTATTTTTTCCTATCGCAACAGGGAATTTATTATTCACGACTGCAGTGGATTTACTATTTTGTTATTTATTTTTTGATATCATATATCGGCCATCAACTGGCAAAGCTGGTAATAGCAAAATACTATAAGAACAGCCGATCCTGTAAAAAAATCATGCTGATCACATCATCAGATAAAGTGGATGATATTTTAGAGAAATTCCGGCGTACGAATAACTGGTATTTTGAGATTACCTGTATTACGATCGTGGATCAAAATCTGGAGGGGACTGAAATACAGGGAATACCGGTTATCGCGAATACGCTTACCATGTTGGAGAAAGCAAAGAATATTGCGTTGGACGGGGTGTTTATCAATGTTTCTTATAAAAGCCATTCGATATTTGACGTAAGGCAGACGCTGCATGATTTTCAGGAGATGGGAGCCATTGTGCATGTGAATATTGATGCATTGGAGCTGGATGTTACCGATAAAGTGATTGGAAATCTTGGATTTTTTAAGGTTGTTTCCTATGCCAGTAAATTATATGAACCTGGACAGCTTGTGTTAAAGCGGTGTATGGATATTGCCGGTGGTATAGTGGGAATGTTTCTTACTTTGATGATCGGAATTTTTGTGGCGATCGCAATTAAGATCGATTCTCCGGGACCGGTTATTTTTGCCCAGAACAGGGTTGGGAAAAACGGGCGGCATTTTAAAATGTATAAATTTCGTTCCATGTACATAGATGCGGAGGAACGGAAAAAAGAACTTCTGCAGCAAAATGAGATGCAGGGGGCAATGTTTAAAATGACAGATGATCCGCGCATAACGAAAGTCGGAAAATTTATCCGGAAATACAGCATTGATGAATTGCCGCAGTTTTTCAACGTACTGAAAGGGGATATGAGCCTCGTAGGGACAAGGCCACCCACGGTGGAGGAAGTGCAGAAATACAAAGTCGAGCAAAAACGAAGGTTGTCTGTAACGCCCGGAATGACCGGCCTCTGGCAGACCAGCGGCAGAAGTGAGATATATGATTTTGATGAGATCGTGAAGCTGGATCTGGAGTATATTGATAAGTGGAGTATAGGGCTGGATGTTAAGCTGCTTGTGAAGACGATTGTGGTTTGTGTGAGAGGGGATGGGGCGAAGTGATAATACAATAAGAACTAAAACCTTGTGATTCGATAGAGAATTGCAAGGTTTTTTGTTGCAATTTTTTCTGATATTTATTTAGAACTGTAGCAGTTCGAACATAAGGACTAATATCAGTCCCAATATTTTCCAGTTGTTTCATAAAATAAAAATATATTTGGACTAAATTCGGTTCACAAAGGGGAAAGAATTTGGAGCAGAAGATAAAACAAAACAAAGCAGGAAATATTGGAAAAAATATCAGAGAAATACGCCTTGCAAAGGGGATGGGGCAGACAGAACTTGTGCGGCTGTTGGAACTGCAGGGAATTCCAATTACTCGGGAATGCCTTGTAAAAATCGAACGTGGAATTCAACATGTACAAGTACAGCAATTAAAAGCAATAAAAGATGAACTTGAAACTACATATGATGAATTATTGAAATAAAATGGGGAAGAAGATATATGAGGAAAATATCATTTATTCATTTGTCCGACATTCACTTTTGCAAAACAAGTGGAAAAAATTTCGATATTGACAGTGATTTAAGGAATGCAGTGCTTACAGATATTTTGTGGAATGCAAAAAAAGAATTGGAAGACGTTAAAGGGATTTTAATTGGCGGGGATATTGCATTTACAGGACAAAAAGAAGAGTATGAGAAAGCAAAAGAATTTCTAAAAGAATTGACAACGTGTTTGGAAATAGACGAAAAGGATATCTTTTGTGTTCCTGGAAATCATGATATAAATCAAGCGGTTGTCAAAGGCAGCAGAAGTGTATATAATGCACAATGCGATATTGAAAAGGCCGGAACTATTGATGAGGCAGATAGAATATTTGAAAAATATATGTTGGATGCGGCGGATCCCAATTTATTGTTTAAAGCAATAGAAGAATATAATAATTTCGGAGCATTATATGGCTGTAATATTAATTCAGAAAATATATTCTGGACAGAGAACTTTGAATTAGAACATGGAATGACATTGAAGATTCGTGGGATGAATTCATGTATTATCTCTAATCACGATGACCATAAAGACAAAAATAATATACGGAAAATGATCGTAGGACAGAGCCAGATTCCGTCATATGAAGAAAATACGGCGTGGGTTTCGCTGTGCCATCATCCTGTTGAATTTTGGAAATTTTCGGAAGATATTCAGGGGAAACTGGATAAGCGTATAGATATCCAATTATATGGCCATAAACATGAACAGATCGTGGATGCAGGTGAAGAGCGGCTTATTATCAGCGCTGGCGCAACACAGCCTGTCAGAGGGAAAAAATGGAATCCAAGATATAATTGGATTACTTTTGAATGTATCTGTCATGATGATGACAGAATATTAAAGGCTAAGGTTTATCCGAGAGTATTATCAAGTGATAGGGATAGTTTTATCGCAGATTATATAAATTGCATTCCACAAGAAAATTATTTTGATTATGAGTTAAATGTTGATGATAAAAGAAAAAAGAATTTATATGATGTGAAAGAAAATATAAATGATAAAGAAAAACAGATTATAATAGTAAAAAAGCCAATAATTGAAAACTTGCATAGAAACATCATATATTGTTTTTTTGAACTATCATATGTACAGCAGTCAGATATTTTATCGAAATTGGGACTGCTCAGAGAAGAGTATGAAGGGAAAAAATATGTAGATGTTATCCATCGGATTTTAACTGATGCAGAAAAGGCAAATTGTTTGGAACAACTTTATAGATCGATTAAAAATAGCTGACAACAGGAGGGGGATGGAAATGATGAATTTAGAAAAAATGTTTTATAAGTGGTATAAAAAGGTTAGTATTGATATGCCGCAGGAACAGGTTCAAAACCGGTGGGATGGCATACAGGATGCGGCTGGTAAGTTTAATGATATAGAAAAAATAGCTGAGTTAATAAAAATTTATTTGAGACTTTCTTCTGATCATGAAATTATGGAGTCATTTATTAGTTCTTTCAGCGAAATCGATAAAGGATTTGACGAGAGCAATGAAGAAGAGATATCTATATTGGTTGGATGTGTACTCGCACATTTATTGCAGGGAGACTTTGGAATTTTTACGGCGTTATCTTTGCAGATATTAGAACCATATTATGGGTGCTCCTTAAAAGAACTTCAGGAATTGGCTGATATTCAGATTATGGAACTGATGAAAGAGGAACATAGGATCAAAAGAAATGAAATATTGGAATTTGAACAGTTGCCTCCCCAATGGGCTGACCGGATAAGTGAGGAGGAGATATCCATTGAGGAAATTTCAGAAATATTGGTTAATGCTATTGATATTATGGTACGTAATCAGCAGATGCTTTATGCGGAGAATCGTGGATTATATGAAGAAAATAGAATTTATCAGGAGGAAATACAAATTCTTAGCTGGATAATAGGGGAGGCAAGTGATATTTTGGAGAGTCCGCTTTCGGAGGTTGAGGCTATCAGTGGCGCGATGGTGTTGGGAGTAGAATTGGCTGATCTGGTTAAAAAGCATCCCGGGCCCTATGCGGCAGATGCTTTTCTTCGAAAGATGTTAAGTAAATGCAAAGGAAGCACATCGGAGGTATCTTTGACAGGATTTATTGATAGTCAAAAAGTTCAGGTGAAAGAGGTGATAGTGGAAAAATATGGAGATAGAAGTGAAAAAAGGAATCTGCCGATCTTATCTGCAATAAATGCTTCCTTAACGGTGGATAAGAAAAAAGAATGGCTGCCAGCGTATAGGAAAGCATGGAAAATGGATCCTGATAAGATAAAGATGCCATTAGAAAGATGGGCAAAGTTAATATATCAGGAATGCTTGATCAGTCAGTGCTAGATAGCCGGAAAATTATATAATAGTTTGACGAGAGGAAAAATAATTGAGATATACATAGAGAGGGATATAGTTTGTTATGCTTAAAATGAGTGGACATATTGATGAATCATCAGTAGGAAATGATGCGGCAAAAGTACTGGCAAGCGAAGAATCAATAGGAGATATATTAAATGATGAGATAGAAGTGGAAGATGCGGAGGAAGAGAAGGAAGCAAGAGAAGGTTCTTCTGAAAACAGTTACCAGTTATGTTCCGGAGATGTGCTTAGCTGTAAAGACATATATCAGATCGCTGCAAAAGAGAAGACAAAAATGATCGTGTTTATTGGTCCGGCGGAGAGTGGAAAAACAACCATTGAAACCAGTATTTATCAAATGTTTTTTGATAAGCCGGTAGATGATTTTTATTTTGCCGGTTCAAAAACACTGCAGGGATATGAACAAAGAGCGTTTTTTACAAGGGTAAGATCTCATGGCATTGAGGCAAAAACGCCGCATACTAATATTGATTTCGACCAGCCTTGTTTTTTACATTTAAAATTATGGGAAAAGTATCGGGAATCTATGCAAAACTTTGTTTTTACAGATTTGTCAGGGGAATCCTATGAGTCACATATAGGACAGATTGAGCGAGTGAAAGAAAACTATTCTTTTTTTGACAGAGCAGACTATATTATTGGTGTTTTAGATGGAAATCTATTACGGGATAAGCGAAAAATACAAAGTACAGTATCCGGTATGATTGAATTATTAAGAACATTTTATGATGCAAAATTAATAAATGAAGAATGTATTTTGCAGATAGTATTCAGCAAGTATGATCTATTGTATAAACTGGAAGGAATAGATCGGGTAATCAATAGAATAAAGAAACAAGTAGAGAATAGTTTTAAGGAAAAGTTCCAAAACATAGAATATTTTAAGATTGCTGCAATGCCTGAATCCAACGAGGATATAAAAATAGGGTATGGCCTGGAAGAACTGCTGCGCAGCTGGGAAGAGAGCAGGGCTTATCTTCGACAGGAAAAATCCAGAAAAGGATTTGTTCAACTATCAGAATATGACAGGTTGGATTATAAATTTTAGGGAGTTGGGTTATGGATAAAAATTTTTTTATTATGGGTGCTCCAAATGCGGGGAAAAGTACTTATTTAGCAGCACTATGGCATAGCATAAATCAAAACGAAGTGCCGACAAAACTGACATTGAAGGAAATGACAGGTGATTCACAATATTTATATCGGCTTGAAAAAAAGTGGCTGGAGATTGAAGTTTTAGGAAGAACAGTACCTGATCAGGAAAAGCCGGAGCTATCGCTTTTGCTGACGGATGGAAATGACGAACTGAAACTGGAGTTTCCGGATTTATCCGGAGAAACATTTCAAAGTATATATGAGACCAGAGAAATCACTGCCGAATTGTATAGGAAAATAGAACAAGCGGATGTAATATTGTATTTCATCAATGTTGAAAATATAATTCCGGCGGTTCTCATTCCGGAAATATCAAAAAAATTTCGAAACATAGACACGCCGGATGAAAATGAAATAATTGAAAGAAAACCATCGGCAGATGATCCGACTCAGATACAGATAATTGACTTGCTGCAAATGGTTTCAGAAATAAAGGAAGAAAAGATTAATCTGGGGATAATTTTTTCGGCTTGGGATCTGCTGCAGGATAGTGAAATGGATTTGACTCCGGATGACTATTTAAAAGATAAAATTAATATGTTGTGGCAGTATATTGAAGCAAATGCAAAGAGGTTTGACACTAAAGTTTGGGGAGTGAGCGCAATGGGAGGGAAAGCCGAAGAGGTTGATAAATTGTTAAGCGTAGACGAACCGATAAAGAGAATAAAAGTTATTAATGAGAGGAAAGAGATGTCGCATGATCTTACATCAATAATTTGGGAAATGTCAGGTGAGTTTTATGAAAGGTGAAAAAATATGCATTGATCAGGCGTTGCATGGATACTCCAAGGGACATCGATTACTATGTGCATCACAAAAATTAGGTGACAGCGATGCAAAAAAAATGACAATGTTAAGTGATCTTTCCGGAAACGAATTTGTGAAAGGATTTGAGGAATATTATACCGGATATAGACTTAGCAATGACAAAATTGTTCTGGCCTGTACATGGTATGCAAATGAAATGAGCAGACCGGGATGCGTGTGGACACATTCCCTGATTATTGAATTAAAAGAAATACGAAATTATAACCGTGATATAAATGAAATATTTTCTTTATTTCGAAAACCTTCTTCGGATAATGATTTAGCATACTACGAGCAAAAAATAGAATTCTATGAAGGAAAAAAAATAGAATTAAATGAGGAGAAATTAAAATATATAATATGGTGTATATGGGGAAATGAAATGCCCGCTGTGATTTTTGCGGAAAATTCTTTTATATACCAAAACGAACTGATTTATTTGTTTTTGATACAAAATGATTTGCTTGAAACAGATTTTTCTTTTTGTACAGGTTCAGTCTCTTTGAGAAGTTATGATAATCAGCCATTGAAGTTACAGATTGCTCCCAGAAAAGTTTCAAGGAGCAGGATGTTTATAGGAGAAAAAGCATATGAGATCAGAGATGAAAAGATGATCAGAAGTTATCCGATATGGGTGAATAAAGTTTATGATAATATTATTCTGGATGATTTGAAAGATTTCAAAAAATTTCGAAGGGGATTTTCTGCGCAATATAAGAAAGCAGAAAATTTTTCATCACTTGTTAAATTATATGTTGCTTCAAATGCTGATCGTAAAGAGACGAGTCTGGTGCGGCTTCTGGAAATGGCCTGTGTGATTTTTGAAGATAGGAAAGCTGTTTGTCAGGAAATATTATCTCTAAATAAAAGCAATTATTTCAAAAACTGGATCGGCGAGGAAGAATGTGTTGAAACTATAAAGTTCTTTTTGGATAACACATGGTTGGATCAGTCACTTTTTAATATTCAGGAGTGGGTAATAAAGGGATTCAATTCTGATTATTTGGGAACTAAAAATTTGTTTAAAAACATAATTTATATGGATGACAACTATTTAGTAGAAAAAATATTGAAAGTATATGCTGATATTCTGCCACAAAGTAAATTCGCTGATTTTACAGATTTAGAATATGACGGCTGCAGTACTTTGATTATTTTAAATCCTCGTTTTGCCGTTTGTTCAGAATTGTGGAAGCAAAGTCTTGGATATCAACAAGGTATTATAAACTGTTTGAAAATGGCAGGAAAAGAAGACGTTTCAATAATAGAAGAAATAGTAGGAACTATTTTGGAAATAAGCCAGAATGACTTAGTAATTAATTTATATAAAGCTTATGGTAAAGATTGTTTAAAAGAATTTTGGGAATATCTTCTTTTAAATAAAAAAGATAATAAGATGGTCAGCATAAAAAATATTGTAAAGAATGATATACATGGAGGTATTAAAAATATAAAGAAGAATTTAGAAGACAGAAAGCGGCTTTTATTATTAATAGATTGTGTTGATTCTTATAATCCGGAAATAAAAGAACTCAGAGAAAATGATATTACAAAATTGTTTTCAACCGTTATAAGTCTAGACTGTAATAAGGAAGAAAGAGAAATGTTGGCGGAATTTCTTATACCGATTTGTATTATGGCGGATTATACAGTACCGTTATATATTGCAGAGTTTTCTTTTCATATTGTGAATAATTTACTTGCAACACAATCGTTTCCTGAGAGAGAATGGGAGAAATTAGAAAAAATATTGCCTGAGGTGGCATTTTACAACAGCTGGGATAGGTGTAAAAGGCTTAGAAAAGGATTTAAAAAAAGGGGATTTTTATTTAAAGGGATAAAAGAAGAAGATATGCCGGTCCATCTTCTCTAACAACTCTAAAATTCTGACAAAAACCTGAAAATTTTGCTATGAAGAAAATTGGGACTCGCAAATTACTTATGAGAAAGTGAATAAGATGATAAACGAATGGCCAAATTGAAAAAAGATGCTTACAATAAAATGTTTGCTATATCTGCGTATGCGGAAAAGATTGTATTAAATCGGTAAATGGAAGATATATTGAGTAAGTATGGTTGATTTTATGGTGGAGATAGGAAAAAAAGAAATTTCAGCTATGAGAATCAAAAGGCCGATTTTTAATTCATGTATAAGTACGAATTAAAATAGCTTAACTTACGGAAGCGGGAGCTGGATGCAGTGCTGTGACCAAAATACTTGAGAAAAAACATTTTCAAGATTTAGATTTATATATCGCTGATTATCCATCCTGGATTGATTACACCTTCACATATAGAACGCTGTATGCAGCTGGCTTATAATACGAAATTTAATTCTGGATGTTTATCACGTCAAGTAGGGGCAGTGGTTACTCGTGAGGATTATTCAATTCAATCTATTGGATGGAATGATGTGCCGCAGAGACAGGTTTCCCGCTCGCTGAGAGATTCTATGTCATACTGTAAAAATAAGGATTCAGAGACATACAGTAAGTTTGAAATAGAAAATATAGAATTCTCTGATTCGATTAAAAAGATTAATTGCCATGCAAAAGATAAATTGTATGGGCGCTGTATGCCACTCTGCTTTAAAGATGTATACAACAATATCCCTGGTGAAAAAAACAGATATATACCAGAGCTCTTCATGCAGAAGAAAAGTTACATGCCTTAATGATTTCTTTCCAGTATTTGGCACGGACTTCATGAGTGCGTAACGGAACTTGTCTTAAAACTTTGAGAAACCCATAAAAACGGGACGTTGAAAAGGCTTCTGATGGATATGTGCAGCTTTGACCTTCTCATTCTGGACGAATGGGGATATGTTCCGGTGGACAAGGATGGCTCACAGTTCATATCGGACAGCCGTGGAAACAAAAGCCCGATTCTAAGGAACATATCTATCCATTTTCTTCATCTTCTACAGTAAAGGTGCTTGCTTACAGAGCTGATAAATGGTATGATTTTGTCTGTAGCAGTAGAGATGATTCCTATATCTATAAGATTTGTTGCTTTGTGGTGAATTAATAATACCTTATTTGGGACTCATCTGCTACTGCTTTTTTATGAAAAAGAAAAATCGCTATACATAATTTTGACTGGCCATCGAGCAGTGATTTTGTTCAAGTCTTGTGAGGGGTATATCTTACAGGGTATGTCTACTCGACCAAATTTATTCTATTATAGCTACTTGCGGAAATGCACTACGAGTGATAAAATCAAATACGTGACATAATAATGGGATATTTAGAGGAGTTCAGTTTTAAAAGAGGGGAGGATATTTATGTTTTTTATATTATTTAGAAAATAGCATTCAGGCAAAATACAGAAATTATGTGATACAGGACAATAATTATCGGAAGAAATAACGACTTGGGGTGATAGGGGTTATTTATGGAAATAGAAGAGTTGCTATATCAAG
>ERZ808028.1541-NODE-1541-length-13478-cov-8.879263_pt1 | contig 13478 bp, 3 predicted proteins | sample MGYA00380184_ERZ808028 | MGnify/ENA primary metagenome ERZ808028 (study PRJEB31490, sample SAMN06133397) | mouse gut metagenome | isolation source: J8_1 | host: mice | place: China: Chengdu | collected 2015-05 ...
TATTCCCCACGATAGAGGAACAGATCGGCACGATAGAAGCGGCGCGGGCAGGAGAGAACTATACCATGCCCGCCGCTTTTTCTCTGCCGCAGGAGCAGCTTGAAGCCATTTTACGGACAGGGGGCGGACGGGATAACAGCAGAAGCCGCATTTACGCCAAGTACCAGCAGGGCAAAACGCCGGAGGAAATGGCGGAGTTTCTGAAAAATGAATATGGAACTACCGGGAAAGGCTTTGACTTCGGCAGCAATCCCATTTCCGTCTGGTTCAATGAATCCGGCATGAGCATCGGCTACGGGATGTCCGCAAAAGAAAACCCGGTTGCGGTGATGGGTTGGCAGGAAATAGAGGGCGTTGTCCGTTCTATGGTGGAGAATGGCTCTTACATGGGCGCAAATGAAGTGTTCCTTGTGGATGCGGTGGAACGCCAGAGGGTATCAAATGACCTGTTCAATTTCTTCCGGGACGGCATCGGGGAAATCCCGGAGAACATACCGATTAAAAGCTACAACCACCCGGAGAGCATGACAAACCTCTGCGAGCTTTTATCCACACAGGAGGGGCGTGATGTGGTTGCCGGGGAGCTTTCCCACGCAAAAGAACAGATAGAAGCCGGGGAAAAGCAGATAAAATGGCGGTATGTAAAGAAGCCGGAGCGTTTGCTTTCGGAGATTGCGGATTTAAGCACAGGGAAAACAGAATATCCGGTGCAGGATAGGGTAGATGTGCTGCATGAGGACTTTATCACACAGGATGAAATAGATGCCCGCCTGACAGGAGGGAGCAACGTTCATCAAGGGCAGTTCCGTATTTATGAGTATTTTATGGAGGGGCATGACAGGAAAGATAATATCGCTTTTCTTAAAAATGAATACGGGACGGGCGGCGGCGCTCCCGCCTTAATCGGTTCAGACCGGAGCGATGAATGGCACGATTCCAAAGGAATCAAACTGGGGAAAGGCAGGATAGGCGATCCATACGCAAAAGTGCTTTTAAAATGGAACGTGGTGGAGAAGCGCATCAGGGAGCTTGTCAATGCGGATAAATACCTTTCACCAAAGGGAAAGGAAGCCTTTGCACAGTACAAAAAAGAGCAGGCGGAGGAAGCCATGCGCCGGGAGCAGGAAAAGCTGGAGCATGGTGTCCGGGTAGAATGTAAAGATGCCATAGAAAAAGCGATTGCGGAGAAATTTGACGGTTACACCCTTCCGGGGGATGCCGCAGAGGGCGTTATCCGGCAGTATGGGAAGGAACGTGTGGAAATCGTCCTTGCCAATACAATCATGCACTTATCCCATGACGGGCGGTTTTCCCCCGACAATAAGGAATGGGCAAAAAGCCTTGTCCCTTCCGCTGACTGGCAGACCAGGGATTACCTCGTCACGTCCCACCCGGCTGTGCTGGACGGTTTTACAAACCAGACAAGGCGGTACATAGAGCGTGACAGGGAGCCGGAAAAAATGGCTGTACCGGAACAGGAAGCAGAAACTTCCGGGGAAAATATTCAAAGTCCCGAACCGGAAAATAAATCCAGCGACAATGAAAAAGCACTGATGGAAAGGCTTGCGGAGATGTCCGCTGTGGTTAAAATCTGTGGTGCGCTTTCCTTGAAAGATGTGGTCGGCTGGAACGAGGATACCGGGGCGGTTGCCATTGAGGATGACAGCAGGAGGTTAGAGGGCAAGGCGGTCTATGATGCTCTGTTTTTAGAAGCCACTGATTATGTCCTGATGCAGTCATTAAGCGGCAATGCGGAAAAAGCGGTGGAGATGGATGCTCTGCTGAAGGAGGCACAGAAGTATGCGGCACGTTATGAGAACGAGCCGGGACAGCAGAGGGAAGGACACGCTGCGGAAGTATCTGAAGCAGAGCCGGCAGGAGAACGCCGGGAGGAAAATCACCCGGATGCAGAGCAGGAAAAATGGACAGAAGAACCAGAACAGGAAGAAACAATACGCTTTACGGTTACGGAAACTTCGGATGCCTTTACAGAGCCTTATGCGGTATGGGACAGCGAAGCACAGGATTATTATATAACTGGCGATGGCACAGTGCCGACGTTTGGCACAGCGGAGGAAGCGGATATTTTCTGTCAAAATCTTAACGGAGATTTACAGGGGAAAGAAGCAGAAAATATTGTTACAGAGCCGGGAACTGTTTCAGAATCAAAAGATACTGCTGAAAAAGATGATTTCTCCGACATTGACACACAGGCTATCCGGGAAGGTCTGGAAAAAGCAGGCATTGTGGACGGGCAGGTTGTAGACGAAAATGCTTTGGAAAACAACCCGTTTATCCAGCAGGTCATGGGGGATGTGGAAACTCTGACCGGGGGCAATCCGCCAGAACCGGGGAAGGCATCAGGAAAACAGCCGGAGATTGATAAATCAAATGCAGTGAATTACCATATCTCTTTCAATGAAGCAGAGAATACCGGGAAAGGATTTGCGCCGAAAGAGAAGTTCCGGCAGAACGTGGAAGCCATACGAACCCTTGAAAAGATTGAAAGTGAACGCCGCACTGCCACACCGGAAGAACAGGAAGTTTTAGCAAAATATGTGGGTTGGGGCGGTCTTGCCGATGCCTTTGATTCTTCCAAAGCGAACTGGGCGAATGAGTATCAGGAATTAAAGAGCCTGTTATCCCCGGAGGAATACGCTTCCGCAAGAGAAAGCACGTTAAATGCCCATTATACAAGCCCGGTCATCATTCAGGCAATCTATGACGCAGTGGGGAAAATGGGGTTTACCAGAGGGAACGTGTTAGATCCCGCCGCAGGCATCGGGAATTTCTATGGCTGTCTGCCGGAGGAAATGAAGGGAAGCAGGCTGTATGGGGCGGAGCTTGACGGGATTACCGGGCGCATCGCAAAACAGCTCTACCCTCATGCGGACATTCAAATCACAGGCTTTGAAAACACCACCTATCCCAATGACTTTTTTGACGTGGCGGTGGGAAACGTGCCTTTCGGACAATATAAAGTGTCTGACAGGCAGTATGACAAGCATAACTTTTTAATCCACGATTATTTTTTCGCAAAGACTTTGGATAAAGTGCGTCCGGGCGGCATCGTTGCCTTTGTCACTTCAAAGGGGACGATGGATAAGAAAAACCCGGAGGTGCGGAAATACCTTGCACAGCGGGCGGAGCTTTTAGGGGCAGTCCGGCTCCCGAACACAGCCTTTAAGGAAAATGCGGGTACGGAGGTCACTTCGGACATTCTGTTTTTAAAGAAGCGTGACCGGGTGTTAGACATTGAACCGGACTGGGTGCATCTGACGGAAAAAGACGGTATCGTGATGAACCAGTATTTCGCAGACCACCCGGAAATGGTGCTTGGAAAAATGGAGATGGTTACAGGGGCGCATGGCATGGAGAGCGCCTGTCTGCCGGATGATTCCCTTCCCCTGTCGGCACAGCTTAACCATGCGCTTTCCTATGTGGAGGGCAGCATCGAGCAGGCGGATTTTAACGAGATGGAAGATGAACTGGCAAGGGAGAACATACCCGCCGATCCGGACGTCAAGAATTACAGTTATACCGTAGTGGACGGTAAAGTGTATTACCGGGAAAATTCCATTATGAAGCCTGTGGACGTTTCGGAGAAAGCGGAGCAGCGCATGAAGGGCATGGTGGCGATCCGGGACTGTACGCAGGAACTGATAAACTTCCAGTTGGAAGAATACCCGGATGAAATGATTAAAAACAAACAGACGGAGTTAAACCAGCTCTACGATGATTTCTCCAAGAAATTCGGTCTTATCAGTTCACAGACCAATAAAAGGGCGTTCAATCAGGATTCCAGCTACTGCCTGTTATGTTCCCTTGAAAATCTGGACGATGAGGGGAACTTCATTGGAAAAGCGGATATGTTCACGAAGCGTACCATTAAAAAGCAGGAAGTTGTGACGAGCGTGGACACAGCCAGTGAAGCGCTGGCGGTATCCCTGAGTGAGAAGGCAGGCGTGGACTTAGCCTATATGTCACAGCTTGCGGATAAAAGCGAGGAAGAAATCACAAAGGAGCTTGCCGGGGTAATCTTCCAGAACCCGGTCACAGAGGAATGGGAAACCGCAGACGAGTATTTAAGCGGGAACGTGCGGGAGAAGCTGTCAGTGGCAAGAACCTTTGCGGAAAACCACCCGGAATATGCCATTAACGTGTCCTCACTGGAAAGCGTACAGCCGAAGGAGCTTGACGCATCGGAGATTGAGGTGCGTATCGGCGCAACATGGATTTCCACAAAATATATTGAGGACTTCATGCGTGAAACCTTTGAAACGCCGGGATACCTGCTTGAACGTAAGACAATGGGCATACAGTATTCAGGCGTGACCGGGCAGTGGAACGTGAAGGGGAAAAATGCGGACAGGGGAAACGCACTTGTCAATATGACCTACGGGACAGGGCGGGCAAACGCATATCGGATTTTAGAGGATTCCTTAAATCTGCGTGACACCCGTATTTTTGACATTGTGACAGAGGACGGGAAAGAAAAAAGAGTCCTCAACAAAAAGGAAACCATGCTTGCAAGCCAGAAGCAGGAAGCAATCCGGGAAGCCTTTAAGGACTGGGTGTTTCGTGATCCGGAGCGCAGGCAGGATTTGTGTGCAAAGTATAACGAGCTTTTCAACTCCACCAGACCGAGGGAATATGACGGTTCGCACTTAAAATTCCCCGGCATGACACCGGACATTGTACTCAGACCGCACCAGCTTAACGCTGTGGCGCATCAGCTATACGGGGACAATACGCTGCTTGCCCATTGCGTGGGGGCAGGCAAGACTTTTGAGATGATTGCGGCAGCTATGGAAAACAAGCGGTTGGGACTGTGCCAGAAAAGCCTGTTTGTTGTGCCGAACCATTTGACGGAGCAGTGGGCAAGCGATTTTTTACGGTTATATCCCGGAGCAAATATCCTTGCGGCTACAAAAAAAGATTTTGAACCCGCCAACCGGAAAAAGTTCTGCTCCAGAATCGCAACCGGGGATTATGACGCTGTGATTATCGGACATTCTCAATTCGAGAAAATCCCGCTTTCCACCGAAAGACAGATGGCGATGATTGAAAGGCAGATAACGGAAGTTGAAATGGCAATCGAAGCGCTCAAAGCGGAAAATGGCGAGCGTTACTCCATTAAGCAGATGGAAAAAACAAAGAAATCACTGTCCGCAAGGTTGAGCCGGTTAAATGATTCCAGCCGGAAGGACAATGTTGTGACCTTTGAACAGTTGGGCGTGGATCGGCTGTTTGTAGACGAAAGCCATAATTACAAAAACCTGTTCCTCTACACAAAAATGCGGAACGTGGCGGGCATCGCACAGACGGAAGCGCAGAAATCCTCGGATATGTTTGCCAAGTGCCAGTATATGGACGAACTGACCGGAGGGAAGGGCATCACATTTGCGACGGGTACGCCAATCAGCAACAGCATGACGGAACTTTACACAAATATGCGCTATCTCCAGTACAACACCTTACAGCGATTGGGGTTAGGGCATTTTGACAGTTGGGCGGCATCATTCGGGGAAACTCAGACAGCCATAGAACTTGCGCCGGAGGGAACTGGATATAGGGCAAAAACAAGGTTTGCCAAGTTCTTCAATCTGCCGGAACTGATTGCATTATTCAAGGAAAGCGCAGACATTCAGACACCGGATATGTTAAAACTGCCTGTGCCGGAAGCAGACTATGAAAATATCGTGTTAAAACCGAGCGAGTACCAGCAGGACATGGTTCAGTCACTTGCGGACAGGGCGGAAGCGGTCAGGGACAGGAAAGTGCAGCCGAACATCGACAATATGCTAAAGATAACCAACGATGGAAGAAAGCTGGCGTTAGACCAGCGGCTCATCAATGATATGCTCCCGGATGAGGAAAACTCCAAAGCCACAACCTGTGTGGAGAAAGCGTTTGAGATTTGGGAGCATACAAAAGAGCAGAAATCGGCGCAGCTTATCTTCTGCGATTTATCCACACCGAAGGGAGATGGGACATTTAACGTATATGAGGACATCAGGGATAAGCTCATGGCGAAGGGAGTGCCGGAGCAGGAGATAGCTTTTATCCATAACGCCAATACGGAAACAAGGAAAGCGGAGCTGTTCGCAAAAGTTAGAAGCGGGCAGGTTCGTTTTTTGTTAGGCTCAACCGCAAAAATGGGAGCCGGAACCAACGTGCAGGACAGATTGATAGCATTGCACCACCTTGATGTGCCCTGGCGTCCGTCCGACATTGAACAGCAGGAAGGGCGGATTTTAAGACAGGGAAACATGAATGACAAGGTAAAGATTTTCCGGTATGTGACAGAAGGGACATTCGATTCGTACAGTTGGCAGCTTATCGAAAACAAGCAGAAATTCATTGGGCAGATTATGACGAGCAAATCCCCGGTCAGAAGCTGTGAGGACATAGACGAAGCGGCTCTCACTTATGCAGAAGTGAAAGCTCTGGCAACGGGCAATCCCTATATTAAAGAAAAGATGGATTTAGATATTCAGGTATCCAAGCTAAAGCTGTTAAAGGCGAACCACACCAGCCAGAAGTACCGTCTGGAGGACAACATCGTGAAGCATTACCCGGTGCAGATCGCTTCCATGAAAGAACGCCTTGCGGGGTATCGTGCCGACATTCAGACCTACGCACAGAATAAATTCCCGGATAAAGACACTTTCTCCATAAAAATCGGGAACCGGGTATATACGGACAAGAAGGAAGCCGGGGCAGCGCTGATTGATATGTGCCGGAGCGCAAAACAGCCGAATATGGCGGTCACAATCGGGGAGTATCAGGGGTTCAAGATGAGCGTTTCCTTCGATTCGTTCTTTTCCAAGTTTACGGTGAATTTAAAAGGCAGCATCAGCCATGAGGTGGAAATCGGCACTGATCCGTTGGGGAATTTGCAGAGGTTAAGCAACGCTTTAGAGGGCATGACCGGGAGAATGGAAACGGTGGCACAGAAGCTGGAGAACGTGGAGCATCAGCTTGAAACCGCAAAGGTGGAGGTCACAAAGCCATTCGCACAGGAAGCGGAGCTTGCGGAGAAACTGGAACGCCTTACGGAATTAAATGCCCTGTTGAACATGGATGAAAAGGGCGGCGATGGAATTGATATGGACGATGAGCCGGAGAATGACGGGGAACAGGAGGAACTGGATACCGGGGAAATGGAACGTGATGCGGAAGCGGTGGCGGATGCGCCTTTTAAGCCACAGATAAACCGGGCAGTATCGGAAAAAGTGGCAGAGCATGGGAAAGAGCGTATGCTGGCGGACAGTCCGGGAGGGCGTATTTCCATTAAAGAAAAACTTGCCGAGATGCGCCAAAAGGCATACGGGCAGAAAGCGCCGGAAAAACCGGACATTTCAAAGGGAAAAGGAAAAGAGGAAAGTTTATAAGGAGGGCAAAAATGGAAACAGCAGGACAGAATACAAAACAGTTCATGGAGGAAAATGACGTATTAAAGCAGTTCATGGAGCTGCTTAACCAACAGAACATGAAAGAGCAGTCACAGGACTTTATGGGGATTTTCTGGTATGTGGCGGGGATGCAGGTACAGCTTTCCGCAATGGTGGATGAATTACAGGGCGTCCGGGAACAGCTTTCACAGATGCAGGAGAAACAGCCGAAGCCTGTTACGGAGAACCTTATGGAGAAAGTGTCGCACCTTCAGGAGAAAATCACGAGCCTGTCGGAACGCCTGACAGAAGCAAGAAACCGTCTGGTGGAAACAGCGGCGCAGGCAGTCAGCGCCTTTAAGGAAAAAGGCAGGGCGGAGATGTGCAAAGTTCTCCAGAAAGGAATCTCCGGCATGAAGTCCATGCTTTCCGGCTACCGGGAACGTCTGGTTGACGTGATGACGGACTGTGAAAAGACAGCCAACCAGATTGACAGCATCGGGGACGAATTGAAGCAGATTGGGAACAGCGTTTCCAACGTGGGCAGGCTGTTAGCCGGGAAAGGCACGAAAGAGGTATCGGACGAAAAGCCGGGTGTCGGTCTGACAAGGGCAGTCAACACGCCTGTAAAAAAGGCAGTGGAGAACCTCCGGAAAAAGATTGACGGGGCGGACAAAGCGTTTGAAAAGCTGGATCGGCTCTCTGCCCGTCTGGATGCCGGGAAGGAAGCGGAGAAAGGAGGGCGGGTGTCCGTAAAGGATAAGCTGTCGCAGATGAAGGAAAAAGCAGGACAGCAGAAAAAAGCGCCGGAGCCGGACAAGGCAAAAAACAAAGAGGAATGTTTATAAAATTATCAGCACATAAAAATATCCAAAGCGGGGGCAGACAGGGAAACTTATCTGCCTTCTGTTTTTATGGAGGAAAAGGAGAGATAACCATATGGCAGATGCAAGAACTGAAAAACAGAAAGTAAAGGAGATAACGGACAGGCTGGAGGAAGGCTTGAAGGAGCTGTTTGAGGGGGAGAAATATAAAAGCTACCTGAACACCATGTCAAAATTCCACAATTACAGCGCAAACAATATCCAGCTTATAGAGATGCAATGCCCGGATGCGACATACGTTGCCGGGTACAAGGCATGGCAGAGGAATTTTGAACGCCATGTAAACAAGGGCGAGAGGGGTATCCGTATCCTTGCGCCTGCACCTTACAAAATCAAAGAGGAACAGGAAAAGATTGATCCGGTGACGAATGAGCCTGTGCTTGACCGGGACGGGATGCCCGTCATGGAGGAAGTGGAGATAAAGATACCCGCCTTTCGTGTTGTCACAGTGTTTGATTATTCACAGACAGACGGGAAAGAACTTCCCGGACTTGGCGTGAATGAGCTGCATGGAGATGTGGAGCGTTACCGGGATTTTATGGAAGCGTTAGAGAGGGTTTCCCCTGTCCCGATCCGTTATGAGGGCATGGAGGGGGACAAGAAAGGCTATTTTATTGACTTAAACCACCCTATCTCCATTAAAGAGGGCATGAGTGAAACGCAGACCGCAAAAACAGGAGTCCATGAGGTGGCACACGCTAAACTCCATGCAAGGGAAGCGGAGCAGGATACGGAAAAAGCAGTTTATAAAGACCGGGAAACGAAAGAGGTGGAAGCCGAGAGCGTTGCCTACACCGTATGCCAGCATTTCGGGATTGACACGTCCGATTATTCCTTTGGGTATATCGCCGGGTGGAGCAGCGGAAAAGAGATGCCGGAGCTGAAATCCTCCCTCGACACCATACGCCGGACTTCCTCGGAACTGATAAAGGGGATTGAAGCGCAGCTTCTGGAGATTGAAAAGGAACGTGCTGCAGAACAGTCACAGGAGGACATTATCCTGCTTGTGTCGAATACAGACCGTTCCGAATATGACCTTTTGAATGTTAAAGGCATGGAGAGGACGGAAATATTTAATCTGCTGTCTGCCATGAAAGACGATGACAGGCAGAATGTGGAAGCCTACCTTGAAAGAGCCGGGGCATGGGTAACGCTGCTTGCCAATGAACGGAGCGAGGAAGTAGAGGAATACCATTTAGACTATGCCTATGATACGGATACCCATGAGATAACGGATTTTAAGGCATTACAGGAAGAACGGGAAAAGGCGAATGTTCCGATTGAATATGGCGATGTGATTGTGAGAATCTCCACGCCGGACAGCGGAGAATATGAAACCGTTAAAATTGCGGATATGCAGTCAGAAGTGGCAAATGTTTTATATGCCATACCATTTTTGGAAGAAAATGAGTGGAATGGAAATGTTCTGGATTATCTGCAGGAGAGAGGTTTTGAGTTTGTGCCGATTATGAGAAGCGGCGGTTTGAATGACGGTTATCCGCAGTTCTATGATTTTGATGTGGATATGAGCGAATGGGAAGTGCATACCGCTTCGGAGCTTCCGGCAACGGTACAGGCGGAGCAGCTCATTAACCGCATGGAATTTCACAGGTCGGTATATGACAGCGATGAGCGCAATCTGATTATGAACCATGCGTATAAGCTGGATGATATGTATAAGACCACTTCCCTTGCACATTCCCTTGCGGAGCAGAAAGACGATTTACCTCTGCTTTGGGAAACAATCAGGGTAGCAGAGGAAGAAATTGACGCTCTCCCGGACGGTATGGTGGGATTGTCGCAGATGCACGAATACGGGTATTCTTGGGATGAAATGCTCCCTTTGACAAAGGATAGGGCATCGGAGTTGTTCAGGGAGGATGTGTCGGTGTACCAGCTCCACACAGACGGTTCAGAAACGCTTGTAGAGGACAGGGCGGCATTGCAGGAACATGACGGACTGTTCGGCGTGGAAAAAGGGGACTGGAACGCTTATAAGGAATACCAGTCCATGAAGCAGGAATTGGAGGACAGCGAGCCTAACCGGGAAGCACAGCTTTTATATGGCAATGAGGGAAGGTTTGGCATCTATCAGCTTAAAGATTCAGGGGAAACAAGGGATATTCGTTTTATGGGTATGGATTACCTTGAAAAAGAAGGTATCCCGGTTTCCAGAGAGAATTACACCCTTGTCTATACCGGGGAGCTTACGGAGGGCATGAGCCTTGAAGATATTTATACCAAATTCAACATAGACCACCCGGCAGATTTTACCGGGCATTCCCTTTCCGTAAGCGATGTGGTAGTGCTGCATCAGGACGGGGAGAACACGAGCCATTATGTGGATTCTGTTGGTTACAGGGAGATACCGGAGTTTACAAAGGAACTTTCGGTATCCTCGGAAATCAGCACAGAAAAAGATGCGGTTATAGGGGAAACAGTGGAAATCCCGGAAGGAGTGGCGGAAGAAAATACAGCGGCAGAGCCGGACGATGACAAGGTTTCCTATTATGTCATTGAAGATTTATCCACTTGGGCGGAGAACAGCCCGGAAAAAAGCAGGCTGGAACGTTTTGACAGCCTTCCTGAAGCAATGGCGAAATTTACAGAGTACCGGGGAAAAGAAGCAGAGGACAAGCCGGATATGGCAAGGGCAACGCTCGGATTTAATGTCAATGGCAGTGAGTTTGACCTGATCCACGTCAGAAACAATGAAAACTGTCAGTCACTTGATTTTACCCACAGTAAGGCGGCGGGGGAAAGCAGCCGCTTCATGGAGGATTTGCAGACTTTAAATCACGAAGTCGGCTTTGACAAGGTACGGGTTCACCGGGATATGTCACCGGAGGAAATAAAGGACTTTGTAAAACAGCGGTTTGAATATCAGCTAAAGAGCAGCGGTCTTGACGATATTTCCCTTTATATGGACAGGTTTGATGCCCTCTACGAACAGGGGAAAATGGAACATCTGATGCCCACAGCAAACCAGAAGCATATCGTGGAAGATGTACCGTTTACGGAGTGGAAAAACCCGTACATAGATACCCAAAATCAGGCAGTAAACAGGGCAGAAACAGAGCTTGCCTTCCGTCTGGCAGACCGTTATATCAGTATTCAGGAAGCCACTGAGGGATATGATTACACCATTTATGATATGAACTACCGGGAACTGGACGGGGGCGTATATGACAATCCGGACATAACAATCAGACAGGCACTTGATGAGATTGTGACGGATTTGAAAGAACCTATGCACAGGAGTGAGCTGGAGGGAAATATTCACACCTATGATGAACTGATACCGATTGATTATGACGAACTGATGGAGAAAGCGGAGCAGGAAGCAAAACATGGGATTGAAAACCGTATCCGGAAGGATGCGGAGGAACGTAAGGCGGTGGCAGATTTTAAAGCCAGGACAGAGGAATTATTTCATGGCATCAATGGGCAGTCACAGGAGGATATAGAGCTGAGTGTTTATGCTTATTTGCAGTCAAAGATTCATGAGTATGAGATAAATATAGAGCTTGTTGATGTGGCGGTGTCAGGGAGCCGGTGCAGAGGATTAGAGGAAGCCGGTTCAGACCTTGACGTGGTTGTGGAGTACCGGGGCAGGGAAAGCGAGGATGATTTGTTCAACGCCTTTCATGAGGACGGTTTTACAATCGGCGGCGTTAAGGTAGACATCAATCCTATTACGGAGGGCAAGACCGGAACGCTTGGGGAATATCTTCCGGGTGTGGAAGCCTATCTTGAGGAAAAACGTGCCGCCATGCAGGAGAAAGCCGCAGAGCAGTCACAGGAGGTAAAACAGACGGTTGTTACCCTTACAGTGGCGGAGTGCGGGGAGTTTCACAATCTCGGAGAATACTATGAGAATATCGCAGGCGTGGAGGAAGCAATCGCCATTTTCAACCGGATACCACCGGATAGGATGAATGGTATCCCAAGCATCGGCATCAATATCCACACAGAAGGAACAGAAAGTTATGAGGACACGCAGATGGATATTGTTTCAGGTGGAGTTGCAGACTTGGAGTTTCTGGATTATGTGCCGGATATTGCAGGAAATCCACAGGCGATGGAGGTGATTGTGGAACTATTGGCGAAGCTGCCAGAAGTGAAGATAGATGGGATTATAAACAAGGCGCTGGAAGAAAAAATATGGGAGAAACGTATGCCCGATTTAGAACCGACAAAGCGGCTTGCAGTGGAGCTTGACCTTTTTGCGTATCACTATGATACCTATCAGCATGATGCAGGCTTTGATAGTATGGAGGATAGCATACCGTTGGTCTATGATATGCTTAATGATGGGCAGGTTGGAAATTTGGAAGAATGGTTAAATGAAGTTATTGCTGAGGGGGCTTTGCCAGAAGAAGAAAAACAGGCAAAAGAGCTGCTGGAAAAGCTGGCAGAATACAAGCCGCTTGCAAAGGTTGAGGAACTGGAAGAATGTAACTATAACATGATTGATAACGTCCTGAACAATGAGAAGCCGAAAGAGGAAAAAGAAAAGCAGTCAGGCAGAATTTCCATTAAGGAGAAGCTGGCGGAGAAAAAGGAGGTCATCCGGCAGAGGGATAAGGCAGAAAGAGAAGTCCCGGAAAAGGGAACAGAGAAAAAATCAGAGAGGGAGATATAGGCTATGGATAAATTTACAGTGGAAGAAATCAATTTGATGTGTGTGTTTGAGGGGCAGGACAGAAAGAGCATGATTGCCGAAATAAAGAATATAATCCCCCACATACAGGACAGCGACATGGTGGAGCTTGCAGAACAGGTTTTAGGGAAATTGGAAGCCATGAGCGATGTGGAATTTGCAGAGGTGGCATTGGAAGCGGCGGAGTGATTAACGCAAATCTTTTATAGCATTATTCGACATAACGTGCTATAATTCTCTTAGTCAGATTAGAGCAAGTAGGGATAGTCTGCGGTTGTCCTTTCTGGAAACGGAAAGGAGGTCGGTATGAATACGTTAGAAGTGCTTACGTTGGTGCTGGTGATTTTTGCAGCCTTGACATACATAGACAATAAACACAACCGCAAGTAACGGAAAAGGCTATCTTCTACTGCAATAGAGGATAGCCTTGTAATCCGTTTGATTTTTAAACTGATTATTGTTTCCGATTGAACAACCGTCGGACACGCCATATCCTCCGGCTTCTAAGATGATTATAAACCAACACTGCGAATT
>ERZ808028.1542-NODE-1542-length-13471-cov-4.246454_pt1 | contig 13471 bp, 12 predicted proteins | sample MGYA00380184_ERZ808028 | MGnify/ENA primary metagenome ERZ808028 (study PRJEB31490, sample SAMN06133397) | mouse gut metagenome | isolation source: J8_1 | host: mice | place: China: Chengdu | collected 2015-05 ...
TCAGTAACTATCATACGCCAGAGGTCAATCAATACTTTTACCAAAAAGCTAAGGAATATCAGTTAATCATTACTTGTGGCAGTGATTTCCATGGTAAAATAAAACCGTCTATTTCTTTAGCTCAAACCGGAAGCTTTATAGAAGATGAAGAAATTTTGGCGTATTTAAAAGAAAAACAACTACTTGCATAAAGGAGAAAAAGAAAATGAAATGCGATTATCATGTGCATACTAATTACAGTGATGACTCTGTTTATTTAATGGAAGATGTTGTTTGTGATGCTATCCAAAAGGGCTTAAAAGAAATTTGTTTTACTGACCATGTTGATTATGGTATTAAAATAGATTGGGATAGCGGACAGGAGATTGTCTATCGAAACAACGAACCTTTAGCGAATGTTGATTATCCTTTGTATATCAAAGAAATCAAAGCGTTGCAAGAAAAATACGAAGGACAAATCGTACTTAAATGTGGCATGGAATTTGGGATGCAGGTGCATACGATTCCCCAATTTCAAAAGTTGTTTAATCGCTATGATTTTGATTTTATTATCTTGTCTTGTCATCAAGTCGAAAATCAAGAGTTTTGGACGCAGGAATTTCAAAAAGGAAAATCACAAAAGGAATACAATTTGCGATATTATCAGGAAATCTTAGATGTTATCAGAAATTATAAGGATTACAGTGTTTTAGGACATTTAGATTTAATTGTCCGCTATGATGAACAAGGAGCTTACGCTTTTGAAAATATCAGAGATATTGTCACTGAAATTTTAAAGACGGTAATAGCCGATGGCAAGGGGATTGAAGTCAATACATCGAGCCATCGTTACGGTTTAAATGATTTACAACCGTCCAAAGATATTTTGAAACTCTATAAAGATTTAGGTGGCAAAATTGTGACAATCGGAAGTGACAGTCATCAAAAAGAACATCTTGGGGCTTATATTGAGGAAACTAAAAAAGAATTACTTGATTTAGGCTTTGAATATTATTGTACATTTGATAAAATGAAACCAATCTATCATAGTTTAAAGAAGGGAGAATAATCAATTGAAAAAAATCTTAGCTTTAGATATTAAATATGCACTTATGCAAGTTTTGTATTTCGGATCTTTTTGTGGCTTGATGGCTTATGCTTCGGTGTTCTTTTTAGCACATGGCGTTTCAAATGCTACTATCGGTATCATTTTAGCTATTACAAGTGTTATTACCGTTTTTACCCAACCGCTGATTGCTGACTTTGCCGATCAGCACCCTCAAATCGAGCTTCGCAAATTAGTTGTTGCCATGACTGTTTTAACGATTATTTTATCTATATTGCTTTATGTTTTTAAAGGGATAACCGCTTTACTGATTGCTTTTTTTGTCAGTGTAGCAACTATCATGATGACGATGCAACCTTTGTTTAACTCCTTGGCCTTTGTCTTTGAAAAATATGGAATTGAAATTAACTATGGTGTGGCTAGAGGATTAGGGAGTGCTTCGTATGCTTTGGTTTCATTTGCAGTCGGTCATTTAGTTGAAGCCTATAACGCTGATTTGATTCCATGGGTTTATATTATCTTAAATATTTTATTGGTGTTAGTTGTCTATGGCTTTGTTTTACCTAAAACAGCAAAGACAACGACTACTTTACAAGCCGAAAAACAAACCGATGAAAAGACTTCTTTTATACAGTTTTGCACTGAGTACAAGCGCTTCATGATTTTTGTCTTTGGCGTTATGGTTGTCTTTTTTACCCATACGATTATCAATAATTTCTTTATCCAGATTTTAACACCCATCAATGGTACCGAAGGGGATATGGGAACGGCTGTTTTTATCGCTGCTATTGTCGAGTTACCTGCGATGAGTATGTTCAATGTGATTCGCCAAAAGATTAGCTGTCAGAAGCTTTTGATGATTTCTGTAGTGGTGTTTGCTTTGAAGCACACTTTGACTTATTTAGCGACAAGTGTATTCATGATTTATGTTGCTCAATTTATGCAAATAGGGGCGTATGCGATTTTAATTCCTGCCAGTGTGTATTATGTTAATGATAAAATTGCCGAAAACGATGCGAATAAAGGACAGTCGATGGTAACCACAGCTATTGCAGCCAGTGGAATTTTAGCTAACTTAGTCGGTGGGATTCTTTTAGATACCTTAGGCGTTCATCAGGTTTTATTGATTGGAGCGATTGTTTCTTTTATCGGTGCAGCGATTGTGATTGTGGCAATGAAAGAACCTAAACAAGTTCACAACGGATAAATACTTCATAATTATTTAGATTTTCAATGAATATTTGGCAAAGCATTTTATAACTGTGAAAAGTATACCCAAATAAATTGATGATGGGTAAGGTATAGTTAAATTATCAATGAGGAGGAAAAAATGATGGGAATTAAAGCGATTATTATGGATGTTGATGGGACATTAACGAACAGTGAAAAGAAAATCATGCCCAAAACCAAGGAAGCTTTGAAAAAAGCACAAGAAATGGGTATACGTTTGATTTTAGCTTCAGGTCGTCCGACAAGTGGTTTAAGAGAATTAGCACAAGAATTGGAAATGGATAAACACCATGGTTTATTTGTTGCCTTTAATGGTTCTAAAGTTTTAGATTGTCAAACAGATGAAGTTTTCTTTAATCAGGCAATGACTGTCGAAGAAGGTAAAGCTGTTTTAGAGCATATGAAAAACTTTAAAGAAGTTAGACCGATGATAGATAAAGACGATTATATGTATGTCAATGATGTTTTTGATTGTTGGATTAATTTTAAAGGTGAACCATTTAACGTGATTGAATATGAAGCAAGGGGGGGCTGTTTTAAACTTTGTGAACAAGCTGATTTAGCGGCTTTTGTTGACTATCCGCTAAATAAAATTTTGACAACAGCTGATCCTGAATACCTACAAGCACATTATGAAGAAATGAGAGCACCTTTTGAAGGCAAACTAAACTGCATGTTTACCGGACCGTTCTATTTTGAATTTACAGCTCAAGGTATTGATAAAGCCAAAGCTTTGGATACAGTTTTAATCCCAATGGGATATAAAAAAGAGGAAATGATTGCTTTTGGTGATGGTCAAAATGATGCGTCAATGGTGAAATATGCCGGTATTGGTGTAGCCATGGAAAATGCTGTTCAGGAATTAAAAGATATTGCCGATGAGATTACTTTATCCAATAATGATGATGGTATTGCCGAAACTTTATATAAATATATCCCTGAATTAAAGGCTTAAAGTTAAGGTAGTCGAAGGAAAAATATATTTAGTAAAAAAGAACAGAGTATTTGTTGCTTTACAAATATCAAATCAGATAATCTATTTTGGAATATCAAAAAGAAAATTTTAATTAAAAACACAAAGCAGGCTCACAAACCTGCTTTGCTTTCTTAATAAGAATATGTTAAAATGATTTGCAATATCATCAAATAGGAGGAGGCTAATGATGCAAGAAAATCTACAAGTGGAAATTGAAGTCAATCAGATGAAACTTTCAATAGACCCTAGACAATATAAAATTGAAACAAAGTATAAATGTTGGCAAAGCGATAAGGATTTTATATCATATATTCAGCTGAAAGATGAAAGTCGAGTGCTGTTGACAGATTTTGAAGATATTCAAATCACACCCTATCATAGCGGAACTTATCAAGGTGTTTATATCACTTATCAAAAGGCTCGAAACACAAGTGCGAGCTTGCGTACGTTTTATTTAATTGACACGACAACTAATGAGTTGATGTTGCGCTTAATGACCCTTCAAGAAGACAAGAATATTCAGGAAATTGCTTGGCCTAGTCCTTTAGAAACACACGATGGCTATAGTGTTCTTCCGTATCGTCAAGGCATACTTTTACCTCATGACGAAAAGATGAGTTTAAAATTACCTTTCAATGGTCAATTTTGTAGTGCGGCAGCTTACTTATCTATGCTTGGCAGTGTAGAAAAAGATGGAGCTGTTTTGATGATTAACGAAACACCTTGGGATAGTCGCTATGAGGTTAAACAGTTATTTGAAAAAGAAGAAGCAAGATTACAGTTTATCCAATTACCAAGTTTAGGTAAAATGCGTTATCGCAGAGATTTAAGATATGTTTTCTTTGCGAATGGCGATTACAATACTTTAGCGAAGTATTATCGTGGCTATTTAAAAGAAAAAGGACAGTTAAGAACCTTAAAGGAAAAAACGGTAGCCTTACCTCAGATTGAGGAATTAGTCAAGTGTAGTTTTGTCCATACCGGTATCAAGACTTATGTTCAGCCGACTTCCCGTTTTTACGATGCAAATAATCCGAAAAAAAATAATCATTTAACCTCATTTGCCCAAAGGGCAAACGAATTGGAAACCTATCAAAAGATGGGTATGAAACATTTGTATCTTCATTTAGATGGTTGGGGGATAGCTTATGATAACGGACACCCTGATGTTATGCCCATCAATGAACAAGCCGGTGGGATAGAGGGAATGAAAGCTTTAGAAACAAAGGTTCATGAATTGGGATATTTGTTTGGGATTCATGATCAGTATCGTGATTACTATCATTTAGCTAAAACTTATAACCGAGAATTTGCTTTGCAAGATGTATCAGGCAATCATTATGAACACGCTAACTGGGCAGGTGGGGTGCAAAATTACTTGTGTGCTTCGGTTGCTAAAGATTATGTCAAACGTAATTTTGAAAAATTAAAAGGCTATGATATCGGTTTAGATGGGGCTTATTTAGATGTTTTCACCTGTAATGAGTTAGATGAGTGTGCCAATGTGAACCATTTGATGACTAGAAAAGATTGTGCAATGTATCGTGAACAGTGCTTTCAATATTTAGTTGCCAATCAGATTATGCCTAGCAGTGAGGAAGTTAACGAATGGGCGATGAACACGCTTGTTTTCTGCCACTATGCGCCTTATGAATTTCAGATGTATGAAAATGGTAAGGCAGCAGGTATTGGTATTCCGTTATTTAATTTAGTTTATCATGACTGTGTGGTGATTCCGTGGATGATGGACAAGCCTAGTGATGATTATATGTTGTATGCTTTATTGAATGGGGGCGCACCTTATTTTAAACGTGATGCGGCTTATCCTAATATTGATGGTGCTTTTACCAAAGGGCTTGTACCTTTAGAACAACAAAAAAAGCGTTGTGAAATCGTCAGTCAATTCCACCAAAAAGTAGCCGGTGTTGAAATGGTTTCACATGAATTTATAGATGATACATTTAGAAAACAAAAGACTGTTTTTGAAAATGGCATGGCGGTTATGATTGATTTAGACCAAGGGACTTATGAAATTGTTTCAAAGTAGTGGATTATGATTGATTTTCTTTAAAATATAGTCTATAATACATACAAATCCGATGAAAAAGAGGAAGTTATTGTTACTTTAGAATAGAGAAGATGGGTAGCTGGAAACATCGCTAAAGGATTTAACTTTTGACACTATGGAGGAGTGATTTAGAAAAGAGTAGAAATCAACGGTAGCGCCGTTAACGCTTAAGAACCAATTAAGGTGGTACCGCGGTTATTTCGCCCTTAGGATTAAGGGCGTTTTTTTATAAAGAAGGAGGAAAAAATATGGCTTATACAGCACCAAGAGGAACTGTCGATTTGTTAATTGAAGATACAACTAAATGGCAGAAATTAGAACAGATTTTACGGACAATCAGCGATTTATACAATGTTAAGGAAATTCGCACCCCAATCTTTGAACATACAGAATTATTCAATCGTTCAGTCGGTGATACAAGCGATGTCGTTACCAAAGAGATGTACACATTTGAAGATAAGAAGGGACGTTCTATCACGCTTCGTCCGGAAGGAACAGCCGGAGTAGCTAGAGCTTTTGTGGAAAACAAACTGTTTTCATTACCGGATAAACCTGTGAAATTGTATTATATGGGACCAATGTTCAGATATGAAAGACCTCAAAAAGGAAGACAACGTCAATTCCATCAGTTTGGTGTTGAAATGTTAGGCGTTGAAAATCCGGCTTTAGATGTGGAAGCGATGTGCATGGCTGTAACCATCGTTAAAGCTTTAGGTTTAAAAAATGTACGTTTGGTTATCAATACTTTAGGTGATAGCCAAAGTCGTGATATGCATAAACAAGCTTTGAAAGCTCATTTTAAACCATATTTAGATGAATTATGCTATGACTGTAATCAACGTTTTGAAAAAAATCCATTGCGTATTTTAGACTGCAAAGTTGATAAAGAACATGAAGCCATGAAAACTGCACCAAAAACTTTGGACTATTTAACTGATGAATCTAAAGCCTATTTTGATGAAGTTTGCAGTTTATTAGATGATTTAGAAGTTGAATATGAAGTTGATCCTAATTTAGTTCGTGGTTTAGATTACTACTGCCACGTGGTTTTTGAAGTCATCAGCGATGATCCTATTTTAGGTGCTCAGGCAACACTTGGCGGAGGAGGACGCTATAATTCGATGATTGAGGAATTAGGTGGACCTGCTACACCGGGGATTGGTTTTGCTTTTGGCATGGAACGTCTAACAATCGCATTGGGGAATGAAGAAGCAAATGAAGAAGATGGTTTAGATGTTTATGTGATGCCATTAGGTGCCCAAACTATTTCATTATCTGCTCAAATTTTGGCGATGCTAAGAGCTAATGGCTTTAAAGCTGATATGGATTACAATAAACGTGGTATGAAAGCGATGTTTAAAACTGTTGATAGAACACACGCTCGTTTTGCGATGATTATCGGTGAAGATGAGGCCCTTAATGAAGTGGTTAATATCAAAGATACGTTAAACCGTACGCAAGATACAGTGAAATTAGAAGATATTATCAGTTATTTAGAAAAGAAAATGGAGGAATAAACGATGTATCGTACACATAATAATGGAGAACTTCGCATTGAACAAGTCAACCAAACAGTTACCTTAGTCGGTTGGGTAGCCAAGAAAAGAAATTTAGGTTCTTTAGTTTTTATCGATTTACGTGATCGCCATGGGATTACACAGGTTATCTGTGGTGAAAACTTTGAAAATATCACTAAAGATATTCACAATGAATATGTTTTACAAGTTACAGGTCAAGTTGTCGAAAGAAGCTCAAAAAATCCTAAAATGCCAACCGGTGATATTGAAATTGAAGCAACGAAAATTAAAATCATCAACACAGCTAATCAAACACCGATGATTATTGCCGATAAAACCGATGCGTTAGAGGATACGCGTTTAAAATATCGCTATTTAGATTTGCGTCGTCCTTGCCTTCAGGAAATTTTGAAGGTTCGTCATCAAGTGACCATGATTGCTAGAAACTACTTATCAGATAGGGATTTCCTAGAAATCGAAACACCGATTTTATGTAAATCAACACCTGAGGGAGCAAGAGATTACTTAGTGCCAAGTCGTATTTCTAAAGGTGGATTCTATGCTTTACCACAGTCTCCACAACTTTATAAACAGTTATTGATGATTGGCGGTATGGATAAATATTTCCAAATTGCCCGCTGCTTCCGTGATGAAGATTTACGTGCGGACCGTCAACCTGAATTTACCCAGATTGATATTGAAATGAGCTTCGTTGATGAAGAAGATGTTTTCGGTGTTGTCGAAGGGTTAATGGGAGAAATTTTCAATAAAATTAAAAATGTAACGCTACCTAAATTTAAACGTATCCCTTATGTTGAGTGTATGGCTCGCTATGGTTCAGATAAACCGGATTTACGCTTTGACATGGAATTAAATAATGTCAGTGATATTTTTGCCAATACAGAATTTGCGGTATTTAAAAATATTTTAGACGCAAATGGTATCATCAATATGATCGTAGTTAAAGACCAAGCGACGCAATTCTCAAGAAAGCAATTAGATAAACTTCAAGAATACGCTAAGATCTATGGGGCAAAAGCTTTATCTTTCTTAAAATATAACAATGCTACTTATGCAGGTTCGATTGCCAAAGTGGTTTCCGATGAAGAAAAAGCGCTGTTGACAGAGAAATATCATATTGCGGAAAATGATTTATTATTGTTTATTGCCGATAAAAAAGCGGTTGCGCAAACAGCTTTAGGCGCTGTACGTTTGAAATTAGGTCAAGATTTAGGCTTAATTGATGAAAGTCAATATCAGTTCTTATGGGTGACAAACTTCCCAATGTTTGAATATAGCGAAGAAGAAGAGCGTTTTGTAGCAGCTCATCATCCATTTACATCACCGAATTTAGAAGATGCCGATAAATTGTTGACGGATAAAGAAAACTGCTATTCAAGAGCCTATGATTTAGTTTTAAATGGCTATGAATTATTAAGTGGCTCTATTCGTATTCATGACCAAAAGCTTCAAGAAAAAGTATTTGAAGCTATTGGTATGAGCCAAGAGGAAGCTAAAAGACGTTTTGGTTTCTTCCTAGATGCCTTCAAATATGGTACACCTCCACATGGCGGTGTAGGGATTGGCTTGGAACGTTTGATTATGATTTTAGTTGGAACTGACAATATCAGAGATGTTGTGGCATTCCCTAAAACAGCAAGCGCCTCTGATTTAATGAGTGAAGCACCAAGCGTGGTTGATGATAAACAGCTTAAAGAATTAGGTATCGAGGTGAATAGTCATGAATAAACGTTTTCAAGCTTTAGCTGAACGTTTAAAAAAAGAGGATATGGACTATTTATTAGTTACCGATCCGGCAAGCATCTCATATTTAACCGATAAAATGATTTATCCGGGAGAAAGAATGTTAGTGCTATGTGTCAGTGCTAAAGGTCAGCACGCTTTCTTTCTCAATCGTCTATTCAACGTACCTGAAACATTTGATTTTGAGAAAATTTGGTTTTTTGACACAGATGATTATATCAAAATGTTAGCTGACTATTTACAAGGGGCAAAAAAAATCGGTGTCGATAAAATATGGTCGGCAAGATTTTTATTGCCTTTGATGAATCACTTACCACAAGCAACTTTTGTCAATGGTTCATATGCCATTGATGAAATTCGCATGATTAAAGATGAAAATGAAAAAGCATTGATGCGTCAGGCTAGTTTAATCAATGATCAAAGCATGGAAGATATGCTTCATGCCTTAAAAGAAGGCGTGACGGAAAATGAAATGGCTGAACAGTTGCTTAGCTTTTATGCAAAGCACGGCGGTGAAGGTTTTTCCTTCGCACCAATTGTCGGCTATGGGGCAAATGGCGCTGACGGACATCATGGCTGTGATGATACACCTTTGAAAAAAGGGGATAGTATTGTCATTGATATGGGCTGTATGTATCAAGGCTATTGTTCGGATATGACTAGAACAGTTTTTTATCAGGAAGTTTCTGAAAAACAAAAAGAAGTCTATCAATTAGTGCTTGAAGCCAATTTAGCTGCCGAAGCTATCATTAAACCGGGTGTTCGTTTATGTGATATCGACAAAGCTGCCCGTGATGTGATTGAAAAAGCCGGTTATGGACCTCATTTTAACCATCGTACCGGACACTTTATCGGACGTGAAGTGCATGAATACGGCGATGTTTCAGCTAATTTCGATATGCCGGTCAAAGAGGGCATGATTTTCTCAATCGAACCGGGTATTTATATCGAAGGTGAGTTTGGCGTAAGAATTGAGGATTTAGTTTTAGTGACAGATGATGGCTGTGAAATCTTAAATCACTATCCGAAAGACTTAATCGTGATTGAATAAAATCAAGTTTTTATCTGATGTTTCAATTTTAATATTAAAAAGGCAATCGCTACATATAATATGTATAGATTGCCTTTATTTAGTTACATTTTATTAGATTTGTTTGGGTTATGTAACTTTTTGTTTTGGTATTCGCCTGAATTAGGATTGCTGAAATATTCTTGTAATTCTTCTTTACTTTCGTGTTGTACATTTTGATTTTGCTTTTTGTTTTTCTTGTTTGACATGAATCAATCTCTCCTTTGTTTATTTGCCTTTGGGCAATCTTATTATGGAATAGCTGAAAAAAATTATACAGCTTTTTTATTTTTTATTCGCAATATGACCAATTTGTGCTAAAATAATATAGAGGTGACAAAAATGTATTATTTTATTGGAATTAAAGGCTCAGGTATGGCTTCTTTAGCGACAATCCTTTATGATTTAGGTTATGAAGTTAAGGGAAGCGATATCTCGAAGTATATATTTATTGAAGATGAATTGAGAAACCGCAATATTGAAATCTTAGATTTTGATGCCAATAATATTAAAGATGGCTATCATGTCATTATTGGCAATGCGTTTGGTGAAGACCATGAAGAAGTATTGGCAGCTAGAAACAATCCGACAGTGACTTGTACGCGCTATTTCGATTTTTTAGGCGAGTTTATGGAACATTTTGTTTCTATCGCTGTTGCCGGAACACATGGTAAAACGACTACAACCGGTATGGCTTATCATTTATTTAAAGAGTATGATAAGACTTCTGTGCTGATTGGTGATGGTACAGGTCATGCGGTTAAAGAGGCGAAGTATTTTATTGCGGAATCTTGTGAGTATCAGGATCATTTCTTGCATTATTATCCAAAGTATGCCATTATCAACAATATCGAATTAGATCATGTTGATTATTTTAAGACATTAGAGGCATATAAGGCTTCTTTTGAAAAATTTGCCAACCAAGTGAAAGATACAGTTATTATCTGGGGCGATGACCCATATTTACCTAAATTGAATATTCAAAAACCAAAGCTGATGTTTGGTTTAGGTGAGCACAATGATGTGCAAGCTGTGAATGTTTTAGAAAATACGCAAGGCATGAGCTTTGATGTTTATATTCACCGTGAGCTATTCGGGCATTTCAATTTACCATTTTATGGAAAGCATATGTTGTTAGATGTTTTAGGTGTTTTAACGCTAGGGTATTTAGAAGGTATGGACGCCGACTATATGCAAAAACGGTTAGCGACTTTTGAAGGTGTTAAACGTCGCTATACCATTAAAGAACATGATGATTGTATTTATGTCGATGATTACGCTCATCACCCGACAGCTGTGAAATATGTTATTGAAGCGACAAGGGTGCGTTATCCTCATAAACAAGTCATTGCCTTGTTTAAACCGGATCGTTTTTCCCGCATTAAACAATTCGCTAAAGAATTTGCGGATAGTTTAAATTTAGCTGATGAAGTTTATTTATGTCATTTCCCTGAAAATGCCGCTAAAGAGCCGGGAATTGATATCGATATTACGGAAATCGGACAATATATCCCTAGAGCAAAAATCATTAAAGAAGATATGGAGGCTGCTAAGCAATTAGCTAAGTATCACAATGCGGTGTATCTCTTTATGTCTAGTAAGGATATCTATAAATTAGAAGAAAAAGTTATAAAATGTAAAGAATAGTGAAAGCGTTTTAACATTTTGTTGCAAAAGAATAAAAGTTGTTTTATAATAATAACGTAAAAGAAAAGAGGTGTTGTCATGACTACGGTAGAAGTTTGTCTATGTATACTGCTTGTAGCTGGTGCTTTTGCACTTATTTGCTTAGGAATTTTCTTCATTAAATCACTTTCTACTTTAGAAGAGTTAAATCATAGTATGATTGAGGCTCAAAAAACAATTGAAAGTGTGAATTTGACAGTAGATAATGTCAATTGCAAGCTAGAGGCATTAGATGCATTGGGAGATAGGGTTAACGGATTCTTTCAAAGTGGTTCACGATCAAGCCTTCTTGGTAAAGCTACCGGGCTAGTAGGAATGTATCAGGTCGGTAAGCATAGGAAAAGCAGAAATCAAAAAAAGAGAGGATGAGTCAAATGAAATTGGGGAAATTGTTAGTTGGTTTAGGAATCGGTACAGTTATCGGTATGTTGATTGCACCTAAAAAGGGTAGCGAGCTTGTTGAAGACATCAACGCTAAAGTTAAAGATGCTAAGGAAGCGGCTAAAGAGTTAAAAAAAGAAGATGTCATTGCCAAGTTTAATGAAACAACAGCTTCTGTGCAAAAAGCTATCAAAGAATTTGATAAAGAAGAATTCAAAGAAACAACAAAAGTTAAATTAGAAAATTTAGGAACAAAAATCAGTGATTTAAAAGAGAAAGTTGTAGAAAGCGATCAATTTAATAAAATGGTTGGTACTTTCAACAATATTGCCAATACAGTTAATGATAAAGTCGAAGAGATTATCGATGAATTAGAACTTGAGGAAATCAGTGAAGAAATCGAAGAAGAAATTGACGATACAGCTAAAGAGATTGAAGAATTGATTCAAGAGATGAACGCTGATAGCGAAGATTCTAAATAAAGGGAGGTGTCGGTCGTGAAAAAAGTAACGATTTATGATGTATCCCGTGAAGCAGGTGTTTCATTAGCGACAGTCAGCCGTGTCATCAATGGTTCTAGTGTCGTGAAGGAAAGCACCAGACAGCGTGTTTTAGAAGTAATTAAACGTTTAGACTTTAAACCAAATGAAGTAGCCAGAGGTTTAGCTAAAAGTAAAACAACAATGATTGCGGTTGTTTTCCCACAATCTTTGTTTGCTCATGTTAAAGATATGATTGGCGGAATCGGAGATGCCAGCCGTACATTAAAATATAATGTAACAATCCATACAACCGATGATATCGGTGAAGATAACATGATTGACGATTTAGTGGAAAAATTGATTAAATCACGTGTTGATGGCGTTATTCTTTTCAACAATGAATTATTAGATCAGGAAATTGAAAGAATTAAGTCTTATGATATGCCTATTGTCGTTATCGGCGATCGTGTTTCTGACGATAATACGGGTTCGGTTTTTGCCGATGCTAAACAGATTACTTATCAGTTAGTTTCTTCATACTTGGATAAAGGTGTTAAAGATATTGCTTTCTTTACAGCTGTTCAGAACTTGGTGAAGAAAGTGGATTTAGTAGAAGGTATTAAGGAAGCTTATCATGAACATGGTATGGAATTTGAAAATGTCCATAATGTTTCTACACGTTATGAAGAAAGTTATCCATATTTCTTAGATTATTTTAAAACACATCGTCCGCAAGTGGTTATTACCGGGTATGATAAGGAAGGTGTTGCGGTAATCAATGCCGCTAGAGCTAACGGTATTCGTGTTCCCGAAGATTTAGAAGTTATCGGTATGATGAATACTTCTTATGGTATTATGTGCAATCCAACCTTAACAACCGTTAATATTCCGGTTTACAATATGGGGGCTTTGGCTTTGAGATTGTTGACGAAGATGTTGAATAATGAGGATATCGAAACAAAAGAAGTGATTGTAAGACATCTTTTGATTAAACGTGAATCTACAAAATAGGTTGCATTTATTGTTAAAGATGTTATAATACAACCAATGACAATGAAAAAGCAAAATCATTTTAAGGTGACAGAAGAGAGCTGACGGTGGTGCAAGTCAGTTGAACAAAAAATGATGATACACTTTGGAGTTTCCAAGTGAAAAGCTTGGACGGACGCCCGTTAAAGCATTGAGTGCATACATTTTTGTATGAATAAAGGTGGTACCGCGAGATTTCGTCCTTTTGATGAAATCTCTTTTTT
>ERZ808028.1544-NODE-1544-length-13459-cov-5.711852_pt1 | contig 13459 bp, 10 predicted proteins | sample MGYA00380184_ERZ808028 | MGnify/ENA primary metagenome ERZ808028 (study PRJEB31490, sample SAMN06133397) | mouse gut metagenome | isolation source: J8_1 | host: mice | place: China: Chengdu | collected 2015-05 ...
TATATTAATGAAAAAATAAAATCGGAAAGAATCAAATCTAATTTAACACAAGAAGAAATGGCTGAAAAGCTCGGTACAACAAGGCAAACCGTATCAAACTGGGAAAACAACCGTTCCTATCCCGATATTATAAGCTTGGTTAAAATGAGTAATATTTTTGAAATCAGCCTTGACGATTTTATAAAGGATGATAAAGAAACTATTCAATATTTAGATGAAAATACGAATTTACTGAAATATAAAGCTTCATTAAAAAAGTTTATTGAAATTTCAGTGTTATTAATTGTTTTTGGCTTATGCCTGTTGTCAATATATTTAAACAGATACACACAAAACACCTTAAGCGAAACAGCAATTTTATATTATGCATTTCCCGTAACTGTATTTACGCTTTCAATCTCTATCGGAAGTGATAAAATGTGGGGGAAATTCAAATTAAATATGCCATTCGTATTTGGATTTGTGCACTATCTTGTATTTGCATTTAATTATTCAATCACTGCAAGCTATGAAAACGAAGTATTGGATTTTATTTTAAGAAGTATTCATGCAGGCTTTCCGAATTTTCTTTTAATATTTGCTTTATCTTATTCAGGATTATTAATAGGCTACCTTTTCACAAAAAAGAAAAATTCATAAATCTCAATACTCTGATATAAATAATCCCCTACAATAAATAACAACCTCCGTATATACGGAGGTTGTTATTTATTATCTCAAGGTTACAACAGACTTAACACCGCTGTTCCAGTTTGAATAGAAGGTGCCTGTTCCGATTTTCTTGTAAGTTCTGACTCTTACATAATATCTTGTATTGCCTGCCCTGCCCTTGCTTGTATAGCTTGTTGTGTTCGGATTGGCAATTGTGATTGTTGCTGCATTGGAGAAATCTCTCTTTGTTGCATACTGAATCTGATAGCCTGTTGTCTGGCTTGCCTGCTTGTTCCACTTAATGGTAAAGCCTTTTGATATTGCCTTAAAGCCGCCCTTATTGCTTGGTACGAACTCTGTAGGCTTTGGATTGATGTAGTACGGGAAAGTTTTCGTTCCGCTGTAATTGCCAATCAATTTAACCGTTACAGTATAACGTCCTACATTCTTTGAATTGAAGTTTGAATATTCAACAACAAAATCCTTTTTATAGGTCAATGCCTTGCCCTTGCTGTCGGTTACAGTAATTGACGGTCTTTGCACAGTTCCGTTTGTTGTAATCACATTTCTGTTCAGCTTGATTGTTTTTGCATAGTTTATAGTAGTTGTTTTTGAAATCTTGCCACAAACAGAGCACTTATTATCAATCTTTCCGTTTTTGCTCAAAGTAGCCTTTGTAACAACATTTTTATAGGTGTGACCTGTTTTTGCAATTGTTTCCGTCTTTGTTTCTCCGCACAGTGAACAGGTATATGTTTTAATGCCTGTAGCTTTGCAGTTTGCTTTTTTTGTCACCTTGCCATTGTCATATTTATGTGCCGTTTTCGGAATTTCCTCATCATATGTATCACCGCAAATTGAACAGGAGTAGGTTTTAATTCCTATTTCGTTACACGTTGCAGCTGTTGTAACCTTACCGTTATCATAAATATGATTGGTTTTAGGAACAACCTCTTGTTTTTGTAGAATTTTTCCACATACTGAACAATGACTTCCTTCTGTCAAGCCTGTTTTTGTGCAATCTGCAGCTACAGCATCATCCTTTATTGGTGTATGAGAAATCATAGGCATTTCTTCAGCCCTGTTTTTTCCGCATACTGTACAAGTATAGATTTTAACACCGATAGAGGTACAAGTTGGAACAGTTGTTACCTTGCCGCTGTCAAATTTATGACTGCATTGTTTATCAATCACCTCAAAGCTGATATTATGTGCTTTTGCATATTTTTGAGCAGTAGAATTATCATATCCTGCAATGGTAAGCTTTTCGGTATCTGTAACCAGCATTAGCTGCTCAGGCAAAGAAAGCTCAGAATTCAATATTGTTATTTTTTCAACCGCTGATTTTTCACCTGTGAATACTTCATCACCTAAAGCTGTAACACTTTTCGGAATAACAACCTCTTTTAAATTAACACAGTTCACAGCCGCCTTATCAACAATGGTTTTAACTGTATCGGGAATTTCAAGCCTAACAGTGCTTCCTGCTGACGGAATAAGATAAAGTGTTTCTTTATTCTTATCTAAAAGCATACCGTTAACGTCAGTAAAGCTTTTATTATTCTTGTCAACAAAAACACCCTTAAAAACAATACCTTTTGTGGTGAATGCACCTATGCCTATTGTTTCAACAGAGGCAGGAAGATGAACGGACTTGAGCAAAATGCTTCCTGAAAATGCATTTTTCCCGATGCTTTTAACAGTGCTCGGAATGGAAACATTTTCAAGTCTGAGCATACCTGCAAAAGCACTGCTACCGATATGCGTAATACCGTTTTCAATGATTATATCGGTTATATCATAACCGGAACCTACTGCCCAAGGCGAGCCGAGGTAATCCTGCATTGCACCGCTGCCTGTTAATGTAAGCGTATGGTTTGCTGCATTATAATTTGCAACAACATTTCCGCCTTTATCGCCGCATTCTATACGGTCATCTGCAAACACAACTGCATTTGTACCAAACACGGCACTGATTATCATTAAGACTGACAGAGTCAGTGATAAAAATCTTTTCATAAAATCATCCCTTTATAAAAGCTTGTATATCCATTATACAAAATAAGCAGGTGAAGGTCAACACCAAACCGCAACAGACGGCGGGACAAAATAAAACAAATCCGAACTCTTCGCATCAGCGTAAAGCTCGGATTTATCTGTTTTTTGATTTGATAAGTATTCAAATTGAAATTGCAGAAATCATTTATCTGTTTTCAAAAATATATTTTTTTAGCAGCCTTGCTAATTCATTTATATTAATCGGCTTTGCAGTATGTGCATTCATACCTGTCTCAAGACAGCGCTTAATATCCTCGGTAAAAGCATCTGCCGTCATAGCAATAATCGGAATTTTTGCTGCATCAGAACGATTGAGAGCACGGATAGCTTTCGTTGCATCATATCCGTTCATAACAGGCATACGCAAATCCATAAGAACCGCATCATAATACCCTTCTTCTGAATTTTCAAATTTCTCTACACAAATCTGTCCGTTTTCTGCCCAATCAAGCTCCAGATTCAAATCAGAAAGGATTTCTCTTGCAACCTCCCAGTTCAGCTCATTATCCTCTGCCAGAAGAATACGGCAGCCATCTAAGCCTGAGGAATTACTTTCTGTTTCAACTGATGATTCCTGAACGTTCATATGCTGCTTAAGGGCATAATACAGCGTTGATTTAAATAATGGCTTTGCCACAAAGCTGTTGATTCCGGCATGCACTGCCTCTGACTCAAATTCACTCCAGTCATATGCAGAAATCAGCAGAATCGGCAAATCATTTCCAAAGGAACTGCGGATTTTACGGGCAGTCTGAATACCGTTAATACCCGGCAATTTCCAATCCAGTATAATAATATGATACTGATGATTTTCACTCAGCATCTGCAATGCACGTTCTCCGCTCAGTGCCCAATCTGCGTTGACGCCGATCGACGCAAGCGTATTAACCGCAGTCCGGCAAAGGTCTGCATCATCATCAACTACAAGAACATTCCATGCAGGAAGAGTCATATCCGCTTCACTGACAGGGGCTTTTTTAACATCAAATGTAATATGGAACTCCGTTCCCTTATCCAGCTCGCTTTTAACATCAATTTTGCCATCCATAGCATCTACAATGTATTTAACTATGGACATACCAAGTCCTGCACCTTCGGTCTTATATACACGCTCATTATCGGCACGTGTATATGATTCATAAAGCTTTTTGACAAATTCGGAAGACATACCTATGCCGTTATCCTTAACATAGATATGAATTTGTACATATTCATCACCCTTAGGTGAATCAACCTCTGAAATCGATAATTCAATTGAACCTTCATCAGGCGTATATTTAACTGCATTTGACAGCAGGTTCAAAAGCACCTGATTCAGACGCACACCATCGCATATAATCTCCTCTGCTTTGATGTTTTCAATTTTCACATCAAAGCTCTGCTTCTTCGCACGCACCTGCGGCTGAACAATTCCTACAATTCCTTCAACAACTTCACGTAAGGATACATTCCCGTATGAAAGGGTCATTTTGCCGCTTTCTATTTTTGATAAATCAAGCACATCATTAATGAGACCGAGCAAATGCTTGCTTGACATTGAAATTTTTCTAAGGCAGTTTTGAACCGTATCAAAATCCCCCGGATTATTTAAAGCAATCGACGTCATTCCGACGATGGCATTCATCGGTGTACGTATGTCATGGCTCATATTTGACAGAAACTCGCTTTTAGCCTTGGTGGCAATCAATGCCTCATTTCTGACCCTTTCAAGCTCATAAAGCTGTTTTTTTGTCATTCTGTAATACTGATAGAATATATACATCAGCAGTGCTATAATAACCACACATATCAGCACAACAGCAACAGACCATTGTATATTTACACTGTTAAGAATATTGTCAAGCGCTTCATAGGGCATTACCATAAGAAGATACCATTCAGAATATGGCATCGGTATTTCATAAATCTGACGTTTATCACCATTAATTTCGGTTAAAGAGGAATAGCGGGCATTTTCAGATAATGCCTCCCTGAGCTCTTTAAGGTAAATTTCTGCTGCCTTTGTTTCATCATCAGTGTATTGATTACGAATGCTTGTGAAATAATCAGGAGCAGTAATATCCGAACCATTAACTACAAAAGTACCATCCTCACGTAAAATATGACAGTACAAAAGCGTTTCATCGGATTCAAGAGAAAGGGAATTTGTTATGTATTCTAACGGCACTGCGCCCACAAGACCGGTGCTTTTTTCACCGTTTTTCATAGAATATGAAGCATTAACTCCAAAAATAACAACTTCATTTCCGTCGGTGTCCAGCCCAATTACAACACGTCTTTCACCCTTATTTAAAGCTTCAATAAAAGGTGCCGGGCGACGCGGAGCAAATTCTTTGTCGGAAAGGCATTCAAATTGCCCGTCTTCAGAGCAAAATGCAAGATAGTCAAAATTACGAACCTTTGCCCTGTAAACCAGCTCCCGATACATATCCTGTGCCGTTTCGTCTTCAGGTGCAACAACCTCTACCAAGCTTTCCATCTGACCGAAATACTGCTCAATTGTTGTTTCAAAATTTTTAGAAACCTGGTCACCAATACCACTCATATATAAATCAGCCACTTCATAAACAGCCTGTCTGCTCTGACTCTTCATATAGATACTGAAAACACTGAAAATAAGCACGCTGAATACGCCCAAGCCCAAAAAGCTTAAAATTAAAAAGCGACCGACCTTCTTGTTATTATCAACAGCTTTCATATATTTCAGCCCTCCAATGCATTTTTATATGCTTGAATTGTGCTGATATTCTGCATATAGTCATTTGAAAAGGCATTGAAAAGCTCTTCTGCTTCCTGATATTTTTTAAATCTGAGAGCCTCAGTCAATTGATTGCTGCTCCTATAAAGCTTAGTAAAAGATAAATTCTGGCAAATTCCTTTTATTGTATGTGCCGCACGGAATGCAGTTTCATAATCGTGTTCCTGCATTGCGGTATTTAATTCATCATAGCTTTTCTCATCTAAAAACTTAAATATAAATCGCTGCACCATTTCTTCTTTGGGCAGACGGGATATTACATCCGCATAATCGCCCTCCAGCTGCTGATAGCACATTTTCAAATTCATACACTTTTATCTCCTGAAAAACATCTAATTACTTTATAATAACATTCTAAATTGAAAACACAATTATTACGAATTGTATTTTATCTTTCAAAAACAGATGCCTTAAGCTCATCGCTTAATGCTTCAAAACAATCCAGCAAAAGCGGATTGAAGGCTCCGCACTCTCCGTTTAAAATCATCTTCACAGCCTTTTCGTGTGAATAGGCACTTTTATAACAACGCTCACTGGTAAGTGCATCATAAACATCAGCCAGTGAAACCACCTGTGCAGCAATCGGAATATCATCACCCTTTAAGCCATCAGGATAACCTCTGCCGTCATACCGTTCGTGGTGCCACCTGCATATCTGATATGCTGTCTTTACCAGCACTGACTGCTGCTCCTCCTCGGGCAGTGCCTTAAGCATTTCTGCACCATACTGTGCATGATGTTTTATTATATCAAACTCTCTCGGAGTAAGTCTTCCCGGTTTGTTGAGTATTTCGTCAGGAATGGCAATCTTGCCGATATCATGCAGTGCTGACGCAGTTGAAATCATTGAAATATCTGATTTCGTAAGGTCACAGCCATCAGCTGTGCGTACCATTTCCTTAAGCAAAAGCTCTGTAATACATCCGATATTTTTAACATGCTTTCCGCTTTCGCCATTACGAAATTCAACAATATGAGAAAGAATAGATATCATCAGCTCATTATCCTTCTGATGCTTTTGAATCTGCTCTGCAACCAAATCCTCAAGCTGGTGCTGCTTTTTATATAAGAGCATTGTATTGGCAACACGGTGTCTTACAACATCAATATCAAATGGTCTGCTTATATAATCGAATGCACCAAGACCATACGCTTTTTTTATATTATCCACAGAATCATCAGCAGAAATCATAATAACTGCCATATGATCCAGTAAATGATTATCGTTTAAATAAGCCAAAACATCAAATCCGCTGCCGCCGGGCATAACAATATCCAACAGTACAACTGAAAATTCTTCGGCTCTTTTTTCCAGAATGCTTACTGCGCTTGCAGCATCCTCTGCCTCTTCAATTTCATACTTATAGCCTAACATATCAATCAGTATGGTACGATTCATTTCAGAATCATCTATAATCAAAATCTTCTGCATTTTCATAATTCGTTCTCTCAATATCTATAAAATATTTTAATTCATACAACTTGCATTCTTGCCATTTGTTTTTGCCTTATACATTCGCATATCCGCCGTATTCAGTATCTTTTCAATATCCATAATATCTCCTGACGGAATTTTCACAACGCCAATGCTGACTGTAACCTTTGCATTTTTCAGCTTTTCATTCATCATAACATTGTTTTGAACAGTTCTCTGAATATCCTCACAAAGCTGCTCGGCTTCCCACTCAGAACATTTCGGAACAAAAACAAAGAATTCATCTCCGCCCCAACGACACAGAATATTGTCTGCCGCCAGCCGTTCATTAATGCTGTCAGCAACACAGCAAATTACGGCATCACCCTCAAGATGCCCGTATGTATCGTTAAGTCTTTTAAAATCATCAATATCAATAATCATTGCCAAACAATCATATGGTATCCTTTTTTGGTTATAATCCTTACAAAACTTTTCATTGAACCAATAACGATTTTTCAGACCGGTAAGTGCATCATGCTCAATTGCGTAAAGCAGTTTTTTACGTGAATGAAGCAAGCCGCGCACAATCGTTATTCTCAGCATTTCCATACTGTAACCCACAGCTAAAAACACAATATATGCAATCGGAAACAGCATACGGAATTCAGGGGTATAAGCATACACCTCAATTGGTATTATATCGGGGAACCATAATATAAACACAATAATGAAAAGCATAATATTGGAAAGAATAAATCCGTGCTTGCGTCCCAGAAAGACAATGCTGCAGGTTGGCAGAAGCATTACCCAAACATCATCAAATCCGGAATTGCCCCCTGTAAGGGTAAAATAAGAGAAAAGGCATAACACGGATATATCAAAAATTGCATAATTCAGCTTCTTAACACATTTAAAACATTTAATCAAAGCATAGTTTACACAGGAAATAGCAAAAAAGCTTACAGCTACAAGTACTGATATCGGTCTGTCTGACATAATATTCATAGTTGCAATAAGTAATGATACAACACTGAATACTATACAAAGCAATTTCATCTGAAAATACAACAGGTAGGAATCATCCATTAGCTTTTCCACATCCGTTTCTAAATTTATACCCAATATTTTTTTCAAACATGCATCCCCCCTTTTTGATTTTTATTTCCTATAATTGCAGCTAAATGCGGTAACAGATATTAATAATATAAATTTATATTAAATATTTTGTCAAAAGAATTATATTATACATCCCTAAAAAACACAACAGTTATTTGAAAATTTATCTCACAGTGTATCTCCACATTAGTTCGGGAAAAATAAAAAAGCACACCGGCTGAGGCAAATGTAAAACCATGCCTCAGCCTGAGTATTGTTCAAAAAATCTATCTGCCTCTTGTACAGGCAGGGCTCTTGAGTAAAAGTATCCCTGAATATAATCACAGCCTGCATTCAACACAATTTTGTTCTGCTCATCGGTTTCAACACCCTCGCATAAGCATTCTATATCCATACTGTGTGCAAGGTTAATCAAACCATTTAAAAGCATTCTGCCTTTAGGCTCCAGTGCGTTTAAAACAATTTTTCTTTCAACCTTTACAAAATCAATCGGGTAATTATAGAGATCTGAAAGTGAAGAATATCCGCAGCCGATATCATCAAGGGCAATTAAAAAGCCTTTCTCTTTGCATTTATTTATATTTGTGCGCAAAGCCGTAATATTATCGGCAAAAGAGTCCTCCGTGACTTCAATAATCAGCCTGTTATAATTAAAATCGTATTTTTCCGCAATTTCATAAATCTTATCGCTGAAATCAGGTGATGTAATGGTGTATCGGGTAAAATTACAGGATATAAACAAGTCATCCTTTCCGCTGTGTTTCCATTCCTCGAGCTTCCTGCAAACTAATGAAAATATATAAAAATCGTGCAGTGATATGGTATCACTTTGATTTATCATATCAATATAATTTGACGGAGTAAGCAATCCTTCACGAGGATTCTGCCAGCGTGACACAGCCTCAGCACCGGTAATTTTGCCTTTTCTGTCTACGATATATTGCAGATATATCATAAACTCACCGCCGCTTATTGCCTGAACAATCTGACGCTGCAGACTTTCATTTCGTTTTGCCTGCTCAACAATATTTTTTGTACCAAACTCAAACGGAGTCTTGTTTTTAACAGCATAAATATATACCTGCTTCGCATGATAAAAAGCTGACTCTGCTGTACAGTCCATATTATCCTCCAGCACACAGACACCGGCGGCAAAAAGCTTTGTATATTCGGTTTTTATATTTTTCAGGTATGTATTAAGTGCTTCTATTATATCAGATATACGTTTTTTAGCATCTTCCCTGTTTGAGCTCTGGTAAACAAAGGCAAACACACCATCGCTGATTATAGACAGATATTCAACCGCACCCGCCTTATTGCTCAGAAATTCCGATACATAACGCTGAACACTTTTTACCTCGGCACTACCGTATTTGCGGGCAAACCCCTCATTATCAAAGGCAATATAGGCGATGTAATAAAGTGCCCTGCTCTTATCCGAAATCAGATTATTAAAACAATATATATAATATTTATCATTGCCTATACCATAATGCTCATCAATCATTGTATTTTTTTTATTAAGCTTTTTCTTTTTGAGCACATACACAATAACAGCTCCTGCTGCAATAAGGAAAGCAATAATAACAGCAGATAGAATATATATCCATATCTTGTAATAACTGTCATTTTCATTCTCAGAAGCGTGCGAAACAAGCAGAGAAAGCATTTTATCCTGCGAAATCTCGGATAAAGCACCTGAAATGTCTGAAATCAGTTTGTCGGATGCTACGTCGGAAAAGGCAATATTAACACGCTTTTCTTCACCGTCAACCTGCATAACTAAAACGGTATGAACGCTTTTAATATATTTTTCATCAATATCACCTTCAGAGTATACGGATATAATATCAGCCTGACAGTTTTTCGCCATTCTTTCCTGTGCATTAAGCTTACCGGCATTTATATAAACAAAATCATATCCTGTTTTCTCCGAAATAAGACCATAAAGCTCAGGCATCAAGCCAAGATATTGCTTTGAAGAAGCATCATAATACTCTAAAGGGTACATATTTGCATTTCCCGCAACGTAAACAGTCGTTTTATCCTGAGCACAATAAACACTATAGCTTGTCAATAAAAGTGCTGTACAACAAAAAAATGCCAATAATTTGCTTATCAACGACTTACTTTTCATCTTCAGTCTTTACCTCATCAAAACTGTCAAGCTGCTTCAATCCATTGCTGAGTTCAGTCAGTTCATCTTTGCTTTTCTCAAGTTCACTGTCAAAGCTTTTAATAAGACTGTGCATTGAATTACGCACTCTGTCAATTCCATCACTAAATTGCATTATACGTCTAAACTGCTCATTGTTATAAGCCATATTGCTTTCACGGAATCGTTTATTTTCCTGCTCGGCTTTTTCCTTGAGTTCATTGGAAAATTTCTTTGCATCTTCCATAACAGATGCTACAAAATCGCGTTCTTCACGAAGCGCGTTATTTTCTGTTTCAAGCTGAGAAATTTTTGCTTCAAGCTCCTTTATTCTTCCGTCATTTTCCTTTACAGTCGCCATAAGCTTATGCGAAAAGTCCTCATTCATTGCGGCGATATATTCGCACACACTGCTTTTGCTGTAACCCCACAGACTGCTTTTAAGCATTGTAATATCCATAAAACCTTACCTCACATTATTTAAGATTTATTTTTTTGCGTTCAATACGTCCCCAGCTAAGCTTTTTCTTGCGGTATCCTATAAATGCAGTAGAGCGGACCCAAGCAAGCACAAAACGCAGACAGGTGAGCTCTATAAAACAGAGCAAAATTGCCTTGAAACTGTCACTAACGGAAAGCTTCATATTTGTTGTATATATTCTTGAAAAGAATGCCGAAAGGGAAAGCACGGCACTGAATACGGCATATATTAAGAAAAACAGTGCCATAAAGCGAACATTAAGCAAATCAATTGCCCATGCCAACACCATTGTAAAGACACCGAAAATTTCTATGAACGGTGAAAGCAGCTCATAAATTAAAAAGTACAAATAGGATATAAAACTAACTGCTCCGAACTTTGGATTAAAAAACATACGGCGATGTGCAGTCATACTCTGAAAAAGTCCGAGATGCCATCGTTTTCTCTGTTTGCATAAATCACGCAATCTTTCCGGAGCCTGTGTCCAGCAAACCGCATCACTTGCATATTTTATACTGTAATCCATATTATTCATAGTACAGTATTCATGCAGCTTTACTACCAATTCCATATCCTCGCCCATCGTATTATGATTGTAACCGCCGGCAGCGATTACGGTATCCTTTTTAAACAGACCGAAGGCACCCGAAATGATTAATGAGCCGTTGAATTTGTCAAACAGTATTCTTGAAGCCAGAAATGATCGGTCATACTCCAGCACCTGCATACTTGCAAGAATGCTGTGCGGCATTCTGTATTTTTTTACCATACCGTTTTCAAGCACAGCGTCATTTGAAATACGCACCATTCCTCCCACAGCAACAACATTGTCATACTCCAAAACAGGCTGTGCAATTTTTTGCAGTGAATCATATTGCAAAACAGAGTCAGCATCCATACATATAAAATAGGGGAAATTAGCAGCATTAATGCCCATATTGAGCGAATCTGCTTTACCGCCGTTGCCCTTTCTTATCAGCGTAAGGGAAACCTTCTGTGCATGGCTTTCATAAACAAATTCCTCAGGCTGGCATTCAATCTGTCTGCGTATCGGTCGCTGCACCAAACGCATATCAAATGCCTCTATAAGCTTTTTTGAGGTGTCATCGCTTGAACCGTCATCAACCACAATAATTTCATATGCACGGTATTCAAGACTGAGCAAAGACTTAACCGTTTCGACTACTGTAATCTCCTCGTTATACGCAGGAACTACAATAGAAATCGGAATATGATAATCCTGCGGCAGAATATTTTTCATAATTTCACGTCTGTGAATTTTATACAGTTCAAGCGAACCGACAATAACCGAAATAAACAGAAATGTCGAATATCCGATAAGATAGGCAATAAAAAAATAACCTACCCAATCCAAAAATACTTTCAGTATTTCTAACATATTGCTTTTGCTTCCTTTTCTTTTTCTATAATATCTCTCACTTCAAAACGGTACCTGAGAATTTCAGAAGCATACCTGTCATTTCCCTCAACAATATCAATAAGAGAAAGGTATGTCAATCCTATTTTTTCAAGACTTTGGGATGAATTAAAGCGTATGTACCAATTTCTGTGATACAGATTTGATTTCAGTACCTCTGCCGTTTTTTCACACGGATATGCTCCGAGTGCCGATGAGGCTATTGCCGAATATTCCCATCTGACATCATTCCAGCAATTTGCATACTGAAGAAGGTATTCGTATGCCTTATCATAGCGGTATTTACCAAAATAACGTATACAGGCAAATCTTATTTCATCGTCCCTCTCTTCATCATTCATCAGCTTAAGCATCTGCTCTGAGCTGCTGTCCGAACTGAATCTGAAATAATTAAGCAGTGTTATCTGCATCTGAACGGAAAAATCCTCAAAAGCATCCCATAGTGCAGAATTAAGCTTTTCATTGTTACCGCCAAAATTCAAAAGTCCGTCAGTGAGCAGCTTGCTGTGATAAAAACGCTCATTATTATCTGCAATCTTAAGTGCCGTGATTACACAGGCAGGATCTCCTATTGTATAAATTGCCTGCATGGCATTTTCACGGCAATAAATACTTGGCTCGTGCAAAAGCGAATAAAGCATATCCAGCATAGCATCAAAGGGACGATTACTCAGTGAACAGCCCCAAAATGTGCAGACAGCACAAAAAAGGAACACCCAAGGTAGAAATTAAATATTAAGCAACAAACTGATTTCGTTTTTCTAACGGAGTCAGTTTTGTTTTAGTTTGAATACGGAAATTGTTGTAGTAGTGGATGTATTCACCTATGAGGAGGCTACTGTATCTCATCCTGAGTGAAGTATATAAGTCTAATATTCTTTTGTAAAATTTCTTATCCTTTACTTCGTAAAGAATTGGTGGTATTAATTCAAGTAAGGTAATACATTTTTTCTTAATGCGTTCATTTACAAACGGACATACTGTCCTTTTGCATTTATCCTTGCCTTGAGAATAATACATACAAAATTTACAGGAATTATGATAGGAAAGCAATTTTCTGAATTCATCCTTTTTAGATTTTTCCATAGGAACATATGGTATTTCCATCATTTCTTTTTCATATGGAGAATTAGTAAAATACTTTGTCACTTTTTCACTTCCTTTCGTAGAAAATAAAAAAAGAGCGTGCAATGATAAATCAAATCATTACACGCTCAATGTTTTTGAAAGGAGTAAGTACAGTCCCTATATAATTGTATGCTGATTTTAGATAAAAGAAAACCTCGCAACAGATGTTACGAGGTTTTGTGGCTCCCCAAGTTGGACTCGAACCAACGACCCTGCGGTTAACAGCCGCATGCTCTACCGACTGAGCTATTGAGGAA
>ERZ808028.1547-NODE-1547-length-13445-cov-9.086700_pt1 | contig 13445 bp, 15 predicted proteins | sample MGYA00380184_ERZ808028 | MGnify/ENA primary metagenome ERZ808028 (study PRJEB31490, sample SAMN06133397) | mouse gut metagenome | isolation source: J8_1 | host: mice | place: China: Chengdu | collected 2015-05 ...
GCGAGGGCATCATGGCCTCCGTCTTTGAGAAGTACGCCCCCTTCAAGGGGGACATCCAGCGCCGGAACACCGGCTCCTTGGTGGCCCACGAGCAGGGCGACTCGGTGACCTACGGCCTGTTCGCCGCCCAGGAGCGGGGGGCGCTGTTCATCGGCGCCGGGGTGCCCGTGTACGAGGGCATGGTGGTGGGCGTGTGCCCCAAAATGGAGGACATCACCGTCAACGTGTGCAAGAAAAAGCAGCTCACCAACATGCGGGCCTCCGGGTCCGACGAGGCTCTGCGGCTGGTGCCCCCCAAGTCCATGAGCTTGGAACAGTGCCTGGAGTTCCTGGCGGACGACGAGCTGCTGGAGGTCACCCCGGAGAACCTGCGCCTGCGCAAGCGCATCCTGAACCACGAGAAGCGGATGAAAGCGCTGAAGGGCGGGAAGCAGTAAAACAGCCCCTCTCACCATCTGTCTGCGGCCAACGGCCAAATGCAGCGGCATCCGACGCATCACAACGAAAACCGGAGCATGGCCCCCGGTCAGCATGCGAAAAGCGCCTTTTTCTCAGAGAAAAGGGGCGCTTTTCATATACATACTATGACCGCTTTAAGGGCACTCCTCCGCATGCTGGGGCGCGCCTAATCTTTTTCGCCCGCTTCCAGGCGGTAATCGCACCGGGCTTCAATTTCTAAGGCGGAAAAATACAATTCCTCCAACGGAATCCATTTTTCCCGGAACGCCTGGGCCCGCTCTGCCCCTTCCCGCGCGAGAATTCGCTCTATCTGACGGCTTTTGTCTATGGTGAGAAAAACCCGCAGGTCGTAGCAGTCCCACAGCGCCGGATGACATGCGTAAGAGCCCTCCACCACCACCACGGAGGCAGGCTCAAACGAAACCGGAGGCAGCAGCGTCTGTGTCCGGCAGTCAAAGGGCCGATACACCGGCCGCTCCCCGCGCCGCAGGGGAAGGAGCACCTCCAGCAAAAGGCGTTCGTGGTCCACGTTGCCGCCGGGCTGGGCATACCGCTTTGCTGTGCGCTGCTCCGGTCGGAGAAAAAAGTGGTCCACATGGACGGCGCTCCAGCCGTAATCCCGGGTCAGCCTCTCCGTCAAAGTGGTTTTCCCAGAAGCACACCGCCCATCCACGGCTACCAGCACAGGCCTGTCCCCGGCGCTCAGCGATTGAATTCTCTCAACCACCTGTGTCAGGCTCACCGATCCGCCGCCTGCGGCGGTCTCGGGAACGGGACTCACGCCGCAGCCTCCTGTTCCGGCTGGTTTCGGACATACCGCAGCGGAATCAGTCCGGCTTTTGTCAGCGCCGCCGCCAGCGCGGGGACCAGAATCATATGGAGGATAATGCCTGGAACCGCCTGCACCAGATAGGCCGCCGTCCACATCGCCAGCGTGTAGGACTGTCCGCTGCCCATCAGAAACAGGGCCCGGGCAACACCGCCTGCCGCCCGGCCCAAAAGCATGGCCGGCACCAAGGAACAGTACATGTCGGCGTAAAAATTCCCCGTACGGACAAACTTCATCAGCAGCCCGCATATCAAGCCGTAAACCACCAGCTCAGGCACCATGGACACCAGCATGGCCGCCACGGGAGCCCCGTTAATCAAATGGGCGGCCAGCGGTCCGGCCAAGCCGCAGAACAGGCCATACGGCCAGCCGCACAACAGTCCGCACAGCAGCACGGGGATGTGCATGGGAGACAAAACGCTGCCCAGGGCCAGCATATGAAATACCGGCGGCAGTACTACGCACAGGGCGATACAGACAGCACAGATGGTAATCTTTTTTATAGATGTCATTCGGATTTCCTCCTTAAACCAGTTCTTTTACCCGTAAATACATAAAAAGGCACGCCCTTTCTCTTGGAGAAAGTGCGTACCTTCATGGTACACGCGTAAAATTGCAAATCCTACGGGCAAGGGAGGGCGCTTCGGCGCACCGCAGGCGGCTTCTTGCCAACCTTGTTTTCCCATTATACCGGAAACCCGCCGGACTGTCAAGGGGCCTCCTCCGTTTTCCGCCCGGGCGCCGCCTTTCACAGCTGCCTGTACATGGCCTCCGCATCCGCCTTGCCCACAATGTCGGCAGTGGACAGCACCTCCACCCGGATAAGCTTTTCACCGAATTTCAGCTCCAGCACATCCCCCGTCTTTACATCATAAGATGCCTTCACCGGCCTGCCGTTTGCGGCCACACGTCCGGCGTCACACGCCTCATTGGCCACGGTACGCCGCTTGATGAGCCGGGATACCTTCAGCCACTTGTCCAATCTCATAATCGTCCTCCACAACATATATTCCCACCCCAAAAGGGTGGGAATATATTATTTATCAGCCGGCCACCGTGTCCTTCAAAGCCTTGCCCGCCTTGAACACAGGCACCTTGGACGCGGGAATCTCAATCTGCTCCTTGGTGTGGGGATTGCGGCCCGTGCGGGCGGAACGGTTCTTCACCTCGAACGAGCCAAAGCCTACCAGCTGCACTTTTTCACCCTGAACCAGAGATTCGGTGATAGCATCCACAACGGCGGCAATGGCGGCGTCGCTGTCCTTCTTGGACAGGCCGGTTTTTTCCGCCACAGCGGCGATCAATTCGGTTTTGTTCATTATTTCTCTTCCTCCTAAAATTTGTGTGATGAGGGCCCAAGCTCATGCCCCGGTGTCTGCGGCAGCGCCGCGTATATACTTAAAGCGCGGCGTGGCGCTGTAAGTGTCACTTCAACTGTTCCTTCGCCTCTCTCCAAAGGGCGGTCTGCTCCTGCTCGGACAGCTCGTCCAGCCTGAGGCCCCTCCGGCCCGCCAGCTCCTCTGTCCTGCGGAACCGGATGGAAAACTTCTCACAGGCGGTATGGAGGGCCTCCTCCGGGTCGGTATCCAAAAACCGGCCCACGCAGACGGCGGCGAACAGCACGTCGCCCAGCTCTTCCAGCCGGTCTCCATCCCCGTCCAGGGCGGCGCGGCGCAGTTCCTCCACCTCCTCGGACAGCTTGTCCAGCGCACCGGACACGTCCCGCCAGTCGAAGCCCGCTTTCGCCGCCTTCTTTTTCATTTTCTCCGCCCGCCACAGCGCGGGCAGGGTGCGGGCCACGGCGTCCACCGCGTCGGCCTGGGTCTCCTGGTGTTTTTCCTTCTTTTTCAGCTCCTCCCAGTTGGAAAGAACCTCGTCCGTTGAGCGAACGTTCACTTCTCCAAATACGTGAGGATGCCGGTAGATAAGCTTTTTACACACCCCGTCCGCCACATCATCCAGAGTGAAACGGCCCGCGTCCTCCTCAATGGAGGTGTGGAAGAAAACCTGGAGAAGCACATCCCCCAGCTCTTCCTTCAAACCGTCCACATCGCCGCTGTCGATGGCCTCCGCCGCCTCATAGGCTTCCTCAAGAAAATTGCGGCGGATGGACCGATGGGTCTGCTCCTGGTCCCAGGGACAGCCGCCCGGATGGCGCAGAACCCGGACGATTTCCATCAGATCTTGGCAGTTATAGCTTTTTTTCATGGTCCAATTTACCATAGTATCACCTGAATTGCAAGGGTTTTTTCCTGTTCATACAGATTTTAACAAATATTTTTTCCATTTAAGTTCACTCAACCCGCAAAATCCGGGCCAGTTTCTCCCCTTTCGGAATCAAAGCGAGATCCTCCTTGGAGATGGCGCGGGTAACCAGGACGAGCGCGAAGTAGACAATCACCGCCACGCCGATGGCGGCGAATACCGACAGCGTGACTCCCGTCCGGCTGAGTATGGCCGCGCCGCTCTCGGTGAACATCTGCTTCCCATCCTCATCCACCGCCAGGAAAAGCTTAAGCCCCACCAGGGCCTTATAGGCCAACCCGTTGACAGCCCAGGCGGACAGCCCCATGGCGGCGGCGGCGCCCACCGGTTTGACGAATACCCGCGCCATGCTCAGGGACCGGGGCAGGGCGCGCTTGATAATAAACAAATCCAGCAGGGCGATAAGCCAGAAGCACGCCACTGTGCTGATGGCGCCCCCGCGGACACCAATGTCCGGGTTGCCGATGAGCACATAGCCCACCGCCAGCTTCAGCGCACAGCCGATAACTGTGGTGGCCATCGGCAGGGCCACCATCTGGTGTGCCTGGAGGATGGAATTGCTCACCAGCATAAAACACACCGCGATGGACGCCACCCCCAGCACAGACAGCATCCACCCCGCCTCCGCCACCTTGGTGGTGGGATAGAGCAGGCGGATAATAGGCTCCCCCAGCACAAACAGGCCAACCCCGGCGGGTATGGCCAGCAGGGCGGTGGTTCGCAGGGTGGTTTCGCTGATCTGGGCGGCCTGCCGGCGGCGTTTCACCTTCAAGGCGGCGGACACATGGGGGATGACGCTGGCGGTCAAGGGCACCATGAAGGACGCGGGCAGGTTATACAACGTAAGGGCCTTGTCGTATACCCCCTTCATCTCCCGGGCCGCCTGTTCCGTCACCTCCAGGGCCGTCTGGAGCCGGCCCAGCATGATGCTGGTGTCCAGAATGTTGGTCAGGGCGATGACGGAGGAGCTCAAGGTGATGGGAATGGCCAGCTTGGCCAAGGTGACAAGGATGGTTTTGGAGTCCTCCGGCTGGTCCTGGCTGGCGGGTTGGGCCCGGGTATGCCGCCGGTAGCAGAAATACATATATGCCGCGCCCAGCAGGCAGCCCACCGACACCCCCAGGATGGCCCCGGCGGCGGCCATGGACTCATCCTCCATGCTGTTTTTGAACGCGGAAGCCAGGGCCAGCCCAATGGTCAGTTTGCAAATGGCCTCAATGACCTGGGATACGGCGGTAGGAGTCATCTGGGCGTGGCCCTGGAAGTAGCCCCGCATGGCGGACATGGGACAGATAAAAAACACCGCCGGGGCCAGCGCCAGAATGCTGTTGGCGGCCTGTGTGTCGTTCATCAGTCCGGCCAGCTGTTTCGGAAAAAACGCCATAATGCAGAAGCTGACGGTGCCCAGCACGCAGAAGGTGGCCAGGGCCAGGGTGAACACCTTTTTCACCTGATTCACCCGGCCCAGGGCATTGGCCTCCGACACCATCTTGGACAGGGCCACCGGCAGCCCTCCCGTTGAGATGATGATGAGCAGAGAGTAGATGTTATAGGCGGTGTTGAAATCGGCGAAGCCCGCATCGGTCAGGATTCCCCCCAGAGGGATTTTATACAGCGCCCCGATGAGCTTGACCACAACGACGCTGGCCGTCAGAATGGCGGCTCCGCCGAAAAACGAGTTCCTTTTTGGGGTGGATGCAGACATATCCTCAAACCTTTCCCATCACAAGTCCCTTCACTTGAACAGCAGGGGCAGGGCGTACTGTTTTACCTCCGCTTTGATGCGTTCCAAGTCCAGGGTCAGAAACGCCCCGTTCTGGTATATGATACGGCCCCTGGCCATATTCATGCACACATTGGAGCCATGGGCGGAGAACACCAGGTTTTCCGCCTCGTCGTGGCAGGGGGTGAGATTGGGGGCGTCGAAATCCACCAGGATCAGGTCGGCCACCCGGCCCGCCTGGATACACCCGGTGTTCCGGCCCAGGGCCTTCGCGCCGTTGATGGTGGCCATCTCCAAAGCCCGCCGGGCCGTCATGGCCATTGGATCTTGGTTCACACCATTGTGGAGGACAGCGGCCAGCTTCATGTCGGCAAACAAGTCGGTGCTGTTGTGGGAGCTGACCCCGTCGGTACCCAGGGCCGCGTTCACCCCGGCCTTCAGCATGGCGGAGATGGGGGCCACGCCTGAGCCCAGCTTCAGGTTGGAGTAGGGGTTGTGGACGCAGGACACGCCCTTCCTCTTCATAATCTCCCAGTCCTCAGGGGTGGTGTGGACGCAGTGGGCGGCGATGGCCCGACCGTCCCACACGCCGTACCGCTCCAACAGCTGGATGGGGGTGAGGCCGTATTTCTTCACGCACTCCTCATGCTCCTTCCGGGTTTCAGAGATGTGGACGTGCATCCCCAGGCCGTGCTTCTGGGCGAAACCGGCCACCCACTCCCACACCGGGGGGCAGGAGGTGTATTCCGCATGGATGGAGGCGTCCACCAGGAGCTGGCCGTCCCCGGCGTTGTGCCAGTCCTCGTACAGCCGGATGTGGTTCTCGCAGTCCCCGCACTTGTCCGGGGAGAAGTCCTCCGGCGCGCCGAAATACACCGCGCCGTTGCACAGGTTGGCGGAGATGCCGGCGTCCAGCACCTGTCGGGCCACCACCCCCATGCGCATGTACATGTCGGCGATGCAGGTGACGCCGGAGGCGATCATCTCCGCCAGCCCCAGCCCTGTGGCGGCGGCCATGGCCCGGTCGTCCCACCTGCCCTCGGCGGGGAAGATGTAATCGTTGAGCCAGGTCTGGAGGTCGCAGCCCCCGCCGTAGCCCCGCATGAGTGTCATGGGGATATGGGTGTGGCAGTTGACGAAACCGGGCATCATCACCTTTCCGGTGCAGTCGATGGTCTGGTCAAAGTCCCCCTGGGGGCGGTTGGGGCCCACGTAGGAGATATTGGTCCCATCCACCGCCACATAGCCGTAGCGCAGGGTGGTGAACGCCTCGTCCATGAGAACCGCGGTGACGTTGGTAAACAGGGTGGTCATACGAACCCCTCCTAATGAATAATTACAGTTTTCTCAGGCAGCCCAGCACCAGCCGTTTTTGTCCGGCTTTTCCTATACCAGGGCGCTGGCCTGGACCCTTTTACATTTTCCGCAAGCACCCCAGAACAAGCCGTGAAAATTTGTCCTTGGCGGCCTCGGCGGCGTCCAGCACCTCTTTCTCGCTGAGGGGCTGGTCCAGGATGCCCGCCGCCATGTTGCTCAGCAGGGTGAAGCCCAAGACCTCCATGCCGCAGTGGCCCGCCACGATGACCTCGGGGGCGGTGGACATGCCCACCGCGTCTCCCCCCAGAATCCGGGCCGCCCGGATCTCAGCGGGAGTCTCGTACTGGGGTCCGTAGCAGTAGAAGTAGACCCCCTCCCGCAGGGTGATGAACATATCGGCGGCGGTGTCCCGGGCGATCTTCTGGAGCCGGGGGGTGTACAGGTGGGAGGCGTCGGGGAACCGGACGCCGAACTCGGGGATATTGGTCCCCCGCAGGGGGGACTCGGAGAACATCTTGATGTGGTCGGTGATGAGCATCAGGTCCCCCGCCTGCCAGTCGGTGCGCACGCATCCGGCGGCGTTGGTGACGATCAGCGTGTCGCAGCCCAGCAGCCGCAGCACCCGCACGGCGTAGGACACGTCGTCATAGCCGTAGCCCTCGTAGTGGTGCATCCGGCCCTGCATGACGGCCACGTTTTTGCCCGCCAGCACGCCGAACACCAGCTGCCCCTTGTGTCCGGGGGCGGTGGACGCCTTGAAGTGGGGAATCTGACCATAGGGGATGGCGATGGGATTTTCCACCACGTCGCCCAGAAAGCCCAGGCCGGAGCCCAGCACCATAGCAACTTTGGGGATAAATCCTCCGATTTTTTCCTTAATGTAATCAGCGCTCTCCTGATACTGTGCAAATGTGTACGCCATGTCCGCAGCCTCCCGTATTCATATTTTTGTTCAACTGATTTAGTTTACACCATTTCCCGGCGGAAATCAATGAACAGGTTATAAATTCCGCAAAAAAGCCCGCGGGTTTTGTGGTGCCCCCGTTGCATTTTTGGAGCGATTGGGGTAAAATACCGCAGAAGCGCGGAGAAGCGGACAGCGAGGGAGCTTGGAACGGAGCGAAAGCAAAAGCCCAAGGCCCGCGCAGCGGGGCTGGGTTTTGCTTGAGTCGCAGCGAAAGCGACCGAGCGCCCTGGCCGCTTCGCAGCGTGACAACATGGGACCAAAAGGAGGCCGCACTATGAGAGACGGCTTTGTGAAGGTGGCGGCGGGCACGCCGAAGATACGGGTGGCCGACTGCGCATACAACGCGGAACAGATCATTGCCCTGATGAAGGAAGCGGCGGCGCAGGGTGTAAAGGTTTTGGCCCTGCCGGAGCTGTGCCTCACCGGGTACACCTGTGGGGACCTGTTTTTGCAGCCCACCCTGCTGGACGGGGCTGGGCGGGCTCTGCGCCGCATTCTGGACGAGACAATTGACTTGGACATGGTCACTGCCCTAGGTCTGCCCGTCAAGCACAAAAACAAACTGTATAATTGCGCGGTAGTAATACAAAAAGGCGCAATTCTGGCGCTGGCCCCCAAAACCCATATCCCCAATTACGGAGAATTTTACGAGGCCCGCTGGTTTGCCTCCCCTTCGGAGAAGCTCAACGGCCATGAGTTTGAACTGGCGGGGCTTCCGGTGCGCATGGTCACCTGTCCGCTGGTGGAATGTTGGACGGTGCCGGGGCTGGTCATCGGCGTGGAAATCTGCGAGGACCTGTGGGCCCCGGTGCCGCCCTCTGTCCGGCTCGGGGCGGAGGGGGCCACCCTCATCCTGAATCTGTCCGCCTCCGACGAGACGGCGGGCAAGGCAGAATACCGCCGCCAGCTGGTCACCGGGCAGTCGGCGCGGCTAGTGTGCGGGTATGTGTACGCCGATGCGGGAGAGGGGGAATCCTCCACTGACCTGGTATTCGCGGGACACAACATCATCGCGGAAAATGGGACGATTTTGGCAGAACAGCGGTTCAGCACCGGGCTGACCATTAGCGAGATTGACGTACAGCGGCTGACCTATGAGCGGCAGAGGATGAATACCTATACCTTCCCGCCCAGCGATGGGTATATCTTCTTTGATTACTGCAAGTTTGAACGAGAGGAGACAGAACTCACCCGCCCCGTCTCTTCCACCCCCTTCATCCCGGCGGACGCCGGGGACCGGGCGGAGCGCTACGAGGAGATCCTCACCATCGCCGCCCTGGGCCTCAAAAAGCGGCTGGAGCACACCAACGCCTCCTGTGCCGTGGTGGGGCTGAGCGGCGGCCTGGATTCCACCTTAGCCATCCTCATCACCGCCAAGGCCTTCGACCTGCTGGGCCGGGACCGTAAAGGGATTTTGGCTGTCACCATGCCCTGCTTCGGCACCACCAAGCGCACCCGCTCCAACGCCGAGATTCTGGCCCGGGAGCTGGGGACGGACTTCCGGGAGGTGAACATCGGCAGGGCGGTGGAACAGCACTTCGCCGACATCGGCCAGTCCGTGGAGGACCACAGCGTCACCTTTGAGAACGCCCAAGCACGGGAGCGCACCCAGGTGCTCATGGACCTGGCCAACCAGCGGGGGGGACTGGTGATCGGCACCGGGGACCTCAGCGAACTGGCACTGGGCTGGGCCACCTACAACGGGGACCACATGTCCATGTACGCCGTCAACGCCTCCATCCCCAAGACCCTGGTGCGCCATCTGGTGGCCTGGGAGGCGGACCGGCTGGGCGGCCGGATCGGGGAGGTGCTCCGGGACATCCTGGACACCCCCGTGTCCCCCGAGCTGCTTCCCCCCAAGGACGGGGAGATCGCTCAAAAAACCGAGGACCTGGTGGGGCCCTACGAGCTCCACGACTTTTACCTGTATTACGCCATCCGCTGGGGCTTCCCGCCCCGTAAAGTCCTTCGCCTTGCCCAGCGCGCCTTTGACGGGCAGTACCGCCGGGAGACGCTGCTCAAGTGGCTGAAAAGCTTCTACCGCCGGTTCTTCTCCCAGCAGTTCAAACGCTCCTGCCTGCCCGACGGGCCCAAGGTGGGGTCGGTGGCGCTGTCCCCCCGGGGCGACTGGAAAATGCCCAGCGACGCGGCGTCAAAGCTGTGGCTGGATGAATTGGAGGGGTTGGAATAACATGAACATTCTCGTCGACCTGTTCCTCACCTTCGCCCGCATTGGAGTATGCACCTTCGGCGGCGGCTATGCCATGCTGCCCATACTCCAGCGGGAGCTGGTGGAAAACAAAAAGTGGGCCACGGAGACCGAGCTGGCCGACTACTACGCCGTGGGACAGTGCACCCCCGGCATCATCGCCGTGAACACCGCCACCTTCGTGGGCCGCAGCCAGGCGGGGGTCGCCGGAGGAATCCTCGCCACCCTGGGGGTGGTGTTCCCATCCATTGTCATCATCATTGTCGTCGCTGCCTTCTTACAGAACTTCATGCACCTGGAGTTCGTGGTCCACGCCTTCAACGGCGTCCGGGCCGGAGTGGTGGCGCTGATTCTGTCCAGCGTCATCAAGCTGTTCAAAAACGCCGTCATCGACTGGCCCACCCGGCTCATCTACGCCGTGGTGCTGGTTATGGCCGCCGCCGGGACCCTCTGCACCATGCCCGAGGGAACCCTGGGCGCCGTGCTGGGCTTTATCCTGTCCCCGGTATTCCTGGTCATCGCGGCGGGCGTGGCCGGACTGTGCGTCCGCGCGGCGAAAGGAGGGCTGAAATAATGCCTTTCACAGTGGATTTCATGCTTTATATCAGATTGTTCCTGGAGTTCTGCCGGGTGGGTCTGTTTTCCGTGGGGGGTGGCCTGGCCACCATCCCCTTCCTCACCGACCTGGGGGAGCGCACGGGCTGGTTTAATCCCGGCGACCTGGCCAACATGATCGCCATCTCCGAGTCCACCCCCGGTCCCATGGGAGTGAACATGGCCACCTACGTGGGGTTCCACACCGGCGGCGTGGTGGGCGGCGTGGTGGCCACCCTGGGGCTGGTGTCCTCCTCCATCGTCATTATTCTGGTCATCGCCGGATTCCTGGAGAAATTCCGCCAGTCCAAGGTGGTGGACGGGGTGTTCTATGGCCTGCGGGCGGCGTCGGTGGCCCTCATCACCGCCGCCCTGCTCCAAGTGGCCAAAATCGCCCTGCTGTTCCACGAAGTGCCCGGCATGGACGGTTCGATTGAAACACAACTGTTTTATTGGCCCGCAATTATACTAGCTGTTGCCATCTTTGTGCTGGTGAAATTCACTCCGGCAAAAAAGCTCCATCCCATCTGCTTTATCGGGCTGGCCGCCCTGGCCGGAGCGGTATTTCAGATGTGACCGCCAACTATCACAACAAGGCGTACGTACAAACTCCCAGCGCAGAGTTTGCCTTCTCTTGACAGGAACATCCGCAGTTTGGGCAAGCACCCCGGCAGGAATCACGCTGAGATTTCCTGCCGGGGTTTTCCCTGTTCCGTGGAATTTCTCCGCTGTGCGGTCGGCGCGGCTGAAACACACACATTAAGTTTTACATCCAGCGGGCCGTCGGCCCGCTGGATGTAAAATGCGCATAAGCGCCGCCTATTAAAGTTCAAAGCGAAACCGCCCAATCGACTCTCCTCCGCGCAAACCGCAGCGGTTCCGGCACCGGCGCCGTGATGTTCGTACCGCACATGGCAGACGCCTTGTCGCCGAAATTGGAATTTCACGAAAAGAAAACAAATAAATTATAACTTGCTTTTCCTCTGCAGCTTCCGTTTTGTTCCATCCGGCTCCATGATATAGGTGTTCTCCAAATGCCCCACCAAGCTGGCCTTCACGCTGTCGATATACTCCCGGCGCAGGGCGTCCCGCTCGGCCAGCTCCTCCGGGGTGAGGGTCTCCCCCGCCTTCACCCGGCGGGCCAGCTGGTTGATGCGGTCAATCTTTTTTTGGTCCATTTACAGATACCTCTCAATCTCGATGATGATCCGGCCCTTCCGGGACTGGCCGCCCACGGATTTCAGCACGCACTTGCCCAGCCCCCGGCAGGTGAGCACGTCCCCCTGGGCCACCGCCCGGTCGGGCTTGAGGCACTCCCGGTGGTTCAGGGACACCCGGCCCCCGGCGACGGCGTCCGCCGCCTTGCCCCGTGCCAGGGAGAAGCCGGAGGCCAGCACCGCGTCCAGCCGCAAAGCGGCCACCGTGTCGTGGATGACCTTCACCTGGGCGGGGGCAGGGGCCAGACCGGACAGGGGGATTTCTTTCAGCTTTAAGCGATACCGCCCCGCCTGGTCGAACTGGGACAGGATGATGGGAGCGGCCTCCTTCAGGCAGACGAGCTGGGCGGAATTCTCCCCGGCCAGAATGTCCCCCACCCGCTCCCGGGTGAGGCCGATGCCCATGAGGCCCCCCAGCAGGTCCCGGTGGGTCAGGTCCGCCCCGGTAGGCGGGTAGGCACACTCAATGGCGGCAAGCTCGTCCTCCGCTTCCCAGTCCCCGGCCTCCTGCCAGTCGGGGAGAAACACGCACACCGTGCGCTCCGCCCCCTCAAACCCGCCGTGAAACAAGTGCTTCGGATGGCCGCAGGCGGCCAAAAGGGGCTCTATCGCCGCCCGCTGGGCGGGGGACAGAAACTGGGTGGCGCAGGGGATGGAGCGGTTCTGGGCCCGGTCCAGCTGGTCCAGGGCCCTGGCCAGCACCACCCGTTCCTCCGGGTCCTTGGAGAATTTGTTTAAAAGGTCGGTTTTATTCATATCACGCCTCTCCTCCGGGCTTCCTCCATCAGCTTGGGCTGGATCAGCGGATAGGTCCAGCGGTCAGGCAGACCGTCCATTAGATAGATTTCCCTGATTTCGTGGTGCAATCCGCCCTCCAGGGCGGCAATCTCCCCACAGTACAGCATACCATAGTCCCGAAAGGAGTAGGCGCACACCGGGGTCAATGTGAACTCCGACGCGCCGGTCTCCTCGGCCAACTCCCGACGCGCCGTTTCCAAGATAGTCTCCCCCGGCTCTCTGTGTCCGCCGGGGATCTCCAGAGTATCACGCTCCCGGTGGCGGCAGAACACCCACTTACCCTGATGCTTGGCGATGACGACCGCATATTTCAGCAGGGCGTCGTCCACACGGTCGTAAAACCTTACTTCAGGCTGTTCCATTCATCACACCTCCCCGGCTCATACCACCTGTTTCTGGGCGTTGTAGAGCTGGGCGTACTCCCCGCCCTTGGCCAAAAGCTCCTCGTGGGTACCCTCCTCCAGAATGTGGTTGTCGTCCACCACGATAATACGGTTGGCGGAGCGGATGGTGGACAGCCGGTGGGCAATAATTAAGGTGGTGCGGCCGCGGGCCAGCTCGTCAAAGGCGGACTGAATCCGGGCCTCGGTGACCGAGTCCAGGGCGGAGGTGGCCTCGTCCAGAATCAAAATGGGCGGGTTTTTCAGGAATATACGGGCGATGGACACCCGCTGCTTCTGCCCGCCGGACAGCATTACCCCCCGCTCCCCCACGTAGGTCTGGAAGCCGTTGGGCATGGACATGATGTCGTCGTAGATCTCCGCCCGGCGGGCGGCCTCCGCCACCTCCGCCTCGGTGGCGTCGGGGCGGCCGTAGCGGATGTTGTCCATGATGGTGCCTGCGAAAAGGAACACGTCCTGCTGGACGATGCCGATGTTGTGGCGCAGGGAGCGCTGGGTCACCTCCCGCACGTCCTGGCCGTCCACCAGGATGCGGCCCCCCGTCACGTCGTAGAACCGGGGGACCAGCTGGCACAGGGTGGACTTGCCGCCCCCGGAGGGGCCCACCACCGCCACCGTCTCCCCCTGGGGGATGTGGATGGACACGTGGTCCAGCACCGCCGGGCC
>ERZ808028.1548-NODE-1548-length-13439-cov-4.649379_pt1 | contig 13439 bp, 12 predicted proteins | sample MGYA00380184_ERZ808028 | MGnify/ENA primary metagenome ERZ808028 (study PRJEB31490, sample SAMN06133397) | mouse gut metagenome | isolation source: J8_1 | host: mice | place: China: Chengdu | collected 2015-05 ...
TGCTTATATTTTTTGTAAATACTGGAAATCATGGAAAAAGGTGGTGATATACAATGAAGAATCAAGAAGATGATTTAATGGATATCCGGGAAGTTATGATGGATATGAATGGGCAAAAATTTGATACGCCAGAGGAAAAGATTCGCACATTTGTGGAGAAAATCGGAAATCCCTATGCCTATAAGGTGGGGGATGTGGTTGTTCATGTATCTTTTTCAGGAAAGCAGAGCATGGATGAGTGTTTTTCTAATTTTCTTGCAGGTATGTAATGGCAGAGCATAGTGCGTTTAAAGATAGGTTGGAAGCTTAAATAAGAGGAAGAAACTGACATTACAATCATCAAAAAAAGACTGGATTTCCCGAACTTTTTGTGCTATGATGAGTTTGGACAAAATCAGCGGGACTCCAGTTTTTCTTCTGGTAGATTGCCTACCATAAGATAACAGGAGCGGCGTAAAATGAATAATATTGAAATACACAATAAAGATAAGATATTTAAAGCCGCCATCTATGTTAGGTTATCGAAAGAAGATGGCGACTCTTTTTTGTTGGGAAAAAATGAAAGTGACAGTATAACCAATCAGAAGCTGTTGATTATGAATCATATCAAAACGATGCCGGAAATTAACGTTGTGGAAATTTTTGAAGACGACGGTTATACGGGAACAAATTTTAAGCGTCCTGGTTTTCAAAAGCTTTTAGCAGCAATCAAGGAACAGCGTATTGACTGTGTTGTAGTAAAAGACTTTTCACGCTTGGGCAGAGAATACCTGGAAGCGGGGAAATATATTGAAAAGATTTTTCCGGCTATGGGCGTTCGTTTTATTTCGGTAAATGATGATTATGACAGTTTCCGTTCCAGAGGGCAGGCAGATAATCTGATTGTTCCGTTTAAGAATCTGTTAAATGAGCAGTACAGCCGGGACACATCGGGGAAAATCCGTTCTGCTTTGAGTGTGAAAAGGAAACAGGGGCTGTGCGTTTCCAGCTTTTCCGTTTATGGCTATCAAAAAGATCCCGAAAATAAAAATCATTTGATTGTGGATGAATATGCAGCGGCAGTAGTGCAGGAAATCTACAAGATGAAGATGGATGGCCTGAGTATGGTAGCGATTGCAAAGCAGTTGAACGAACGGAAATTATTGTCACCGGCGGATTATAAGCGGGATAAAGGAATCCGCTATCGGACTTCATTTAAAACTAATCCCTATTCGGGATGGTCGGCTACGGCAGTTGGCAGAATCCTGAGAAATGAGGTTTACTGTGGAACATTAATTCAGGGGAAACGCAGAAAGAAAAGTTATAAGCTGAATGTAGAAGAAGCCGTGTGTCAGGAGGAACAGGATCGGGTAGAAAATACACATGAGGCAATTATTACCACGGTATTATTTCAGGAAGTGCAGCGTTTACTAAAGGAAGATACCCGGAGCGGTGATGGGAAAATGATTTACGCTCTGGCTGGAAAAGTATACTGTGCAGATTGTAATGGTTCTATGGTCCGTATTGTTGTACCCAGTAATGGTAAAAAATATCCGTATTATGTCTGTGGCAATTATAAGCACAACAGCAAGTGGTGTTCGTCCCATCAAATTTCAGCAAAAAAACTGGAAGAAGCTGTGTTGTGCTCGATTCAGGCACAAATTGCTGTTATGCTGGATATGGATAAAGCACTGGATGGAATTGATCATCTGGTGTGGGAGAAAAGAGAAGTAAAAAAGCTGTCGGCACAGATTGAAGCTCTGGATGCACAGATTGCACAGAACCAGCAGTTGCGTATGGAAGTTTACGAAGATTTGAAAAGCGGGCTGATAGATCGTGAAGAATATGAAAGCTTGCGGAAAGGATTTGCAGAAAAGGTAATCCTGTCAAAAGAAGCAAAAAAGAAACTTCTGGAAGAACAGAATACCCTGGTTAAGGGGCTGAATGAACAGCAGCAGTTTCTGGCTGGATTTAGAAAATATGAGAATATACAGGAACTTAATCGAAATGTGGTGGTAGCGTTGATTGATAGAGTTTTAGTTGAAGACAGCAAAACGATTCATGTGGAATTTCGATATCAGGATCGGTTTGCCTCCATTGATGAATTCCTGAAATCACAGGGAATCAAGGACTATCCCCATGAAATAAACGCAGAAGGATTTGTATTCAGGTAAACGTGCAGCAGGAGAGGAGTAAGCAATATGGCTAGAGTGAGTAAGAAAAATAATGCCTATATTCAGGCGGATAAAGCAACAAAATTAAAGGGGGCAGAAAGCTATAAGACGGCGATTTATGCCCGCCTTTCGGTAGAAGATAATGGAAAAGACAGTGATTCCCTGGAAGCGCAGATTCAGTATCTGAACGCTTATCTGGAGGACAAGCCGCAGATGCAGCTGTGTGGAATATTTGCGGATAATGGATTCACGGGTACAAATTATGACCGACCAGAATTTCAAAAAATGATGAATTTGGTAAAAAAAGGGGAAATTAATTGTATTGTAGTAAAGGATCTGTCCCGGCTGGGAAGAAATTATATTGATACCGGGAATTTTCTTCAAAAAATTTGCCCGATGTACCATCTTCGCCTGATTGCGGTGAATGATCGATATGACACTGCTTTTGCCGGTTCAAATGAGGAGATGTCCATGTCGGTAATGAATATTGCAAACGATATGTATGCCAAGGATATTTCCAGAAAAATCTGTTCTTCCCTTCAGGGGAAAATGGAACGTGGGGAATATATTGGCAATTATGCTCCCTATGGTTATCAGAAGAACCCGGAAAATAAGAATCATTTAATCATTGACCCCTTAACAGCTCCGGTAGTTCGGCGGATTTATGAATTGCGGGCAGAAGGGCTGGGAATATCAAAGATTGCAAAGATATTGAATGAGGCAGGAATTCCTTCTCCTGGACGTTACCGTTATGAGAATGGAATTATCACCAATAATAATAAAAAGGGAAAAGAAATTTTGTGGAACCGTCATGTATTGACAGATTTGCTGAAAAATATCGTTTATCAGGGACATCTGGCACAGGCAAAGGCCAGGGAAGCACTTTATCAGGGAGAAGCATTTCATTGGGTAGGAGAAGATGAATGGGTAGTGTGCAAAAATACACATGAGCCAATTATCAGTGAGGAATTATTTGTCCGTGTTCAGGAAATTAACCAGAAACAATCAAATGTCCGTAAGGAGAGCCAGGGAAAATATGCGCATCTGCCAAAAGCAGTTAATCCTTATGGAAAAAAGTTAGTATGTGCGGATTGTGGCTCTGTGATGAAGCTGGTGCGGGGGATTAACCGAAAAGGAGATAAGGTCTACTTTACATTCAAATGCCCGCGCTATATTGAACACAGAGAACGGGGATGTACCGATAAATCCATCTCCCAGGCGGAACTTGACCTGGTTGTTTTGGATACGCTTAATGCACATATTCAGTTGTTTGTAGAACATACATCAGCGATTGCAAAGCTTTTAGAACAGAAAGAAAAGCTTAAAGGACAGGACAAGACCGTGGAAGAAAGGATTCGTTTGGAACAGGAAATAAAACGACTGGAAGCACTCAAAAACAGTTTGTATATGGATTTAAAGGAAGGGCTGCTGATGGAGGAAGAGTATCGGTATATGAAAAAGCAGTACGAAGAAAAGATCGAAAAACTGAAGAACCAGATAGAGCAGCAGCACAGTGGACGGACAAAGCTTGAGGAAGAAACGTTGCAATATTCGTACTGGCTGGATCAGGCCGGTAGTTATGAAAAAATAGAGAAGATAGATAGTGATGTGCTTGAAACCTGGATAGAAAAAATTGGTGTACAGACGGGAAAGAAGATTAAGATGCAGATGAAGTACAAAGATCAGTTCAGAGAAGCGGGAATTGCGTGGGAGGAGGCTGTCTGATGGAACAGCATATTGCTGTTTATCTGCGGGTTTCGCTGGAGGATATTAGCCTGGGGGAGAAACAAAGGATAAAAGAAGAGCAGGAAAGCTCTTTAAATCAAGAAAGTAATAGTATTTTTGCCCAGAGAAAGCTAATTGAAAAGTATATTGCTCAGGAAGAGTCCCTGCGGGGACTCCCTTTCTCGGAGTTTGTCGATGATGGGTTTACAGGAACAAATTTTGAACGCCCGGCATTTCAGCAGATGATGGAGAAAATAAAGGCAGGCAGGATTTCCTGTGTTATTGTCAAGGACTTATCTCGTTTTGGGCGAAATTATCTGGAAGTAGGAGATTATTTGGAACATTTATTTCCTTTTCTGGGTATTCGGTTTATTGCGGTAAATGACGGTTATGACAGTCAGGAACACAGTGGAGCAAATGCAGGAATTGATATTGCGTTTAAAAATATTCTGCATGATTATTACAGCCGTGATCTTTCAGTGAAAATCCGGTCGGCGCAGCAGAGCCGTATGAGGACGGGAAAGTATGTTAATGTTCCGCCCTATGGTTATCGAAGAGATCCTGAAGATAAACATCATCTCTTGCCAGACCCGGCTACAGCATCCATAGTGAAACGAATTTTTCAAATGGTGATTGATGGAAACAGTACGTCGCAGGTGGCAGCCATATTAAACCAAGAGGGCATCCCTACACCGCTGCAGGCCAAAGGGATTCGGAGAAAGAAAGGAATTCTTTGTGAAAAGCCCCTGATGTGGAGCCATGCGGCGATTTTAAATATTCTTGGTAATTATAAGTATACAGGAGCAATGGTAAATCATTCGTGTGAAAATCCATCCCTGCGGGCGCGTTCACAGATAAGAGTTCCGCAAACAGAATGGATTGTTCACGAGGGGATGCATGAGGCACTGGTTTCTCATGAGGAATTTCAGTTGGCAAAGCAGGCGATACGTAAGGTGGAAAATTATTCCCAGAAAAAGAGGGATTTTTCCAAAAGTGTATATTATTGTGGATATTGTGGACGGCGGCTGAGGAAAACGTATGGGAAAACCACATATCTGAGTTGTCAAACGGTGATGTACCAAAAAGATGCAGAGTGCGGGGAGATTCGCTGGATATTGCCGGAGATGGAAGAAATGCTACTTGATTCTTTTCAGATCCAGTTGTGTTTTTTAAAGAAGTTGAGGAAGAAACAGAAAACAAAAAAGAAAGATCCAGGGAAAATGTTTATCCGAAAAATAGAAGAAATTAAGGCACAGGTGGATTTCTGCAATTCCCGAAAAATGCAGCTTTATATGGAATATCGCGGCGGACAGTTAAGCAGGGATAGTTTTATTATGCAGAAAGAAGAGCAGACAAAGGAGGAAAAACGGCTGAAGGTATTGCTGGAAGAAACCCAGGCAGACTATGAACAGCACCTGGAAGAAAGGCAGAAGGAAAAAGAGCAGGAAGAATTATTGAATCAATATGCACCAGAAGGGGAATTTAGCAAAGAAGAATTGCTTCAGCTAATGTATCAGGGGATTGACCGAGTAATTGTGTATAAGGAGCAATTATTGGAAGTTATCTGGAAGTTTCAGGATGTGTTTGCAGAAGAGGTAGAGGAAAAGGATAAATATGAAGTTAGGAATAGACACAAGGCAGAAGATGGAAAAGAGGAAGAAGCGGTCAATGAAGCAGTCAATGAAAAAGCAATTATTGCAGAAAAACGGATGGCATGATATACTGAAAGCAAAGAAACGGGTGCGAAGTATGCAGAAAAACGCTGGCAGAGAAGAAGTGGGAAAGACGGGCGTAGAGGATATAACGAAAATAAGCATCTTGTATGCGACAGATAGGAAAAATGGTATTGCGGAAAGGAGGGAGAGGGTTGGGGCGTAAAGATACGGTTACGAAAGATTATATGAAGCAGAACACGATATTTGCGGATGCATTTAACTACTATATTTATGGTGGACAGCAGAGAATTTTGCCGGGACAACTGCAGGAATTGGATACGACGGAAATTGTTGTACCCTATGGTGCAGATGATGCCGGGGAGCCAGAGCAGGTTTATCGGGATGTAATGAAAAGAGTGGTTGCGATGAAAGATGAATATGCGGCCTACCTGCTTTTGGGAATTGAGAACCAAGGTGATGTGAATTATGCCATGCCAGTGAAAAATTGGTTGTATGATGCCATAAATTATGCGAAACAGGTTCAGAAGGCGGCAAACAGTCATAGGAAGGCAAAGGATTCTAAAGGACACAGTAAGGGAGAATTTTTGTCGGGATTCTATAAGGAAGATCGATTAATCCCTGTAATTACTCTGGTTATTTTATTTTCGCCGGATAAATGGGATGGGCCGACTTCCCTCCATGAGATGTTGAGTGTGAGAGATGAACATATTCTTTCCCTGGTGCCGGATTATCAGATTCATTTGATTACGCCTTATGGATTGTCGAAAGATGAGTTGAAAAAATTTCATTCATCTCTTAGGGAAGTGCTTACTTTTATCAAATATTCTAAAGACAGGGAAAAAATGGATGAAGCTGTCCGAGATAATTTTAAAAAGTTACGGAAAGAGGAAATAGATGTTTTAAATTATTGTGCTAATGTCAACTTGAAATTGCCGCCAGGAGAGGAGGAAGTGGATGTGTGTAAGGCTTGGGAGGATATGAAGCAGGAGGTAGAAGAAAGAACATTATTAGAGGCTCTTAGAAATATAATGGAAACCCTTCATTTATCGTTAGAGCAAGCAATGAAGGCATTGAAAGTACCAGAAGCTAATCAGGCTGGACTGGCTGCGAAACTAAACTCGCTCAGATAGGCAGGAGCGAAACGCCCCAGATCCTTATTACAAGATGTCATATTGTACAAATATTACCTTTTCTGACTGCAATGATGATTCAGGCTTATGCCGCAGTTAGGAAAGGATTTTGCTTTTTTATACAGGTAAGCAAGGATAGAACAGCGGGAGCAAAAAATCAGAAATCAGAAAAAATCAGAAATCCAGAATAAATTGACATTACATGCCAAAATTGCTATACTCGTTAAGGAAATGAAGGGAGATTAGGAAATGGTGGGAGAACGTTGGATAAAGACGCATCCGGTACGAATTGCTGCTGGTGTTTTTCTGTTTTATGTATTGTTTAGTGCATGTGCGAACTGGTCGCTGCTGCTTGGGGAAAATTTAATGAAGTATGATATCTGGGATGCGGAGTATCCTACGCAGGTGCTGATGACGGATGCATTGGCTTCCGGGACAGTTCCGCTCTGGAATCCGTTAATGCGTTACGGTTCGCCGTATTATGCGGTGTTTGGTTCTCCTGTCTGGTATCCGCTGACGCTTTTTCTGGCACTGGTTTTTGGGTATTCGCCGCACATCCTGGCGGCATCGTATGTGATGCACATCGTTATTGCGCAGTTTGGCATGTTTTTGTTGGCAGGGAAGGAGCTGGCAGAGCGCAGGCCGGAAGAAAACGGAGCGTTTTTATCGGTTTCGGGGCTTTGCGCAGGGATAGCCGCCGGTTTACTTTACGGCGGATGCGGGGTGTTTCTGTCAAATGCACAGCATATTATGATTATTATTTCGGCAGCGTGGATTCCCTGGCTTTTTTATTTTGTGCAGAAATATATACGGGAAAAGAAAGTGCTGCATCTTCTTTTGGCTGGATTGTGCGGAGGACTGATTCTGACTGGCGGTTATCCGGAGCTGTTTTATCAGGCATTTTTATTTCTTATTCCCTATGTCTGGTATGTCTGCCGTCTGTGGCGTACAGGAAAGAATACGACCGTTTTTCTGACCTCTGTAAAAGTATTTATCCAGTTGTGTATCTGTACGGTGCTGGCAGGGGCGGTAACACTGATTCCTTTTCTCTGCCATATGGGACAGCTTACCAGGACGAATGGGCTGGGGCAGGTTCCCAATACGTATCCGTTCAGCACGATGCTTTCCCTTATTTTTCCCCGGATGACGCAGTTTATTCCAGGACTTGAGCCAAGCATGGTAAATGTGTATTTCGGGCTTTTTCCTGTGCTCCTTTTTCCGGCGCTGCTGGTTAAAAAAACGCGCAGTAAACATATCTATGCAGTACTGGCGCTCATTGCCTGTTTAATTGTCAGCAAAGATTCTTTCCTGCACAGCCTGCTTTACCGTATTTTGCCCATGATGCAGAATTTCCGTTTTCCGACGCTGGCTAGGGTGTTTGTGTCTTTTTTTGTACTTCTGGCGGCAATGCCGCTGATGCAGGAAGTATTTTCAGGAAAAATAGAAGAAAACGTTCTTGCGTTTGCCAAACGGATGGCGGCGGTGATACTGCTTTTTGCTGTGCTGGCTGTGCTGTTTGGCTACTATGCAGAGTTGAAGGATAGTTCGGGGCTGCTGGCATTTTCGGAATCTGCATTTGTGACTGCCTCTCTCATGGGGATTTATGCGGCGGTGTTTTCTTTTATTAGGACAAAGCAGCTGGCAGGGTGGCAGCAGAAGGCAGCGCTTATCGGGGCAGTCAGCATTGAACTGCTGACGTTTTCAGCGCTGGAAGGACCAATTACGGTAACTTGCTATAAAAGTACGGATTACTGTTCTAACGCGGCGGTTCGGGCGGCAGTCAGCCAGGAATATGCCAAAGTGAACAACCGGATAAGAGAGATGAACTTTGCCGGGCATAAGCGCAGCACCAGCGGGCTGAACGGCCAGGCCATTGTTTTTCAAAAAACATTTGATGAAGAAGGATATATTTCCTTTCTGATGAATAGTATCGAAGAATTTAAAGACACATACCGCAGGAGCATTATGGAAACGAATCCTGTTATTTATTTTACCGATAATGTGGTGACGGCAGAGAATACCGATTACGATCAGTGGAAGGATGAGGGGAATGCCGCACCGGAACAGATTTTTCTGGACAATGCCTTGTGGAGAGAGGAACTGACAGGAAGTCTGCCGCAGGATGGTCAGAACAGCCATGGGCATACTGACCGGCTGCGCCCGGAAATCCTGAGCAGGCAGGAGCTTCCCATAGGCATGGAGAACGGTGCTGCAGTTTTGGAAGGAATATTCAGCGCCGGTCTGGAAAAAACGGAAAATATCCGTCTGTATTTTACGGATTCGGATGCAAAGCGGACAGAAGGAAACGTTATTGAACTGCTCTTGGTTTTCTGGGATAACAGCGGTGGAATATATTCTTATCAGGAAGAATTTTTGCTTCGGGAGGAGGAAGGAAGCGGGAGAAAATATGTGGATATTTATTTCCCGGATGTGGATGTACAATATCAGAAAGTCGAGATTGGATCTTCCAGGCAGCTTCCGGCAGCAGCAGAGCTGGTGAATAAAGAGCGGATGACAGCAGATCCCTGCGTCAATGTTTCTTATTTTGGACTTAACCGTATTGAATTGACGGTAAATGCGCCAAGTGCAGGGGTTCTCACATTTCTGCAGTCTGCACATAAGGGATGGTCAGCCTATATTGACGGAGAGAAAGAAGAAATTCAGACGGTAAACCGATGCTTTATGGGGCTTTTAATGGATGAAGGCGAGCATACGGTGGTGATGAAGTTCAGACCGAAGGATTTCTATGCAGGAGCTGTTGTTTCTATAGGTTATCTTTTGGCGGTATTGGCGGCGGGAATCTGTACATGGTTAGAACGGGTTAAAGGAAAAAAGGACAAAATACAATCTGCATAACGCAGAAAATGTGCACTGCGCACAGAATGGAGGAAGACATGTCCAGATATATCGGTGTACAAATGCTGGAATTTGCTCAGAAAGGTGATGAACGCGGGCATCTAGTAATTGTCGAGGGAATGAAGGATATTCCTTTTGAAATTAAACGGATATTTTATATTTACGGTTCAGGGGAAAATGTCGTGCGCGGGCAGCATGCAAACCGGGAATCAGAATTTATCTTGATTAATGTTGCGGGAAAGAGCAAGGTCAGGGTAAAAGACGGAAAAGGAAACGAGGCAGTTTTCTGCCTGAACCGCCCGCATACAGGACTGTACATTCCGCCGATGATATGGAAGGACATGTATGATTTCAGTGAGGATTCCGTTTTGCTGTGCATTGCTTCCAGCAATTATTGTCCAGAAGAATATATCCGCGATTATGATGAGTTTCTGCGGGTAATTCAGGAAGAATATTCTGGAATAAATGGACAGAGCACGCAAGGAAGGAAATAGAAGAAATGAAAGTATCAATCGTTATTCCTGTATATTTTAATCAGGATAACCTGCTTCCCCTGTATCGGGATATGCAGGAAAAGCTGTTCGTCCATACAGAAATAGAATGGGAAATTGTTATGGTGAATGACGGATCGCAGGATAACAGCTATCAGGTAATGCAGGAGCTGGCAAAACAGGATTCGCGGATTCGAATTTTTTCTCTGTCCCGGAACTGGGGTTCGCATGCGGCGATACTCTGCGGCCTGTCGAAATGCACCGGAGAGTGTGCAGTGGTGAAGGCTGCGGATCTGCAGGAGCCGACACAGCTTGTCCTGGAGATGGTTGAATCATGGAAGAAGGGAAATCATGTTGTTCTGGCTGTGCGGAAAGACCGTCAGGAGAGTCAGAGCCAGACGCTGTTTGCCAATTTATATTACTGGATGGTTAGGAAAGCAGCATTGCCGCAGATGCCCAAAGGCGGTTTTGATGTATATCTGCTGGATCGGAAGGTTATCCGCGTACTTCTGCTTTTGGACGAAAAAAACAGTGCATTGACCGGACAAATTTTATGGAGCGGATTTACAACAGATAGCGTATATTACACCCGGCTTCAGCGGGAAATCGGAAAAAGCCGCTGGACGCTGAAAAAGAAGTTTCGTCTTGTTTCCGATACGTTATTCAGCTTTTCTACCTTCCCGATCACGCTGGTATGCGTGATTGGAAGTTTATCCTGCATCATATCTGTGATTTGGGCAATTGTTGTTTTTATCGCTAAACTGACCGGTCAGATTCATGTCAGCGGCTGGGCTACCTTATTTATATTTAATCTATTCAGCTTTGGCGTGATCATGCTTACTCTGGGAATACTCGGAGGATATTTGTGGAGAACTTTTGATGCCTCCCGCAACCGTCCTGCCTACATTATTGAGGAGGAAGGAGATAATGAGCAGGAGAAGCAGCAGTAAACAGCAATGCTTTTTTATACCAGAAAATCATGTTCAGAAAGCAGAAGGAGGAAGAGATGGACGCAGCTGTACAGGCAGAGCCGGAAATGAAGATTTATCTGCGGGCACTCCAGCCGGAGGATGCTGCCGGAATGTTGGAATGGATGAAGGATGCAGATATACAGAAAGGATTTCGGTTTTCCGGCGAAGAAAAAACAAGAGATGATGTTATGGCCTTTATTCAGGGGGCGGAAATTGTGCCTGTTCAGGGGGGAAGCGTGCATTTTGCTGTTGCAAACGAACAGGGCGAATATATGGGAACGATCAGCCTGAAAAATTTTGACTTTGCTGCACGCCATGCCGAATATGCAATTGTTCTGCGAAAAAAAGCTCAGGGAAAAGGCATTGCCGTAAAAGCAACGAATGAGCTTCTGGAAAAAGCGTTTACGGAGTTTCATCTGGAAAAGGTATATCTGAATGTCCTTTCCGACAATCTGTGGGCGATTCGTCTGTATGAAAAGTATGGTTTTGTCTATGAGGGGGAATTTCGGCACCATCTGTATCTGCGCGGGGAATATAAAGGACTGCGCTGGTACAGCTTGTCCGCTGAGGAATATGCTGTGATAAAAGAAAAATGGGAAAAAGAAAGCTGTCCTTTGCCGCAGGAAAAGATTGTTCCCAATCGTATGGACAGGGGATTTTATGCGTATCAGAAGGAGTTTGAAGCAAAGGCGCTGGATGTCCTGCGTTCCGGCTGGTACGTTCTGGGAAAAGAGGTAACGGCATTTGAAGAAGAATTTGCGGCATTTACCGGCGCAAAATACTGCGTAGGTGTAGCCAGCGGCCTGGACGCCCTTTGGATTGCGCTTCGTGTACTGGGCATAGGTCCGGGCGACGAGGTGATTGTACAGGGAAATACATATATTGCCAGTGTAATGGGTATTACCATTAATGGTGCTGTGCCGGTATTCGTCGAACCGGATGAATATTTTCAGATAGACCCAATGCGGATAGAAGAGAAAATTACCGAAAAAACAAAAGCCATTCTCGTTGTCCATTTGTACGGGCAGGCAGCAAAAATGGATGCAATTATGGCCATTGCTTTACGTTACGGACTGAAGGTAGTGGAGGACTGCGCGCAGTCCCATGGTGCCTGCTACGACGGAAAAATGACTGGTACATTTGGTGATGCTGGCTGTTTTTCCTTCTATCCTTCTAAAAATTTAGGCGCATTCGGCGACGGAGGTGCCATCGTTACCGATAATCCGAAGCTTGCCAGAGATGTGCAGATTTTCCGCAATTACGGCAGCGAGAAACGGTACTATAACTGTGTTGCAGGGACAAATTCCCGTCTTGATGAGCTGCAGGCAGGACTGCTGCGCGTCCGCCTTTCCCATCTGGAGGAGTTAAACCGGGAAAAAGAGATGCTGTGCAGAAATTACCTGGACAAGCTGGATAATTCCTGTATCCGTCTGCCCAAAATCCGCAGCGGGGCAACGCATATCTGGCATCAGTTTGTGATTCAGACGGACTTCCGCCCGGAACTTATTGCGTATCTGGAGGAAAAAGGAATCGGGACATTGATCCATTATCCCATTCCGCCTCATTTATCCGAAGCTTATCAGTACCTTCAGCTAAAAGAAGGAAGCCTTCCTGTCACGGAAAATGACGCGCAGACCGTTCTCTCCCTTCCGCTGTATAACGGAATGACCAAAGAGGAGCAGAACCGCGTAATCCAGGCCATTAATGAATTTCAGCCCAAGGGCGCAGATCATATACAGTGATGATTCTTTAGAATAAGGATGGAATATCGGATGAAACGATGGAATCAGTTAATCAAATTCGGCATTGTAGGCGTGGCCAATAACGGCATATACTATCTTGCCTATCTGCTGCTTATCCGGCTGAATGTACACTATCTTGCCGCCAGCACGGCAGCATTTCTGATCAGTGTGGGAAATGCCTGCTACTGGAATAGTAATTATGTATTTACTGAAAAAAATCAAGAACAGCCGCCGTACCGCTGCTGGTGGAAGCTGTGGCTGAAAACCCTCCTTGCCTATGCCGGAACCGGCCTGATTCTTAATAATCTGCTGTTAATCTTTTGGATTGATTTTTGCGGAATCCGTTCCTCAATCAGCCCTATGATTAATCTATGCATTACGGTTCCGGTAAATTTTTTGATCAATAAATACTGGACTTTCCGCAGTCCAAAGTAATTGTTCTGACGGCGGTGTCCTTTCTTTGGATGATGGCTTTTAATTTTGTCCGTTCATCATCGGTTAAGGAAATTGTATATATCTTAGGTCTTGCCATGTTGAATCACCGCCGTTTCTTTTAGTATATCACATGGCGAGAAAAATAGCGATGACTATTTAGATAAACATCAACAGTATATTACACTAGTACAGCGTTTTTTTGATGCTCATATACTATCAAGGCTGTTTTTAACCAGCATATTTCCAGTTAAATGCTTTGG
>ERZ808028.1549-NODE-1549-length-13431-cov-6.489292_pt1 | contig 13431 bp, 16 predicted proteins | sample MGYA00380184_ERZ808028 | MGnify/ENA primary metagenome ERZ808028 (study PRJEB31490, sample SAMN06133397) | mouse gut metagenome | isolation source: J8_1 | host: mice | place: China: Chengdu | collected 2015-05 ...
CAGACAACGGCCACTTTGTCAAAATCTTTTAAGTCGATTACAAACGTATGGTCATAATTGATAATGCCGAAATGTACGGGAAAATCGACTCGTGGCGTTACGGGTTCGGCATTAAATAGCTTGAAACAATCCACTAAATCGAAGGGGATGCAAAACGGGAATAAGTGCTTTAAGTCTGCTAAAAAAGTATCGTTATTTGTGGGATTGTCAGGGTTATCTGGTTTATCTGGTTTGTCAGGGTCGGGATTAGGGTTTGGATTGGGGTTCGGGTTCTCAGCAGGAGTTACAAGAGAATCAACAAATTCGTCCACTACCTTTTGTTTTTCTTCTTCATTTTCGGCATTGTTCAAATCCTCAAAGTATTGATTTAATTGTTCCGTCGTTGGCAGAGTTGCGTTTTTGTAGAGGGATTCCGTTATGTTTCCTCCGGTTTCCGCTAATTTTTTTGCTAATGCGGTAGATTTTCCAATAGTGGAGGGGTTGATATAGGTATCAGGATATACAGGGTATGGATTGTCATAAAAAGATAATGACTCGTATTTAGAGGTACATACTGGAATATTACCATAACTATAAAAATATGGCGGTTCAGAAGGTATAATGTCTGTATGTGTTCCTTCACTCCTGTCAATAGATATGTGAGTAGGAGTGAAACCTTCATCATAATAAATGCATATAAAATCCGTGTAAGAGGGGATACGTTCAACACCTACATTAAGACGAGGACTATCTTTATTTGTATGCACGTAAAGATTTGTGTTTGCGTAATAAGAACGTATCTCTTGCTTACCAGAAGGATAATTAAATATATAGGTAAATCTATATGGATATCTTGATAAATCAATTTTATTTTCTTCACAATATTTATTAAGATGTTCGTCTACAAGGTTTAATGCTAAATTAGTTTTTGTTGGAAGTCCACCAGGCATTTTGGCACCTTCTTCGGCACTCTCTAACATGGTTGATGCAAACACGCCTGCAATGACAAAACCCATAGTTGAGCCTATTGCTTCTTCTAAATTTCCGCCATTTTTTGAGAGTCGCTCTTTTAACATTTTCCACGTCGGAAATTTATTTTTGTCGTCGTCGTTATCATCATCACCGCCACCGCCTGTACCTTCTAAAGCACCGGTGTATTCACCAGTATCAGGGTCAACATAACCTAATTCTATGGCTTTTTGTAAAACATCATCGTCCCATTGTTCTTGCATCCTGTCAGCAAATCCTTGTCCCCATTCTGCCATATCTGGGTCAAGTACAGGGGAATCTTCGTCTTCTAACCATTGTCCATTAGTCCAATATTCTGACACACCTACATAGGCAATTCCTACCATAGCTAATAAGGCAGTCAGCAAAATAACATCATCCACTACCGCAACTGCTTTTACTTCCCGCGCTTCATTGTGCGCCATCATTACCGCACTACTTGTAATGCATCCTACTAGGATGTAAGGGATTACCTTCCTGAGTATGGCTTTGCGTAGGTGGGGCGGCTTGCTCTTTCTGGTTTCGCTTTGCTCTGTGTGAAGTGTTTGGTTTCTTTCCTTTGTTTCTTCTTTCTTTCTCATTGTTTCCCCTTCCTTTTTCTTTTTCTGGTCGAAAAAAGAGGCTGGATTTCCTCCTAGCCCCTTCCTCCGCTTGTCTGCTTACACGCTTGCGGCCTGTCCTATTTGGTTACGATTTTCTTAAAAATCCTGATACCCGTCGTTACGACAATAACGGCGCCTACTACCGGCAGGGCTACGGGCAGGACGTCACCAATGATTCCCGTAAGTGATGTTGCTACTCCTGTAAAACTTGTTACTAATGCTGTTGATACACTTTCCATATACGTTTCTCCTTTCTTTTGCGCTTTACGCTTTTTTAATTATATTTATCAATCCGTGTATGGTTACTCCTATTATCATTGGCATACATCCAATCAGGAAACCTACCGGAATTGATGTTATGAATAACTGCCCTAGTTCTTCTAGGGATAAGGTAAGTAGTTCTTGTCCTTGCATATGGGATACCTCTGCTTTCTCTTGTCCTTAACTGATAAAATACCTTGCAAAGATGTTACATGCTAGGATACCGACTACCAGGCCAATGCCTATTATGCCAACTATGAATATGTTGGTCATGGTATCTAGGCGTTGGTTTACTGTTTGGAGTTCGGTTATCAGTGTGCCCATGTCGTTGGAATAATCTATGTATTCCTGTACCGTGGGGGAAAGTTCGGACGTGTGAACTTTGTCGTTACTGTCTGGTAAAGCATTTGTATTTGTACTGTTATCTATGGTATCAGTCTGGTCTTGAAGTTCTTGTGTGTCTTTTTCATTCATGGTAATTCAAACCTTACTTTCTTAATTCGATTACAATAGCGTTAAAATCTGAATAAATTTCGTTTACCCAATCTCCATGGTATTCCAAAGGGATATTTTCGATAAGTCCGTCATAGGTTAAGATACCTTGGTCAACTAACTTAACCCTTTCACGGGGACGGGTAACAAGGATAATGTTATTTACATACATAGTTTTTTGCCTCTCTAATTCAAGTTATATTGGCGAAAAATATTAGGGACTCTTTTTGTACCATTCCTACCCCCTAGCCCCCGTCCCGTCTCCAACGGGGGGATTCCTTCCCATTTTGGGTATTGGCTCTGTCCGTCCTGTCAAGGGTCACGATAAACAGTCATAGACTGCCCTTGACAGGACTACTTAACTGGTTTGGATTCATAGAGCCATTGGGAATGATTGGTCGTTTGGGCGGCTACAAATTCCCTTGCGGTAGGGGCTGACGGACACTCAAGAGGGAATTGCAATACTGCGGTATTCCAATCCCCTCCTGTCACCAGTATCGGTATCGGCTCTGCCCGTCCTGTCAAGGGTCACGATAAACGGGCGTAGGACGCCCGCCCTTGACAGGACTACGGTACTGGTAACAGTGATGGTTATATGTACCCAAAAGGGATTGCGGTATTTTGTTGTAAAGTTCGGATGTGTGAACTTTTTCTGGATTGCATGAAAGTTCGGACGTGTGGACTATTTGGAAGAAGCCGAAGCTTTCCCCGTGTTGGGACTAGCAGTATTGTCTTTTTCGGCAGTATCGGCAGGATATGCGTGGTATGCCTCCATACGACTGTTCTTTACGTCGATTGTTACGGCAAAGTGATATTTCTGCATAGCTTCAAGGGAATGGTAAACATCCTCTGTAATACGAACCTTCTCCACTTGTACGTCGTCGTCAACCTTTTTGTGACAGATGGCGTTATAAACAACACCTTTGTTACCATTCATTTCCCATGGTTTTTTTGATTTGTCAATGACAAGTACGGGTTCGATTGTTCTAAATGCAAGTTTCATAGTTTTTCTCCTTCTCTTTTTGGTTTTTTATCACAAGCCGGATTTCTCCAACATGCTACTTTTTTGGGGGAAAGCCCCGTTTCCAGGGCTTTCATTCTATATTTTTTAAACAAAATTAATATGGCTAGGTATTTTTAAGGGGAAAGCCCTTTACAGGGCTTCCACGCATTTACTTTTTTAGTACACAATCCTTAACTCTAAACGGGCGTTCTTTTTGTTGTTTCCCTCAACAACGTCGTAGAGTGTGTCAGTAATAATTCCACGGAGATTGAATAACTCGTCTACGGTTTTTGCTTCACATACAATAATGTTATCCGTAGTTTCTGAAATATCTAATTTTGTTGCCCCTTTTGAGGATGTATCTGCCGGACTGTCGGTACTTGCTGAACTGTCGGTATTGGCTGAATTAGAAGGGATTTCCTTCATTGTGGTTTCGATTGCTTGCGTATCGGTCGGGGATTGTAAGCCGGATTCATATTCGACGCGCATCCGCTTTAATTCACGAACTGACATGGACTTGTCACACTTGGTTAGGAGTTCCTGAGGGAACGCAAGCATAACCGCAAGTTGCGATACACTGTACTGTGTATAAGTCGGGGATAACTCCATGATATTGCCGTTTTCGTTTGGGAATCCAAACTTTTCACATATGTTGATAAAGTTGTTGCATGTCCCCCTTGCTATGGAATAGGTTTCTTTGGCAAAATCGTATATGTTCTTGAAATTGTCCAGTTGGTAAAGTTTATGCTTATAGATTGCATGGAGGGCAAAAGCTGTCTGCAAGTAACTGTTTTCCATGCTCTGGTAGGCTTTATCAATCTGACATTTGAAGCGTTTATATAACCGCTTGTCATTGGCTAGTTGTGTCTTTTTGTTCTTTTCCTCTGCTAGTTGCAACTGTTTAGTGATACTGTCGGCAGTTGGCGGATTCATTGCGGTTGTGGTTGTCGCATCTTCCTTTGTCTTGGTGTTTGTCTTAGCGGTTGTCTTGGTTGCTGTCTTGGCAGTCGCTTTAGTTGTCTTTTTGGTTGTTGTCTTAGCGGTTGTCTCTGTTTTTGTTGTTTTTGTCATTGTTATTTTCCCCCTTGTAAATCGTTCGGACGTGTGAACTTTTTATATTGTGGGGGTTCGGTTGTCTGAACCCCCGTCAGTAGCTTTCATTATTTGGTTAAACCGATTGAGAATAAAGCCCTTGTAATAATTGAGATTTCAGCCTTCCCATATCCGGCGTTTTTTTGTGTGTTGTATAATTTAGCATCAGATATCGGGTAATCGGTAGTTTCTTTGATGGCGACGACTTCGCCATTACCATGTGCGTATTCCATTGCTAGTTCTTCGGAAAACGCGGGAATGATTGTCTTGAAACAATCTTCTGTGACTGTATCCTCTAAGTACACCTTGTAAACTTTCATGTTGTTCATGTGGCTTTCCCCTTTCTTAAAGTTCATACGTGTGAACTTTTTTCCTGTGTTTTTCTTTCTAATTACATTATAGACTTTACAGCCCTAAAAAATAGAGATTAAGTTTATTGACTTTTTGTCGATAATATATTAGAATGAAGAATAAAAATGAAACGGGTATTAAGGGAGTATTCTCAAAAAAATCAAAATATTCCTGTATATCCTTGACATAGGTTCCCAGGAAAAGTATGGGAATAAAAATATTTAATTTAAAGTATATATATCTTATTATATAAATAACTTGATGAAGAAAGAGGCGAATACATTGATAGATTTAGCGGTTCCGGATTTATCGGGAAATGAACGAAAATATTTGAACGAATGTATTGACACTACTTTTGTGTCAACCGTTGGTGAATTTGTTAAGCGGTTTGAAAAGGAGGTTGCATACAAGACAGGAGCCTCTTATGGAACCGTAGTTTCTTCCGGGACGGACGGTCTTCACATGGCATTAACGGCATGCGGCGTGGGAAGGGACGAGTTGGTTTGTATTCCGGCGTTTACCTTTATTGCAACGGCAAACGCGGTTGCACATTGCGGAGCAGAGCCGTGGTTAATAGATATTGATGAAAAATCCTGGACTATGGCTCCAAAGATTCTGGAGAGAGAACTGGCTGAAAAAACGTATGAAGATGAAGGCAGACTCTATCACAGGGTAAGCGGCAAACGAGTTGCGGCAGTCATGCCGGTGTACACAATGGGAATGCCGGCGGATATGGACAGACTCAGAGAAATTACAGATAAATACCGTCTGCCGCTGGTGGCAGATGCCGCCGCTGCAATAGGAGCAAAATATAAGGGACGCGGCATAGGAGCCTTGGCAGATGCGACGGTATTCTCCTTTAACGGAAATAAAACGATTACCTGCGGAGGAGGCGGAGCTATTGTCGGAGATAATAAAAAGATTATAGAGCTGGCAGGGCATATAGCGGCTACAGCCCGCGTCGGTCAGGAGTATGACCATGATATGGTCGGATATAATTATCGAATGACTAATATACAGGCTGCGGTGGGCTGTGCACAGATAGAGAGGTTAGAAGAATTCATTGCAAAGAAGCATTATATAAGCAGGTATTATAAACAACATCTGAAGGGGATTTCGGGAGTAACATTTTTCCCGGAGACAGATTGGGGAGACAGCGCATGCTGGCTTGCCGGACTGGTTTTGGATCATACACGGGATGTCAGACAGATATGCGGCTGCCTGGCGGCAAAGGGTATAAAGACAAAACCTTTCTGGAAACCGATTTACATACAGAAGCCATACTTACATGCAGAAAAATCTCACATGGACATAACAGAAAAAGTCTGGCGGCATATCCTTCCGTTACCTACATCTACGCACTTGACAGATGAGCAGTTGGAGAGAGTTGTTCTGGCAGTGGAGGATATATTGTAAGATATGGAAGATATTTTATTGGTTGGATACGGCGGACATGCCAGAAGCGTGGCAGACTGTATTGAAAGGCAGAAAAAATACAGAATTATTGGTTATACGGATGTGGAAGCACGCAGCTCCAAATATAAATATTTAGGCGCAGATTCTGTTTTACAGGACTGTTTTGAGCAGGGAATTAAAAATGCAGCAGTAGGAATTGGATATATGGGAAAAGGAACGCTTCGGACAAGATTGTATGAGCGGCTCAAAGACATTGGATATACTCTGCCCATTATTGCCGATCCTTCGGCAGTTATTTCCGAAACCGCACAGATAGGAGAAGGTGTCTTTATTGGTAAGGGCGCTATTGTAAATGCAAAAGCCCAGATTGGTAAAATGGCTATTATTAATACCATGTCTTTGGTTGAGCATGAATGTATTGTTGGGGATTTTACCCATGTTGCAGTTGCCGCTGTTTTGTGCGGCCAGACCAAAGTGGGAAAAGAGGCTTTCATAGGGGCAAATGCAACGCTTTTGGAATGTATGGACATACCGTCAAATGTAATTGTTCCTGCAGGCGAGACTATTAGGAGAAATTATCGTATGGAAGTAAAGAAGGAATATGCGCTGCGTGGGAGATGAAATTACAGATTGGAATCAGTCCAGTCGGGATATTTTTAACTTTGTTCGTGCAATTTGCAGGCCGGGACCTCAGGCCACCTCCTTCATTCGCGGAGAAAAGATATTAATTAATAAGGTTAAAATGGTAGAAGGCGCCCATCCTTACAAGAATACAGTGGGGCAAGTAGTTGGAAAAAGTGAAAAGGGATTTTTTGTAAAAACCCAGGATACTATAGTAGAGGTTATAGAATATACCTATAACGGAAAAATCAAAATAGGTGACAGACTGGAGAGGGTGTAGTGAAAAGGGTATATATTATTGCGGAGGCCGGCGTTAATCATAATGGAGATATCAATATAGCAAAAAGGCTGGTGGATACAGCGAAAGAAGCCGGAGCAGATATAGTGAAGTTTCAGACCTTTCTTGCAGACAACCTTGCTTCTAAATATGCACAAAAAGCAGAATATCAGCTTCATACAACTGATAAGAAGGAAAGTCAGAAAGAAATGCTTAAGAAGCTGGAGCTTACCTATGATATGCATATGGAATTGTTCCAATATTGTAAGGCGGTTGGGATAGACTTTTTGTCCACTCCATTTGATTTGGACAGTATTCATTTGTTAGAAAGTATTGGTATGAATTTGTATAAGATTCCATCAGGGGAAATTACTAATCTTCCCTACCTTAGAAAGATAGGCAGTCTGAAAAAACCTGTAATTTTATCATCTGGAATGAGCACGATGGAGGAAATAAAGGAAGCGGTAAACATTTTAAGAGAATGGGGAGCGCCAGAGGTTTCTGTGCTTCATTGCAATACACAATATCCTACGCCCATGGGAGATGTCAATTTAAAGGTCATGAATTCCATACGAAAAGAGGTTGGTGTAAGCGTTGGTTATTCTGACCATACAGAAGGAATTGAAGTGCCCATCGCTGCCGCAGCCATGGGGGCGGCAATCATTGAAAAACATTTTACATTGGATAAGACAATGGAGGGACCAGATCATAAGGCGAGTCTTGAGCCGGATGAATTAAAAGCAATGGTAAAGGCTATTCGGAATGTAGAGACGGCAATGGGGAACGCAGAGAAGAAACCAACATTTTCGGAGAAGAATAACATAGCTGTTGTGCGTAAAAGCATTGTTGCAAAAAGGCGGATAGAAGCAGGGGAAATATTTTCAGATGAAAATATCACAACGAAAAGACCGGGAACCGGAATCTCCCCCATGCTCTGGGATTGTATGATTGGGACGGCGGCGAAGAGGAAATACGAAGAAGACGAGTTGATAGAGCTATGAAGAAGATATGCGTTGTTACAGGTACCAGGGCTGAATATGGTTTACTAAAACCTGTTATTGAGAGAATAAGCTCAGATAAAGAACTGGAATTATTTTTAATTGCTATCGGAGCACATTTATCTCCCGAATTCGGATTGACTTATAAAGAGATAGAAAATGATGGATATGTGATAGATAAAAAGGTAGAGATGCTGCTTTCTGCGGATACGCCAGGCAGTATTGTGAAGTCCATGGGATTAGGGCTGATTGGGCTTGCGGACGTTTTTGCGGATGTTCTCCCAGATATGGTAGTGATACTTGGCGACAGGTATGAGATGTTGGCGGCAGCTTCTGCAGCTATGATACACAGGATACCAATCGCGCATATTCATGGCGGGGAGACCACGGAAGGGATGATAGACGAGGCTGCCAGACATGCCATTACTAAGATGAGTTATTTGCATTTTGCATCTACAGCAGCTTATCGTAATAGGATTATTCAGCTTGGAGAAAATCCTGAGCGCGTGTTTAATGTAGGGGCTTTAGGAATTGAAAATATAAAAACAATAAGATTATTAGATAAAGAAGAATTAGAGAAGAGTATTAATTTTAAGTTTGGTGAAAATACGGTTCTGGTAACTTACCATCCTGTAACTTTGGAAAACCAAAGCAGTTCTGAACAGTTTTATAATTTGTTGAAAGTACTTGAGAGCAGAACAGAGCTGCATATAATCTTTACGAAGACCAATTCGGATACAGACGGCAGAATTATTAATCGGATGATAGATGCTTTTGTGGCGAAAAATAACGATAGAAGTATCGTGTATACATCTTTGGGACGAACCAGATATTTAAGTGTATTGAAATACGTAAGCATGGTTATTGGAAACTCATCAAGTGGGATTATTGAAGTCCCTTCTTTTCATATTCCAACAGTGGACATTGGCGATAGACAAAGGGGAAGAATAGCATCAGACAGCGTCATACACTGTAAAACAGACGCGGAGAGCATCAATCATGCATTTAGTAAAGCGATGCAGAAGGACTTTAGAGAAAGTATTAAAAATATAAAAAATCCTTACGAAGGCAAAAGGACATCAGCAGAAATTTTGGATATTATTAAACAGTATTTGCAGAATGGTATTGATTTAAAAAAGAAATTTTATGACTTGGATATAGGATAAAGACGATGGATGCTGTATTTATAGGATGTGTAAAATCTTCAGAAATCTTTTTGAAAAAATTGTGTGAATTGGACATAAATATAGTTGGCGTTATTACAAAAGAGAAGTCGAATTATAATTCGGATTTTGCGGATTTAAGCATTTTGTGCAGGGAGAATGGAATAGATTATATTTTTACAGAAAACATAAATGATAAAGATTGTGTTACATATATTGAAGATAAAAAACCAGACATTATTTTCTGTTTGGGATGGTCACAGTTAATTAAGCAGCAAATTCTGAAAATTCCAAAGCGTGGTACTGTGGGATTTCACCCGGCTGCGCTGCCTTACAACAGAGGAAGACATCCGCTTATTTGGGCGTTAGCATTGGGCTTGCAGGAAACGGCATCAACATTTTTTTTAATGAATGAGAGAGCAGATACAGGGGATATCAAATCACAAAAAAAAATAGCCATCAAGTATGAAGATGATGCAGCAGCCTTATATGCGAAGACATTGGAGGCCGGTTGTACGCAGCTTGAAGAAATAGTGAGTGGTTTCAATAATGGGGAGCTGATTTCATTACAGCAAAACATTTCTGTGGGAAACAGTTGGAGAAAAAGAGGGAAAACAGACGGGAAGATTGACTGGAGAATGTCCGTCAGGGCAATTTATAATCTGGTGAGAGCTTTGGCGAAGCCCTATGTTGGTGCACACTTTGAATATCAGGGATTAGAGTATAAGGTCTGGAAGGTAAAGGAAATTGAAACGGCTTCTTATAATAATATTGAATGTGGAAAGGTGATTGAAGTGTTTGATTCAAATCATTTTTTGATTAAAGGTTACGATGGGCTAATTGAAGTCCTTGAATGTGACAGCGTTGATTTACATAGAGGAGACTACTTATAAAATGAAGATTATGGTTATATCTCCTCATCCTGATGATGAGACATTAGGGGCAGGGGGAACATTACTGAGATATAAAGCAGAAGGGCATCAGGTATATTGGCTGAATGTTACAAATATTGAAAATAGCCATAAGTGGCCTAATCAGTTGATCGAAAAAAGAAAAAAGCAGATCAGCGCTATATGTGAATTTTATTGTTTCGATCACTTTACTGACATGAAATTTGAACCAGCTAATCTTGATTCTGTGAACAGAGGTGAATTGATTGAAAAGATCGGTCAGTGTTTTGATGAACTTAAACCAGAATGGATTATATTACCTGATGGAAATGATGCACATTCGGATCATAAAGTAGTATATGAAAGTTGTCTGGCTTGTTCAAAAGTGTTTCGCAGACCATATATAAAACGAATTACTGCAATGGAGATTATATCTGAAACCGATTTTGGAAAGCCGGACAATCCATTTGTTCCTAATATGTTCGTTAATATATCTTATTATATAAACAAGAAGCTAGAGGCTCTTAAAATATACGATACAGAGCTTCAGGAAAGACCATTTCCCAGGAATTTGGAAGCTGTAAAGGCGTTAGGGACACTTCGGGGCGGAATGGCCGGATGCATGTATGCCGAGGCTTTTAAAATAATAAAAGAAATACAATAAAAGAAACAGTATAGAGGGAAGAAGGAGCAGCAATGGCGAAAAGGGTTCTGGTTACAGGTGCGGATGGCTTTATCGGAAGCCATTTAACAGAAATGCTTTTGGAAAAGGGATATAACGTAAGGGCATTTAATTTTTATAATTCCTTTAACAGATGGGGATGGCTTGATACTTTACCAAAAGATAAATTATCTGAAATCAATATATTTAGCGGTGATATAAGAGATCCTAATGGGGTGAGGGAAGCTATGAAAGGAATAGATATGGTTTTCCATCTTGCGGCGCTGATTGCCATTCCGTTCAGCTACCATTCTCCAGACTCTTATGTTGATACCAATATCAAGGGCACCCTTAATGTACTGCAGGCTGCCAGAGAGCTGGACACGGAAAAGATAATGATAACATCGACATCTGAGGTTTATGGAACGGCACAATATGTTCCCATAGATGAAAAACATCCTTTTCAGGGGCAGTCTCCATACTCAGCAACCAAGATTGGCTCTGACAGGCTTGCAGAGAGTTTTTACAGAAGCTTTCAACTGCCTGTGACCATAGTTAGACCCTTTAATACATATGGTCCAAGACAATCTGCCAGAGCGGTTATTCCTACAATTATTACCCAACTGTTAGCGGGAAAGACAGAAATTAAGCTGGGAGCGCTTACGCCGACCAGAGACTTTAACTATGTAAAAGATACGGCAGAAGGCTTTATTGCTATTGCAAAGTCAGATAGGACGGTGGGAGAAGAAATCAATATAGCGTCCCAAAAAGAAATATCAATTGGTGATCTGGCAAATGAAATAATAAAACAAATGAATCCTAAAGCAAAAGTGATATGTGACGGACAAAGGCTCAGACCTGAAAAAAGCGAAGTCAACAGATTGCTTGGCTCTAATGAAAAAATTAAGCAGCTAACGGATTGGAGACCAAGATATACCCTTGCACAGGGAATGGAGGAAACGATTGCATGGATCAGCCAAAATGTAAATTATTACAAGACGGATATTTATAATGTATAGAAGCTTCTTGAGCAATCAATATAAAAGGAATTAGGGGAAAAGAGCAGATGAATTTGGCAATTATACCTGCGCGGAGCGGTTCAAAAGAAGTAATTGATAAAAACATAAGACATTTAAATGGAAAACCATTAATTGCCTATTCGATAGAGGCGGCAATAAAAAGTGAATGTTTTGATGAAGTAATGGTTTCCACAGATTCAGAAAAATATGCTGATATTGCTTTGTCTTGTGGTGCGAAGGCTCCTTTTTTAAGAAGTGGTGAAAATTCATCAGAACATGCCACCTCTTGGGCGGTTGTAAGGGAGGTCTTAGACAAGTATCAGAATCAGGGGATGCAGTTTGACATGGTAACCTTATTACAGCCCACTTCTCCGTTAAGGACAGCCAACGATATTATGAGCGCATATGAAATATATATGGAAAAACATGCAAGTTCTGTTGTCAGTGTATGCGAAATGGAAACTTCACCGCTCATATGCAACACATTAAAGGAGGACAATAGTTTAGAGGGTTTTATCAGTCCAAAAATAAAAGGTAAGAGAAGACAGGATTTCCCCCAGTACTATCGGTTAAATGGCGCAATATATATGTGCAGAGTCCATTATGATTCGGATATGCGTTTTGTATTATATGGTAAGAATAGCTATGCCTATATTATGAGCAACAAAAGGTCTGTGGATATAGATACAGAGTTTGATTTCTTTCTGGCAGCACAAATTATGAACTTCTATTCATGTAATGATTAGAAAACGGATGAACTGGAGGATATAAAATATGAGTGAGGGAACTATGAGAAAGCACATGAAAGAACGGTTGGGAAAAGTTATAAATTTTTGTGATAATCCGCCGCTGCCCCAATCTCTAAATATAGAATTAAACAGTACATGTAATCAATCCTGTGTATTTTGCCCCTTTCATGGTAAATATGCTCCCAGCAGACCTTTTTTGACATCAATGAAAAAAAAGGATGCAATAGCATTGCTTGATATGGCGCGGGAGTATGGAATTGGAAAAAAGGAAATTGGGTTTTATTTAGCGGGAGAAGTTTTTTTATACAAGGATTTGCCAGAGATTATTTCATATGCTAAAAAAGCAGGTTTTACATATACCTTTATTACTACAAATGGAGCTTTTGCAACGCCGGATCGGATGAAGGAGGTACTGGATGCAGGACTTGATAGTATTAGAATATCAATCAACGCGGCAGACAGAAGTATGTACCACAGGCTTCATGGGACAGACGACTTTGAGAAAGTAATAGAGAATCTTAAATATATGCATAATTATATCAAAGCCAATTCTTTAAAAGCCGCCACATCAATTTCTTGTGTGATTACGAAAAAGACAATGGGAATACAAGAAGATTTTAAAAAATTATTTGGCGAATATGTTGATGATATTTTATTTATTCCGGTCATGCTGCAGAGACTCAAGTGTGATGAACAGTTTATCCAGGAGTATCAGATTATTGATGATTCAAAAACAGAGAGGAAGTCAAAGTTTATCTGTCCATTACTGTTTGACACAATGTATATAAATGCTAATTTGGAAGTAATGCCATGCTGTGAGGCATATGATACGGATTGTGTTTTTTATGA
>ERZ808028.1550-NODE-1550-length-13424-cov-14.238855_pt1 | contig 13424 bp, 13 predicted proteins | sample MGYA00380184_ERZ808028 | MGnify/ENA primary metagenome ERZ808028 (study PRJEB31490, sample SAMN06133397) | mouse gut metagenome | isolation source: J8_1 | host: mice | place: China: Chengdu | collected 2015-05 ...
CAGTGGGATCTCGCTCGCCTGGCTCCGGCTGAATATTACCGATATCTTATGACTGGCGAGTATCCTCTCAGCGTCCCACCGCCTAAAACCAACAAATAACTTTTCCACCCACTTTTTATCGAAGACAGAAAACTCTCCTTGTCCTTGACTTGGGGTACATTTCAACACCCACCATTTTGCAGATTTCAGCGGGGCTGTTTTATCACTCTGCCGATAGCCTGCAACAGGCTTTTGTCCGGATTGGAGGTATCCTGCGTCAGCTCCCAGATTATGACGCTGCCCAAGTTTTCCTTAGCGTACAAGGTCTTTCCCTCAATGGTATCCGCTCCGTTATAGTAGACCTCCATACTGTTGTGGATGGTGTGGTCGCCGCCTCCTACGTCGGGGGCGTTGGCCAGGATTGCCCCATAGTCCGCCCAACCGGGAGGGTAGCCCCCGGTTTTTCTTCCAGCACCGCCCACAGTCCACAGTGAACCAGTACGGGGAGTGGCGCTCCCCGTCACCGCCATCGCAGGCAGGCCATCGGGAATCCGGCGGCCTGCCTGTTTGAAGGGGGCGTTCTGCCGTCCGGCGCCAGGAGAGCCTCTCCCATTGACGCGGTTTGATCTTCTCTGAACTGTAAACATCAAGTCCGCGCTATTCTTTTATAATTGAAATCCAAAAGAGAATATGTTACTATAGAAATGTTCAGCATAGCGGGATGCGCCTATTTCCAGGGAAAACCCAGACCGCTGCCGCGCCCAGTTTAGGCTGGAGACCATCGTGCCCAAGTACAGCAGGGGCCGACGAGATTTTAAAAGATTTATGCACACAGGGCGTACGCCCTGTGTGCGCTTTGCCCTCGGCAAAGCGCAATTTTCTTTGGAGGCTGCTGGGTGATGAATGCTCTTTTTGACGAAAAACGTCTGCGCAAGCTGATCGCCAACTTGAATATTCTTACCAGCGTGCCCGCCAACGTCCTGGACGCCCAGGGCCTGGACCGCTACCTGTTCGGCGGCCATCCGCCCTTTTGCAAGGCCATCAATGCCGACCCAGAGGGACACGAGCGCTGTATCGCCTGCGACGTCTGGAAGGTTAAAAGCTACACCTCCGACGGCGGCTTTCAGTTTTACCGCTGCCATCTGGGCATCTGCGAGGCCATCATGCCCCTTTACAGCAAGGACGATCCCCTGGCTTACCTGATCTTTGGGTGCTTTTTGGACAGCGCTCCCATTGAGGAGCAGTGGGCGCGTACCCGTGCCCTGCTGGACTGGTGGCAGGGCGACCTGGACAAGCTGCACCATGCCTTTCTGCAATTTCGCCAATTTACCGCGGAGGAGCTGCGGGCCTACGTCGAAACTTTGGAGGCCCTGGCCGCCTACATCCGGCTGGAGGGCCTCATTTCCAGCGCCGAGCAGAGCGACCTGCAGAGGCTGGAGCTGTATCTGAACCAGCACTACATGGAAAAGCTGTCCCTGGCGGTCATCTCCAAGGACCTGCACATTGGCCGCACCAAGCTGTGCGCCCTGGCCAAGGAGCTGTCCGGGGGGCGCACCCTGTCCTGGCTCATCGCCCAGCGCCGCATCGATGCCGCAAAGCGGCTGCTGGTCCAGAGCACGCTGCCCATATCTGCTGTGGCAGAGGGGGTGGGCATCGGCGACTACAACTACTTTTCCAAGGTGTTCCGCTCTGTCACCGGCATGACGCCCAGCCTTTTCCGCAAAACCGCCCGCCGCGCCCTGGAGGGCACGGATGAAAACGACAACGAAATTTTCAAATAAATCGTACGAATTTTCATATTCGTACGATTTTTCTATAAAGCGGACGTTTCCCCCTATTTATTCGCAGAATGTATAAGTACAATGGGATTCAACAGGGCATGTTTTGTGAGATCTGTCAACATCCCTGTTCCCCTTTCCTAGGCTCTTCCAGCCCGGCGGGGGGATCAAATCATGAGAAGGAGAATGAGAATGAAAATCAAGAAGATCCTTGCGATGCTCCTGGCCCTGGCGATGGTATTCTCCCTGACCGCCTGCGCCGGCGGCACCGGCGGCAAAGTGGAACTGAGCGTCATCATCTCCCAGTACGGCAACTACACCCAGGATTGGTGGACCCAGTTCGAGAAGGACTTTGAGGCCGCCAACAAGGACGTGGACCTGAAGATCGAGATCGTGTCCTGGAACGACATCTACTCCGTGGTGTCCACCCGCATCCAGTCCAAGCAGCAGCCTGACATCCTGAACATCAGCGGCTTCGCCGACTACGTCAACGACGGCCTGCTGATGAAGGCCGAGGACTACGTCTCCGAAAAGACGAAGAACAACTTCATCCCCAGCTTCTGGGAATCCAACGCCATCGACGGCACCGTGTGGGCCCTGCCCATCCTGGCCTCCTGCCGCTCCCTGTTCTGCAATATGGACCTGCTGAACGAGGCCGGCGTGTCCGCCCCTCCCACCACCTGGGACGAGGTGCTCACCGCCTGCCAGGCCGTGAAGGACAAGTTCGGCGATTCCATCGTGCCCTGGGGCCTGGACATCTCCACCGACGAGGGCCAGGCGGCCTTCTCCTACTACAGCTGGAACTTCGGCGGCGGCTTTGTGGACGCCAACGGTGACTGGGCCCTGAACAGCGCCGAGAACGTGCAGGCCGTAGAGTACATCAAGAAGCTCATCGACTCCGGCTACTGCAACTCCGCCCCCTACACCGACACCCGCTATCCCCTCCAGGACGCCTTCAGCGCCGGCACCCTGGCCATGATGATCGGCCCCATGAACATGGTGAAGGCCGACTCCGCCGTGAATTATCAGTCCTCCAGCATCCCCGGCAAGGGCATCGGCCTGGGCGTGTGCGACCAGCTGATGGTGTTCAAGAACGACGCGGCCAAGAACCAGGACGCCCGCACCAAGGCCATCACCGCCTTCTTCGACTTCTTCTATGACTGCGAGCGGTACTCCGACTACATGGTGTACGAGGGCTTCCTCCCCGCCACCCAAGACTCCTCCGACTACCTGGCATCCAACGCAGAGAAGCACAAGGTGGGCGGCTCTGACGCCACCGGCGACAGCGAGTACTTCAAGACCTTCTGCGCCCAGCTCCCCGACTGCCAGTTCTATCCCATGAGCAAGAGCGAGTGGATGGACGTGCGCAACGGCGTCATCGAGGTGGAGCAGCAGGTCTGCCAGGGCAACACCTCCGCCAAGGACGCCCTGGATAAGCTCCAGGCCGACATCGCCGGGTAAGTAACAGCTCCCCGGACAATTCCAGAGGGGCCGGGTCACCGGCCCCTCTGAGCATTATGACCTGACCGCCGCTCTCCCGCGGCCAAGGCAGACCCAGTAAGGAGGCGCGTACATGAAAGAGAGCACACCGACCCGCACACCCCCAGACAGCCAGCTGGCGCCGCCCAAGCCCCGCACGCCCTTGAAGCGGCGGGTGGAGCCCTACATCTGGCTGCTGCCCAGCATCGTCATGATGGGGGTGCTCATCCTGATCCCCATCATCACCGTGTTCCAGACCTCGTTCTCCGAGGTCAGCAAGTCCGGCGTCAACAAGGGCTTCAACGGCATCGACAACTACATCTGGATCTTTCAGAACCCCACCTTCGCCAGCACCTTGAAAAACACCCTGGTGTGGACGGTGGTGGTGGTGGGCCTGTCCACCATCATCGGCATCGTGCTGGGCCTGGTGCTCAACGAGAAGTTCCACGGCCGGAAGATCGTCCGGGCCATCGTGGTGTTCCCCTGGGCCACCGCCCTCATCATCCAGTCCGTGGTGTGGAAGTACATCATCAACGCCGACTACGGCGCGCTGAACAACCTGCTCTACAATTTGGGCATCATCAAGAGCTACGTGAACTGGACGGCCACCCCCCAGGCCTTCTTCGCCTGGGAGTGCTTTGTGGGCATTCTGGTCACGGTGCCCTTCGTCACCTTCTGTGTGCTGTCCGGCCTCCAGAGCATCGACGCCTCCCTTTACGAGGCCGCCGACGTGGACGGCGCCTCCTTCTGGGACCGGCTGTTCCGGGTGACCCTCCCCCTGCTTATGCCCAGCCTGACGGTGTCCACCGTGCTGAACATCATCTATGTGTTCAACTCCTTCCCCATTGTGTGGACCATCTCCAAGGGCGACCCGGCGGATCAGACCCACACCCTGGTGACCTACCTGTACAAGCTGTCCTTCACCAACCAGCGGGTGGGTGAGGCCGCGGCGGTATCCGTGGTGGGCTTCGTGATTCTGGCCTTCTGCGCCAGCATCTATATGGTCATGACCCTGCGGGCGGAAAAGGAGGAATGAGCATGAGAACGAAAAAGAATCCCATCGCCCGGGTGGCGCTGTATTTGTTTGTCTTTGTGGTGTGCGTCATCATCCTGTACCCCTACTTTGTGATGTTTACCACCGCCGCCAAAAGCAACGACGAGATGTACGCCATCGGCGGCTCTCTGCTCCCCTCCGTGTGGAACTGGTCCGTCTTTGCGGAGATCTGGCAGGACGCCCCGGTGTTCCAGTACCTGATGAACTCCCTGATCGTGGCTGGCGGGGCCACCCTCCTGGCCATCCTGTGCGGCGTCCCGGCGGCCTACGCCCTGTCCCGGATGCGTTTCAAGGGTAAGGGCATCTTCATGGGCGCGGTCATCATGAGCCAGATGTTCTCTCCCGTGGTGCTGCTGGTGGGCATCTACCGGCTGATGACCAACATGGGCCTCACCAACAGCCTGTTGGGCCTGGTCCTGCTCAACGCGGCCTTCAACCAGGCCTTTGCCATCTGGCTGCTCCGGGGCACCTTCACCTCCATCTCCTCCGAGATGGAGCAGGCTGCCAAAATCGACGGCTGCGGCACGGTGCAGGCCCTGATCCGGGTGCTCCTCCCCGTGGCCGCCCCCGGCATCGTCACCACCCTGATTTTCGTGTTCATCAACGCCTGGAACGAGTACACCATCGCGCTGACCCTCATCTCCTCCGACATCCTCAAGCCCATCACCGTGGGCATCAACGTGTTCTACGGCTTCAACTTCATCAAGTGGCAGCACCTCTTTGCCACCTCCATCTTCGCCACCATCCCGGTCATCATTCTGTTCCTGTGCATCGAAAAGCATCTGGTCAGCGGGCTGACCTCCGGCGGAGTGAAGGGTTAAACAGATCCTTAGCGGTTGCCGCGGCAAGGCCCTGGAAGAGAGGGAGAAAGAGAATGAACATCAAATTTGGGACCGGAGGCTGGCGGGCCATCATCGGGGACGGGTTCACAAAGGCCAACGTCCAGCGGCTGGCCGCCGCCCTGGCCCGGAAGATGAAGGACGAGGGCGTGGCCCAGCGGGGCTTCCTCATCGGCTATGACCGGCGGTTTTTGTCCAAGGAGGCGGCTCACTGGGCCGCCGAGGTGATGGCCGGGGCTGATGTCCCCTGTATGGTGGTGGAGCGGGAGGCCCCCACCCCCCTTATCATGTTTGCCGTGAAGTACTATGAGCTGTCTTACGGCATGGCGGTGACCGCCAGCCACAACCCGGCGCTGTACAACGGGGTGAAGGTGTTCACCCGGGGCGGCCGGGACGCCGACGAGGGCGTAACGGCCAGTATTGAACAGTACATCGCAGCCCTGCCGGACAGCCCCTGCCTGGTGGCGCCCTATGAGACGGGGGTGCGCACGGGACAGATTCAGATTATCGACCCCATGAATCCCTACATCGACTCCATCATCCGGTCGGTGAACATGGACGCCATCCGCTCCCGGGGGCTGAAGGTGGTGCTGGACCCCATGTTCGGGGTGTCTAAGACGGCGCTGAGCACCATCCTCATCACCGCCCGGTGCGACGTGGACGTGATTCACGAGCGGCGGGACGCCCTGTTCGGCGGGCGGCTTCCCGCACCCAACAGCAAGACCCTCATCGGCCTCCAGTCCTTTGTGGAGGAAAAAGGCTGCGACATCGGCATCGCCACCGACGGCGATGCCGACCGGCTGGGGGTCATCGACGACCGGGGGAAGTTCCTGCACCCCAACAAGATTCTGGTGCTGTTGTATTACTATCTGCTGCGGTACAAGGGCTGGCACGGGGCGGCGGTGCGCAACATTGCCACCACCCACCTGCTGGACGCCATCGCGGCGGAGTTCGGCGAGACCTGCTACGAGGTGCCGGTGGGCTTCAAGCATGTGTCCGGCAAAATGCTGGAGACCGGCGCGGTGATCGGCGGGGAGAGCTCCGGCGGCCTGACGGTCCGAGGCCATATCCAGGGCAAGGACGGAATCTATGCCGCCTCCCTGCTGGTGGAGATGCTGGCTACCACCGGGCGAAGGCTGTCCGAGCTCTACCAGGAGATCACGGACCGCTACGGTACCTTTGAGATGGCGGAGCGGGGCTGCCGTTTCTCCCAGGAGGAGAAAGCGCGCATCCACCAGCTGGTGATGGAGGACAGGCAGCTGCCCGATTTTGGACTGGACGTCGAAAAGGTAAGCTATGCCGACGGCTGCAAGGTGTACTTTAAAGACGGCGGGTGGATGATCTGCCGCTTTTCCGGCACGGAGCCCCTGCTGCGGGTGTTCTGCGAGATGGACACCATGGACCGGGCGGTGGAAACTGCTGCCTGTATGGAGCGCTTTCTGGGTCTGGAGGGGAGAAATAGCGAATAGCAAAAACGGAGGCCGAAAGGACCAGTCCAATAAAACAGCATAGAGTTGTTTTCGGGAAACGGCATAGCTATGGCTATGCCGTTTCTCTGTTTGATAGATCATTGAACAAGGATGCGGAGCGTATTCCCACAAGGTCATAGAGTATATCAATCCGCTGTTCCCTGTGCCCGTTGGGCCTGCCTGGCGTGTGGACATGCATCCGCCCTCACCATATCGTTCAGCTTTGCTTGTGTTCATTGAATGGGGCTTTCTGCTTCTTTATTTGACCTTTCATCTTCTGCACCAGTTCGAATGTCTCCCTGTCGATGATTGGTTCATGGGCATTTTCCATTAGGTGCGATTCAAGCTGACCTATGTTCTTTTTTCGCCTACCAGTAAGGAAATCAGTAGTAAAGGTCTTCTGCATCCGTACCTCGCCCACATATTTTTCATTACTCAGCATCCGGTCAATGGTAGAAGTGCTCCATTCCGTTTTGCCTGTTACCGTTTTTATGCCATGCTCCTCCAGATACCGCTTGATTTTACGCACCCCGTTACCTTGGATGTAGAGATCGAAGATTTTACGCACAATCTCGGCTTCCTCCGACACGATTTGCAGGATGCCGTCCGACCCTTTGGTATAGCCGAGGAACTGCGTGTGGTTCAGCACAGTTTTCCCGCTCCGCATACGGTGACAGATACCGAATTTGATGTTCTCGCTGCGGAACTGGCTCTCGGCCTGGTCAAGAGCCGCGAGCTGGTCAATCATACTATCACTAATATTCAAGGTGTTCAGTCCTCCATTCTCAATGTAAACTCCGACGTTTATCCTTTTCAACCTCCTGATTTGACGGATGGTTTCCAATGTGTCCCGGCCGAAACGGCTTAGGGACTTTACCAGTATCAAGTCTACCTTTCTTTTGGTGCAGTCTCCCATGAGTTTCTGATAGCCAGGGCGATTGGCAGTGCGAGTGCCGGAAGCAATGTTGGAATATACAGCAACGAATTTCCAGTTTGGATTGCGCTGGATATAATTCGTGTAGTAGGAAATTTGCGCTTCCAGGCTATGGTATTGTTCCTCATGACGGGTACTGACCCGGCAGTAGGCTGCGACCCTGAGTTGTCGGGCTTCGATTGGGATATCTTGTTGTATTTGTGGAATCTTTGTTACTTTTCTGGACATGGCAAACCCTCCATGACAATACTGAACCTCAGTATATCATGGAGGGGTTGTAATAGAAAAGCTACATTTCAGTCCTGCATGACAAGGTTAAAATGTAGCTTTCAACTTGTGTCTCGTTGACAAAAAAGATGCACCTTGTAACCGTTGCGCCGCAACGGTTTTCAGCGTTTGCCGCGCCATCTTATACAAAATTGGGCATCCATCGTTTACTGGTTACAGTATAGCATAAATCGGCCAAAGTGTAAAGACAAATTTGAAAAATCAGGCGAAATTTCCGAAAATGGAAAGCAGGTCTCAGGAATCAACTTTGTGTCCATTCCTGAGACCTGCTTTCCATTCACAGCTTCAGTTTGATGATTTGCTCATACAGCAGAACGAACTTTTCCCGGATAACCTTATTGGTATGGTAGTGTCCAAAAAATTGGTATCGGAACCGACACCGCTGGGCGATCTCATCGAGGAAATCCGTCAGGGCATCGGCCTGATAAAATCCGCTGCTCAACTCGTCCTGCACACTGGAGGGGCAGCAGTGGGTGATGATGTAGTCCACCTCCCAGCCGTGCTTTCCCAGGTTGGCCTGTGCGGTCTGGTACTCCTCCTCGCTGGGCAGCTCCGCTGCCCACCAGGACTGATGGTTCACCCGGTACATTGCGCCTCTGGCATTCAACCGTCTGCATTTCTTCTTGAATAGAGGATCGTCCGGTTCCAAGATGCCGTCCTGGATGTCGTGGCTGCTGGCCCCGCCCATAGTGAAGAACTTCCTGCCATGGATGTCGTATACCTGCCCCCGCATCAGGTGGATCACCGAGGGCCGAACCCGCTGCACCTGCCCGCCATGCCATTCCTCCACGGGGTATTGGGCCAGCAGATCATAGTTTTCGTGGTTGCCGGAGACGAATAGGGTGGTGTAGGGCCTCTGCTCCAGCCAGTCCAGTTGGCCCTGTTCTTCGGGGCTGCCGTCCCAGATGCCCCCAAAGTCGCCGCAAATGATGGTGCAGTCATCCTTGGTCAGCCCTATCTGCTCGTAGAAGATATCGGGCCTGAACCGGCTGAAATCGCCGTGGGTGTCGCCCGTGAGAAATATGGCCATAGTGTCCTCTCCTTTTCCCTTATTTTAGCACAGTTTCCGCTCGATTTCTATCCCGGCATCCCGGATCTTGACCCGGATAGTCTCTGCGTCCACCACCGTGACCTGCTCCACGAACCTGCGGGTGAGGGTGTCATCGTACTCGGTGAAGCACAGGGGCTGCTGATCCAGCCATTCCTCCATCTCCCGCTGCCTGGACGCCTGGGCGGCCCGCTGTTCCTCATCCTGCTCCTGCGCCGCGATCCGCTCCAGAATGTTCTGCTTTTCATCCAATACCACCTTGAGCTGGGCGTTCAGTTCCTTGTTCTTCATGTCCGCCAGCACCTTGTCCAGCAGTACCGCCTGTTCCGCCGACAACTCCTTCAGCCGCGCCTGCAGCGCCAGAGGGCTTTCTCCGCCGTCCTCGCCACCGCTCTGGGCCAGCCCCGCCAGCTCCAGCACATCAGCCTTGACTTCGGCCCGAATGGCGCCGAACTCGTTCAGCACTGCCACGATGGCGCTGTGGAGCTTGTCCTCATCCAGCGTAGGGGAGTTGTGGCAGTATTTTGTGCCGAACTCCAGCCGGGAGACGCACCGCCAGACGATCCGCTTTTTCCCGTTCCGCGCCCAGGTGCATCGCTTGTATGGCGTCCCGCACTCCCCGCACACCAACAGCTCGGATAGGGCATATTTGGCAGAGTATTTACCCTGCTCGGTCTTAGCGGTTTTCTGCATCACCTTTCGCTTGCTGGTTCGGCGGGCCATCTCCTCCTTCACCCGGTAGAAGACCTCCCTGGGGATGATGGCCGGGTGGTTGTTTTTGCTGTAGTACATGGGCAGTTCCCCGTTGTTCTTTACTGCTTTTCTATTTCCAATGGGGCCGGTGGTGTAAGTTTTCTGCCGAATCCCATCTCCGATGTACTTTTCGCTGGTCAAGATGTTCTGGATCACCTGCCGTGACCAACCCTTGATGCCCTCCGCCGTGGGGATTTCCCGTTCAGTCAGCTCCCGCTGGATGTCCCCCAGGCTGGCCCCCTCCAGGTAGCGGGCGTAGATCAGCCGCACCGTCTCGGCCTCCTCCGGGTCGATTTCCGGCCTGCCGTCCGACCCCCTGCGGTAGCCCAGCGTCCTGCTGTATTGGAAGGGGATCTTGCCCTCCTTCATGCTCTGGCGCATCCCCATGACGATGTTCAGCCCCATGGACTCGCTCTCCGCCTGGGAAAAGCTGCTGAACAGGGTGATCAAAAATTCGCTGGACTCCGTCAGGGTGTTGATGTTTTCCTTCTCGAAGATCACGCCGATGCCCCTGGCTTTGAGCTCCCGGATCACCTTGAGGCAGTCCACCGTGTTCCGGGCAAACCGGGAGGCGGACTTGGTGAGGATCAGGTCGATGCGGCCCCGCTTGCAGGCGGCGATCATGCGGTTGAACTCCGCCCGCTTCTTCATGCTGGTACCGGACAGCCCCTCATCCGCGAACACCCCGGCCATCTCCCAGTCCGGGTTTTCCTCGATCTTCTGGGTGTAGTAGTTCTTTTGGGCGGTGTAGCTGCTCTGCTGCTCCTCGCTGTCGGTGGACACCCGGCAGTAGGCCGCCACCCGCTGTTTGCCGCCCCGGCGTGGAGCGGCGGCGCGGGCCTGCCTGGTGGCGGGGATGACCCGTACCCGGCGCTGCATGGTCTGTTCCATAGGATCACATCCTCAGCCTGTTATTTGAAATGGACGGTGACGTCCAGATTTTCCGATATTGTGATATGAGAAGCCGCCTGTCCGAAGCGTTTGAGGTCCGCTTCGGAGGGGCGGTGTTGGCATTCCTGTTCAATTGGGGCGGGGCAGCAGTCGTACCGGGCGGACACGCCCCGCAGGATCAGCGCCACCAGGTCCTCTGGGGCGGTGGGGTGCTCCAGCCCCCGGTTGATGGCGTTGGTGAGGCGGACCACCTCGGCGGAGGGAACATAGGGCTGTTCATCGGGATGGTCATGCTCGACCAGCTGGCGGGACACCTGGGCCAGCAGGTCATCGTCTGCAATGGTGACCCGAGTGCCGCATACCCCGCACTTGAGGTACAGCGTGTCCTTCCTGCGGACGGTGCCGCCCACACGCTGTAACGCCCCGCCGCAGAGGCAGCGCAGGTACTGGACCAGCCCCAGGGCCGGGCGCTTCTCCCTGAAAGTATAGCCCGCCGTCTTGGCCCGGATCTGCTCCTGCACGGCCTGGAAGATGTTCTCGTCCAGAATGGCCGGATAGCCGTCCGCCCCAGTGTAGCGGGGGTTCTCCAGTAGCCGCTTCACCTTGTGCTTGTTCCACTCCGGGGCCTCGGTGCTGTAGGGGACGCCATCCCCGTTGAGGACCTCTGCGATAGCCTGATAGGAAGTGCCCGCCGAATACAGCTTGGCGGCGCGTTCCACGACCTCCGCCTCCTGGGGCACGACGGTCAGGGTGCCGTTCTCGATGCGGTAGCCGTACAGATTTTTCCGATTGGTCATCGTGACACCTCCCGAAGCTGCTCCGTCAGCTCGATGCCGCCCCGGAGCCGAAAGCGGAGGCGGGTCTGGGACTCCGCCGTGATTCGCTCCACCAGATCGGCGAACAGGACCCCGTCGAAACCGTCCAGCCGGTCCGGCCCAGTCTGGACGGCGTCCACCGTCCGGCGCAGGGCCTCCATCGTGTCCTCCAGGTCCTCGTTTTGCAGCAGACGCCGGCGCTCCCGGCGCAGCTCCGCCAGTCTGGCGTTGACATCCCGCAGCCTGGCGGCGCAGGCGTCGGCGTCCAGCAGTCCCCGGGTCTGGAGGACGGTGAGCTTATAGCACTGGTCTGAGGCGTCGGCGATGGCCCGGTTCACCTCCAGCATGGCGGGGTCCCCCCGCTGGAGGGCGGCGTTCAGGCCGTCCAGCTGGGCCAGGGCGGGCCGGAGGACGACGGCCTCATTGCACTTCAGCTTGTTGTACATCCATACGAAGGCGGCGTAAATTTCCGATTCCGGGATGCGGCCCACTGGGCAGTCTGCCGCCCGGTCGTCGTGCTTCCGGCACACCCAGGACACCAGCCCGTTTTTGGTGACGCGGCGGGTGATGAGTGAGCCGCATCGGCCGCACACCATTTTTTTGGTCAGCGGGTACTCAATGACAGGAACGGGGACATATTGTGCCCGCCATTTCCGCAGTTCCTGCACCCGCTGAAAATCCTCCTGGCTGATGATGGCCGGGTGGCTGTGCTTGGTGTAATATTGATCGGCCTCCCCGTGATTGTACCGCCGTGTGAACGGGAAGACGCTGGTCGTATAGGTTTTCTGGCTGAGTGTGTCTCCCACGTATTTTTCATTTCCGAGGATCTTTCGCACCGTTTTTTCGCACCAGATCTTCTTTCCGGTCACAGTTATTGACCCCGCCTGCTCAATTCAGCGGCAATTTCAGCAGAATTCTGCCCGTTCAGATATTGCTGAAATATCCAGCGAATGGTCCCGGCTTCCTCGGCTACGACCTCCAGGTTTTTGCCGCCCACCAGCCGATAGCCCAGTGGCGCGAAGCAGGTGATAAACTCCCCCCGTTCCATCCGGCGCTGGTAGCTGATTCGCTGATTTTTTGAGACGGATATCGACTCCTCCTGGGCCAGAGCACCGGACACGCTCACCATCAGTTCGGTGGTGAGCGTGCCCGTGTCGATGTTCTCTTTTTCAAAGCAGACCGTGACCCCCAGGGCCGTCAGCTCCCGCAGGGAGGCCAGACAGTCCCGGGTGTTCCGGGAGAACCGGGAGATGGACTTCACCAGCACCCGGTCGATCTTCCCCTTCCGGCAGTCCGCCATCATGCGGTTGAAGTCCTCCCGCTGGTCCATCCGGGTGCCTGTCAGCCCCTCGTCAGCGTAAATGTCCACCAGCTCCCAACCCTCGTGGCCGCCGATCTTATCGGTGTAGGCCCGGATCTGGGCGGCATAGGAGTGCTTCTGGTCGGCGGAATCGGAGCTGACCCGGCAGTAGGCCGCCACCCGCAGGGTGTCGGGAGCTTTCTCCCTGGGCGGGATCACTTTGATGGTCGCCATGTCGCGCACCTCCTCACTTTTTGCAAGGCCAACAGTACCACACCTTTTGTGGAATATCCAGCACTATTCCCACACAGCGGCGGGGCGGTATCTCTCCACTGCCAGCCGCTGGCCCGCGGCCAGCTCGTCCTCCGTCAAAAAGCCCTCCCGGGCCATGCCGGATAGCAGCCGGCTGACGATGAGGTACTGGATCTCGTTCTTCACGTCGATCATGGCTGGCCCTCTTTGAAATAGTCCGGCCCTTTGAGGCGGTAGATAAACTCCACCACGTCCTCCAGGCTGCTGGTCTGGGTCAGATCGGGCAGGGCGGCCAGCATGGCCTCATGATGCTGCTGGCCGGGCGCGGACCGCTCGTCCAGGATGGCCACCACGCAGGTGTCCGTCTCGGTGCGGATGGCCCTGCCGAAGCCCTGTTTGAGCTTGATCTGCATCTCCGGCACCGCCACGGCTCGAATGAAGGATCTAAGGTCCGGGTACTCCGCCCGTTTCTTCTCCTTCAGCGCGTCGGGCCGGGAGAAGGGCAGGCGCGGGATCACCAGCAGGGACACGCAGTCCCCCGGGAA
>ERZ808028.1551-NODE-1551-length-13392-cov-10.951859_pt1 | contig 13392 bp, 19 predicted proteins | sample MGYA00380184_ERZ808028 | MGnify/ENA primary metagenome ERZ808028 (study PRJEB31490, sample SAMN06133397) | mouse gut metagenome | isolation source: J8_1 | host: mice | place: China: Chengdu | collected 2015-05 ...
CCTCAAGCGCCAGCTTCCGGATCTTTGCGATCCAGTAATAATAGCTTTTTAAAGAGATATCATGCTGTTCGCACCATGCCTGGTTTGTCAGGCCGGAGGCCCTGCATTGCCGGATCACGTCCAGCCAGTACTGCAGTTTCACCTGCTTATCCGGAGTTAAAGTGGAAATGTCCATGGGTATTCTCCTTTATCTGTATTTAGAGTTTTTGGAGTGAACACTAAAAACTCTAACCCTAAGTTTACAGGAGAAAGCTAAATATTTCACTACACGTTCTTATTTGACGCTTACCTTAAAACTACTTCCTATGTTGTATCTCCGCAAGCATCAAATCCTAAGTTCTGCCTAAATTTTAAACGCCATTTTAATCACAATGTTTTCTGTTGTTAGCGTCGGGGGAAATTAGCCATTTCGTGTCGGGATAAATTGACCAATTTCAGCCGGACAGAAATAACCAATGCACCGTTAATCATATAGTCTAAGTCGTATCAGTCAGTCGGACTAAGTTCGTGAAACACCTCACTAAGTCCTTTGTGCCAGCCTAGACGCTAGGCATATAACACTCAAGGAAGCATTGTGGTATATTTAGCTAATTCCAGATGACTGGTGTGGCTCTATTTCATCCGACTAAAAATGGCTGATTCTAAGCGACTCTGTGTGGCCGGTTCCGCCCGACCCTAACACTGTAGAATCAGCCGACAAAATTTGATCATGGTACAAATGATGCCAACATTGATTGTTCTACACTTTCTTTTTCATCCATAATCTGCAGCAATTTTGTTATCAAATCTTTGACATATTAATAAACATTTCTGTTATTTTTGAATATTCTTACGTCCAGAAATCGCAAATCCAGAAATTTGGAAATCAAAGTTCCGGTACTCGGAAATCAGTTTAGTTGTGATTAAGTGATAGCCCTTTTCCTTGGGGATTTTTGTCAAGGCCTTGCCGCGTCAGCGGTGCAAAGCAGCCTTTACAGAAATCTTCATAGAAAATATATTTTGGTAAGCACAAATAAGTTTTTATATAGTGATTTCCAATCTCCGGACAGGCGCTGTATTTTGCTCTAGATTATTCGATTTTCACATACAGTCAACTAGCATATCATTAATTCAAAAAAATGCTAAAGTTGGGGCAAGGCTATACAATCCTGCCGAAACCTTATGAGTATTTCTTTATCTGTTAATCAGCTTGTCCCGTATCCCTACAGAAGGAACCAGAAGAGATACTTACAGAGCTGGTGACATAGTCATAGACTCTCTAAATCACTACCGTAATTTTTTGTGACCAGATTGGTTATTTACCATTTACTAAATATCTTAATATAAAAAGTCAATTGTCCTAAATATAGCAAAATGCCATCAATTAAGGGCTATTACTTGATAGCCCTTAATATACATTTAATCAAATAACAGCTTAAAAGTTATATCGATACTAATTACTCATTTTATGAAAATCAGTTTCGTACAAACGTATGTCTTCTAAAGTTACAATTAATCTCTCTGTGGACTTTCCCACATTCTTTCTTTTTATATAGGCAGTCCCTGCCTCTCCTGTCCTTTTCAAATGGGTTCCTCCACATGCACAAACAAAATCATTGCATTTCCAATACCATGCTTCCTTTTCAATTTGATGATGATAAGAATCGATAGGATAATCCTGTGAAATAATTTCATTTACCCTTTTATTCAACCAATCTATATCTTCAGGAGTAAATCTTTCAGATGTAAAAAAATCCAACCTCCCATATTCATCAGTAATACTACAGCCTTTAATTGTTTTTACTTTATTTGGCATTCTCTCCGTTGCTGCCATTAACGCAATATGTAATGCACTATGTAGTGCCGTAGTTTTAATCCTATGTGCTATATCAATCTGCACTATTACATCCTCACCTAAAATTATTTCGTCCATTTGTTCTTCATTTACAAAATGATATACAGGTGTATCAACTTGAATTGTTGGAAAGTCTTCTAAATGCAAAACACGTCCCACGCCCTTTTTGGTATCCACAAAAGATATCTCTTTATTATTAAGTATAATAATCCCCCTATCACCTTCTTGTCCACCACCCTCAGGAAAAGCAACTGTTTGATCTAAAATAATCCTATTGTTATCCTTTTGCAGTACTTTCGCTTTACATTCTGCTAATCGAAAATCTTCGTAATAAATCTTCTTTGTTACCATATTTCCCTCTCTTTCTTCATCAATATATTATAAGAAAATCAAATATCTTACTTGCAAATATTGCAATTTTTAAATATAAGCATCTTACATTACATCATAAATACCTTCATTAACATAACAATTTCCGCTATCAGGTGCTATAGTACAAACAACCTTTCCTCTTCCTAACTCTTTTGCAATTTTATATGCCGCAACTATATTTTCACCAGCAGAAATCCCTAAAAATATCCCTTCGTTCCTAATCATTTTGTATAACATGCTTTTTATTTCGTTAAATTCCACATCTATATAGCCTTCAATCATATTATAATCTAACAAAGGAGGCTTAATTCCAAGCGAAACTCCTTGAACACGATGTGGTATAGATGTCCCATTTTTCAAATCACATCCTTTAGGTTGTGCAACATATAACTTTATTTTAGGATTAGCAAACTTAAGACAATTTGCTATACCTTGAAAGGTACCAGCACTACCCACACTTGCAACAAAAGCATCTGGTATAATTTGATTGACTATTTCTTTCCCAGTTCCTTCATAATGAGCCTCTATAGAGGCTTTGTTTTCAAATTGATTTAGCCATATGTACTCTGGATTATTTCTTACCATTTTCTTAACTAACATAATATGTGAATCATTGCCCTGTTTACTATCAGCCAATACTACGTTTGCCCCATATATTTTCAGAAGATCAATCCTTTCTTTACTATAATTATCAGGAACCACCGCAATAAACTTATACCCTTTAACATTTGATACTATCGCCAGCCCAATACCAGTGTTTCCACCTGTGGCTTCTATAATGGTGCTTCCTTTATGCAAAATGCCTTCTCTTTCCGCATTTTCAATCATCCTTGCCGCTACTCTTGTTTTTATTGAGCCTCCTGGATTAAAAAACTCTAATTTGACATAAATGTCCGCCAAATCATCCGATTGATTCTGAATTTTCATCAGTGGTGTGTTGCCTATAAAATTTAAAATACTCATTCTTCTCCTCCTATACTTAATAATTTTACCTCCATAAAAGGATCGGCATTCAAATTATGATCATACTTAACAATAAAATATTCAATTAAATATCGACCATTACTATCTAATGGCATGCATAAATATTTATTCATCACTTGTGCATGTACTTCTACTCCTTCTGCTTTAATATTTTTTGATACGATTTCAAATGTAATCGCCCTGCCAAACCACAATAAATCCATCTGTCTATTTATTCCCAACTTTTCAATATATTGAACTCCTACTCTAAAAACAAATTCGTTTGAGAATGAAAAAGAAAGCTTAGTAGAAAATCCACAAGTTGTACATACCGTATCCAGATTTCTTTTATCAACTCTTCTTTTATTGCAAACTATATCCATAAGATCTATTCCTACAAAATCTCCTTCTGCTGCACAATCTATATATTGAACTCCTTCAATTCTATCTAAATCAGATCTTATACTTTTTATCGTTGCGGTAACTGTGCAAAATTCTTTATTAATCAAAACAGGTGACAAACATATTTTTTGCCCTTTTTGCAAAATCCCTCTAATTATTTTTATCCGCCAGCACTTTCCTGTATGCTCATGCGATTGTGCATAGTTCCGATCCACATAAAACAATAATTCTCTTTCATTTTTTTCCTGCTCACTGCTACGGATCTCTTCACCTATTGCAGAAACCAAATCCTTGCCATTATACCAAGGCATATCATTACTACTTTCAAAAATATTCTTTCCTATACGTCTTTTAACATCAATAGAAATAGGAATAATCTCTGAAACGTCTATGTCTTGGCAAAGTTGTTTAAGTATCCCACAAGCATATTCATATTTTTCTTGCCTGAAATTAACTGTATCCATTTTTGTCAATGCAATTATTGTTTTCTTTTTAAATTTTGTCCACAAGATCAATGTAGACATAAAAGTCAAGAAATATTTCTGGTTTTCCAAATATCTGTCATCTATAATTTTGTTAATTTCCACACAAAAAATACCTATATCACCATAATACATTCCTTTTTGTCTTTGTGTTGCCTTATGTTGAGCACCAGGTGTATCTATAATGACAAATTTAGAGTCCGAAAACTGTATTGACTTTATATGAAGTTCCTTACTTTCACCAATACCTGATTTTTTTTTCCGTATCCTTTCATCCTTACTTTTATCAAGTAGATATCCAAAATCTCTTGAGGCATCATATTTTTCTCCAAGTTCTTTTTTTACCCTATCTATATATCCTTCAAAATCATAATCCTCTTTACCTTGCATACTCTGATCATAAATATATCCCGCGCATGTAGTTTTTCCACTATGAGCCATTCCAAAAATCACAACTGTATTTGCCATGTGCAACCTCCTTTAAACATTATTTCTATTCTTGTATATATTAAATCCATACTTCTTTTTCATTTTCCAGATAATCAATTTATCTAATTTTCCAATTTCTATCAACGTTAGACCCTGAATCTGATTATTTCACTTACCAAGAATTTGTAAAACATATATATAACAGTTACAAAAATGATAAAAAATTTTTCATCTATAACTTAGTCCTTTCTAAATATATGAACAATCTATAATACAAGCACGATATACTAAACAATTTTAATCCCTACAGCAAATCATGATAATACATAATGCCCGAAATGTAGAAGGAACTTAATAATCAAGCACTTCCATTCAATATTTTACTGTAAAAATATATTTCTGTTTTATCAGGTCTCATGACTCGTAGTCCTATTCTCCGCTTATTACTGCTATATTGCGGAACTTCAAAAACTACTTTTCTCCCATTATTACTCAGTACTGTTAACGATTTTTCTATAATTTCATATGTATCCGCATCAATAAGAGATAGCATTACACCATCCAACTTTGCTCCTCCTAATATTAGTGTTCCGTTTATATCCCCTTCAATGATTCCGTGAATTTGAGTGCCACAACTATCGGATTTCTTTTTAATTATTTGATATTGATTCGATAAAGTCACCTTGCAATCAGATGGTATGTCCTGACATACTATCACCCGTGTTCCAATAAACACATCATCACCTATATTAATGGGACCCAGTATTCTCGCACCAGAGCATATCGTCACATTATTTCCAATTTTAGGATGCCTTCTGCCCTCTTTTTGCCCTTTATTTACTTCATCAGCTCCTATTACGACATCGTTAAGTATTATACTATAATCTCCAATAATTGCTGTTTCTCCAAATACATTGGTATTTTCCGAATATTCACTCATATAACCAATACGTGTTCCAATTCCATGGTCAATAACACATCCCTTCCCTATAACACACGCCGGATTAATATCAATTCCAGTCTTTACTTTTTCTTCTTCTGTAATTCTACGCGCAAGCATACATAAATACTCACGGCTTAACCCCCCAACTATGTCTGAAACAAGAAATGCATGTGCAATTCTATAATACATCACTGCCTCAAATCCCTTGCAAACATTATATACATAATCATAATTTCCTTTTGCAGCCGGGTCATTTTCCGCATAGGCAATCATATCTTCAATTATTCCACTTTCGACAACTTCCTCTGCTAAATTTAAAACATCACTATTTGAAAGACCCAAGGCAGTCAACATAATGTCTGGCAAAAAGTTTTTAATTATATCTGCTACTTTATTTACTGATAATGCTCCATATTGTGCAAAAAATTCATTTTTTTTATTATTTTTTCCCATATTATGTCCTCCTCTAGCTTACTACTCTCCCCCATTTTCACCCATTAAATACCTATTAAATCCCTCATATCTATAAATTTTTTTCATTTTTTCTTGACAACCAACATACACTTAGATATAATAACAAACGGTGTTTATGTGGTTGAAAAGAGAAAAAAAATATGATATCATATAAATGCAATAGCAAAAGCGACGTACATAAGAGATCATCTCTAAAAGAATAATCTCTTATGAATATGTATAATATACGCGCTTGCTTCTTGAAAGGGACTTTTACCATTGGCGTGGGGGAAGTCTCTTTTTGTATTATATGTCAATATATTATGCTTGTCAATGAATCCATTATTATTTTGGTAATTATATCCATATTTATATTTTAATTTTTTTGTTAATTTAAGCAATATAGAAAAAAATTTATCAACAATATTAATATTTTAATATTGTTGATAAATTTTTTGATTATATAAATACGCTTTTAATAAACAATAAATAATGTTATAATTAATATTAAAAAAGAAATAGGAATATTAAAATTTTCATAAATACATTTAGGAGATTATATATGGATAACATTACATTAACTTCAAATCAAATAGGCACAAAATTAAAAGAAATAATTTTCCATAAGAAACTTTCCCAAAAAGACATCGTAAATCTTTGTAAAGAAAAAGATATAAAAATTTCTCAAGCAACTATATCAAATGCATTAAACAAACCTGAATCTATGTCACTATCCACTTTAATAAAAATCTGTGATGGCTTGGATATTTATATGCCTGATTTATTATCTGCTGATCCCCTAGATTCTTTTGATAATACAAAATCAGCCTTTATTCTTGACCCATTGGATGATGCATACTCTGGATATTTAGGTGATTTTCATGTTTATTTTTTACCTACTACCAATACCTCCTCTGTATTAGTTCATGGTCAATTATCTTTTAATCATGAACCTAATACAAATCGGTGTACCGCAATAATGGATTTAGATACTGGTGGTCGCAGAAACAACACTCCTATTCTCAAACATTATACAGGAAATTTGGTAATATCTTTGCGACAGCATTGTGCTTACTGTACTTTAATTTCAAAAAAGCTAGGAGAAATATGTCTTTTTATATTTGAGCACGACTATTTGAATAACAATTTATTATATTGTACTATGGCAAATGCAGTAACTTCCTCTGCAGGGCGATTCCGCCATCCAACAATTCACAGAATTTGTTTAACCAGAAATGCGTTGAATGAAAATGCTGCAAGACATTTAATTGGAGAATTACTAATGATTAATGATAAGTTTTTTATTTCTGAGAAAAAATTAAAAAGTTTCTTTAGTTCAAATTCTGTATCACCAGATTTTAGAAGAAAAATTGAAAATCTAATTGATCATTCAGCCAATCAATACTATATGCTTTCCGAAAAAGCCTTACAAACACCTTTGTCAGCCACAGAATCATCCGATGCAGAATTTGAATTTGCTCGAAACATTTCTCTATTAAAATCATATAGTGAAGCATCGCCCAATAATAAAATTACTATAGAAACAGAAAACATATTATTTAACTTACTAAAAGGCTTAAACCAAAATAATTCTTAAGATGTTTTAGGGGGATTCATCTTACTCCCCCTATATTTTCTTTCAATACCCGATATAATTTTTCAAGCAATTTCTTCTGTGTATTCCCTATCATTTTACGACTACATCCAAAAATTTTTGCCGCTTCCGTTATTGTAATATCCTTATAATACAGCAAATCCAGCATTTGTATATCCTGATTCTGCAATTCTCTTAATGCCACTCGTAATAGTTCTCTGTCAATATTTCTCAAAGCAATTTCTTCCGTCACATTTTCCAAATCCTCTACCATTTCAAAAAAACAGCCCTTTTCTGTCAATCCTTCCAAGCTACATACCCCGTGTTTCCGGTCACGTTCCCTCTGGTAGCGTTCTTTCCGTTCTGATCTATACCATTCCAGATAAATCTCCCGATTCACTTCCACCAGCGTACCGTTACCCAGCCGGACAACATACTTTCCACCGTAAAGACAATGTAGACCCTGTCCTCTTCGTCAATCCATCTGTTCTTGATGCTAAGACCCATACGGTCCAGCATCAGCCCATATAAGACCTTCGCTTCACAGGAAAGGCTCCTGAAGCATTCCGCTGTGAACAGCATTTTCGGTATGCGGTAAAAGCTGTACTGCTCCGCTTCCATTCCATGGAAATAATCAAACCGGATTCCCTGCACCTTTCATTCCTCCATTCCCTGTTATGATTTGCCAACATAAAAACAGAGGTTCAAATTTGTTCCTCTGTTCTTATGTAAAATAATATTCTGTTTTCCCCTGCCGGAATAAACCGGCTCCGCCAATACTATCCTGCCTGTATGTTTCCCTGCTCAAATTTCCACCTCTTTAAGAGGTCATAGATCACTTCCTCCATCTGCTCCGCTGAATAGTCAGCAGGGAAATATTCATTCAGCTTCTTTCTTTGCAGCTTAACTGCCGGGGCTGCCGGTTTTTCATCAGAAAGAATAATCTCTATCCCACTTTCGTCCAGCTTTCCCTCCCTGCTTAACTCCTTTAATTTTTTTGCCTGTACCAGACTTGGGAACGCACATAGGCGTTGCATTATCTGGTAAAGCTGCTCCTGTTCTGCAGGTTCCAGATAGGATAATTCAATCCCGGCACCAAATGCAATGCGCTTTTCGTCCACATATTCAAGCATGGGTTTTATGAGGTAAGTCAGGCGGATATACCGCTGTATCTGTGTAGGGCTTTCATTGGAATTGTCTGCAAGCATCTCCCTTGAGGTTTTTCCTGCCGACTTCTGTCCAACTTGGTCAGAAGTTAAATCCGCCCTCCTGCCCTGCCTGTTCAGCGCATCCAGCTTCATCTTATAGGCAAAGGCTTTCTCGCTGTACAGGAGTTCTTCCCTCTGGATATTGGAATCCACCATCGTTATTGTGGCTTCCTCGTCCGTAAGGTTCCGGATAAAGCAGGGGACCGTCTTAAGCCCAAGCAGTTCACAGGCTCTCTTCCGCCTGTGCCCTGCTATGATCTCATATCCGCCTTCCTTTCCTGGCCTGACAATCAGCGGGCTTATAATTCCATGCTCCCTGATACTTTCCACAGTCTCCTGCATTTTTTCATCGTCCAGCACCCGGAATGGGTGGGAGCCAAAAGAATACAGCTGGTCCAAGGCTATCTCCACAACCTTTGCTTCCGTTTTCCCATTACTGTCTTCCAGCCCGAACAGGGCATTCACATCCGGCATTTTGATATTGGAAGCGCTGCTTTTCCTACCTGCCATGCGCCAGCACCTCCTTTACCAGTCCTTCATAAGCTATAGCCGCCCTCCCCTTCGGGTCATGTGAAAAGATGCTCTTTCCCTCCGCGCTTGCTTCCGCGACACGCACTGACAAAGGGATATAGTTCTCAAATACCGGTATCCTCTGCCCATAGTTTTCGCGCACCATTTCCATAATCTCTTTTGAATAATTTGTCCTTGCGTCCACCATGGTCAGCAGGATCCCTCAAAATCCAGCGCCGGGTTGATGCGTTTCTTTATCCTCATGATTGTTGCGATGAGCTGTTCCAGCCCTTTTAAGGATAAATATTGTGCCTGCAGGGGTATGAGTACCGTATCTGCCGCCGCAAGGGCATTGATTGTCAGCATTCCAAGGGATGGCATGCAATCTATGATAATATAGTCAAAATACGGTGCCACCGTCTCTATGTACTCTTTCAGCATATACTCCCTGCTCATGGCACTGATCAGGGACACTTCCACCGCCGCAAGGTCAATGCTTGCCGGAAGGAACTGCACTCCTTCCTCATGGGTGAGTATCCCATATTCCGCTTCTGTCTCCTGCCCTTCCATGATGGAAGTGATCACCGTTGCAAGCGTTTTATCCAGCCTGTCCGGCTCCCTTTCCCCCATGCTTGCGGTAAGGCTGGCCTGCGGATCTGAATCAATGAGTAAACCCCTGTTCCCTGCCCTGGCAAGCCCGATCCCTAAATTTACCGTAGTGGTTGTCTTTGACACCCCGCCTTTCTGGTTTGCCAGGGCAATAACCTTACATTTCCTGTTTGTTTTGTCCATATATTCCAATCTCCTTTTACCTGTATTCCCTATCCCACGCGGACACGCAGCCCTTCCGTAGGGATATCCTTATATCTGGCAAGATAATAATCTTTCTCGTCATGCCCTGCCTTCGTCTGCACCCGGCAGGGGGCTTCACCGGGATCACCCTGCAGCAGGGCTTCAATCAGGCTCCCGCTCCGGTAACAATACCCTTTCCCCACCCTGTATCCCCCGGTTCCATCTTTGTATAAGAGTTCCGTCCTGCAACGTGGCAGTCTCCCGGCTATCATCATGTCCAAAGATATGTTCCACCGCAATCCCGGCGTCAGCCGGATTTCCCACCCGGCAGTAAATTGCCGCCCTTATCTTCTTTTTCTCCGTATATTCCATTTTGCCCATAAACTTCACTCTCCTTCTATCTGTATTCCCAGCCTCACACGGACACGAAGCCCCTCCATGGGGATATCCTCATATCCGGCAAGATAATAATCTTCCCCATCATGCTCTACCTTCGTCTGCATCCAGCAGGGTACTTCGCCGGAATCGCCCTGTAATAAAACTTCAATCAGGCTCCCGCTCCGGTAACAATATCCTTTCTCCGTCCTGTATTCCCCATTTTCATCTTTGTGCAGGATGCCGGTCTCCTGGACCGGACGGAAAAGGTACTCTATACTGCCGCCTATATCAGCCAGCTTCCTCATGATTTTCTGCAGTTCCCTTAACTGGAAAAGCTGGTCACTGTCCTTACGGTCAGCATGCAGCCCCCGCAGGTCTGCATGTTCATCGTAAGTGGTAACATTCAAAATATCATCGATCCGGCATTTCAGCCCTTTCATCTGTACTAATGCCATGTTTAACTCTGCCATATTGCCCTCCTTTTAATGTACGGTTCCATTATGTCTGAATACATTACCCGGCTTTAGAGCCCAAACTCTGATAAATCTATCGGGAAACAGTATTCAGGATAACGCACCTTGACCGCTTCCCAAAAATATACTGCATACTCGCAGCAGAACAGGTCCTCCACCGTATAATGCCGGCACTCCTCCAGCCCTGCTTCCCCTTCCAGCCCATGCACAGTAGGCGTACCATTGCAGAAAAGATTGAACGCCATGCGTACCACCCTTGCACTGCCGCTGGTGATCCAGCCCTCTTCTAGGCACTTCGGCTTTACGCTCCCTCTTTTGAAATCAAAAATCCGCTCTATGTTCCGCCTTGTATCTCCGCTGATCCCAAGGCAGTAAACCAGCGCTTTATGGTACACATCCTGCTGCCTGCATTTTGGCAGGCAGCTCCTGTAAAACATTTCGTGTTCCCCGTCCTTAAAAATAATTTCATGGTCATTTCCTCTGCTCATACCCATTGTCATACCGCCTTTCCCTGATATTCTGCATCTTCCGCCACCATCCCTGCCCCTTTGGGGTCGGACCATATCCTGCCTGTCCTTTCCACAATAAGCTTTCCGCCATCACAGGTTACAGAAATCCTGTCGCCTGTGGAAAATCCCAGGTCCCGCAGCCATTTCCCCTGCAGCATGATCAGTGGGTTATTTGTCCCTATGCTGGTTCCCCTTGCCCTGTAAACTGTCATCTCCCTTTGTTTCATATGTCTCCTCCTTTAATCCGGGATAATTTCCACAATCCCATTGCTTTCAAGAATTTCCTGAATTTTATTTGTGCCGTCTTCCAGACTGCCGGAAGCATAGACTGCATCCATAATTTCCCCTGCAATAAGTTCCATGCTTTCCCTGGTAACCCGATTGCCCATATGTATCCTCCCTGTGATAATAAAAAACAGGGCTAAACCAGCTTTCCCCTCTCTGGGGTTCTGAATTTAGTCCTGCCTAAATAATTCCAATATTTTTTTGCACCAAAATACAGTTTCCACCTCCCTGCCCATATGGCATAAATCCCCGCCGGAATTCTGGTGCTCCATATGCTTTTATAAGATACCTGACCGAAAAAACAGCGCCGCCTCCCATCAATATCCTGCTTCATTGCAACTTTGAGAAAGGACTAAATCAGCTCAAACCAGCGTATTTACTGGGTTTGTCTAACTTTAGTCTTATTATAACGTGGTCATCGCCGGAACGCATACCGCACCAGTAGAGCATTTCAAACGCATAATAGGAACGGGGCTTATCCATCATGGCTTCGGAGAATTTCAGATATTCCTCTTTCGTCCAAAAGTCCATTTCCTTGACGGCTTCGCTTCCAATCGTCCCCGCCCGCCTTGCAGGGTTGTAGGGCAGGTTGTAAAAGTTTACTGCATGGTTGAATATCGCCGTCAGTTGTGCGTGTATCGTCCGCAAATAATCTGCGGAATAGGGCTTGCCTTTCTCGTCCCGGTATGCCATCAACTCATTCTGCCACGCAATCACGTCCTTTGCTTCAATTTCTGCGATTTTGCGGTTTTCAAAGTACGGTAAAATCTTTGTCCGTATCACATGGCTTTTGGACTCCCAAGTGCTTTCCTTGACACGCTGTTTCTTGTCGGCTTCGTACACTTCAAAGAAACTGCCGAAAGTCATATCCAGTTTTGCGCCCTGCTTTAACATGGCTTCATGCTCCCACGCCTGCGCTTCCCTTTTGGTTGCAAATCCCCTCTTTTGTGTCTGTTTCCTCTCCCCTTTCCAGTTGGTAAAGCGGTAGATTACCCGCCACGTCCCCGTAGCGTTGTCCTTGTATACAGCCATTCCATCATCTCCTTTCTATTCGCTGTAACATACCTTTTTATGAAAAAATGTAGCGTTCACACGTCCTGCCACCGTCAGATAGCCCTGTTTCTGCATTTCTGCGTTCAGTTCCCTTACAATCTGATAGGCTTTTGACTTTGACACACGCAGTTCCGCTGCCACTTCCTCCACTGTCATAAAAGATTTTTCTGTCATTCAGATATTCCCTCCTTTCAACGTTTAACTGTTTTTGTTTAAGTGTTGCATATAGAATACTAAATAAATTCCGTTAAGTCAAGTGGTTTTCAAGAAAATCTTAACTTTTTTTATTTAAGTTATTCTTGCTATTCCTATTGCACCATGTTATACTAACTTCAACAGATTTGTTTAAGTACAGTCATGCAAGGCTGTACCACTTTCACTACAACGGAGGTTTTATTATGGCAATCGGCAAACGTATCCGCTTTTTCCGCAACCGAAAAGGCATGACACAGAAACAGTTAGGCGAAATCCTCGGTTTTCTCGGAAAGACCTCTGATGTCCGCATGGCACAGTATGAAACCGAAGCGAGGACGCCAAAGCACGACCTTGTAAAAGAAATGGCGAATATCTTTGATGTAAGCACCCACGCCCTCACCGTGCCGGATATTGATACCTATATCGGGCTTATGCACACACTCTTTGCGTTGGAAGATATGTACGGGCTGAAAATCGGGGAGATTGACGGGGAAATCTGCCTGCGCCTTGACAAGTC
>ERZ808028.1554-NODE-1554-length-13361-cov-3.678636_pt1 | contig 13361 bp, 11 predicted proteins | sample MGYA00380184_ERZ808028 | MGnify/ENA primary metagenome ERZ808028 (study PRJEB31490, sample SAMN06133397) | mouse gut metagenome | isolation source: J8_1 | host: mice | place: China: Chengdu | collected 2015-05 ...
AGTTAGTTAAAAAGGTTATTGAATAACAATTAAAAAGCACTCTTAGGCATTGTCCTATAGAGTGTTTTTTTATTCTAAATCATTTTTGAATATCCCTTTTATCTTTACTATTTTATTTCTCAATTCTATTTATTATGCTAGAATAGATAAAGGAGATGATATTTATATGAGAATCGGAATGCCTACCCTAACCGAATATCCTAAAATACACGAACAAATTCAAATATGCCATGAACTTGGGCTTAATTTACTTGAACTTAATTTGAATTATCCATATTGTGATTTAGAAAACAACGATTTAGATGAATTGCTTGCACTAAGTCAACAATATGATGTTGCCTTTTCTATTCATTATGATGAATATGCGAATTTTGCTTCCTTTCAAGAAGAAATTAGAGAAGCATGGATTCAACACTTCAAAAAAACTGTTATATTAGCATCTAAAATTAAAGCACTTCGCATCACCATTCATTTATTCGAGGGTGTTCATATAACATTACCTCATGACAAAATCTATGTGAATGATATGTATTTTGATCAATATATATCCCTACTTCTTGCTTCCTTAAAAGAATGTTTTGAATTTTCCCAAAAGCACGGGATTGATTTATGTATAGAGAATGTTGCAATGCCTGATTTTATGGTCAAAACATTTAAAACTTTATTTACAAACCAATTTCATTTTACTTACGATTGCGGTCATCATTATGAATTTGAATTTAAGGCTTTGCCTTTATATGAAAAGCATTGGGATTTAGTCAAACATATCCATCTGCATGATGTCATTGGGACAAGTCCTCATAAAGCTTTAGGAACAGGCATTTTAGATGTGAAACAAATATTGAAAATTGCAAGGCAACATAATATAGATATTATTATTGAAGTGAAAACTTTACAGGCATTAAAAGAGTCTGTTGCGTATTTAAAAAATAACGCTTTATAAATGATTACTTACCTTCTACGCTACTGTTTTAAACTATTAACAGTAGCGTTTTTGATATTAAAGAAAAAATGGCTCAAGTAATTGAATTAACGCTTTTCTTTTAGGATATTGCGTCGCTAAAGAAGTAGCAATGTTTCTTGCCTCCCTATCCCCTTTAGGATAATTTTGCATTTTATATAATAAAGAAACAATCTGAATATATTCATTTTTTGTATGAGCTTTCACCATCAATCTTTCAATAAATTCCTTAAAGACACCAATCAATAAATTAGGACAAGCTTTTTCCAGCTGTGCTAAATGCCTTTCTAAATAATAAAAATCATTTTCTTTTAAAATAACAGACATTAACTCCGGATACATTTTTTCAGCTAATAAAATATCTAATAATCTTACATATTGCATAGGAACCTTCAGCAACAACTCTCGTTCTACCAGCCACTCTTTTTTTGAACATAAGGATTTATACCTTAAATAGTCCTCAAAATCACCGGGATCTTCTTTAAACAAGATATGTCTAAATAAGGGTTTGAAGCGCTCATCTTGTGTAATTTCAAAAATATTGACTAAAATATGTAAGTATTTTAAACATAAGTTTTTATAATCCCTATCTATTTCTAAAGATTCTTCTAATAGTGAAATAGCTTTTGGATAATCTTTTTTAACTAATGCTTCCTCTATCCAAAATTCTCTGATTTTAGGATAATGCCAATACTGTTTACTGATTTTTTGTATCGCTTGCACATCTTGTTTATCATATAGTGCCATCAATTTCTTTAAATGGTAAAATTCCAAATAATAATCTTTAGCCCACGATTCAAAATGTTGAATTTTTTGAATGCATCGATCAATTAAAATCAGCTTTTGACTTGTATAAGGCTCATATCGAAAATAATCAAACAAGAAATCAAGATAACTATCTTGTTTGAGATGGGTGCTTAAAAATTCAAAAATATCATTTGCAACAGCTTTTTGATTTAATAATGTCGCCAATATTTCAAGGGCTCGATTTTCAATTCCCACATAGTTTGTATAACTTTCATCATTTCTTAAATCTTCTAATCGCAATAATAAATGTTTTAAATGGTGAAAAGTTATTTCCGGTTTGGTGATATTTAATCCTTCCATCAATTCAAACAAGCGTTTTTCAAAAACAATATCATCATCTTTGCCACACCCATAGTCTAAAAAAATCTGATTCAACATATATCCTTGAAAAGCTTCGCTAGATAAATTAGATTGCCATAAAGTTTTAAGCAAGTCCATATCACTGGATAGAGCCTTTCTTAAAAGCTGATTTTTTTTTTCTTCTTTCAATTTCGTAATCAAGGTATCAATATGCGTGATATCAAAAGGCATATCCAAGTTTTCAAGATAAATCAAACAAGCTGCTATGTGTTTACACAAACTATGTTTTTTCCCTTGCGGACAACTACATTTAACTTTGCCTATACGATTGTTTTCTAAAGCGATAAAGACATGATACTTTTCTTTGACGATAAAATAATATCGGTTTTCTTGTTTCTTTTGTAAAGTCACTAAACCATTGTAATATAAGCTATACCCTCTTTCAATGATATGACTTTCAAAACGCCCACGCCACTCCTGTAACATGATTATCGCCTCTCTTTCTTTATTTTCTGACTAATAAAGCTACACTTTCAACCCCATAAGTCATTGGAAACATATCAACCGGTTGAACTTTAACTAATTCATAACCTCTTTCTTTCATATATGCAATATCTCTGGCTTGAGTTGCAACATTGCATGAAACATAGACAAAACGTTTCGGTGCTAATGCGACAACAGAATCCAAGAAGTCTTGGGAACAGCCTTTTCGTGGTGGATCGCATACCACAACATCAATCGGAACATCTACTTTCTTCATAAAGTCTTTAGCATCGGCAACTTCAAATTCCACATTATCAATTTGATTAGCCAAAGCATTGCGTTTCGCATCTTCGATAGCTTCTTTTACGATTTCAACACCATAAACTTTTTGAGCGTATCTCGCTAAAAATAACGAAATAGTTCCTATGCCGCAATAAGCATCAATCACAGTTTCATTTCCGGATAAAGCGGCGAAATCCAAAGCATAGCGATAGAGTTTCTCGGCTTGGATAGGATTAACCTGATAAAATGATTTAGCCGAAATCTGAAACTTAATATCCTCTAAATAATCTTCAATATAACCTTGACCATACCAAATAATCTCCTGTTCACCTAAGATGACATTATCATGCCTTTCATTAACGTTTTGAATAATTGTTTTTAGATTAGGGAAAGCTTGAGTTAATTTTTCAATCACTACTTCCTTTTTTCTAAAGGATTTACCATTCGTAATCAGCACTAACATTAAATCGTCTGTATATTTGGCTGCCTTAACTAAAATATGACGTAGACACCCCTTATTTGTGATTTTATCATAAGCACTAATGTGCAGTTCATCTAAGACTTCCCTTACTTTTTGACTTAGGGCATTCGCTCTTTGATTTTGGATAAAGCAGACATCATTTGCAATAATCTCGTTGGTATGACGACGATAAAACCCTGTAACCAAATGACCGTTTTCAATTCCGCAAGGTAGTTGCACTTTATTACGATAATGATAACCCTCTGCCATCATATAACAGTTCGCAACTTCAACATCATCAATATGGGCAATTCGAGCCAAACAATCTTTAACATACTTCGTTTTAAAACGTTGCTGTTCGGCAACTGAGAAATGTTGCAAATGACAGCCACCGCAAGCTTTAAAAAGCGGACAAATCGGTTTCACTCGTTCTTTAGATGGTCGATGCAATTTGATTAAACGAGCTATACCATAGTTTTTAAGCACCTTAATAACCTTTAATTCCCCTACCTCATGCACAAGCATATCCTTAACAAAGTAAGGTACCCCATCTACTTTGACAATTCCCATGCCATCATATGTATAATCTATGCATTCGCCTTCAAAATACTGATTCTTTTGAAGCATTTGTCTTCCCCCTTTAAAAAAAGACGAGCATTGCCCGTCTTATTCATCTTTATTGTCTTCAGCCTGTTGTTCATGTAATTTATCAACTAAATCAGGATCTCTTGGTGTAGCATAAGTGAAATTGATTTTATCACTGTTTGGGTGCTTAGAACCAAAAATCGGATAATCTTCACCAACACCTTTAATAGTAATATCAACATGATATTTAGTGCTATCTTTTTTATTAGCGGCAGTCAGTAAATCACTGTATTCTTTCTTTTCATTAGATTTAGGTAAACCGACATTTTTATCTAACTCTTTCAAAATGGTTTTAGTTGCTTTAGCGGCAGCCTCACCATCTTGACCTTCAGCCATAGTTATTTTAATTTCAATTGTTTTACATTCAACTTGGATAGATAAATCACTTACCCCATCAAGATTAGCTTTCATATTGTCAACAGTTGTCTTAATAGCTGTTTCTTTAATTTCAGTCATACCTGCACAGCGATCACCGTAAACAGGTCCGTCATTTCTTGAAATAGACCAAACATATCCCATAACTAAGGCTACAATGGCAACAAAAACAATAATCATCCAGTAAATAGGTTTAATTTTCTTTTTACCTTTTTTCTTAGAAACAGGCTTTTTACTTTTAGATTTTACCGTTGGATTTTTCTTTTCAACCTTTTTTTCTTTTGGCATTAAATCTTTAACACCATATTCCTTTGTTTCTTCATTTTCGAGCATATTCTCACCCTCTCAAAAACATTTTATCAAAAAACTTACTATTTGTATAGTATTTATTTGACTATGCAATTTTTTCTTTCAATAACGCTGTTACTAATTGATTGGTTAATTGTGGATTGGCTTGCCCTTTAGTTGCCTTCATAATTTGACCGACAATAAAGCCAACCGCACGTGTCTTACCATTTCGATAGTCTTCGATTAACTGAGGATTTTGCACTAAAATATCTTCTGCTATATTTTTCAATTCTGATGTATCGGACATTTGTTTCATGCCTTTTTCATCTGCAATATCGCTAGGATTTTTACCACTGCTCATCATTTCTTCAAAAACAATCTTAGCTTGTTTTCCGGAAATAGCACCTTCTTTGATCATTTGTACCATTTCAGCTAATTGTTGAGGTTGCATCAACATATTTTCAAAGGCAACCTTATTTTTACTTAAAAATGCAGGCACTTCAACTAATAACCAGTTAGCAATAAGCTTATATTCCTTACAAGTTTCTAAACATTTTTCATAGTAATCTGAAACATCTTTACTTGTTACCATCTGTTTAGCTAAAGCTTCAGGTAACTCGTAGTCTTTCATATAACGAATAGCTCTGCTATCAGCCATTTCAGGTAAAGCATCTTTAATAGAAGCAATCCATGCTTCATCTAATTTAATCGGCAAAATATTTGGTTCTGTATAATATTTATAGTCAACCGCATCACCTTTATCACGCATTTTAACCGTCTGCTTAGTCGCTTCATTAAAACGCATAGTTTCTTGCTTAACCTCTTGCCCGGCATCTAAAATTTCTGCTTGTCTTTCTACCTCATACTCTAAAGCCTTTTGAACATTTGAAATAGAGTTTAAGTTTTTAATTTCTGTTTTTGTACCGAACTTTTCTTCGTCAAATGGTCTTAACGAGATATTGACATCACAACGCATAGAACCTTCCTCAAGCTTAGCATCAGATACTTCGGTATATAAGAAAATACTTCTTAACTTTTCTAAGTAAGCTGCAGCTTCCTTACCGGAGCGAAGTGTCGGCTTAGTAACGATTTCGATTAACGGGATACCGGCACGGTTGTAGTCAATTAAAGTAAAATTGGAATAGTGAACTTGCTTTGCGGTATCTTCTTCCATGTGTAATCTTTCAATTTCCACACGTTTGATTTCCCCGTCAACCTCAATATCTAAATAGCCGTTACGCCCAATCGGACGTTTATCTTGGGTAATTTGAAAACCTTTAGGCAAATCTGAATAATAATAGTTTTTTCTATCAAACCATAACGTTGAGTCTATATCCATGTGCAAAGCATGACAGACACGCAAAGCATATTCAACACCTCTTTTATTTAAAACCGGTAATGTTCCGGTAAATCCTAAATCGACAACATTGGTTTGCGTATTGTAGGCTTCCCCGAAAGTTACAGGTGCGCTTGAAAACATTTTTGATTTTGTCTTTAATTCACAATGGACTTCTAATCCGATGACTGCTTCATATTTCATTAGGCCTTACCTCCTGAAAACTGATTTTTGTATGGTAACGCATTTTCCAACGCATAACCGGCATTTAAGACCGTCTGTTCTTCAAATAAACGCCCCATGATATTGATATTAAATGGCATACCATCACTCATACCAATCGGAAGTGATAAGCTAGGTGTTCCGGCAAAATTACCTAAAACCAGGTTGTTTTCCAAAATGATATACTGACTTGACAGACGATTATCTTGAGCTTCTTGAATCGTAGGTGCTTTTTCATTTGAAACAGGTGTTAAAATTAAATCATAGGTTTGATAGATACGGTTTAATTCCTCCACAATCAAACGACGAACACGTTGGGCTTTTTTAAACATCTTCTCTTGATTTTCTGTCGCTAAAGCTAAAGTTCCAAGGACAAAACGACGCTTGATGTGACTGCCAAAGCCTGCTGTTCGTGAAGCCAACATCACTTCATCGGCACTTTCAGCCGGTACACGTAAACCGTATTTGATGCCATCTAAACAAGCATGATTGCTTGTAGCCTCTGAATTGGCGATGATTGTGTAAACCGGTAAAGCACACATTAATAAATTTTCATCCATAGATACAAAATCAACCGTTGCACCCATTTCTCTATATAAATCTAAACTATAATCGAATGCTTTCTTAACATCAGGATTTGTGATTTGCTTATAAACATTTTTTAAAACCGCAATTTTTTGACCGTGCATATCGCCAGATAAATTTTCATAATAATGTTCAACCAGTTTTAAACTTGAAGTCATGTCTTTGTCATCACGACCAGCCATCGCTTCAATCACAATTGCCATATCTTCGACATTTCTTGTGAATGCTCCGACATGATCTAAACTTGAAGCATAAGGAATTACACCAAAACGTGAAATACGTCCCCATGTTGGTTTAAAACCGACAACACCACAGAAACCGGCAGGTTTTCGGATAGAATCTCCGGTATCACTACCTAAAGCGAATGGGACAACACCACTACCGACAAGTGCCGCACTTCCTCCTGATGACCCCCCTGAAATACAATCTGTATTCCATGGATTAGCTACCGGTCCGGTTAAAGCAGACTTATTTGTTCCACCCATCGCTAATTCGTCCATGCTTGACTTACCTACGATAACAGTACCTCGCGCATTTAATTTATCTACAACAGTTGCATTGTAAACCGGAACATAGTTTTCTAAAATCTTGCTTGAAGCGGTTGTAGGAATTCCTTTGGTTGAGAAGTTATCTTTATAAATCACCGGAATCATACTTAACATATCTTTAGCATCAAAACTAGCTTCTTCTAATTTAGCCATGGCTTCTTCTTTAGTTACAGTTACCAAAGCGTTTAAACGACCTTGCTGTTTTTCTAATTCATTAAATAAATCCTCATAGTATGTTTTAATATTTGCAGGATTTTCTTTAAACATCTCATGTAATTCTTTAATTGTATAAGCTCTCATTATCCCACCACCTTTGGTACACGAATCTGATTTTCAACGACATCAGGTCCATTTGATAAAATTGTTTCTACATCAACCACATCATTAGGTTCGTCTTCTCTTAAAAATGTTGTTTCTAATTCATAAGGGAAATATAAAGGTTCAACACCTTCTGTGTCAATGGCTTCTAAAGCTTTGACATGATGCATGAACACTTCATACTCTTTAATCATCATTGGCATTTCTTCATCACTCAATCTAAACATTGTTCTTAATGCCAATTGTTTTAATTTTTCATTTAATTCTTCCATGCCTGCTCCTCCAATTTCTATGTAAAAGCATAGTGCTTATTTTCTCAAGAAAAAAGGGCTAGAGAAATGGCTAACCGCATTTTTTCTTACTGCCCTATTTTACCATATTTGCCGAATTTATCAATACTATTCTTAAGATTTAAAGTTTTGTCAAACAAATCTTATGATATTTTTAAGAACCCAGTTTTTTAAAAGATAATAAACTAAATTTAAATTTGATTTAAGTATATTTAAAAATCAATCATACTATATATATCACTATACTTTTTTGATTGTACACAAAAACATATTCCCCCCTTCTCTAAAGGAAATGGTACCATAAAATATTGGATTGACTAATTTCAGTCACATTACAAACTATTTGTTTTCTAAATAATTCCCAAAAATATAGTTTAGTTTTAAAATTTATAATATACTTTAAATAAAGAAAGGGCTATCATTTAAAGAATTTGGAGGTGTTTATGAAAAAAAAGAATTTTGCAAAATATTTGAAGGAGATATTTCTTTATACACTAGGAATAAGCATACTTTTATTTTTTATCTACCCAAGAAACATGTCAATCAATGATTTACATACTATTAACCTCATTCATGATGATGAGGTCCATATTGTTTTATCTGTTAGTAAACCTGTTTTTGGCGGCCCTTCAATCTATATAGATACAGAAACATATGGAACAACAGCCTATATATCTACAAAAATTAGTTATAGTCATGATTATCTTTTTGCTGATGGAATTGATTACGTAAAAATATCATTTCCGCAACACATTAAAACAATAATATTAAAAGATAAAAGTGGTAGTGAACGTATCATCTATTCTGCTTTTGAAAATAATAAAGATCATAATGATTAAAACTCTATTCCTCATTATAGAGATTTAATATAAAAATGAGAGTGACTAATTATGCCAAAAAAACTTTTAATTGTTTTAAGCAGTTTGTGTATGATAATTGTTTATTTATCATCACCATTGGCTTTATGTAGTGTAATGACACAAGAACAAAATACTACAAACACTACTATTGATCTTGAAAATGGATACGCTGCTCAATCAAATTGATTTACACTAATGAGATATCTGATAAATACTTTATTTCTGAAAACGGAAATGAATATACCTTAGAATATATTTCTAGGGGTGATGTGATTATTGACAACATAGTATATTCTTATGATAATTATATTGAAATGATGGAAGCACAGGATATTCATATTTAACCTTTCTTGCAAAATAAAACTCATCTAACTTTTGTTTATTAAAAAACAACCGATATTAAATCAGTTGCTTTAATAATAATTTCCATATATATTTTTCTAAATCAACACCCTATTGATTTTAAACATATCAAGTACAATTTACAAAAATTCCTCTTATTTCATCTTGATAATTAGAAGCTCTCATCAAATAAATCTTATGATATTTTTAAGAAGCTAGCTTTTTTAAAGCCGGGTGTCCTGCCATCAAGTTTTTAATTCCGTAAGGTAGCGGAAAAGCAATTTGTAAAGTATCGCCGTTAATCTTCAAAACAACCCCTTTGCCAAAAACATCATGTAAGACCAATTCTCCGATTTTCCAATCACCTATCTCAACATCATAAACTTTTTGAGAAGGCGTTGACCGACTCATCACGTAGTTTTTTTGAACGTAACGCTGTGATTTACCGTTGTGTTCCAAAAATTCATCAGCCACTTCACTAATAAAACGACTAACTGATTTCGGACCGTGTGAAACATAACTGTAACCCTGACTTTCAACTAAATACAACTGTTGCATCGCCCTCGTATAAGCCACATAGGCTAGACGTCTTTCTTCTTCCAAGCCGGCATCGCCGCTTTCTTCCAATGACCGCATACTTGGGAAAATATTTTCCGATAATCCAATGATGAAAACATAAGGGAACTCTAACCCTTTAGACATATGTATTGTCATCATTGAAACATATTGCCCATTATCATCAACATCTTGATTTGTGTATAACGCCACCTCTTGTAAATAGTCTTGCAATGTTATTTCCACATTTCTTTCTAAAAAACTAGCGATACTGTTTTTTAATTCCATTAAGTTTTGAATACGCGCTTCCTCTTGATCTTGACTTAGCATCTCCATATATCCTGAATCAGCTAATAAACGATCATATAATTTCAATAAATCTCTTTCTTGTTTTAAATTTTCAATCAAAGTTACAAACTGAACAATCTGCTTCTTCACTTTTGCAGATAAATTCAATGCTGTGAAATGAGTCGCACAAGCATCATAGAGCGAACAGTCGAATAACTCAGCTTGCTGTCTGATTTTTTCAATTGTTTTTTCACCAATACCACGTGCCGGTACGTTAATAATTCTTTCAAAAGCTAAGTCATCTCCAACTGCAATTAAACGCAAATAAGAAAGAATATCCTTGACTTCCTTACGGTTAAAGAATTTCAAGCCACCGAAAATACGGTATGGAATTTTATTATTGATAAACTCCTGCTCTAATTGTCTTGACAAGTAGTTAGCTCGATATAGTACCGCAAAATCCTTATAATTTAAGCCTTCGACATTGGCTATCGTTGATTCAATTTGTTCAGCTACATACTGTGCTTCTGCTTCATCGCTATCAGCACAGAAATGAATAATCTTGGTTCCCCCATCATTATCTGTAAATAAATCTTTTTCTAATCTATCACGGTTATGGCTGATTAAGGTATTAGCGGCATTTAAAATATTTTTAGTTGAACGATAATTGCGATTTAAGTAAATCGTTTTGGCATTTTCAAAAGATTTCTCGAAGTCCATAATATAGCGGATACTTGCACCTCTGAATGAGTAAATCGTCTGATCGGGATCGCCGACAACACAAACAATCGTATCGGGTCCGGTTAATAATTGTACTAAGCGATAGTTTTGATAATCGACATCTTGAAACTCATCGACATGGATATATTGAAAACGTGATTGCCAATAACTGCGAATATCATCATACTCGGATAAAATTTTAACGGCAAATAAAATCAAGTCATCAAAATCTAATAGAAAATGCTCTTGTTGATATTTGGTATATGCCCCATATAATAAAGCTTTATTTTTTTCACCATATAAATTCCCTGCTTGCATTAAAGCCATTTCGGGTGTTATATTGCTGTTTTTAAAGGTTGAAATAGCGCTCAAAGCTGAATTATAGCTAATGATTTTTGAATCAATATGATATTCTTTATATAAATTTTTCATCAAAGCTTTCTGATCTTCCTCGTCCATAATCACAAAGCTTGTCGGGTAATTAAGCACACGAATATGTTGTCTTAAAATACGCACACATAATGAGTGAATCGTGCATAACAAGACACCTGTATTTTCTGAACCTAGTAATTGTTCAACACGATGACGCATTTCATTTGCCGCCTTATTCGTAAAGGTGATGGCTAAAATAGAACGTGGGTTAATCCCGATATTTTCAATAAGATGAGCAATACGATAAGTAAGCACTCTAGTCTTTCCGGAGCCTGCCCCGGCTACTATTCTTAGGTGTCCATCTAAATATTGACAAGCTTCGATTTGTTCTTTATTTAATACTGTTGTAATATCCATGCCCTTTTCCCCCTTTTTTTTGCTCAATTATTATAGCATACTTTTTATCTTGTCTTCAATATGTTATAATAAAGACAACAAAGTCATCAAATAAAAATTAAGTATAAGAACTAGATAACAAAAACTTTGTTGTTTAGGAGTTGCGTTGCCTTTAATTTAGGAAATAGATGATTGAATTTTTCCTTACCGATGACTTAAATAACCCCACTGCAAGAATAAAAGCCATAATCATCAAAGTTAAGCATATGATGATTAAGAGAGCTTGTGCAAGAAAAGACATTGGTCAGTTGCAAGATTAACTTCATGGGGCAAAGAATAATTCCAATCAGACAGTTACCAAAGCTACCTGATGCATTTAGGAAAATTCAATCTCTACGCGTGTAAGGACGCCTTATTTCCTTATAAAAATCATGATACGAGGAGTGAAACGAAATGAAAATAGGTGTACCAAAAGAACTTACCAACCATGAATATCGTGTTGGCTTAACGCCTCCGGGGGTTAAAGCATTGACGCAGTTAGGGCATAATGTTTTTGTGGAACTAGGTGCCGGTTTAGCCTCAGGCATTTCCAACAGTGAGTACATTCAGGCAGGTGCCTTGATGGTAGATGCCAGCGAAGTATGGAATTGCCAAATGATTGTCAAAGTAAAAGAGCCGCTTCCCGAAGAATACCCTATGATTAAAGAAAATCAACTGATTCTAGCTTTTTTACACTTAGCCAACAATGAAAGTTTACAACGTTATCTCATTGAAAAGAAAGCTACTGCTTTAGCTTATGAATGCGTTGAGAAAAAAGACGGTACGCTACCGCTTTTGTTGCCGATGTCAGAAGTTGCCGGTCGTTTGGTTGTGATGCAAGCTTGCACTTTTCTTCAAAAACAATATGGTGGTAACGGTCAGCTATTAGGTGGTGTCAGCGGAGTTGAAAGCGGACATATCGTTATTATCGGTGCCGGTGTGGCAGGTAAAGCAGCCGTCAAAATGGCAACCGGTTTAGGTACCAAAGTCACAGTTTTAGATACGGACTTAGATAAACTACGTGCACTTGATGATTTATACCAAGGACGGATTGAAACAATTTCTAGCAATCAAACCAATATTGGTAAGGCGGTTCGTAATGCTGATGTTGTCATTTCTGCTATTTTAAAATCAGGTGAAAAATCTTCGATCATTATCACAGAATCAATGGTGCGTAACATGAAACCGGGTTCAGTCATTATGGACGTTTCCGTCGATCAAGGGGCATCTGTGGAAACAATTGATAGAACCACAACTTATGATGATCCTGTTTTTGAAAAATACGGTGTCCTTCATTATGCTGTTACGAATATTCCGGGTGCTACACCCTATACTTCAACCTATGCTTTAGCTAATGCAACTTTAAGCTATGTCGTTGCTATTGCCGATCACGGCATTCAAGAAGCCATGGCTAAAAATCCATCTTTGGAAAAAGGTGTGGTTATTTATAATGGGAAAATTCAATAAAGAAATAAAGTTTATTCTAAATCTATCATTATTCATACTATAGTAATATTTTTAATTAAATAATTATATTAGGTTTCATTTAAACCTAATTCAAGCTAAATAAACAAAGAGGCTCATTTCAGCAAATGTGAAATGAACCTCTTTTTCGTACTTAAATCCCTTTAATTCTCTAGAACTTTATTTTTAAGACTAAGTCCCTTCATATCTCTTTTTTAATTCTCTTCAAATTGTGAATTATACAATTCAGCATAGAAACCATTTCTAGTCATTAAATCATCGTGGTTGCCTACTTCTACAATATCGCCATCTTTCATGACTAAAATAATGTCGGCATTGCGAATCGTACTTAAACGGTGAGCGATAATAAAACTTGTACGTCCCTCCATCAATTTCTCCATACCTTTTTGAATCAGAATCTCTGT
>ERZ808028.1556-NODE-1556-length-13351-cov-9.339687_pt1 | contig 13351 bp, 11 predicted proteins | sample MGYA00380184_ERZ808028 | MGnify/ENA primary metagenome ERZ808028 (study PRJEB31490, sample SAMN06133397) | mouse gut metagenome | isolation source: J8_1 | host: mice | place: China: Chengdu | collected 2015-05 ...
TGGTAGCCCAGGATCTCGGTGGGGTTGGTGAGGGTCTTGAAGATGATGCCCTCCTCCTTGGCGTGCTCCACCTCCTCGGCCCGGGCGGGGAGCTCCGCCTCGGAGCGGCGGTAGACGATGTACACCTCGGCCCCCAGCCGCTTGGCGCACCGGGCGGCGTCCATGGCCACGTTGCCGCCGCCCACCACGGCCACCTTCGTGCTGTGCTGGATGGGGGTGTCCGCCCCGTCCTTGTACGCCTTCATCAGGTTGATGCGGGTGAGGAACTCGTTGGCGGAGTAGACGCCCTTGAGATTCTCGCCGGGAATGTTCATAAACTTGGGCAGACCCGCGCCGGAGCCGATGAACACCGCCTCGAAGCCGTATTCCTCCTTCAGCTCGTCGATGGTGATGCAGCGTCCGATGACCATGTTGGTCTCCACCTTGACGCCCAGCTCCTTGAGGGTGTCCACCTCCTTCTGCACGATGGCCTTGGGCAGACGGAACTCGGGGATGCCGTACACCAGCACGCCGCCCGCCAGGTGGAGGGCCTCGAACACGGTGACCTCATAGCCTTTTTTCGCCAGGTCGCCCGCGCAGGTCAGGCCCGCCGGGCCGGAGCCGATGACGGCCACCTTGTGCCCGTTGGGGGCGGGCTTTTGGGGTTTCTCGGTGGCGTTGGCGTTGTGCCAGTCGGCCACGAAGCGCTCCAGACGGCCGATACCCACGGGCTCAGCCTTGATGCCCCGGACGCACTTGGCCTCGCACTGGCTCTCCTGGGGGCAGACCCGGCCGCACACCGCGGGCAGGGCGGAGTCCTTGGAGATGATCTGATAGGCGGCCTCAAAGTCGCCCTCGGCCACCTTGGCGATGAACTCGGGGATGTTGATCTGGACGGGGCAGCCGGACACGCAGGGGCGGTGCTTGCAGTTCAGGCACCGCTGGGCCTCGTCGATGGCCTGTTCTTTCGTGTAGCCCAGGGCCACCTCGTTGAAGTTGCGCGCCCGGACCTGGGGGTCCTGGTGGGGCATGGGATTTTTATCCGGTCTCATGTTCGGCATCTTACTTTACCTCCTGCTTGAACAGGTTGCACGCCTCTTCATAGGCGTGGCGTTCAAAGTCCTTGTACATGGCGCCCCGGGCCATGGCCTCGTCGAAGTCCACCTTGTGGCCGTCGAACTCCGGGCCGTCCACGCAGGCGAACTTGGTCTCGCCGCCCACGGACAGGCGGCAGCCGCCGCACATGCCGGTGCCGTCGATCATGATGGGGTTCATGCTGACCACGGTGGGGATGTCGTACTTCTTGGTCAGCTCGCACACAAACTTCATCATGATGACCGGGCCGATGGTGATGACCCGGTCGTACTTGGCGCCCGCCTCGATCTGCTCCTTCAGCAGGTCGGTGACCAGCGCCTTCTTGCCGTAGGAGCCGTCGTCGGTGCCGATGATGAGGTTGGTGGAGGCGGCCTTGAACTCATCCTCCAGGATGACCAGATCCTTGTTGCGGAAGCCTACGATCAGGTCCACATGACAGCCCACGTCGTGGAGCTTCTTCGCCACGGGGTAGGCGATGGCGGTGCCCACGCCGCCGCCCACAACCGCCACCCGCTTCAGGCCCTCGGTCTCGGTGGCGCGGCCCAGGGGGCCCACAAAGTCCTGAAGGAACTGGCCCTGCTCCTTGTGGTTGAGCTTCTCGGTGGTGGCCCCCACCACCTGGTAGATGATGGTAACGGTGCCCTTCTCCCGGTCGAAGTCGGCGATGGTCAGGGGGATGCGCTCGCCTTCCTCGTCCACCCGGAGAATGATGAACTGGCCGGGCTCCGCCTTGCGGGCCACGGCGGGGGCCTCGATCTCCATCAGGGACACGGTGGGATTGAGCACCCGTTTTTTCACGATCCGATACATAGCTTCTCCTCTTTCCTATGGATTCAGGATGTTCCAAGATCAGCGCCCCCGCAAAGCGGTACGCCATGGGCTGATTGTGAACATTATAACACTCCCGGCGGTGCCCGTCAATTTGAATCCGGTGGAAATCGTCCGCCAAGGGGGCTCATCTGCAAAAAAAGAGGGGCCGACCAGTGTCGGCCCCCGTGGGTGTGTCCTGTGGATAAGGTGCGCTCAGAAGGCCAGCACCCGCACAATCAGCGTCAGAGCGGCGCACACCACGGCCAGGGTGGAGGCCAGCTCGGCGTACAGCATGGTCCGGCGGCTTCTGCGGGGCCGGCGGTGGGGACGCTCCGGCGGGAGGGCCGGCGCCTCCGGCCAATCCGCCCTGTCCACGTCCCAGGCCAGGTCGTCCCGGGGGGGCTGGGGGTGGGCGGCGCGCCAGGCGGTCAGGTCGATGACCTTGCCCTGGCCCTGGGGGCGGGCCCCGGGCTGGGCATCCCGGACCAGAACGGTCTGACGGACCGGCGCCCCGGCGCCGAAGCCCGAGGCCATCGCGCTTTCATTCCAGGTGGTGAGGGTACAGCGGGCAGTTTTCATGGCTCAAGGCCTCCTTGTTTGAGATGGTTTTACTATACCATCTTCAAAGTCCGATAAACCGGGATATTTAAGGCGCTGATTCAATGCGCCGGCGACAGGATTCGCCGCTTTGTTCTACTTTTCTTCATAATAATATATTAGTTTCAGAATGTCAAGAAGAGATCAGAAATTTGTTCGAGATCGGAACAAAGTTTCGCCCCCGGCATAGGCCGGGGGCGAAAGAAACGCCGTATTGGTTACCGCAGGTAGTTCCGGGGGTTGACGCTGGTGCCGTTGATGCGCACCTCGAAGTGGCAGTGGGGGCCGCTGACATTGCCGGTGGCGCCGGACCGGGCGATGATCTGGCCCTGGTACACCTTCTGACCCACGCTCACCAGCAGCTGGGAGTTGTGGGCGTAATAGGTGACATAGCCGTTGTCGTGGCGGATGGCCACCAGATAGCCGTAGCTGCCGCTCCAGCCGGACTTGATGACGGTGCCGCCGTCGGCGGCCTTGATGGCGGTGCCGGTGCGGCAGGCGATGTCCAGGCCCAGGTGGAAGTCATAGCTGCCCCAGAGGTTGCGCCCGCCGAAGTTGGAGGTGATGGTGCCCCGCACCGGCCAGATGAAGTAGCCGTTGGAGGCGGTGACAGGCCGGGGGGTGGTGCCGGTGTAGGCGTAGGTGGTGGTGGGCTCCTTCAGAGTCTTGGTGGACAGCACCTCCCGGGCCACCTCCACGCCGTTGACGTAGGTGACATGGGCGCTGACCTGCTCCAGGCCGTCCTCACCCTCCTGCCACACCTTGGTGTCGCCCACGTAGAGCTCGGCGGTCTCGGTGTACTCCACCGGGCTGGGGATTACCTGGTCATAGACCTCGTCGGTGATGTTTTCCACCGACAGGTAGGGGACCGACTGCTGAATCACCAGCTCCTGGCCCACCCAGATCTTATCCACCAGCACGTCCGGGTTGAGGACGGACAGGTCGTTGGGCATCATGCCCAGGGAGTAGGCGATGGCGTTGAAGGTGTCCCCCTTCTTCACCGTATAGGTGGCCTGCTGCACCCGGAGGGTGCTGAGGGTGGAGCGGATGGAGTCCACATTGTACTGGGTGTTGGAGGGCAGCTCGATGGAGTAGACCTCCACGGTCTCCACAAAGTTATAGCTGACGGTGTTGGGGGTGAGGTAGGGCTGGGCCACCTCGTCCAGCATCTGGTACAGAATGCTGGAGTCGGGGGCGTAGCCCAGCTCGGCGCCGTTGACCCGCAGGCCGTAGGCGGTGACCAGGGCGCCCACATCCTCGAACAGGGCCTCTTCAATCTGGGTGGTGTCACTGAGGGCGTTGGGGGCCACGTACACCGGCGTCATGGAGATGTCGGGGTCGTAGTCATAGTGCTCCCCCAGGATGTTGGAGGCCCGGGACTCGATGTTGCTCCGGATGGCGTCCACGTCCTCCTGGCCGGCCACCAGCCCCATCTCCTGGCCGTTGACCTGGAGCACATAGGCCCGGGCGTAGGTGTCCTTGAAGGCGACGACGCCGATAAACACCGTCAGAAGGGTGACATAGAGCAGGGGGGAGATGGGGTGCCGGGCCACCACGCCCCGGATGCCGGAGGCGGCGCGTCCGACGCAGTCCCAGCCGCCGGCGGTGAGGGCGCAGATCCGCTCCCAGCCCCTGCCGCCGGCGGCGGCCAGGGCCTTGGCCGCCTGGGCGGCCCACTCCTTGGGAAGCTCCCGGCGGGGCCGTCTGTCCCGGGGAGCCCGGTTGGGCGCGGCGGGGGCCCGCTCTCTCAGAAGCCGGGGCCGGCGCTTCTCCTTTTTGATCTGGGCGGCGCGGACCCGCTGGGCCTCCCGCTCCGCCTGCTTTTCAGCGGCCTCGGCCTCCTCGATATACTGCCGCCAGGAGCGGGGCTGATCCCCCGCGGGAGCGGCGCCCTCCTTGGTGTCGCCTGGGACGCTGCGGGCGGGCGCCTGCCCGGCAGCGTCCCTGCCAGAGTGTTTTTTGGTACTGCTCACGGTCGGTCCCTCCTGTTGATCTTTGGGATGTCCGTAGGGCTGGCCTGAAGCCGGCGGGGTGCCGGAGCTCAGACGGCGCCTAACAGTTACAAAAATTTTGAAAAGAGTTACAAAACGGTTACAGTGCTATCCTACACCAATTTGTCCCGTTCGTCAACCCCTGAATTTCCAGGGGCTGACGGAGGGCGGGGGAGGAGGCGGGCATATCTTGTTGCATGGGGACGGCTTTTGGGGAGAGGGGGCACATTTTGTGGGCTTCCTGGCGAAACTGCCAAAATTTTCAGTTGGTTTTCGACGTTTTGACCAGCCCTCTTGACAGGGGGGGCCCGGTGCTTTACAATAAATGCACCGCAGCGTGAATGGAATATCACAGGGGCGCTGGAAGCATTTCCGGCTGTGATGTGGAGGAAGAAAGCCCTCCCGGTCCCTCGTACCTGATCCGGGTAATGCCGGCGTAGGAAGTGTATTCGACAAAGAGGGCCGTTGTCGTTTCTCTCGCTTACCGCATTGCACCGTTTGCATTGCGGTATACTTATTTTAGGAGGAACGACGCATGAGCAAAACACGTTACGCAGTCCGCGCCATGGTGGAGGGGGCCATTTTTGTGGCCATCGCGGAGGTGCTGGGCTATCTCAAGCTGTGGCACATGCCGGAGGGGGGCTCCATCTCCCTGATGATGCTGCCCGTGGTCATCTACGCCCTGCGCTGGGGGCTGGGGAACGGCCTGCTGGCCGGGCTGGCCCTGGGCATTCTGGACTTCATGCTGGGCGGCGGCTTCGCCATCGGCTGGCAATCCATCCTCGGCGACTATCTGGTGGCCATCACCGCCCTGGGTCTGGCGGGGCTGGGCCATAAAAAGGGCTTTTCCGGCATCGTTCTGGGGGCCGTCCTGGGCTGTCTGGGCCGCTTTGTCTCCATCTGGGTCACCGGGGCCACCCTCTGGGGCGAGTATATGTACGACATCTACGGCCTGCCCATGGACAATGAGTTTATCTACTCCTTCCTGTACAACCTGCCCGTGCTGATCTCCGGCGTGATAACCACGGTGATCTGTGTGGCGCTCTACAACATCAGACCGACGCGGAAATATATGCTGGGCGAGGACATCGTCTGAGAGCGGAAATGGGGGCTTTCCTGTGGGCAAATTCGACGGCGTGCTGTTCTTCTGCGATTACGACGACACCTTATATAACAGCAGCCGCACCGTCTCGCCGGAGAATCGGGCGGCCATCCGCTACTTCATCGACAACGGCGGGTACTTCTCCATCGCCACCGGCCGGGCCCACCGCACCTTCACCCCCCAGATTGCGCGGGAGCGGCTGACCCTCAACGCCCCGGTGGTGCTGTCCAACGGCGCGGCCATCTATGACTACGCCTCGGACCGCTACCTGCTGGAGAGCTTCCTGCCCAAGGACACCCCCAACCTGCTGGCCCAGCTGTGCGGCCAGTTTCCCGACCTGGGCTTCGAGGCGTACCACGGGGAGGACATCTACGTCCACAACCCCAACCGGATCACCCAGGAGCACCTGGCCAAGGTGGGGGGCACCCAGATCCCCGCCCCCATTTTGGACATGCCAACCCCCTGGAGCAAGGTCATTCTCCAGCAGGACGGGCCCTATCTGGAGGAGGTACAGGCCCGCCTCCTCGCCTGCTGGGGGGACCGCTGCGAGGCCATTTTTTCCAACCGCTATCTGCTGGAGGTCACCGCCAAGGGGTGCGACAAGGGGGCCATGGCGGCCAAGGTGGCCGACCTGCTGTATATCGACCGCAAAAACCTCTACTGCATGGGGGACAACGAAAACGACATCCCCATGCTGGCCCTCAGCGCCATCCCCTTTGCCCCCGCCAACTGCTCCCAGCCGGTGAGGGACTGGGGGGCCCGCATCCTGAACCACTGCGACGGCCACGCAGTGGCGCAGGCCATCGGGATTCTGGACGAGCTGTATCCCATGGCTTGACAAGCGGGGCGGCTTCCGCTACAATGGGGAAAAAGGCCGGCAGGAAGCCGGCCGGGGCGCAGCAGCGCCCGGACCGACTCCCGACGCACTGCCGTACGCCGATCTGTGTACCAGGAAGGTACGCGCTTTCTCCCAGAGAAAGGGCGTACCTTTTTTGCGTCTCCACACTGTAAAGAAAGGACTGATTAAATCGCCGCAGACGCATTTAATCAGTGCTTCCTAAAAGGAGGAACTTTCATGTCATCTGTGAAGAAAATCAGCATCTGCGCCATCTGCACCGCCCTGTGCACCGTGCTGCCGCCGGTATTCCATATGGTGGGCCTGGGCAGCGTATTTTCCCCCATGCACATCCCGGTGCTGCTGTGCGGCCTGGTGTGCGGCTGGCCCTACGGGGCGCTGTGCGGCCTTGTTGGGCCGGTGATCTCCAGCCTGATCACCGGAATGCCCGGCCCGGCCTACCTGATCCATATGGCCCCCGAGCTGTGCGTCTACGGGCTGGTGTGCGGCCTGCTGATGGCGGTGGTCCACACCGGGCGGCTGTACGCCGACCTGTACTGCGCCCTCATCCCCGCCATGCTGCTGGGCCGGGTGGCGGGGGGCGCGGTCCGGGCGGCGGTGTTTGCCGCCGGGGCGCAGCCCTACTCCCTGGCCCTGTGGGCGGGGTCCTATCTGGTGGAGGCCGTCCCCGGCATCATCCTGCACCTGGCGTTGGTCCCCGCCCTGGTGCTGGTGCTCACCAGGACGGGACTCATCCCCCGGCGGTACCCCCAGGGCAAAGCCCTGGCGTGACAGACAAAACCGAGGCCGCGGAGAGATCCGCGGCCTCGGCTTCTGCTATTCGGGCTGTGCCTCGCGGACCAGGCGGCCGTTCCGGCTGACATAGTCCACGCCGCCGATCTTCACCCGGAAGGTGTTGTCCAGCCCCGCCTTCTGGATGACCTGGGTGGGGGCGCACACCGCCACGGAGTGGGGGGGCAGGTCCCGGACCACCACCGCGTTGGCCCCCACCCGGCAGCAGTCGCCCACGGTGATTCCGCCGATGACCTTGGCCCCCGCCCCCAGGTACACGCCGTCCCCGATGACGGGGGAGCCGGGGCGCTTGCTGTCCGGCAGGGTGTTGGAGCCGATGGTCACCTGCTGAAAGATCACCGCGTCCCGGCCGATCACCGCGTCATTGGAGATGAAGACACCCACGCAGCCGTGGGGGAAGTAGGGCCGCCCGGCGATTTTGGAGTCCACCCCCACATAGCTGCCGTAGCCCATGAAGTACTTCTCATAGGCCTGCCGCAGCAGGGGGGAGGGGCGGCGCTGCAAATGCTCCTTCAGCGCCCAGTAGTCGCCGAAGCGCAGCTTGATGTACACCCGCAGGAAGGGGTGGAGCAGGGCGAAAATAACGGCTTTGACGGTTCCCATGCTGGCCTCCTAAACAGGCAGGGGACGGCGGGCGCCGTCCCCTGTGGATGTTTCACGTGAAACATTCGTTTCCCGATTTATTTGACGGTCTCGCCCCGGGCCTTCTTCTCCTCGATCTCCTTGAGGGCGTCCTTGTAGGACAGATTCACCCGGCCCTTCTCGTCAATGTCGGTGACCTTCACCCAGATCATGTCGCCGATGTTGATCACGTCCTCCACCTTGGCCACCCGGTGGTTGGCCAGCTTGGAGATGTGGACCATGCCGTCTTTGCCGGGGGCCAGCTCCACGAAAGCGCCGAACTGGAGGATGCGCACCACCTTGCCGTAGTACAGTTTCCCTACCTCAGGGACGAACACGATAGTGTTGATCATCTTCTTGGCGATCTCGCAGGCCTCGGCGTTGGGAGAGGCGATGTGGATGGTGCCGTCCTCCTCGATGTCGATCTGGGCGCCGGACTCGGCGGTGATCTTCTGGATCACGCTGCCGCCCTTGCCGATGACCTCACGGATTTTATCCGGGTCGATCTTCACGGTGATCATCTTGGGGGCGTAGCGGCTGACCTCGCCGCGGGGCTGGGCGATGCAGGGCAGCATGATCTCGTCCAGGATGGCGAACCGGGCGTCCTTGGTGATCTCCAGCGCCTCCTTGATGATGGCGTGGGACAGGCCGTCGTTCTTGATGTCCATCTGGATGGCGGTGATGCCCTTCTTGGTGCCCGCCACCTTGAAATCCATCTCGCCGTGGAAGTCCTCCACGCCCTGAATGTCGATGAAGGTGGTGAAGCCGCCGTTGTCGTCCTGAATCAGGCCGCAGGAGATACCCGCCACAGGGGCGGTGATGGGCACGCCGGCGTCCATCAGGGCCAGGGTGGAGCCGCAGATGGAGCCCTGGGAGGTGGAGCCGTTGGAGGAGAGCACCTCGGACACCACCCGGATGGCGTAGGGGAAGTCCTCCACAGAGGGGATGACGGCCTCCAGGGCCCGCTCCGACAGGGCGCCGTGACCCTTCTCCCGGCGGTTGGTGGACCGGGCGGCCCGGGCCTCGCCGGTGGAGTAGGCGGGGAAGTTGTAGTGGTGCATATACCGCTTCTCCTCCTCCTCCCAGATGGTGTCCAGCTTCTGAGAGGCGGAGAGGGTGTTCAGGGTGCAGATGGACAGCACCTGGGTCTGACCGCGGGTGAACAGGCCGGAGCCGTGGACCCGGGGCAGCATACCCACCTGGGCGGCCAGGGGACGGATCTCGTTCTTGGCGCGGCCGTCCACCCGGTGGCCCTCCAGCAGCCAGGCCTTGACGATCTTCTTCTGGAACTTGTAGGTGATCTCCTCCAGGAACTGGTCCATGTCGGGGTGGTCGTCCAGGTACTTCTCGTGCCACTTCTCGATCATGGCGTTCCAGCGGTCTTCACGGACGTTCTTGTCGTCGGTATCCATGGCGGCCTTGGCCTCGTCCATGAAGTCGGTGGTGATCTTGTCAAACAGCTCCTGGTCGAAGGCGGCGTGCTCGTAGGTCATCTTTTCCCTGCCGACCTCAGCCGCCATCTGATTGATGAGGGTCACCTGCTTCTGAATCTCCTCGTGGGCCTTGACGATGGCGTCGTACATGACGGCGTCGGGCAGCTCCTTGGCCCCGGCCTCGATCATGATGACCTTGCCGGCGGTGGCGGCCACGGTCAGATCCAGCTGGGAGCTGTGCTTCTGCTCCGTGGTGGGGTTGTACACCAGCCGGCCGTCCACGTAGCCCATCTCCAGGCAGCCGATGGGGCCCGCCCAGGGGATGCAGGACACGGCCAGACAGGCGGACACGCCGATCATGGCGGTGACCTCGGGGGAGCAGTCACGGTCCACGCTCATGACGGTGCAGGTGCACACCACGTCGTTGCGGAAGTCATAGGGGAACAGGGGGCGGATGGAGCGGTCGATGACCCGGCTGGCCAGCACGGCGGGCAGGGAGGGCTGACCCTCGCGGCGCATGAAGCTGCCGGGGATGCGGCCCACGGCGTACAGCTTCTCCTCAAAGTCCACGGACAGGGGGAAGAAGTCAATACCGTCCCGGGGACGGGGGGAGACGGTGGTGGCCACCAGCACGGTGGTCTCGCCGTAGGTCACCAGGGCGGAGGCGGTGGCCAGTTCGGCCACCTTGCCCATCTGGATCTTCAGCGGACGGCCGCACAGGTCCATGGACCAAGTGCGCTCATTGGCAAACTGCTTGTGAGTGATGACGGTTGACATTGGGTGTGCTCCTTTCGTTTTGTGAATGACGATGGAGCCGCGTTGTCACGCTCGGATTGGCCGTGCGGCCGGGTCGCTTTCGCTTCGATTCGGATCAAAAACAGATTTGCTGTGCAAATCCTGGTTCTTCATCCTCACTCCGCTCCAAGCTCCCCTGCGCGGCTATCCTCGCGCTTCCTCTTAGCACTTGAACATAAGCCCCGACTGTTGCCGGGACCCATGTTCAACTGCTAAAAAGGCGCGGCTCTGGGTGGATGGGGCTATTTGCGGGAAAAGGTGCGCAGGATCTTGCGAAGCTTGTGGAGGGAAAGGACGACGAGACCCAAAGCGAGGCCAAGCATGAGGACGCCGGCAATGGGTCTGCCGTCTGTCAGCATCATGACGCCTGACGCAGTCATCAACGCAAATACGGCGGCGAAAACCAACACAATCAGCGCCAGGATCAAGACACGCTGCCACATGGGACGGCGGCAGTTGGAGGCAGCGTCTGCGCCGCCCTCCAGAACCAGATCCGCCAGGATTCCCACGAACTCAATCAGAAACTCCATATGCGTTCCCTCCCGGATGGGGACAAGGGCGGCGGTTCCCCGCCGCCCCTGTTTACGGTAACGGGCATTGTCACGCTCGGATTGGGCCCATCATACGGGGCGGCTTCCCTCCGACTCGGACAAAACCCAGTCCCACTGCGTGGGCCTTGGGCTTTTGTCCTCGCTCCGGTCCACCCGCCCCTATGGGCCTATCCTCGCGCTTCTTACTTTCTGATGCCCAGCTTGGCGATGATGGCGCGGTAGCGCTCAATGTCCTTCTTTGCCAGGTAGTCCAGCAGCTTGCGGCGCTTACCGATCATTTTATACAGGCCGCGGCGGCTGTGGTTGTCGTGGATGTGCACCCGCAGATGCTCGGTGAGCTCCTGAATGCGGGCGGTGAGAATGGCGATCTGCACCTCGGGGGAGCCGGTGTCGGTCTCGTGGGTGCGGTTGGCCTCGATGACAGAGGTCTTCTGGTCCTTGCGGATCATGGGGAATTCCACCTTTCCTTTATTTTACCCTGGCCGCTGAGTGATGGGCGGGCGGATGCCCCGCGCAAAACGCGGCGTTGTCCCAAAACTAAGCAGGCGGGTACGCCCTGTGGGCGTTCTGGCAAACTATATCATAGTTTAGCCGCTTTGTAAAGAAAAATTTCCATGCTTTCAATGTTTTTGATGACTTGTACAACCGCTTGACGTATTTTTTTGCCGCCTTAATGTAAAAAGCCCGCGCGGCACTCCGAAAGGGCGTCCGCGCGGGGTTTTCAGCGTATGGCGGGGTAACCGAAGGTCACCTGTTCCACGCCGGGATGGAGGGCGGAAAAGGTGTATCCCGCGTTTTGATAGCCCTCAATCACGGCGGGCAGGGCTTCCGCTGTGGTGCCCCGGGCGGCGCTGTCGTGGCACAGCACCACCGCCAGCTCCCGGCCCACCCCCTTGAGGCAGTCGGCGGCGATGTCCCAGGCGGGGCGGGGGGTAACCGTGGCGTCCTGGGCGGAGGCGTTCCAATCAAAATAGGCGAAGCCCCGGCGGGTCATTTCGGCGATGATCTCCTGGTACACCCCCCGGTCATAGCCGTTGATGCTGCCGCCGGGGAAGCGGTACACCGACGGATATACCCCGGTGACCTCATGAATCCACTGGTACAGGCTGTTGAACTCCTCCAGAAAAGCGTCCACCGAGGCGTACAGCGTTTTGTAATTGTGGGACCAGCTGTGCATGGCAATGGTGTGCCCCCGGTCCACGATGGCCTTCATCCGCTGCTGGTCCAGCGCCCCGGTTTTGCCCACAACGAAGAAGGTGGCCTTGATTCCATAGCGGTCTAAGATGTCCAGCACCCGGTCGGTGTTGGCGGATGGTCCGTCGTCGAAGGTAAGGCAGCACACTTTGCCGCCGGTGACGGTCTCCCCCTTCCACTCCGGGGCGTAGAAATCAGGGTAGCGCGTGGCATATTCGGGTACGGTGCCGTCGGGGGCGGCGATGGAGTACTCCTCCAGCAGGCCGATGGTGTTTTGGGCCTGGGCCAGTTCGGTCTGAACCTGAGCCAGCTCGCCCTGGGTCCGGTTCAGCTCCTCTTGAGCCGCCGTCAAGCCGGCGTTTGCATCCTCCAGTTCCCGGCGCACATGCTCATAGCTCCCCTGTGCCAGAGCCATGTTATGCCGGTAAACGCTGCCGAAGAAACACAGCAGAGCCGCGAAGATCCCCAGCGCCACCGCCAGCACCGTGACGGCGATAAACAGGGGCTTGGGCACTCCCACGGCGGGGGCGGCGGCCACAGCCTTTTCCAGTTCGGTCAGAGACAGTCCGAGTTCCTCCGGCCTGTCCGAATTTGTGTTGCGGTCTGCCGCGTGGTCCATACAAAACCGTCCTCAACTTTCCTTTGGATGGATTTAAGTATAGGTCGAATTTTGTCGAAAATCAAGGGGTTATGTAAACCTGTAATTATTTGTCATCATCCTGTCATTTTTGTGTAAGCGGTCGGCCGCCTGGTCCGGACCCAACGGGCAAAAGCGGCAAAAGCCGAACAGGCCGGCGGGGAGGATAAAAAGCAGGAGGCCCGGGGCGCCTCCTGCTTCTTCACGGTTTTATCGGTTTGTCGCGGGGGATATGTTCCGGTGTTGTGGCTTAGTACCGCCCGAAGTCCCCGGAACGGCCCTGGGTCACGTCGGAGCCGAAGTGGTAGTCCTTGCCGGGGAGGATGGCGTTCAGGGCAATGCCCGCGATGGCGGCGATGGCCAGGGAGGTCAGGGTGATGTCGGTGCCCCCCACATGGAAGGTGAGGCCGGAGAACTCATTGCTGAAGCCCCAGATCTTGAAGCCCAGGCCGCACACCATAATGACGGCGGCGATGATGAGATTCCGGGAGTTGGTGAAGTCCACCCGGTTTTCCACCACGTTGCGCACGCCGATGGCGGAGATCATGCCGTAGAGGATGAAGGACACCCCGCCGATAATGGCGGTGGGGATGGAGTTGATGACGGCGGCGAACTTGGGGGAGAAGGACAGCACCACCGCGTAGATGGCCGCCAGCCGGACCACCTTGGGGTCGAAGACCTGGGACAGCTCCAGCACGCCGGTGTTCTCGCCGTAGGTGGTGTTGGCGGGGCCGCCGAACATGCCTGCCAGAGAGGTGGCCACGCCGTCGCCGATGAGGGTGCGGTGGAGGCCCGGGTCCTCGATGAAGTTCTCCTCCACCGTGGCGGAGATGGCGGACATGTCGCCGATGTGCTCCATCATGGCGGCGATGGCGATGGGGGCCATCACCAGGATGGA
>ERZ808028.1557-NODE-1557-length-13350-cov-7.261659_pt1 | contig 13350 bp, 10 predicted proteins | sample MGYA00380184_ERZ808028 | MGnify/ENA primary metagenome ERZ808028 (study PRJEB31490, sample SAMN06133397) | mouse gut metagenome | isolation source: J8_1 | host: mice | place: China: Chengdu | collected 2015-05 ...
CAGGCTATGCTTGCTCAGGCTAACCAGGTTCCACAGGGAGTTCTTCAGTTGTTACAGTAATTTAGTAACACTATATCGGATTTTCAATTTAATGATTACAGAAAGCGCCAGTCCATTGGATGGGCGCTTTCTTTTTCCCACAGGAGGATTATATTTCTTATGGATATCATACTTACTATCTCCCTTCTAGCTTCCAACCGCAGGGAATCCCTGGAACGATGTCTGGATTCCTTAAAACCGATCCTTGTGAAGATTCCAAGTGAATTAATTATTGTATTTACCGGAACAGACGAAAAGGTTCTGGAAATTGCCCAAAAGTATACGCCCCAGGTCATAACCTTTGAATGGTGTGATGATTTTTCCGCCGCCAGAAATATTGGCTTAAAGGCTGCACAGGGAGAATGGTTCCTCTACATTGACGATGATGAGTGGTTTGATGATGTGGAAGAAATCTGCCAGTTCTTCCTAAGCGGTGAGTATAAGCATTATCACAGCGCCCATTATATACAACGGAATTATGACAACTGGAATGGAACAAAATATTCTGACTTTTCCGCTTTTCGGATGGTGCAAAGATATCCAGAAAGCCGATTTCAGGGGGCAATTCATGAAGAATTAGTCCCGCGTATAGAGCCTTGTAAATATTTACAAACCTGCGTCCATCATTACGGTTATGTTGAGGCTGAGAATGGAAAGCTTTCCAAAGCATCCCGAAATATTCCCCTGCTTTTACAAGCTATTGAAGGTCATCCAAAGCAGGTGAAGAATTATATCCAGATTACCAAGGAGTATGATTTGGGAGGAGACTGGAAGTCGGCGGAAGAATACTGCCGAAGAGGGCTTTGTGTCTGCCGTGAATCGGGGGACTTGTATTCATCAGGGTGGTTTGAGGCTTATCTTTCCTACCTTGTTTCTAACAAACCAGGGAACTGCTCAGCTATTTTAGAACTCGAAACCCTCATAACACAGGAAGCTCTAACGGAGTTGATTTGTTTGGTGCTTTATCAGCAGCTTATTCATTTGTGCAGAGAGGCAAAAGAATCAGAAAAGGCAGTATGTTATGGGTACAAATTTGAAAAGCTTCTAAAAGAAATGGACGAAAACAAAAAGCTTTGGGAACAGCAAACCTATGGAGAGTTTTGCGAAGGTTATATTAAAACTCCAGACCACCTCTATGGGGCACGGGTGGATTGTGTTGCTTGTGCATTAAAATTAGATGCACAGGAAGATGCTTTCTTCTTTTTAAAGCGTCTGCCATGGGAACAAGGGGATATCCTATGCCGTTATTATCCGGAGTTTGAACGCTGGAAAGAGATATATACATCCTCTTTTAGAAAAGTGTTTTCTAAATTTTGGACAGATGCTTCCATTCCTTCAGATGCGTCGAATTCTCTCAGGGAAGGAGAAGTGTTACCGGTTTATCTACTATTCCAAAAAGCATTGTGTTTGCTCCAAGATAATAAAACTGATGAAGGGGTCGCGTTGCTTCTTCAATGCATGACTCACCCAGATTCAGATGAAGCATATCTAAGGCAGTTACTCCTTAAAGAAGCCATCCGTCATCAGATTAGTGTGTCGCTTTTGGCCAAACAGACAGATTGGGATACATGGGACCTTTCTGCCGCAAAAGTGGTTGAGGAATTGCCCTATACATTAAACAGTCGTATTCAGGCGTGTGAAGAAAATCTAAAAGAAGATTATCCGTTTCACAGTCTATGCCTGAAAAAGCATCGACTAAGGCAAAAATTATCCAAGGGCTTCCCTCTTTGGGAAGAACTGATACAAACATTAGAAGCTTACTGTCTGTGTATCATGGAGTTTTATAGAAGCTTATACCGTGACGAAATATTGGAAGTGAGAAATATTTCCTCTCTGCCAAATGAATACCGCTTTGCATCCACTGTCCTGGAAGTGTTAGAGAGATTAGAGCAGATGCAGATGCCGGAGGCTGTCCGGCTGTTGGGAGAGGCGCTCCATATTATGCCGGATATGACGGGGGTGATTACAGAGTTATTCCGCCAGGCTGCTCGAAGGATGGATAACCCTGCCCTGCATGCTGGGGACGAGTTCCTTAATCTTGCCGGACAGATGAAGGATACACTTTATGCTCTGTTAGATACAGGCCAGACGGTACAGGCTTCCCAGATTCTTGGGCAGGTCCTTCCTCTGATGCCGGAGGAACTGGAATTAATCTGGATAGGACAGGAATTAGTAAGGAGGAGAAAGCTATGAATATACAGCTTACAATTTCCATGCTGGTATCGGACCGGATGGAGACCCTTGGGAAGTGTCTTGCTTCTTTGAAGCCACTTCTTAGGGAGCTGGACAGTGAATTTATTGTTGTCTTTACCGGTAAAAATGAAGAAACGCTGGAGCTTGTACGTCAGTATACATCCCACATTATTCCCTTTACCTGGTGTGATGATTTTGCCAAAGCTCGAAATGCAGGGCTGAAGGAAGGGCGGGGAGAATGGTTTCTGTATATTGACGACGATGAGTGGTTTGAAGATACAACAGAAATTATCCAGTTTTTTAAGAGTGGGGAATATCGGCAGTATCAGTCTGCCTTTTATGTTGCACGAAATTATTTAGATTTTCAGGGGAAGCGTTATTCCGATGGAGGCGTAGGCAGAATGTGTCGTCTGACACCGGAAACAGAGTTTGTTTTTCCAATCCACGAGAATCTTATTCCTCTTGCAGAACCATGCAAACATCTGTCAGCATTTGTCCATCATTACGGATATGCAAGGAAGGAGCGGTTTGAGGAGAAGGACACGAGGACCAGCCGTAACCTGCCGCTGCTTTTAGAAATGTATGAAAATAACCCTACATCCCCATTATGCTGTATGCAGCTTGCCCAGGAATACCGGAGTGTGAGTGAGTTTGACTCGGCGGTTGAATACTGTAGGAAGGGGCTTTGGCTTGCCAGGAGGGAGAAACGCATCTATAACTATGAGCTATGGTTACAGGTGAACCTGCCCTTATTGATTTTCTATACTGACGATTTAAGGCTTGCCTTGGAGGAAGGTGAGCGTATCCTTAAGCATCCACGGACTCTGGAGGCCGGCGCCCTTCATCTTAGCATAATGCTGGTAACGGTATGTAGAAAGCTTAGAGAATATAGGAAAGGGCTAAAATATGTCAGACTCTATCATGAGAAGCTTATGTATCTTCTGACGCATAGGGAAAAGGCTATGCTGCAGAACGCTGCCGAAGTCACGTTTGATATGGCCACGAAGGAAATGGTTCCGGTGTATATGGACGGATTGTTCTTTGCTTTGGAAGCCATGGATTTCCAGATGGCAAGCCAGCTTCTTACCTGGATTCCCTGGGAAGAGAGGGAACGAGTCTTTCCGCATTATCCTCGGTTGGAAGAATGGAAAAAGGAATATCAAGGGAAAAGGGAGGCAATCTTGGGGGTGTATGCCAGTCTGGATACCGAAAACCCATATGTGCGTATCCAGAAAGTACTATATGCTGAGAGCCAGGGACATTTGGAAGAAGCGAAGGCGTTATGGCGGGAGTGCGCTGATGACTGTCCGGATGGTTTTCAGTGGGAATTGATAGAGATTGCCGTACGGAATCAATTTTTGCTGGAGCCCATGTTGAAGAAGATGCCGCCGGAGGCTTGGAACGAATATGCCGAAGCTGTAACAGGGAATAAGAAATGGACGGAAATGGAAGCGTTTTATCCGAAGCTCATGCCTTTATTAGATGGATTTCCCTTTTATAGGAGGAGATTAGACCAGTGCTACCTGGAGAAGTTGTTGACAAGGGAGTTGTTGGAGGCGTCCAGATTAAGAGATTTATTAATGGGTTACTGTGAAAGCGTGCTGACTGATGCACAGGCAGTATATAAAGAGGAAGCTTTAGCGGCTCCAGAGACTTATGCCCTTCCGACAAGATATCGGTTCGCCGTGGCTCTGAAAAAGGCTTTAGATCATATAGATGAGGGACGATTTAAAGATAGCCTTACTCTTTTGAAAGAAGGGGGATTGATCTATCCGCAAATGTCGGGAGCGGTAAGTCAATTACTAAGGAATCTGGAGGAAGAACTGGAAGCCCAGAGTAAGAGGGCGCCAGAGGAGTTTACAGTGCTTGGAGGACAGGTGAAGCAGGTTTTACGGGGATTGATAGAGGTAAAACAGTGGAATGAAGCATATGGGGTGATGGAGCAGTTATTGCCGCTTTTACCGGAGGATCTGGAGGTTCTGCGGATGAAACAGGAAATATTACGACTGGGGAAACAAGGATGAGGTTTATTTTGTTTTCGTCGGCGTATGCTGTCTTTTTAAAGTAAAAAATAAAGGGGATTCCTTCTGCAATGGAAGGAGTCCCCCTTTAATATAATATTGATTATAAATTCAAAGCTCTTAATATTTCGCCATATCATCCACAAAAGCCCCGCTGCTTACCGGAGTCTTCGGAACTGGTGCAGGTACTACCACTGTCTCCGAAACGGGCTCTGGAATAGGCTCTGGAATAGGATCTGGAATTGAAACAGGAGCAGAAACCGAAATAGGATCTGGAGTTCTTGCTGCAACTGGCGTCATAGGTCCCGCCATAGTCTTCAAACGGAAACGTCCTACCAAGCTCTTGAGCAGACTGGACTGGCTGTAAAGTTCTTCGCTTGCCGCAGCGCTTTCCTCAGCCGTAGCGGAGTTCGTCTGAATAACGGAAGAAATCTGGTCGATACCAAGTGTAACCTGCTGAATTCCTTCTGCCTGCATATCAGACGCCTCTGTGATAGCAGCCATATTCTCGGAAATCTTCTGTGCGCTTGACACAACCTTCAACAGAGATTCCTGTGTATCAGATGCAATCTGATTTCCTTCTGAAACAGCGGTAAGAGAATTGCTGATCAGTGCAGTTGTATCCTTTGCAGCCTCCTGGCTCTTGGAAGCAAGGCTTCTTACTTCATCTGCAACTACTGCAAAGCCCTTACCAGCCTCTCCGGCACGTGCAGCCTCTACAGCAGCGTTCAATGCCAGGATATTGGTCTGGAATGCAATATCTTCAATGGTCTTAATAATCTTTTCGATCTCGCTGGAACACTCATTGATTCTGGTCATGGCAGTCATCATAGATTCCATCATCTTATTACTGTTGTCAATCTCGCCCACAGTCAGGCCCATAAGATCGTTGACATCACGAGCATTGTGAGCGGTTTTGTTGACCTTGTCAGATAATTCGTTAAGAGTAGCAACCAACTCTTCTACGGAACTTGCCTGCTCTGTTGCGCCTTGGCTAAGCGCCTGAGCGCCGCTGGATACCTGCTCAGAACCTTCGGCAACCTGGTCGGATGCCTGATGGAGTTGGCTCATGGCATCGTTCAGAGACTCAATAATCTTGCTGCAGGAACGCTTAAGAGATTGGAAATCTCCAAGGTAGTCCATATCCATCTCAACGGACAAATCACCATCTGCAAGAGAGCCAAGCCTCTGGCTGATATGCTCAATGTAACCGGACAAAGTCTTTAATAAAGAACGAAGATTATCAGCGAGTCCGCCCAGTTCATCGTTAGATTCGTATGTAACTTTTGTATGCATATTACCTTTTGCCATTTCTTTCACAGCGTTTTCAATCTCTACGATTGGGGAGGTAAGGCTCTTTGTCAGTCGGAGTGCAAGAATACAAATCACAAAAAGGCTGAAAAGTGCAACGCCTACCAACAGGATTGTACAGAATTTTTTGGTGTCATGACCTTCCTCGTAGAATAATTCAGCATTTGTCTCGGCTCTTTCAATAATTGCGTCAATGGCTTCCTGGAATTCAATACCGGCATCGGCATATTCACCATTCAATACAGAAAGCGCCTGATTTCCCTGGTGGGCTTCCAGATAAGATAAAGACTTTTCACGGGCTGTCTTTAACTTGGACGCCGCGTCCAAAGCTGCGGATACTAAAGCATCATCTGAGCCGTAAACCTCGGTCAGTTTATCAAGAGCGTTGCTCATGACCTGTGCAAGGTCGTTGACCTGTCCCAGCAGCTCTTGTCTCTTTGTCTCATCTTCGGTGGTCAGTGCACGGAACATATTTAACTGATTCTGACGTGTGGAAGACTCAGCCTCCAAAGAATACCGAACCATTGGATAAGGACGGTCGTAAAAATTCTCTAATCCTTCGAGAACACGTTCGAGCCCGAAGTTGGCTACAATGATTGAGACAATGTAAAATCCCATCATAATTCCAAATGAGAGAAGCAGCTTGCTCCTCACTTTTAAGTTTCTAAACACGTTTCATTCCTCCTAGTACATAATAATAGTTAAAATATAAAATAACGAGTAATATGCACTTTCTATTTTATAACGTTTTGCTATAAAAGTAAATATCTGTTTAAAAGTTTCCTGTCATATTTTGTGGTAAATTTTTGTCAGTATCTGTAAATTTGTTTTATAAAATTTATAATTTTATAAGAGGGAAAAAGATGGATGTAAAATGATAATTTAAATATATTTTTAATCATTTACACTTTATTCTGCTTTCCTAAAGGCGTATAATAGCATAAATTGTAAAAAAGTTGGCCTAAAAAACCTTTTCAAAACGAAAAAAACGTGGTATAAATATAAGATAGAGTGGTATAAGTATGTTTTAAGCTAAGTTATACAATATAATATGTAAATGTACTTGGGAGTAGGACATAATTTATGCCTTTAATTGTGGATGGAGAGAAGGACAATGGGAATGGATTATACGATTTATAATAATTGGTACAAGTATATGAGTAATGTTCTGAACCAGATTCAAGGGATATCAGATGATCCGTCTTATACGTATACGGGGCAGACGTCTTCTGCAAGTCAAAGCTTTGCAGACATATATAATACGATGATGAGATTGAATTCCGTAAAGAATACCGGTGCGGTGGAGGATACATCTTCCATACAGACAGGAAGCACGAGTATGGATGCGATTTTTGAAGAAGCGGCGAATTTATATGATGTGCCGCTGAATTTGCTGAAAGCTATGGGTAAAGCGGAGTCTGGCTTCGATGCGAATGCGGTATCTTCGGCTGGAGCGCAGGGGGTTATGCAGTTGATGCCTGCTACGGCGAGGTCGCTTGGGGTGGAGGACCCCTTTGACGCGAGAAGCAATATTATGGGAGGCGCCAAATATATTTCTCAGCAGCTTAAGAAGTATAATGGTAACATAGATTTGGCGTTGGCTGCATACAATGCGGGTAGCGGGAACGTTGCAAAATATGGAGGTGTTCCCCCGTTTAAGGAGACGAGAAACTATATCCAAAGAATTAAGGGATATATGAATTCTAATCTGACGACAGGCAAGACGGTAGAGGAAAAGAATGTGAACACAGGCGCAGAGAAGACATTTGCTTATGGAACGGCTCTTAGAGGAGAGGAAGCAGGGGGGAAGAACAATACCTCGAAAAGCGGTACATATACCTTGTCTCAGGAAAACGCCCAGTATTTTGTTGAGATGATGAGGCTTCAGATGATGAACAGGGCCAGCGTGATTACGCGCTCTCTTTCTGAGATGAATGGACAGAGTACGTTTTTGTAAAAGTTGCTGGAAAAGCCTGATAAATTTACCAGGATTTTCTTGCTAAGTAAATGTTATTTTCTAACGAAAAGTGTGGACTTTTTGTAGAATAAAGTCTATAATGAACAAGAGTGGTTGGAAAATGTCAACCTTTAAATCGGAAAAGTTATCAATTAATAAAAAAGGAAGTGACATAGGATGTTTGGAAATACGATTTCAATGGCACACAAATCTTTGGATTTCTTGTGGAAACAGCAGGAGATTATAGATTTGAATATTGCGAATGTGAATACTCCGGGGTATAAGTGCCAGTCTGTTAGTTTTGAGGATATCTACCGTAAGCGCCTGATGGCGGCAAGTAAGACGAAGGACAATGGGAAGGTTCGTCAGGCGATTGATGAGGCGGATTGTCTGGTATACAGCAGGGATAATTCTGGAAGAGTGGATGAGAACAATGTTAATGCAGATGTTGAGAATACTAAGATGGCAAGAACAACGTTGCATTATCAGTATTTGATTCAGTCAGTGACTAACGATGTGAAGCGTTATCAGACGGCGATCAAAGCACAGTAATATATGAATTTTGATGTATTGTGAAGAAACTGCATTGCGGAATATATATAATAGGTAGAATCCGTAATGTGCAAATGAGAATAACGCAGCAGAAGGGGTTGATATAATATGGAAGATAGATTCATTACACCATTACAGCCGTTGAGAAGTATGGCGGCTGTCTCGGCCGTATCGGGTCTGGGAAATGTGAATGGAGAGGCGAGAGTTACAAGCTCGGACACAATAAAGGGACAGGAAGGAATTTCCGCGTTCAAATCTATTTTTGAGGAAGCGATTGATAATGTAAGGTCAACAGAAGATACATTGGCAAAGAGGCAGTATCAACTGGCAACAGGGCAGATTGAAGCTCCGCATACGGTTGGAATTGCGTCTTCAGAGGCTCAGCTTGCCATGGATATGTTGGTGTCGTTGCGTACCAAGGCGTTAGAGGCTTATAATGAGATTATGCGTATCAGTCTATAGTACGATGTGTACATGGTAGACGGATATTTTTTACTGTAAAAAATAACGATGATACATAGAATCGGAAAGTAAGAGAGTTTTGGACAATGAAGGAAAAGTTTGAGCAGTTTAAAGAATTTGTCGGCAATTTAAGCAGAAAAGTGAAGATTATGATCATTGTCGGTGCGGTGGTGTTGATTGGTGGTGCGGTGACGATTGCGATCATCCTGAATAACCGGCCGTATACGGAATTGTTTTCCGGACTGGGGCAGGAAGAAATGCAGCAGATTGCGCAGAAATTGACGGAAGACGGCATAGATTATAAGTTTAATGGCGAATCGACGATTATGGTTAAAGAGGACACGGTGGACCAGACGAAGGCGACGCTTGTTCAGGCAGGATATCCAAAGAATGGATTTACATATGATACGTTTAAGGATAATGCGAGTATGTTGACCACTGATTCGGATAAGAAGACCTACAAGCTCTACGAACTGCAGGATCGTATCGGCTCTACCATTCGTCTGTTTGATGGTGTGAAGGATGCCAAGGTTACGATTGCATTGGGAGAAGAAAGTAAGTATGCCTTGAATGACGAGGAAGAGAAATCCAGCGCTTCGGTTGTTGCGGTTATGCAGGACGGCGGTTCGCCGACGGAAGATCAGGTCGTTGCGATTCAGCGGCTGGTGGCCAAAAGTATCCCTGGTATGGAGCTTGAAGATGTGGCGGTTATTGATGGGAATGGGAATGACGTTTCTGTAGATGGAAATGGGAATTCCTCCAATAGTTCTACCACGGAAGAACTTGCGAGAATGGTGGAGAACTCTATTTCTGCCAGTGTTATGAAGGTGCTTGGTCCAATCTATGGGCAGGAGAATGTACGTGTTACTGCGCATGCCCGTTTGAATATGGAAAGGTTAATTCGCCAGCAGACGACTTATACGACTCCGGATAAGATTAACGAGGAGGATAAGTCGGGAATCATCAGCCATGAGGAGCTTTATGAGGAACAGGCTGGAACGGGAGATGGCGCTGGAGGAGTTGCGGGGACTGAGACAAATGCAGATACACCTGAATATAATACAGATGGGGATGCTGACGGAACGAATGCATACAGTGAAAGCGCGGTTCGGGATTATTTGGTCAACGAGTTGAAAGAGGAAGGGCAGATTGATCCTGGCGAATTGGAGGACCTTACGGTATCTGTTGCGATTAACGGTAATGGATATGGAAGTTTAAGAGAGAATCAGATTCGTTCTCTGGTGGGAAATGCGGCGGGTATCGCGGCAGACGCCCAGGAAGAGAAGATTGCGATTGTGAGCGCGCCGTTTGATGGAATCGATGCAGACGATGAATCTGAAGAAGTATCGTCTGGCGGAATTCTGGAGAGTATACCGTTGTGGGCAATTATTGCAGCCGCAGCTCTGCTCTTGCTGTTAATTATAGTTATTATTATCCTGGTAGTCAGAAGGCGGAAGCAGGATGAAGAGGAAATTGAGGAGCTGGTCGAAGAAGCTGAGACAGTGGAAGAAATTCCGGCTGTGCTTGATATGAATGAGGAACTTCTTCAGCTTCAGAACGACAGGAGTATGGAACTCAAGAAGAATGTACGGGAATTCGCGGAACAGAATGCAGAGATTTCTGCTCAGTTATTGAAGAACTGGCTGAATGGGGGCGTTGCAGATGGAGGAGAATAAAGAAAGCAAAGAAACCAAGGAAACTAAGGAAGTTAAAGAGAGCAAGCTGACGCCTGAGCAGAAAGCTGCTGCTGTCGTTGTTTCCCTTGGGGCTGATAAAGCGTCGAAGATCTATAAGCATCTGAGCGAGAGTGATATTGAGAGGCTGACGATTGAAGTGGCAAAGTTAGGGCATATCAGCCCTGATGAGATGGAGCTTGTTCTGGATGAGTTCTATAAGACCTGCTTGACCCAGAAGGTCGTAACTGACGGCGGTATGGAGTATGCGCGAGCAGTGCTTGAGAAGGCATTTGGGGAAAGCACAGCACAATCGCTGCTGGATAAGTTGTCAAAATCTCTGAAGATACGGCCCTTTGAATTTATACGTAAGAGTAATGTAAAGAATTTGATATCATTTTTGCAGCATGAAAGACCGCAGACGATTGCATTGGTTCTGTCCTATGCGGATTCAGATCAGGCGTCTATGGTTATTAGCGAGCTTCCCAAGGAGAAGCGCATTAAGGTTGTGGAAGCTATTGCCAGAATGGAGAGCGCGTCTCCGGAAGCGATTAAGGTCGTGGAGGATTCGCTTAAGAAGCGGTTTGACAGCATTCTTACGACAGATGTTACCACCATTGGCGGTATTGATTACATAGCGGATGTAATGAATCATATGGACAGAGCGAACGAGAAGTACATTTTCGACGAATTGGGCAAAAACGACGAAGAACTGGCAGAGACGATTCGGAAGAAGATGTTCGTATTCGAGGATATTGTGTCCATGGACAACAGATCAATTCAGAGATTTATCCGCGAGTGCGATGTCAAGGATATCGTATACGCGCTCAAAGGGTCCGACGAGAAGATCAAGGAGCTTGTATTTTCCAATGTATCTTCACGTATGGCTGAGAGTATTCAGTCTGACCTTGAGATTACGGTTAATGTACGTCTGAGAGACGTGGAGGAAGCGCAGCAGAGAATTGTCGGCGTAATCAGGAGACTGGAAGAAGCCGGAGAATTGATTATTGTTAAGAGCGGAAAGGATGAAATCATTGCCTAGGATTGTAAAAGAACCGGAGAAGAAGGAGGACGTTAAGCCGTACGACTTCTTTGCCGGCTTCAAGCTCATTGAGGAGCCGAAAGAGGAAGATGAAGACTCAGAGGGCGATGCTGAAGAAGATGAAGAAAATGCTGTTTCGGTAGAAGAAATTCTGGAGGAAGCAAGGGCTCAGGCCAGGCAGATTATTAATGATGCCCGATCCCAGGCAGAATACCTGCGTGATCAGGGCTATCGGGAAGGGCTGGAGACGGGACGCCAGGATGGGACGCGGGAAGCTTATGACGAACAGCGCAGGCTTTTAGACGCCGAGATACAGGAGCTTCAGAATAATATATCAGAAGTAATCCAGAGTGTTTCGGTGGAGAAGGAGAAGCTGCTTGAGCAGTATGTGGATGATTTGAAACGGATTTCCCTTACTGTGGCGGAAAAGGTTATCCAGACCAGCCTGCAGTCCAGCGGCGACATCGTGAAGCGCATGATTCTTGCGGCTACCGATAAGATAACGAAAAAACAGTGGGCCAAGATCTATATAACGAAGTGTGACACAGCTGTTTCTATGGATGTAGATACGGAGTTTTTGGATAAACTGTCCAAACTTTCTGAGAATATTAAGATTGTTACTATGGATAATGGAGAAGAAGGCACTTGTATTATAGAATTGCCTGATGAGATTATTGACGCTAGCGTCGGTACGCAGTTAGAGAACATCAAAGACATACTGAACAATGTCAGGGTGTAATCAAGGAGAGAGAGAATGTTTTCAAAATTGCCAGAGCTGATACAGAAAGCAGAGACGATCAGTTACATAGGAAAGATAGAGAATGTCATTGGAATGGCGATGGAATCTTCAGGAAACCGTGCAAGTATCGGGGATATTGCCATGATTTACAACGAAGAAAAGCACAGGCAGATTCCCGTGGAGGTTGTGGGGTTCCGTGGAGACAAGATGCAGCTTATGGCATACGAGAATTTGAATGGTGTGGCTGCCGGCAGTTTTGTGAGAAATACCCGGAAGCGTTTGAAGATTCCGGTAGGTGAATTTTTGAGAGGAAGGATCATAGATGCCACAGGAAATCCTATGGATGATTTAGGACCGCTTCCTTCTTCACGTTACTACTATGTAGAGAATAATTATATCAATCCGTTGGCAAGACCTCCGATTACAGACCCGTTGGAATTTGGCGTGAAAGCGATTGATGGGCTGAACACGGTTGGGAAGGGGCAACGTATCGGTATTTTTGCAGGTAGTGGCGTCGGCAAGAGTACATTACTTGGAATGATTGCGAGAAATGTCAAAGCCGATATTAATGTGATTGCTCTCGTGGGAGAGCGAGGCCGAGAAGTTCGTGAATTTATAGAAAAGGATCTCGGACCAGAGGGAATGAAACGCAGCATACTTGTGGTTGCGACTTCTGATCAGCCCGCAATGCTGCGCATGAAATGTCCTCTTGTGGCGACGACCATTGCAGAGTATTTTAAAGATCAGGGGAAGGATGTTCTGTTGATGATGGATTCTCTTACCCGTTTCGCAATGGCGCAGCGTGAGATTGGGCTTGCAACCGGAGAGCCGCCGGTTGCAAGAGGCTATACCCCTTCCATATATGCAGAGTTCCCGAAGCTATTGGAGAGAAGCGGGAAATTCGAGAAGGGTTCGATTACTGGTATCTATACGGTGTTGGTGGAGGGTGACGACACCAATGAACCGATTGCAGATACCGTCCGTGGTATTCTGGACGGACACATTGTACTTACAAGAAAACTGGCGAATGAAAATCACTTTCCTGCGATTGATGTGAATGCCAGTATTTCCCGTCTGATGACGAATATTGTACCAGAGGATCACCGTGAAGCGGCAGCAAAGATGAGAGATATTTTGAGCATATATGCTAAGAATGAAGATTTGATTTCAATTGGAGCCTATAAGTCGGGGACGAATCCCAGGCTTGACGGGGCTATTTCCAAGATTGACAGAGTCAATGCTTTTCTCATGCAGAAGATAGACGAGAGTTTTCCGAGTGACAAATCCTTAGAGATGATGAAGGAGATATTGCGATGAAGAAGTTCTTTTTTTCATTGGATACTGTACTTAATTATAAGGAG